>Ga0326726_10002067_pt1 | contig 18623 bp, 14 predicted proteins | sample MHFenrmetagenome_2_FD_207603 | JGI IMG/M metagenome (GOLD analysis project Ga0326726, IMG submission 207603) | Lab enriched peat soil microbial communities from Michigan Hollow, Ithaca, NY, United States - MHF15MN | ecosystem: Environmental > Terrestrial > Soil > Wetlands > Peat | place: USA... | reverse complement strand
GAAATCGGCCGGGTAAAGAAGATCGAAAAACTGCCGTGAGACATGAGGAGGGACTGACGAAGGGCATTTTCAAGCAATGGGCTTAGAACAAACGCCAAGATCAAAGGCGCTGCCTCATATTTGAATTTCTTCATCAGATATCCCACGATTCCGAAAATGATCATGATTACTATTTCCACGATGCTGTTATTGACACTGTAGACACCGATGAGACAAAAAAGCAGGACCAAGGGAAAAAGAATAGGATAGGGGATTTTTAGAATCTTCACCCAGACACCGATTAAAGGGACATTTAGAATGAGGAGCATGACATTTCCAATATACATGCTCCCAACCACTCCCCAGAATAAATCCGGATGGTTCTTAATCAACAAAGGCCCGGGTTTGATATTATAGATCATCAAAGCCCCGAGCAGGATGGCCATGACTACATTTGCGGGAATTCCCAATGTCAGGAGAGGGATGAAAGATGCCTGGCTTGCGGCATTATTGGCTGATTCCGGGCCGGCCACTCCCTCGATGGCCCCCGACCCAAACTTCTCAGGATGCTTCGAAAATCTCTTTTCGACGGCATAAGCTCCGAATGATGCGATCGTCGCGCCTCCTCCGGGCAAAATACCTAAGAAAAACCCGAGGAAGGTTCCGCGGAGGATGGATACAATGGAATCCTTCCAATCTCTGAGTGTCGGGAGAAGATTTGAGATCCGCGTTTTATAGATCTCCTGCTTCGAGGCTTCATCGATATTGAGTAAGACTTCTGAAATTCCGAAGAGTCCCATGATCACCGGGATGAGTCCGATTCCATCCATCAAGGTGTAGCTCCGGTAAGTAAATCGTTCGATTCCGGAGATAGTATCCGTTCCAATAGTACCCAAAAAAATACCCACACAGGCCATCATCAGCGCCTTGATCATGGAGCCGCTGGCGAGGTAGATCAAAAGAGTGAGACCGAGGAACATTAATGAGAAATATTCAGGAGGTCCAAATTTCAAGGCGATCATTGCCAGGGGAGGGGCTACGAGCATAATCAGGATGGTGGCCACTGTCCCTGCGATGAAAGAACCGAAAGCGGCGATTCCCAGTGCAGGGCCAGCCCGTCCCTGTCGTGCCATCTGGTAACCGTCGAGGCAGGTGACCACGGAAGCGGACTCCCCAGGAATGTTCACCAGGATCGAAGTGGTTGAGCCTCCGTACATGGCTCCGTAATAGATCCCAGCCAGCATGATGATCGCTGACACGGGAGACATGTGGAAGGTGGAAGGCAGAAGCAAGGAAATCGTGGCGACCGGTCCAATCCCAGGAAGCACCCCGATCAACGTACCGATCACACAGCCGATGAAACAGAACAGGAGATTGTTCCATTGAAAGATGACGGAAAAGGCTAGCGAGAGATTAGAAAGCAAGTCCATCGTTAAAATCCAAGGAGCCCTCTTGGAAGCTGGGTTTTTAACCACAATTCGAATACAGCGTACGAAGCAAAGGAAGCAATCGCGCTTCCGCCAATGGCCACTAACCATCTTTGAGATTCCATGCCGGCGCGGAAAAGAAAGATCAACAGGAGAAAGGTGGTCAGTAAGAATCCCAGGATTTCCAGGCAAAAGGCATAGGCAAACATGACCGTCAGTACCCCGACCAATTTCTTCCACCTCTCTTTGGGATACCAGGATGGAGTCGCCTCATCTGTTATTTTTGATAGGTAGGCCTGCAGGAAGGCGATGGTGGAAAATATTCCTAAGAAAATACCTACCAGCAACGGCAGAAAGCCAGGGCCAGGATGGTCAAAGGATCCAAAGGCCAAACGGCTCGACGCAATGCAGACATAGATCGCAAAGGCTAACCAGACCAAGCTGCTCATCTGGTCATATCTTCTCATCCGTCATCTTCTCCCGAGCAGAAATTCCATGTAAAGAAATTGTGCCGCTATTGAATCAGGACCGGGGACACGGATTTCTCTATTCCACCTTTACACCCAATTCTTTGACAATTCTTGAAAAGAGAATCTCCAGGTCTTTGTATCTTTTTCTGGAGTCTTCAGGGGTGCGGAAATCGGGCCATTGCTCCACTTTCCAGAGAGTTGCCTTGATCTCTTTTGAATACTTTTCAACAGCCTTCTTTTGGGCATCGTAGACTCGGGCCACCATCTCCGGGGATGTTCCTTTGGGGAAGGCAAGAGAATATGGACAGTCCAATACGATTGGATATCCATACTCTTTAAAGGTAGGCACATTCGGCAAACCCTCCAGCCTTTTTTCCTCTGCAGCGGCTAATATTCTGATTGAGCCCGAATCGAGGAGACCGGCAGCGGCTGAGACCAGAGCCGCGTCACAATGCCCTCCCAAAAGGGCGGTGAGGGCTTCGCCGGAAGATTTATACGGGATATCCACGACATTGATTCCTGCCTGCTTTTTGAAGAGCTCGAGAACGAAATCGCCTGCTGAAAGTTTTCCATAAGTGCTGACGGAAAGTTTGCCGGGGGTTTTTTTTGCCTCTTCAACAAAATCCTTCAGCGTTTTCCAGCGAGCGTCGGATTTGACTGCAATCCAGAAGGGATTCTTCGAGTAGATGCCCAAAAGGATAAAGTCATCCATCGTGTAATCGAGCTTCTTCACTACAGGTGACACGACAAATGGCGTAATACTTCCTGCTAAGATCGTATATCCATCCGCCTTGGCCTTGGCAGCGAAGGCTGCACCTAAGGATCCTCCTCCACCGGGCTTATAGACGCTGATTAACGGCTGCCCCAGAAATTCTGCGATCTTATCTGCCATGATTTTGCTTCCCAGGTCTGTCCCCGAAGCAGGCGCGTACGGAACGATCATGTTGATGGCCCGGGTGGGATATTTGTCAGCGGCCTGGGCCAAAGAGAAACTGAAGAGCACCAGAGAAAAAGCCAGTAAAAAAAAGAAACGAGAACTTCTACGGTTTCGTAAATCTCTAACCATTTTCAAATCCCCCTTTCGTTGAAGTAGACTAAAAGAATTTACGAATAAGGTTTGCCAAAAAAAGTCATGGCCCGATTTTCAGGTGTGAAAAAGGAAAATTATCCTTTGCCCTCCAAAGTGAAGATGGTCGGCTTCTCGACCTCGGTCTGCAGGATTTCGATTGCCCTCAGCACGTACTTGCGCCTCAGTGCTTTTTCTTGCTCTTTGGTCAGGACCGAATTTCCGACGACACAAGTAATGCTTTGCCCCTGCAATATCCTGTTGACACCCACCATCTGTGCGACATTCGGAACGGCGGTGATCTGGACAACCGGGATACCGATCTTTTCAATTCTGGATGCGATCGTTGCACCGCAACGAGTGCTCGAGCCTCAGGTTGAGGTGAGGATCACCGCATCGATGCCACCCCGCTTCTTGATTTCCGCTCCCATCTCCTCCCCCATTTCAGCGCATCTTCGTGAGACCGTGGCATTCCCGGAGGTGGAGAAGAACGTGGGATGGAGTTTACCGACCCTTCCCTCTTTCACAAATTCACGCATCGCATCCACGGGGACGAGTCGATTCGGGTTTTCTATGATTTGAACCGGGAAATAGCCCGTATGAGCAATCTCGTAGTTGGATGAGTTGAACTGCTCGGGAAGGAAGGTCTCTATTTCATAGGTCGTCCATCGGAGATTTCCTCGGCCGCTCAACCCGTCCGGATTCCCCTTGGGAACCAAGCCTCCGTCGCTTATCAGAATGATCTCAGCGGCACGAAGATCCTTTAAAGGAGAAGGAGGCTCAATCTTTTCAAACTTCGGCAGGATGACTTCGCTTTCAAAGGTGCTGCCCTTTATCTTAGCCAGCAATTTGTCCACGCTTCTCTTTGCTGAACTCTTATCCACATATTCATTTCTCAAAATAATCCGTGGAAAATAACCGTATTCGTCAGGCCTCGGAAGATTTTCTCGTGAGACCAGAGCCATACCCTTTTCTCCCGAAAGGAGTCTAAAGGCGAGTCTGGTCATGCCGGCGATGCTTTCCACCATGTCCCGGGCGCTGTTTCCGGTCCTGCAGATAAAAGCGTGTTTTCGATACAGGTCGACGCCCGGGTTCTCCTCGTACATCCCTGTAATGACCGGAATGCCGAGCTTCTCACTGACAGCCTTGCAGATGGCGCCACAGGCGATCCCATACCTTCCCGCCGCAAATGCCGGCCCGGCAAAGAAGAGATCGGGATGATAGGGTTCAATCAGCTTGATTCCTTCCTCAGCGGCGGCTTCCGGATTTTTGGAAAAGTAGTTGTCTCCACACACCAGGGTGGCAACGACCTGTGCCTTATCACCCATGGCTTTTTGAAGAGCCGACCCGGGCCCCAATGGGCCTGACTTCATCATAAAACCGATATCTGCTTTTTCTTCGCCACCCAACTGTCCAAAAAATTGATTGAGATAGTGAACCACTTTTAATTGTTTTTCGCTCATCTGACCCTCGCTATTTAAACGAAATCCGTGTAATCGTTTTTTGGAATCCCTGCCTGCCGGCAGGCAGGTGTGTAATCATTTTTGGAATCTGCGTAATCAAGAGAGCTCTTCAGAACTCTCATTAATATTCTTTGACGGCGATATTGGCTCCCCCAAGATGATCGTGGACTCCGGCGATTAAAAACTGTTCAACATCGATCACCGGATCCCCTGCATGCTGAACAATGGGATCCGGACAATAGATCTTGGTATCCGCTGTTCCTCCCAGAAAACGTTCCGCATCCAAAGGAATCATAATCCTTTCCATGGTGGCTCCCACCGTAATGATCAGGTTGACCGCTTCTGCATTGAACAGTAATGTGTCGGCCAGCGTCCCATAACTGATCAAAGGCTGGGTGAAGATGGCTGTCTTGACTCCGAGCTTCTCACATTCCTCTGCGACAAGGGCGAGATCCACATGAGGCAAACCACCATGAATCTTTGTTAAGATCACCCCCTCTGCTCCCAACACATTTTTTACCAGACTGGCAGCCATCACCGCTTGTCTTTTCCTCGGCACAGGTTCCATACTGGCGACGCCACAAACCACTCCAGCGAAGGTCAGGTCCTTGCCATGGCGCGCGTACAACTCTTTGATCACTCCGTGGTTCTGTACCGTATAGGTATCTATGGATCGAACGGTGTGAGCTCCCACAACGCCTCCGTCCAGGGCTTCATTGGGATGAATAATCGTAGGCGTGAGATTGCGTACATCGGTCCCATAGAAGCACGGATCCGAAATCCCGATGTGGTCGTGTTGCGGACTGTAGAGTTGATAAAAATAGGCCACTCGCGGAAGCTTCGATTCCCTATCAAGATTCGGGATATCCAATTCGTAGACCTCTGTCTCATCCACAGGATGTCCTTCCGCTCCTCGAGCAAGATAGACGGCAGCCTTCAATCCAGCAAGCTTGACCGCATCTTCAAAATCGCGCTCCTCGATTTCCTCGGACCTCATTGGGGCGATGTGGACATGTCTCATCTTTGCGTATCGGCTGATCTCTGCCGCGAGACCAGACATGTCAAGCAGAGCAGAGTATTTTCGATTGGTCAGGGGGTTTGAGACCACCACTCCCACTCCGCGCAACGACCTGGTACGACCCTCTCCTGCGAGCTGCAATCTTCCGATGAACCCGGGGAAATCCGCCTCGATCTTATCAATCTTGCATCGGGGTTGGACCACGTCCATGAGATTGACCATCCGGACTTTGTCACCGGGGTAAACCAGATGGATGTCCACCGATTTGATTCGACCGTCCTTGAGAAGGATTTCCTCCAGCTCTTTCAGATTGACATACAAAACTCGATTCTTTGCATAGGTCTTGGACCCGGGTTGGACATCATGAATGTCAATAGATTGAATCTCAAGTCTCATGGAGAACCTCTTTCTTTCCGGTATCTTCTATTTATAGGTATTTAGGTCAACCATTTTTGACGGTGGTCTCAAACCGTTATTTATTTGGATTTTTGATTTTTCCACCTCGGCTCAAGAAAACCCGTTATGGCGATGGGAGCCTCCATCTTGACTAAGGCCTCGGAAATCTCACGGGCCGTTTTGATGACTTGTGGCGCTAAGGTTTTTTCCATTTGGCTTCGACTATAGTTCGTCGTGGGCACAGCGATATGGATGGCGGCTACAGCACATCCCTTCTCATCCAGGATTGGAGCGGCTACGGAACGGTTCCCGATAGAAAGTTCTTCGTCGTTGATCCCGTACCCGTTTTTTCGAACTTTATCCAGCTCTTCGAGAAGTTTGTCTAAACGAGTAATGGTGTGTGCGGTCAGGGATTTAAATTCTAATCCCTTCAAGATGGATTGAGTCTTTTGAGGCGGACCCATCGCCATGAGGACTTTTCCCATGGCGGTGCAGTAGACCGGTAGCTTGGTACCTACCTGAATGTCGAAAGGAAGATATTTTCTCTTTCTGATCCGAAGGACATAGATAATTTCCGACCCTTCCAATATCGACAGACTGACCGTTTCCTGGACCTCTCTGAAGAGTTTCTCCAGGTAGTACTGAGCCACCTCATACCAGGCTAACCCCGAAATATAAGCATGTCCGAGGGTGAGGATCTTTGGGGTGAGGTGATATCGTTTTTGTTCATCCTTTTGAATGAATCCCAGTTCGGTTAAGGTATAACAAAGACGGGTTGCCGTGGTGTTGTTTGCCTTCAATGCACTGGCAATCTTCGAGAGCGTGAGAGGGTGGCCTGCTTCAGAAAAGGCTTCGAGGACCGCTAAACCCTTGGCAATGGAGTTAATGAAGTAGCGAGGTCGTTGCATGGAGACGTTACGCATAGCGTAGATAACTTTCGCAATAGATAAGTACCATTACACCGTCCGCCCCACCCCTGTCAAGAATTTTTTTGAGATTCTGTTTTTTGGAATTCTTGAACGGACGATCCAAAGGCGGGGGTCTCATCACGGAACTTCACGTGCCCACCCCGGTTTGGTTCTTGGAGGAGTGGCCTCCTTTTTCGTTTCTAATTTCCCTCACTCTCTCCCACCTTCTTTCGAACGCGGCTGACAAGAGGAAGGGCTGGAAAAAGGAGGATGAGAGCCACTGCGCCCAAAATAACTAAACAGATCGGTTTTGTGAAGAAGATCATTCCACTTCCTCCCGACATCAGGAGAGACTGCCGGAGTGAATTGTCCATGAGCGGTCCGAGCACCATCGCGAGCACAAGAGGTGCCCCATCATACCTAAACTTTTTCATCAAGTAGCCAAGAACGCCGAAAATGAGCATCAGCCCTATCTCTGCCGGATTGTTATTCAGACTGTATGCCCCGATGAGGCAGAAGAGGAGGATGAGGGGGAACAATACTGGGTAAGGCACCTTCAGGATTTTGACCCATAACCCGATGAGCGGAAGATTGAGGACGAGGAGCATTAGATTTCCGATGTACATGCTTGAGATGACTCCCCAGAAGAGATCCGGATGGGATGTGATGAGTCTCGGACCAGGAGGCATGTTGTAGATCATCAGGGCCCCGAGCAAAATGGCCATGACTGCATTGGATGGAAGTCCGAGTGTGAGAAGAGGAATGAATGCCCCGGCTGTGGCAGAATTATTCGCGGACTCCGGACCAGCAACTCCCGCGATTGCTCCTTTTCCAAACTCCTCAGGATGTTTAGAGAGTTTTTTCTCAACCCCATAGCTCACGAAAGACGAGATGACCGCTCCGCCGCCGGGTAAGATACCAAGGAAAAAGCCAAGGCCCGAGCCTCGGATGATCGGCCAGATCGATTCCTTCCAATCCTGAAGAGTTGGGAGGAGACCTTTGAAGGCGGTTTTGAAAATCTCGCGATCACTCAGTTTCTCTTCCACATTCAGGAGAACCTCCGAGATCCCGAAAAGTCCCATGACGACAGGGACGAGCCCGACTCCATCGAGGAGAATGTCCCACCCGAAGGTGAATCTCGGCCGTGCTGTGATCAGGTCGAGACCAACGTTTCCGACCACGACTCCGAAGCAGGCCATCATCAAAGACTTGAGCATGGAGCCCCCGGCCAGGAAAGTGAGTACGGTCAGGCCGAGGATCATCAGAGAGAAATATTCAGGAGGGCCAAACTTCAGGGCCATCGCTGCAAGAGGCGGAGCCATAAAAGCCAGCCCGACTACCCCTAACGTGCCTGCAATGAACGAGCCGAATGCGGCAATTCCAAGCGCTGGGCCGGCTCTTCCCTTTCGTGCCATCTGGTATCCATCGAAGCATGTCACCACAGAAGCTGCTTCACCGGGGATGTTTACGAGTATGGAGGTGGTGGATCCCCCATACATAGCACCATAATAGATACCCGAAAGCATGATGATCGAAGCAACGGGCGAGGCACGAAAAGTTGCGGGCAGGAGAAGGGAAATCGCTGCCACAGGCCCCAGACCCGGGAGCACTCCCACGAGCGTTCCGATCAAGACCCCGATAAAACAGAAAAGGAGGTTCAATGGCTGAACCGCAACGCCAAGACCATAGAAGATGTGATGTAAAATATCCATCCTGATTTAGATGATTCCTTCGAGAATTCCTTTCGGGAGTTGAGCCTTGAGCCAAATCTCAAAGACAAGATAAGAACCGGCGGTGACAAGTAATGACATGAGAAAGACTGTCTTCAGACGGTAGGACCCCTTGACTCGAAACATGAGAACTAAAAGAAGGAAGGTGCTGATCAGAAATCCCACGGGTTTGAGCAAGAAAGTGTAGGCGACAAGGAGAAGAAGGACGTAGAGAATCTTTCCAGTCTCAAGGCCGGTCCAAAGGCTGCGGAGGCTGCTCCGCTCCGCCCTACCGCCGAAGTTGGAAAAGAAAAGGGCGAGCGACAGAACGATTAGAATCGCACCGGCGAAGAAAGTAATAAAACCTGGGCCTGGTTCGTGGAAATTTCCCACCCCATACGTCAGAGAAAGGAGAACAATTCCGATTGCGAGAACAAGCCAGAAAAGGCTTGAAGATTGGTCCGTGTTTCTCATTCGGATTTCAATCCCTGCAGGGGTTATCTATTACAGGGAGGTCGTCCCACTACTCTTTTTTGTAAATGCCGATTCCAAGTTCTTTGAATAGCTTTCGATTTACCTCATAGTCTTTTTTGATGATCCGAATCAACTCATCACTCTCCTTGATGTCATGAGGATAGCTGAGTCGTTTGAGGATATCCTTGACTTCGTCCGTTTCCGAGGCCTGCCGGAAAGCCTTGCTGAGGGTTGCGATGACCTCCTTTGGAGTATTGGCTGGAGCATATAGAAGGATAATAGCCTGAACTGAAAAATCATAGCCCTTTTCTTTTAATGTGGGAATGTTTGGATAGAAGGGCATTCGTTTGTCGTTCCAGCAGATGAGGAGTCGCATGCTCCCGGCGTCGACCTGTTCCTTCCACTCCGGTGTCTGAGAAGTTGCTTCGACGTGACCACCCATCACGGCTGCGACGGCTTGAGGGCTGGCGGCAAACGGGACATGTGTCCATTTGATCTTCTCCTTCATGGCCACGTACTCCATCGCCAGGTGCTGTCCTGTCCCAACACCTGATGTGCTGTAACGGATCTTCCCAGGGTTTGCCTTCGCAAAGGAAATAAATTCCTCAAAGGTCTTCCAGGGGGAGTCACTCTTTACAGCTAGGCCATAGAGATAATAGGAATAGCTCACGATGGGTATAAAGTCTTTGAGTGGATCTTGGGCATTATATGGAACGGGTTGTAAGTGAGGAATCCGGCCTAACGTGGCAGAGCTCGTATTGGCAATCGTATATCCATCAGGCCTTTCAGCCTTGAGCCTGCCAAGGACCAAGGTTCCCCCTCCTCCTGTGACATTTGTGACCACAATCGGCTGGTTTAGCGTCTTGGAGGCGATGTTCGCTATTGCTCTTTGACTGATATCCGTCCCGGACCCTGCGCCCCAGCCCACCCAAAGGTTGATCGGCCTAGATGGAAAGGTATCAGCGAGCGCTTCGCCTCCGACAAGAATGAAAAAAGCGATCGATAATAAAATGGCTAAGAGTAGTCTGTTCATACAGAACTCCTTTCTTCTGGTCTCCATGCTGGTTCACTTTACTAAAAAAGTGCATTTTGTCAAGGAGAAACTGGGGTTTCAAATTATGGGAGGCCAACCCTGTTTGCCCTCAACGTGGGCCTGATGAAGCCTCGGAAGGGATTTAACCCGGTATCGGACAGAAAAAGCTGAGGATCAGCAAGGGGTTTTTCTAATTGACTTTTTTAATGGGTGTGTTAACATCAATCTCAATATTGACGGGGTTTTGATTGATTCGATCCTTTTTAGCCATTGAACTTCCGAAGCCGATCCTCAGCAAGATCGGGGAGGTCCAGGGTGATTTAAGATCAACCCATGCGGATGTGCGGTGGGTGAGCCCCGAAAAGATCCACCTTACTCTAAAGTTTTTTGGAAATATTGAAGAGTCGAGGATTGACCTCATCTTCAAATCCATTGAAGAACCAGTCCGGGACGCCCTGCCTTTTTCTGTCAGGGTGAGAGGGGTAGGGGCTTTTCCCAGCCTGAAAAATCCAAGAGTGGTCTGGATGGGATTGGACGATGGCAAAGAAAGACTTGTCTCGCTTCAGAAACAGCTTGAGGATTGCTTGGAGAAAATCGGATTTGAGCCTGAGGATCGTCCCTTCCAGCCCCATCTGACCCTGGGAAGGATGAAATCGAACCAGGGAAAGGAGGAGTTGGTAAGAGGGATGGAGAAATATAGAGAAGAAGAGTTCGGGGCTTTTCAAGTTGAGAGAGTGGTTTTATTTAAGAGCGATTTGAGACCTTCTGGTCCGATCTATACACTACTTAAGGTATTAAGATTGGGGCCGAAACAACAGTTAAGGAGATCGGAGGATGGGGGACTCGGAGAAACTTAATTCGCCCCGTCTCTTTATCGTCCCATTACTGCGTCACTCCGTTAGGAGGGAGGGGATTCGATGACGAAGACCGAAACCAAAGCTGAGACGAGGGTAGATTCAAGCAAAGGAAAGGCGGTGGAATTGGCCGTCACCCAGATCGAAAGGCAATATGGGAAAGGCGCCATTATGAAATTGGGTGCGGACGCGATACTCGGAGAGATTCCAATCATCTCCACAGGGTCTCTCTCCTTAGATCTGGCACTGGGGGTGGGAGGATTGCCTAAAGGACGGGTGGTTGAGATTTTCGGTCCCGAAGCCTCGGGCAAGACGACGTTGGCCCTTCATGTCGTTTCGGAAGCACAGAAGAAGGGAGGCGTCGCCGCTTTCATCGATGCGGAGCATGCCCTGGACGTCCAATATGCAAAGAAACTGGGGGTGAAGATTGACGACCTCCTCATCTCCCAACCTGACACGGGAGAGCAGGCGTTAGAAATTACGGAGATTCTGGTTCGCAGTGGGGCCGTGGATGTGATCGTCATCGACTCTGTGGCGGCTCTGGTTCCCAAAGCGGAGATTGAAGGGGAGATGGGCGATGCCCACATGGGACTTCAGGCAAGGCTGATGTCTCAGGCCTTAAGAAAATTGACCGCTACCATCAGCAAATCGAATACGATCGTGGTCTTCGTCAACCAGATCCGGATGAAGATTGGCATCATGTTCGGAAATCCCGAGACGACGACCGGGGGCAATGCCCTCAAATTTTACTCGTCCGTTCGGCTCGACATCCGACGGATCGCTTCCATCAAGCAGGGCCAGGACGTGGTCGGCACTCGTACGAAAGTTCGTGTGGTGAAGAACAAAGTGGCCCCTCCTTTCAAAGAGGTAGAATTCGACCTGATTCACGGAGAAGGGATTTCAAGGGAAGGAGACGTACTCGACCTGGCGGTGGATAAGAATATCGTGGAGAAGAGCGGGACATGGTACGCCTACGAAGGCCAACGCATCGGTCAGGGAAGAGAGAATGCAAAACAGTTTTTGAAAGAGAATCCTAAAGTCCTGGAGCAGATGGAGAAAGAGATCCTTGAGAACTTTCGCATCTCGAAAGCGGGATCGTAAGGTGAACCAGCAGGTTGCTGAAAAATGGCCATCTGCGGCGTTTCCCCCATCCTCGCCCTGTTAGACGGGAACTCGATTATTAGAGAGAGGTCCGTGAAGATATTGGTTTTCAAGTGGCTACAAAACCGATCAGGCATCTATCTAACGGGGCAAGTCATTGAGGTCCTTTAAGGTACCACAGGTACCCTTAAAGGACCTCGTTCCACAGGATTTCGGGTGCCTTGCATCTGACCATTTTTGAGCAATCTGAAAAGGAGATTGTTTCAGCAGCCAGAAAGGAGAAGAAGATGGATTTAAATCAGATCCTATTGGAAGCCCTTTCTCAGGAAGCCTCGGATGTTCATATCAAAGAAGGGGCTCCTCCGATTTTCAGAGTGAACGGAGTCTTAAGGCCATGGAATAAATTGAAGCCCTTCGACCATAATGATTTGTCGAAGATGTCTTTCGGTTTGATGAACGACTGGCAGAAAGAGCGGTTTATCAAAAACCGAGAAGTGGACATGGGTTATGAGGTCTACGGCCTGGGACGATTTCGAGTCAATGTCTTCCAACAGAGGGGGAAGCTCAGAATTGCCCTCCGAATCGTGCCTTACCAGATCAAGGGTTTGGAGGAACTGCATCTACCTCCGGTACTCAGAAGCATTTCCTTGGAGCAAAGAGGCCTCATTCTATGTACGGGGACCACCGGAAGCGGTAAGTCCACCACCTTAGCATCGATGATTGATATCATCAATAATGAACGAAATTGCCACATCATCACGATCGAGGACCCCATCGAATTTATCCATGAAGACAAGAAATCAATCGTCGACCAAAGAGAAATCGGTTCGGATACGAGCACCTTTTCGAGCGCCTTGCGGGTGGCCCTCCGTCAGGACCCGGATGTGATCTTAGTCGGGGAGATGAGGGATTTTGAGACCATCGAGACGGCGCTGACCGCTGCCGAAACAGGGCATTTGGTCATGTCCACGCTTCACACATTGAATGCCACGGAAACGATCACCCGAATCATCTCGGTCTTCCCTCCTTATCATCAGAAACAGGTTCGGCTTCAGCTTGCGGGCGTTCTAAAAGGTGTCATCTCCCAAAGATTGGTGCCAAAGGCAGATGGAACAGGAAGAGTCCCTGCCGTTGAGGTCCTGGTCTCCACCGCGAGAGTGAGGGAGTGTATCACCGAAAAAGATAAGACCAATGAGATTAATGATGCCATCGCGAGAGGGGTCACGAGTTACGGGATGCAGTCCTTCGATCAGTCGCTGATGTTCTTAATGAGGGAGGCATTAGTCACTTATGATGAAGCTCTCAAACACTGCACGAATCCCGATGACTTTGCTCTAAGGGTGAAGGGGATTCTCGCACAGAGCGACACCTCTTGGGAGGATTTTCAGCTGTTAGAGAAAGAGAAAGAGACGGTCAAGGAGAAGGGTCAGGGAGAAGAGAAGGAGTTGAAGGTAGCGAAGCCCTTAAATGCCAAAACGAATGATCGAAGGGGGACAGGTTTGAAGCAATGACCTCTGACGAGATTCGTAGGGCCTTTCTCAACTACTTCGAGGAGAGGGGACACCGTGCTGTTCGAAGCTCCTCGTTGATTCCTCAAAACGATCCCACCCTGCTTTTCACCAATGCCGGAATGGTTCAATTCAAAGGGGTTTTTTTAGGAGAAGAGACCCGTGACTATAAACGGGCGACGACCTCACAGAAGTGCGTTCGTGCTGGAGGAAAACATAATGACTTGGAGATCGTGGGGAAGACGGCTCGGCACCACACCTTCTTTGAGATGTTAGGGAACTTTTCCTTCGGAGACTATTTCAAAAAAGAAGCGATTGAAATGGGATGGGACCTCCTGATCCGACAATGGGGGTTGCCCACGGAGAAGATGTGGGTCACCATCTACTTAGATGACGATGAGGCCTTTCACCTCTGGAGGAGAGTGGGCGTTGCGGAAGACCGAATCGTCCGGTTAGGAGAGAAAGACAACTTCTGGGCCATGGGTGAGACAGGCCCCTGCGGCCCTTGTTCAGAGATCGTCATCGATCAAGGGGAAGGAGTGGGTTGCGGTCGCCCGGACTGCCGTGTGGGATGCGATTGCGATCGTTTTTTGGAACTTTGGAACCTTGTCTTCATGCAGTTCAATCGTGATTCGGAGGGCAGACTTCATCCTCTGGCAAAACCTTCGATCGATACCGGAATGGGTCTGGAGAGGATTTCCGCCATTCTTCAAGGAGTCAAGAGTAACTACGAAACCGATCTCTTCAAACCCATCTTTAAAGAGATCGAAAGGGTCAGTCGAGTTCCTTATGGAGAAGACCCAAGATCTGACACTTCCCTTCGGGTGATCGCCGACCACAGCCGAGCGGCGACCTTTCTCATCAGCGATGGTGTTCTTCCCTCCAATGAAGGCAGAGGATACGTGCTTCGCCGGATTATGAGGAGGGCCATGCGGCATGGAAAACTACTTGGAGTCGATGGTCCCTTTCTCTATCAAGTCTCTTCGAAGGTGGTGGACCTGATGAAAGAGGCCTATCCCGAGCTGCGGGAGACCGAGGCCTTCGCGTCAAAGGTCATCGAGAATGAGGAGGGACGTTTCTCAGAGACCCTCGATTCAGGGCTGAAGATCCTGAGAGAAGAATTGGAACAGCTTGAGAAAGAAGAGAAAAAGGTTCTTTCCGGAGAGGTGGCCTTCCGGCTTTATGATACCTTTGGATTCCCCCTCGACCTGACAACAGAGATCCTTCAGGAAAGAGGGATGAGTTTCGATGAAGAAGGTTTCAGAGCCCAGATGGACGAACAGAAGCAGAAGAGTAAGCAGGCCGGGCTCGGGATCAGCGAAGGGAAAATGAAAGAGGTCTACCGGCGACTGGCGAACGAAGGGGTCAAAACCGTTTTTTTGGGATACGAAGAGATTCAGTCCGAATCGAAAATTTTGAGACTGATCAAAGGCGATGAAATCGTTCCTTTCGCGGTGGAAGGGGACGTCGTTGAAGTGGTTACAGAGGAGACCCCCTTTTACGGAGAGGCGGGTGGTCAGGTAGGGGATCGAGGTACTATCTTTCATGAGGAATTCTCTTTGGAGGTGGAGAATACCATCAAGCCCGCAGAGGGATTGATCGTTCATCAGACAAGAGTAAAAAGAGGAAAGGTGAGAGAGGGGCTGTTAGCCGTTCTGCGGGTGGATGGGGACCGCCGCAGGGCGATCACCCTAAATCACACGGGCACTCATCTTCTCCAGGCCGTTTTGAGAGAAGTTTTAGGGGACCATGTTCATCAAGCAGGGTCCCTGGTCTCACCGGAGCGACTGAGGTTTGACTTCACCCATTTTGCCTCGATGGAAAAGGAAGAACTGGAGCGTGTGGAGGCCTTGGTCAATCAGAAAATTCGAGAGAATTTGGAACTAAAGACGAAGATCATGGATGTGGAGGATGCCCTTCAGACCGGGGCGATGGCACTCTTTGGTGAAAAGTATGGGGAGAAGGTCAGGGTCGTGATGGTCTCGGACTTCAGCATTGAACTCTGTGGAGGAACCCATAGTTCGAGAACGGGCGATATCGGCCTTCTCAAAATTGTCAGCGAGTCAGGGGTCGCGGCAGGGGTGAGAAGAATCGAGGCCCTTACCGGTGAAGGTGCATACCGATTGATTAAAGAGGAAGAGAGGGAACTCTGGGAAATCGCCTCTTCTCTTAAATCCGTTCCCGGGGAGCTCTCTTCAAGAATCGAGCGGTTGCTTGAAAGGCAGAGGGAGTTGGAAAGAGAACTTTCATCCTTTCAGGATAAGTTAGCCTATCAAGAGCTCTCGAACCTTCTTCCTTTTATTAAAGAGGTAAGAGGCGTGAAAGTCCTTTCCGCCAAGGTGGACGGGAAAGATATAAAAAGGATGAGGGAATTCGTTGACCAGTTGAAAGGAAAGATCGGATCGGGCATCATTCTTCTCGGGGGGGAGAGTCAGAACAAAGTCTCCTTGATCATGGGGGTGACCTCGGACCTCACCCATCGTTTTAAAGCGAACGAGTTGATTAAAAAGATTGCTCTTCGCATTGGAGGAACAGGGGGAGGTCGGGCCGATTTTGCGCAGGCAGGAGGAACCGATTCCCAAAAACTGGATGAGGCGCTTAAGGCCATTGACGATCTCATTTAAGTCCTTCATCGGGATATGCAATCCTCCCTACCCCTCTTCGTATGAGAGAGGACAAGGGGGGATTTTTTTATATAAAGGTGCGTCTCTTCGGTGATGTGAAAGGGATTGTTCCCTTCCATGGAAAGCGTTGAAGAAAAGATGACCGCAGTGAGGACACGATTTGCCCCCAGTCCGACGGGTGACCTCCATATCGGAGGGGCACGGACCGCTCTGTTCAATTGGCTTCTGGCGAGGCATGAAAAAGGTGCATTCATTCTTCGAATCGAGGACACGGATGTGGCCCGTTCCACCCAGGAATCGATCCAAGTGATCCTGGATGCCATGACATGGCTGGGAATGGACTGGGACGAAGGGCCCTATTATCAGACTCAGCGAATGTCGTTTTATCAGGAGGCTGCGGAGAAACTCCTGAAAGAGGGGCGGGCTTACCGGTGCTATTGTACACCTGAAGAATTGGAGTCAAAGCGGGAAGCCGCGCTGAAGGCTGGGATCAAGCCCAAATACGATCGAACGTGTCTCCATCGAAAATCCATTCCGGCAGGGAGACAGTCGGCCATCCGTTTTCTTTCCCCCGATGAGGGGAAGACGGTCGTGGAGGACCTCATTCAAGGACGAGTGGAATTTGACAATACTGAACTGGATGATCTCATTATCCTGAGGAGTGACGGGTTCCCCACTTATAATTTTTCGGTGGTGGTGGACGATGCCACGATGGACATCACTCATGTCATCCGAGGAAGCGATCATCTCAATAATACTCCCCGCCAAATTCAGATTTATGAAGCACTTGGCTACCCCATCCCGAAATTTGGTCATGTGTCGATGATCCTGGGTCCCGACAAGAAAAAGCTTTCAAAACGGCATGGAGCACAGTCGGTTATGGAGTATAAGAAGATGGGCTATCTCCCCCAGGCCGTGGTCAACTACCTGGTCCGGTTGGGATGGTCCTATGGCGACCAGGAGGAATTTACCCGTGAGGAATTGATCGAGAAATTTAGCCTGGTGTCGGTAGGGAGATCTCCGGCAGCGATCAATCCGGGGAAATTAGATTGGCTCAATTCGCAGTACATCAAGAAAATAGAGCTGGATGAACTGGTTGAAAGGGTTCGGCCCTTTATTGAAGCCAAGGGATATTCGAACATCGATCACGATCTTTTGAGAAAGGCTGTCCTCTCTCTCAGGGAAAGAGTCAAGACGCTGGTTGAAATGGCGGAGCTCTCAGAATTTTACTTCTCGGAAGAGATCGTTTATGATGAAAAAGCTTTCCGAAAATTTTTGAGCAGCGAGACCCTGCCCATGTTCCACCAAGTCATCGGTTCCCTGTCGAAAGAATCAATGTTAACGAGAGAAGAGGTCCATCGACTGATTCAAGAATTGGCTCAAACCCGCGGGGAGCCTTTGGTCAAGATTGCCCAACCGATCCGGGTGGCGCTTACCGGAAGAAGTGTGAGCCCTCCCATTGATGAGGTGATAGAGGTCCTTGGAAGAGACAGGGTGATCTGGAGGCTCCAACGAGCCATTGAATATATTTCGAAACAAGGTTAAATGGGCTTGTCGTGACGAAGCTCGGATCAAGCCTCGTTCTTGGATGATGGAAAGTGGATTTTCCATTTTCAAGTGTCTCGCATGAATACGGTGATGCGACTGAACCAACAAGCGGGAGGATGAACGGGTCTCATGAAAATTAAATCGCTTGAGGCGATCGGATTCAAATCCTTTGTGGACCGCCTCCACCTTACCTTTCCGGAAGGGATTACGACCATCGTGGGACCCAACGGTTGCGGGAAGTCGAACTTCGTCGATGCCGTCCTCTGGGCCATTGGTGAACGGAGTGCCAAGCACTTACGCGGTAAATTGATGGAGGATGTCATCTTCAACGGGACGGACGGAAGAAAACCTCTGGGGATGGCAGAAGTGAGTTTGACCTTTTCCAATGAAGATGGGTTTGCCCCCAAGGAATATGAGCCATACAGCGAGATCACTGTGACCCGGAGGCTTTATCGATCCGGGGAAAGCGAGTACCTGATTAATAAGACCCTTTGCCGGCTGAGGGATGTGACCGATCTCTTCCTGGATACCGGCATCGGAGTGAACGGTTACTCCATCGTGGAACAGGGGAGGGTGGAACGTCTCATCAACGCCAATCCGCAGGATCGGCGGTTTTTGATTGAAGAAGCGGCGGGTATCGCTAAATACAAGGAGAGGAAAAGACTCGCCCTGATGAAGATGGAGGCGACCCAGCAAAACCTTCTTCGAATTCAGGATATCATTGCTGAGGTAAAACGACAGATCGTCACTCTGGAACGCCAGGTGAAACGGGCAGAGGAATATAAGGCGATACGGAAGGAAGTCAGGGAGATCGAAGTCCGTTTCGCCCTCCACGAATACGCCGAACTTTCAGAAAAAGGGGAGGCCGCCAGAGGTTATCTCAAAGCCCTTCGGGATCGGGAGACGGAGATTTCTACACAAAATGCCCAGAAGGAGGCGGTCCTCGAAGCTAGCAAGTTAAGAGGGATGGAGGAAGAGGAGAGACTCCGAAGCCTCCAGCAGGAAATCTTTGAACAGGGCAGAAAGATTCAAAAAACGGAAAACG
>Ga0326726_10002066_pt1 | contig 18629 bp, 5 predicted proteins | sample MHFenrmetagenome_2_FD_207603 | JGI IMG/M metagenome (GOLD analysis project Ga0326726, IMG submission 207603) | Lab enriched peat soil microbial communities from Michigan Hollow, Ithaca, NY, United States - MHF15MN | ecosystem: Environmental > Terrestrial > Soil > Wetlands > Peat | place: USA... | reverse complement strand
ATGCTTTCCTCCAGGGTGAGAGGTGTCTGAGTTTCTTGCCCCCAGGCAGCACCCGTAAAAACAACTGTCCATAAAATCAACCCGATGACATATTTCATTCTCATGGATCTATCTCCTCCTTTCCATTCGTTGTGCCCCACCTGAAAAGATTTCTAAAACCGTTGCAAGAGGATATGAAATAGGAAGGTTTGTCGAGGTAAATAGCAAGTTGTCTGTTCGAGTTTCACCTCATTTGTCGGAAAAAGTAACTTTACACTTCAGGCCCGCAGGCAATCGATAGTTGGGGTTGGGCAGTTCCAAGCGAACGCCGAAAGTGCCGCTTGCTGCGTCAATAACTCTGTCAACAATCTTCACTTTAGCGAAATACTCGCCGCCCACCGGAGCCTCTGGTATGATCTTGGCGCGCATTCCCACCTTGATTGAGGCGTAATGGGTCACTGGGATGATTACCTCAACATTGAGAGGATCGATCTGGGCAAGTTTCATTATCGATTGGTTTTCAACGTACTCTCCCGGGGATAGAAATCGTTCCACGACAATGCCATCGATCGGACTATGGATCGCCATTCGGTTGACTATCTCGGCGGTTCGTTTGAACTCCAGTTCCGCCAGCCGTTTATTCTCTATAGCCTCATGTAGCTGTTTTTCTGTTACGATTCTATTCGTCTCAATCTCATCCATTTGGCTAAAAGGGAGAACCTGTTTTTTATATAATTCTTCGTTCATTTGTTTTTTCCGTGTATAGAAATCCAAACTCGCCTCTTTCGCTTTGATGCTTGCTTCCATCTCTGCCCTTGCTTTGGCAGCCTCCATCGCAGCTTTTTCCACACTAGAATCGAGCCTCGCCAGCACCTGACCCTTTTTTACAAAGTCGCCTCGATCCACATTCACAGTTTCAAGAATCCCATATGTTCCACTGCCGACCTTGACTACCATGTAAGGCTCAATGACACCATCAAACTCAGCGGCTCCCGCTCCTACAAATCCAAATGGCACAACGACAACGAGTACGAAAAAGTTTAACGATAGGATCCATAGAGACCTCATAGAAAGCACCTCACTTTATTCGGGTCGCCCGGAAAATGCGAGAGCATCGCCCAACTGTTCATCCATTTTAAGAAGGTTGTGCCTCATCCGGGCGTGAAGACGCTCTGCCTTGCGCTGCGCCCTGTAGAAAAGAATCTTTCCGGTCCACCGGGCTATGATCGCATCAGGTCTTCCCAGTATCAAAGCGACCAACCATTGAAATAGCTTGCTCACATAGACCGTCGCCAATTCGTCCTCCAGCGAGATAACCGCTTCATTTGTGCCGGGATCGCCCTGCCTGCCACAGCGGCCAAAAAGCTGGCGGTCGATTCGTCGGGCTTCGTGCCGTTCTGTGGCAATGACATGAAGCCCTCCCAGTTCGGCTACACCCGGGGCAAGATGGATATCTGTTCCTCGACCTGCCATATTGGTAGCCACCGTAATGCGGGCCTGCTCGCCAGCGCGGGCAATGATTTCTGCTTCTTCCTGATCCTGCCGTGCGTTGAGCACCTTGTGGGGGAGCCCCGCATCCGAAAGGAAGCGGCTCAGTTTTTCCGAGGCAGCGACGGAGCGAGTGCCGACAAGGACCGGCCGGCCTTTGCGGTGGTGGTCCGAAATCCGATTGACCACCGCTTCCCATCTCTTTTCTGCTGCTGGATAGACACGATCTGGTAGATAGCTTCTCCTCAATGGCCGGTTGGTTGGGACAGTCACCACACGTAATCGGTAGATCGACCATAGCTCTGCCGCTACCTCTCTGGCGGTGCCTGTCATACCAGCCAGTTGGAGGTAACGACGGAAAAAGCGTTGGTAGCTGATCCGAGCCTGAGTCTCTTTCCGCTTGGTCATGTCACAGTTTTCCTTGATTTCAATCAGTTGATGTAGACCTCTCTCCCAAGACCGGTCGGGCATCAAGCGCCCTGTATATTCATCAACGATCTGTACCTTTCCATCTTTAACCAGGTAGTGTTTATCACGATCGAACAAGTGAATTCCTACCAAAGCTTGACGCACCAGCTCTTCACGCTGTTGCTTGTTCATCAACATTCTTGCATTCCACTGGGCAATTTCTTCGATTCGTACCTTGCCCTCTTCAGTAAGTTCAAGTGATCGCTCACTCGGTAAAATCGAGAAATCTTCCCCTCCTACGAGTCTTTTCGCGATATCGAGGGCCTGCTCGTAAAGACTTTGCTCATCATAGCCATCACCTTCTGCAGAAATAATGAGTGGTGTGCGTGCCTCATCGATGAGCACGCTGTCAGCCTCGTCAACAATGGCAAAATGGAGGCCGCGCAACAAAAGATTCCGCAATCGGGAACGCTCGCCATAAAGCCTTTCAAGCTGAAGTCGAGTCTGGCTGGGTCGGTCCCAGAGGACAATCCTATCCCTGAGGTAATCAAAGGTAACTTCTTTGTTAGTACAGTAAGTGACATCGCATCGATAGGCTGCTCGCTTGGCCTCTGGATCCATCCCATGTTTGATCGTTCCGACCGTGACACCAAGTGCCTGATAAATTGGTCCCATCCACTTGGTGTCACGGTCAGCGAGGTAGTCATTCACGGTAATAATATGCACGGGCACACCCGAGAGAGCCGCCGTGCATGCCGACAGCGTGGCGGTGAGGGTCTTGCCCTCGCCCGTCTCCATCTCCGCCACCATCCCTTTGAGTAAGACCAAGCCACCTATAAGTTGAACATCAAAATGGCGCATGCAAAGCGTACGGCCTGCTACTTCACGTACCAGGGCAAAAACCTGCGCCACCAGCTCCTGTTTGTAGCCCTCGCAACGTAAGCGTTGCCGGAGATTTTGGCTGAGTTTTCGGATTTCGGCATCGCTTAGTTTTTCCATCAAGCCAGCCTCGGCGTTGACGGCATCGATGATCCACTCGAAACGCGAGGCCCGGGGGTGAAGCCAAGGAGCAAGTTTTCCTGTTGCCGAGGCTGCCATCCGGTCAAGCCATCCAATGCGAGGCTCCTGGCGCTCCGGATAGATGCCAACGCCGATGGTGGGCAGGAGGGAAAGGCTCTTATACATTGAATCTCTTCAAAAATAGTTCTCTTACGCTTCTGTACCACCGCCAGATAAGTGGTTCCCGTCCATGGTCAAATCGCACATAGACGCGACCACCCACATTATATAACCCCGCGTGTTCGGGCAATTCGATATCAAACAGGAATACCTTTTGATATGCCTTCACCCCCAGCGTGTCGCGCGGATCGATGGCAATCTTCCCTCCACCCTGCTGGCTGAGCGTTCTGCTCGGTAGCTGGTCTGTGGCTGCAGGTACTTCCCGCTTCATCACGGCGGGTATGGTCTCAGCAATTTTCTCTGTGAACCGAATCTTCACTCCTAAAGTCCGTAGGCGCACTAAGTCAATGTCCGATTGTGAGACGATCACCCGAGCACTGATTGTTGAACGGTCCAGCACATAGCCCAACAACTCCCCTCTCCGGACAAATCGACCAGGAAGATCTTGGGACATTGGAGAAAGAAAGATACCGTCTGCAGAACTGCGAATAGTCAGGTCATCCGTACGTTTGCGCACATCATCAAGTTCGCCTGCAACACGTTTCATCTCCTCGCTCGTTATTTGTGCTTGAACGCGATCTGATAGAATCTGGGTATCGTAGGTTGCCTTTAACTCGGCCAACCTGGATTCCAGCACCCGGATACGTGCGGGCAAAAGCGGGTCAGAACACTCGATGAGGGGATCGCCACAGCTGACCCGGGCTCCAGGCATGGTAATAAGGCGATCGACAAATCCCTCTGTTCCCGGACGGACGAATGACTTCTCGGGTATCCATATGACCCCTTCAGACCGAGTACTCAGTGGAACAGGCACGAATGAGACCACTGCCACGATCCCCGCCAGGACGATACCGCTGACTAACACTGCTCTGGCTCGTTTCCGACCGAGCCTTGGGGAAGAAAAGAGAAACCTTATGCCTTTGCCCGCCGGCAGAATAATCATGCTGACTACCGCCCAGCCTGCAAGAACCATTCCTGCCACAAAGAATTTGCCGGCGATGAAGAGGATGATCGAAACGTATATGAAGATTCGGTAAGCAAACGAGGCGACCGAATAGATGACGAACCAGCCACGCTCCCCCGAGGTGGATAAAGGAGGTTCCACATCACGGAGCCCAAAGAGGTAGTGCTGAGCCAGGTAACCCAAATACTGAAGTCCCCTTGGCCCGAAATTGGGAATCTCGAGCAAATCTCCGAGCATATAGTAGGCATCGTACCGAAGGAGCGGATTACCATTGAAGAGGAGTGAAGAGATCCCTGCTATGAAAATCATATTGTAAAGTAGCGACCGGATCGTCCCTGGCTCTACATTGATCCAAAAGAACAAGGCTATCGCTGCGATAAATATTTCTACAGCCATTCCGGAAGCACCGACCATCACGCGTTCCCATTTATTCCGGAAGGCTGAAGCAGAAGAAGCATCTACATAGGGAACGGGCGTCAATACCAGCAGCATAACGCCCATCTCGTGGACTTCCCCCCCAAATTTTTTTATGGCAAAGGCGTGCCCGAACTCATGAAAGGATTTGAGAAAGGGAAAGGTGAGCCACATGAGCACAAGGTTTTTCGGGGCGAGGACTCGATCCGTAATATTCTCGGTAAGCTCAGGCCAGTGAACACCGGCAAGAAAAATTCCAGTCCCCACCACAGCAAGCCAGAGAATTGCTCCGAGCCAACTGAAGACGATACGTCCAAGAAGACGGAATCGATTTAAGAATCGTTCTGGATCAAGAAGCGAAAAACGCATAGCAAGTGGGTTTCGGATGTTTTGCTTCCACTTGCTTGATTGCCTTTTTCCGAAACGCTTCAGCAACTCTTCTGTGTCTGGTGGAACGTTACATTGCAAGACGTCCACAGAATGAAGCTGACTGAGGAGACGAATTATTTCCTCCTGGGTTGGAGCGTCGTCCCCCAGACGAAATCTTACTTCCCGCCAGATCTCGTCGACAGTGCGCTCCCCGTCCATCAGTCCGATCAGGAGATAGGCGGCTGGAGTGAAGCGTTGGAATCGCCCTGTGGCATGATCTTGAAGAACATACCAGAGTTCCCCTCGATAGTTGTGCCGATGAATCTCCGCGTGGCTCCGGAGGCGCGGCTTCAGTGCAGCCACACGATACCAGGATGGACTGTAAAGGGAAGTGGTCATACGATGTTATACATATACCGTCAGGGGCTGGGGGTCGTAAGTTGCTGGTGGAAAAGCTGAAACTCGCAGCTTGGAATAAGCAACTCCTTTGCCCAATATTCCAGTATTACAACATTTCGTTATTCCATGTTTTCTATGGCCACCACGACCAGAGCTTGAGGCGCAGCCAGTCGATTAGCTCATGTGTCCATATCCAGATCAGTTTTCGACGATCGACGGTGATTTTACCGACGCCTTCCATACCCGGACGGAGGCGTCCTGAGCTATTCTCCTTTAAGTGAGCTTCCACGCGAAAATAGTTTCTGCCTTCTTTCGCTGTCGACACCGGCGTTATCTTATCGACGACAATTGGAAACGCATCCCCGGCCATGGACGGTAGCACGAGTTCACCTCGCTGGCCGACGGCCACATCGGCGATATCACGCTCGTCGACTTCTACAATCACCCGGTAGGATTCGAGAGGTGCCACCTCAAACAATACCTGGCCCCGCTCCACAGGGGCGCCTAACGACTGACTCAAGTCGCCCTTCATGATCACTCCATTGAACGGAGCAACCGCCTTTGTCCGGAGCAGTTGCTCGTCAAGCAGCGCGATCTCTGCCTCGGCCTGATCGATCTTGGCTTGGGTAATCCGCATCTGGGGTCGGTCATGCTTTGCCATGGCCTCACGGTATTGCTTGAGCAGTTGCTCTCTCTGACTAGACGACTTGAGGCGCTCAAGCTTGAGATCTCTATCGTCAAGAAGACAAAGCAGATCTCCCTGCTTTACGATATCACCAGGCCGCACTCGTGCCTCTGTAATATAGCCATTAAAAGGGGCACTCACCATGCGCTGAATGGTTCCTTCGAGGACGGTTTTTCCTGTGACCCGATAGTCGCCCTTGGCAAACAAAAAGAAAATCACGATCGCAAGCAATGCCGTAGCGCTCAACTTGACGGCCAGGTGGCCGGGCCCGACGAGCTTTTTCAACTGGGTGGCCAATGACTCCCCTGCCTTAACGATCAGCCAGCGTTCCTCTCTCCGTTTAGCCTCAAGGATCGGGCCCACTAAGGTCGCGATGGTCTCGCCGAGTTCCACCGTAGGCTGGTCGAAGACCCTTTCCGCCGGACGCTCAAGCGTCATTCCCCCCATCAGCTTCTCGCTGGTTTTTAAGGGTATGGTGCAGATCGCACCTGCGCCGTGTTGTCGTGCCAATTCCGCATGCGCTCGAGTCACCAGGGGCGAAGCTCCATGAGGCAACGGATAAACGATGACCGCCCGCTGATCGATCGCCTCATCCATTGCCGATCCGATGGCGCGGACCAGATTCATCTGCTTGCCGAACTCGGCACTGTGGGATAATGCGCTGACATGGAGTTTATTACCACCCTTGAAACCAAGGCTTACCCGGTCGCATTCCAGTCTCATCGCCAACCTGGTTACAAACGCCATGGCCGCCTGTTGATACCGTTCATGTTCAAGAGCGCTTGTGACCAAATCGAGAACATCCTGCAGGCGTTGGTTTGTTTCTGCTGCTTTCAGTGCATCAGCCCGCCGAAGCATCACCTCAAGCCAGGCAGCTCCCCAATGCAATTGTCTCATAATAGCCTGGGTCTCGTGACCGAAACGCCGGTCTGCCTCAAGAACGACCACCCCATGGACTCTACCCGAAACTTCAATAGGATAGGCAATCTGCGGGTTTGCCACGACTGGTTTTTCAGGCTGAGGTGTGGAATCGCTATCATTACTGACGAGAAGACCCCGACGTTCCCTCAGGGCACTTTCAGCTATTCCGGTGAGATGTTTCACATTGAAATCGGGGGTGGGCCAAATCGCGACCGGGGTGAACGGACCCCGGTCTGGAGTGCCAAGCAACACCATAGCGCTCCGAACGCCTTTGAGCATTCGGCACTGAAGAGATAACCAACTCTGGAGGAATGTCTTGGGATTGGTGGTTTCGGCGAACTGGAGCCAGAGATCCTTATCCGGGCCTGATCCGTGGCTCTCTGCCTTTTCGTCTATTGAATGAAGAGAGTGAGATGGGTCTCTGGGGTCTGGTGGGGCTTGAACCATAAGAATGACAAGTCAATCCTTACGAGCTGAAGACCCAGCCCGGTGGGCACGCAGACCCACTGGGCTAGATTCAATTCCTTTCAAGATATTGTCGGATCGGCTGGGCGGCGCATTCCAATATCCAACTCACCGTATCTCGATTCATAATCCCGGACCACATTTTGGAGTAGGATGGTTAGCCGCTTCGCCGCAAACGGGCTCAGGACAATTCGGTCCGTTAACTGAACCGTTAGTTCCTTCTGGGCCGAGTGCCACGCCTGGTTCATCCCAAACAACAGGACAATCTCCTCCCGTGTCCCTGCCGCATTACATACATTGGCGTAGATACTCCGCATATTCGAGTCATCCCAATGGATCTTTACTTGAGTACCCGGCACGGTAGCCGTGTCTCCAATGACCCCAGTTCCTTCACGCTCTTTTTCCTTTGCCATACAGCCTCCTTAAAATTGAACTAGTATCTGGCTCGTCATCACCGGAAATCTTTATCCGGATCTCGTCATTCGCATTGAAGGCATTATAACTATTTTGTGCAGAATTGACAAGGAAGTTGGTAAGCCACAGGCTCTTTGCCTGCTCCATGGCTGTTGGGATAGACGCTACTGGATCTGCTGATTCCATCACAACCAGTTTTGGCGAGCTTTCCTGAGTTTGGCTGTTTGCATTCACAGCAGCATGGCGCTCTCCAGTGGATAGTGTCGCGCTCATCAGGGTTTGGGTTTGAGGATTGACATCCGCGAAACCGAGCACATGACCCAGCTCGTGCATAACCACGGTTAGTAGATCCATGTCCCCAAAAGCCGGACTTGAAGTGAGAGCTACCAGTTCGCCACCCCTTCCCTGCGGTTTGAACTCGGTATCGTCATGCGGAGTGGGATCAATGAACCAGCCGTAACCCGCTGCATCCGTGTCAATCAACACTGTATTTCCGATCGCCTCCCCAAGGGTCAATCCGGGAAGGTCCGCAATCGTGAAGGTCACATTATCCAGCAGAGCCAAAGCGCTTTCGCCACCCAGAGGTGAATTGGTCCAGCGGTTGATAGCCTCCTGGATAATGGGAGCAAGCTCACTGTTAGTTAGAGTATTCTGAGCCCCAGCAGACTCCTGAGATGGCGCCGTCGCCATCAGCGGCACGGGCACCGCGTACGCCGCGTCGTCGGTCTTCAGACGGACGATGTCGAACGACGTCTGCCCGGACGTGGCGCCCTTCATGCTGATGAAGCCGTAGCCGCCGACCGTGATCGTCTCGTTGTACAGGCAGCTTACGACCACCGCGCCGTTCAGCGAGACGTTGACCAGCCCGCCGCGCAGTATCACGCCGAGCTTGTAGTCGGTGCCGCTCGCCACTGTGGTACTGTAAGTCTTGTCGATCGTCGTCGTCGCGCCGTTGCGGTGGCCGATGATGATCTGCTTGCTGTCCGCCGACAGTGTGACGAACTTGTAGTACGTCGGCCCCTGGTAGTCGAACACCACGCCGCCCTGGCCGGACGTCTTGAGCGTGGTCGCGATATCGATCAGCGAGCCTGGTGTGACAGTGTAACCGATCAGGTTGATCGCCGGGTTGGCGGCATCCGCCGCCGTGCCGAGGAATCGGCCGTCGGTCGTGGTCGCCCACGTGCCGGTGGCCGGCGTCGTGCTGTTGAACAGGCCGCTGGCCGGACTGGTGCTGCCGAAGTCCACCGTCTTGTCGAGCGTGATGACGCCCGGCGGCGCCTGCACGACTACATCGTCGATCTGCGCCTGGGTGCCACCCTTCGTGCCGATGCCCGCCATGCCGTCGTTGAGGCCGTGCTTGACGCCCAGCGAGTCAACGCGCTGTGCGTACGTGAAGCTGATGCTCGTGTTGCCGAGCGTCAGCGTGGCCGCGCTGCCGTTGGCCTTGAGCATCACGACGTAGTCGGTCGCCGGCTTCAACTGGTAGTTGGTCCAGGTGTCGACCACCCATGCGCCGGCCGTGTAATGCCCCAACTCGAGCTTGTTGTTGGACACGTTGATGCCCGCGAACTTGAAGTCGGTGTTGCTCTGCCAATCGAAGATCAGGTAGGCATTCGCCCACACGCCGCCGGTGGGCTTAACCGCGTTGATGGTTGCCTGCATCTCGAAGTAGATCGGGATGACCGTATCGGCCTCGTTGAACAGGCTGATCGCGTCGCCGTACGGTGTCGATGGCGCGACCTGGTAGCGGTTGTTGACGATGGAGAAGGTACCGACCTGCGGCACGAAGCCCTGCGCCGTGCCGGTGTTGAAGTTAGCGCTGCGAAGCACGTCGCGCTGCGTGCCGGAGAGGTTGCCCGCCTGTGGGTCCGACGGCCCGCCGTGCTGGTCGTGCCACGCCGCGTCCTTCTGCAGCACCAGGCCCAGTTCGCCCCACGGCTCGCCGTTGCGTGCCGCGTCGGCCGACTGGCCGGCGGCGGTCGCGTCGGCCGCACGGGTCGGGTCTGCACCGTCGCTCGCCGATAGCGCGTACAGGAAGTCCTGCAGCGCCGGCTGCAGCGTGCGGCTGACGGTGGCCATGCCAAACGGCGAGAACGGCACGAGGTAGCTGTTGTATTCCCCGGTCCAGTCGATCAGGCGATCGCCTCCGGTGTTGGCGATCAACACGTCGCGACCCGCGCTACCGAAGGCGCGGTCTTCGTAGCTTGCGCTCGTGTCCGGCAAGTTGTTCAGCGAGCCGTTAGTCGTCAGATCGTCGTCGGCGTTGAGCAGGTCGTTGCCGAAGCCGCCGTACATGTCGTCGCGGCCGCTGCCACCGACCAGCCAGTCGTTGCCGAGGTCGCCGAAGATCTTGTCGTCTCCATCGGTCTTCTTGGTTGCATCAAGCGCTGCGGCCGGACCCTCGGTCGCGTCGAAGTTCAGGAAGAACTCGACGCCGGTGGGCGCACCGGTCCACTTGGAGGCGCTACCGTTTGAGTTCAGCAGGATCTTGCGAAGAGGATCGTATTCGTCGTAGAGGGAGAACTCACCCGCCCGTGTGCGGTTGGCGTGCTGGCCGTTGACGTCTATGGGGTTGAAGGCGAGCACGTTGCCGGGGTTGAACGGGTGGTTGTAGTCGATCTCCACCAGGCTGCTCGGATTGCCCGCCGCGTCATAGGTGGGCGAATAGGACACCGGCAGCGCCTCCGCACCGCTGATCGCATCGTCACCCGAGCCGCCGTGCAGGAAGTCGTTGCCCAGGCCGCCAAAGATGATGTCGTCGGAGTTCTTGCGGGTGAGACTACCCCACTCGTCGGTCGCCGGGTTCCAGCTCGGGTCGGTGCTGAAGGGAGTCAGGTCAACCGACTTCTTCAGCTGGCCGGCGACGTTGATGTTCGCCAGCTGCACGTTGCCGCCGGTGGCGATCGTGCTGGGTTGCACCGCCACGGTGACACCGTTGAGCGGCTCGGTCGTGCCGTTGCGGCTGGTGAAGATGCGCCCGTCGTCACCAAGTATACCGTCGTCACCGGTGCCGCCGGAGATCCAGTCATTGCCGTAACCGCCGATGGTGTCGTCATCCTGTCCTTCACCGAAGAGGACGTCATTGCCCTTCATGCCATAGATGAAGTCATCGCCGGATTCGCCATGAATCTCGTCTGCTGCGCCGATATCATTCGCCGCTTGCGTCGGATTGTAGTCTGGTCCGCCAGGCGTGTAGTCAAGAAGCTGCGCTGCCCGCGGAATAATCTTTAGCGTCGAGCTATAGTTATCATAGTTGAAGGTGAGGTAGCTTGTCGTGGTGCCGTTCGCGCTCACCAGCCGGAAGATGTTGCCGTTGTCACCCAGAATCATGTCAGCGTCGCGGGCATGGCCGGTCGGCGAGGTGTCACCGAGGTGGTTGCGAGCAATGTCTGTCCCGGCCCCGCCGAAGATCAAGTCGGAGCCGTCAGGTCGCTTGGCCGGAGTATTGAGACTGAAAAGACTGGAGCTGCCGCCAATGATATCGTCCTGTCCAAGGTTTCCGAAGATCACGTCGTTGCCGCCGTTGCCCTCGATGTAGTCGTCACCGTCGGTGGATGCTTCAAAAGAGGGCACTACGGTCAGGGTTCCGTCAGGGTTACGATAGGCAGTCACCGGATTTTGCACCAGCTTGCTTGTTATGGACCCGTCGCCCTGGATGGTATCGTTCCCCAACTGGCCGAAGATCATGTCGTCGTCCGGACCGCCAGCGATGTAATCGTTACCAAAGTTGCTGCCTTTTGCCGCCTCCGTTGCTGCATCGTGGTCGAGAAGTGTGATGTCCCAATTGGCCCAGACCGGCGTGCCCATCGGGCTTGGGTAGTTCTGGTCCGCCGCACCGACCGCCACGTTCCCGTTCGCGTCGTATATCGCGCCGGTAGCAGTTCTGAAACGCGGGTTAGTAAAGTCATTATATATTGCCGGCGTGTGGCGATCTAAGGTTACATTGTCGCCAAAGACCAGGTCGTCGCCCGAGCCGCCGTCAATATTGTCCCCAAATGCGCCGCCGGCCAGCACATCCTCATCCTCGTTCCCGAAGATCGTGTCCGTACCGCCCTGGCTATCGTCCATGGTCGTTGCGTAAAGCGGATACTCTTTGTACGCAGTACTGGTACCCAGCTTATTGACGGCAACGCTGCTGAAACGTACCTCGCCGAAGTCACCGAGCACCAAGTCATTGCCGGTGTTGCCATAGATGAAGTCGCCTGCCGCGCCGCCGAGAATCACATCGTCTTTGGCATTGCCGTAGATCGTGTCAATTCCGCCAAGGTTCGTATCCGCAGTCCGGACACGGTCCAGCGTCATCGGATCCCCGTCATATGGGACGCCGCCCAGGTTGAAGTCGAACCGGCCGTTGTCACCCAGGATCACGTCGCCGTTGTCATTCGCGCCCGGTGTCGCCGCATCGCCGTAAATCGTGTCGCCGTTCACACCGCCGCCGTTCACGCCACCGAGGATGCAGTCTCCTGCTGCATTTCCGCTGATCGTGTCGGCGCCGCCCGTCGATTCGGTCGTGTCAGTGGTCTGCATAACCGTTACCAAACCGTTGATCAGATCAATCCGGCCATTGTCGCCAATGAGGTAATCCCTGCCGTCAGTGGCCCCAGCCGCAGCAGAAGCGTTATCGCCGTAAAGCGTGTCGCCCGCACTCCCACCGATGATTTTGTCGGACCCCGCGTTTCCGGAAATCGTGTCGGCGCCGCCCAGGGTGGCGCTGTTGAATGAGAGAATAAGGTCGAGCGTCCTGTAATCCGGGCTGCCACTGTCGAGGCCGAAATCAAGCCTCCCGTTGTCGCCCAGGATCACATCGCCGTTGTCATTAGCGCCCGGTGTCGCCGCATCGCCGTAAATCGTGTCGCCGTTCACACCGCCAAGGATATAGTCCCCTGCCGCATTACCGCTGATTGTATCCACGCCGCCCGTCGATTCGGCTGTGTCAGTAGTCTGCATATAGGAGACCGATCCGGCGACCATATAAATCTTGCCATTGTCCCCGATCAGATAATCGGCCCCATCACTTGCATCGGCTGTCGCAGCGGCATTATTCCCGTAAATCGTGTCGCCTGACGTGCCCCCGATGATCTTGTCGGACCCCGCGTTTCCGGAGATCGTATCTGCTCCGCCCAGCGTTGCATTATCAACAGAAAGGATAAGGTCGAGGGTTGCCAAGTTACCGTCACCGCCAGAGATTGCGTTACCAAATGCATCTTCTTTGTAATTAAAGTCCAGCCTCCCGTTGTCGCCCAGGATCACATCGCCGTTGTCATTCGCGCCCGGTGTCGCCGCATCGCCGTAAATCGTGTCGCCGTTCACACCGCCGCCGTTCACGCCACCGAGGATGTAGTCTCCTGCTGCATTTCCGCTGATCGTGTCGGCGCCGCCGGTCGTCTCGGATGTATCTGTGGTTAGTATCCGGGTTATGATACCGGCTGCGTACACGACCTGACCATTGTCGCCTATCAGGATATCGCTGCCGTCATTCATGCTCGCGGAGGCGGAAGCGTTGTCACCATAGAGCATGTCACCGGCTGTGCCGCCGATGAGAATATCGTTGTCTGCATTGCCGGAGATGATATCAGTACCTCCAGTGTCGAGAGCAATGGTCTCAATTGAATCAAGGGCAACGTCCCTCGGATCCTCAGTCCATGTTTTCGGGCTGAAATTGAGCATTCCGTTGTCACCGAGGATGATGTCGTTGCCGGTGTTGCCGTATAGTTTATCCTCTTGCCCAGTTCCGCCAGGGTTGTATCCGCCAAGAATGATATCGTTGTCTGAATCACCATAAACTGTATCGGCGCCGCCGATGGTTGGGTCGGTGGTCTGCATGCGGACGATGGTCGTATCGACTGTTTCGCCCTGATGCGCAACGTTGCCTGTTGGTTTGGTAAGGTCAATCCTGGCATTGTCGCCGAACACGGTATCATCGCCTGAACCAGCCCAAACGGAATCAACGCTGGCTCCACCGATCACCGTATCGTTCCCACCGCCGGAGTAGATTTGATCCATCCCACCCGTGCCTGGATCTATAGAGATCATCAGGCTCGGATCGCGGAAGACGCCATCAGTCTGATTCTCTGGCCGCGCATAGATAATGTACATCGTCTGATGATCACCGGGTGTCGTATTGACTGGCAGCCCATCGATCGGACCGGTTCCCCAAGGCTCGTTGATGTAGAGCCGGTCGGCCGTGTTGCCGGTAATGAGCCGTCTCTGGCCCCAGCCGTCGCCGTCGTTGGTTTCGACAATCAGCCCAGTGAGTCCATCCTTATCAAAAGGCGGGGTCCGGAAAGGCTGACCTGGTTGATCCCAGAAGTCGAGGTGGGTCAAATCGTCCATGTACGCACATCCGTCTTCGGACCCAGTCCCTCCTATGTGCCCCGTGATAATCGTGGCCGGCGTCTCGCCAAGGCGGGTAACTACTTCTCCACGCTCGTTGAAATAGTCGACGCGCCCTTTGTCGCCAAAGATGATGTCATCGCCAGAGCCTCCCCAGATCTGGTCGTCGCCTGTACCGCCAAAAAGCGTAACCCCGAGACTGGACGTCTCGGCGTGGATGATATCATTGCCTGCTTGGGTGTCGAGGGCGAAGGCGCCGTCGCCTTCGTTAATGATTTCGTAGATGCTTCCCGTCCCAAGGGGCTCATCCCATGGTTTATTGACTGTCACAGTATGCATTGTGTTCGTCACGACTCGGCGGAAGTAGGTGCTCTGCATCCCGTCACTCTTATAGTTGACAACCTTGACCAGGAGACCGCGTAGATTGTTGTCCGCGCCAAAGTTCGCAGCGCTGTCGGTGAAGCTGATGGTATCTGGCGTCGTAATAGTGCCACTGGACGTTGTTACAGTATCCGGGTGGAGAGATATGGTCACTATATCGTTACCGGCCCCGGTGTTGACCATGGTCCAGTTTCGGAAGGTACTGGTAGCCTTGCCCGCCTCGTCGAAGGTCAGACGGTTGTGTGTGCTGGCCACTGTCAGGGAGTCGTCTCCAGCCCCCAAATTGACTTCCAGCACCTCCATGTTGCCATAGGTGATGCCGCCAGTAAAGAGGCGGTCGCCGATGAATGTGTCAACACCCATGCCGAGCCCCGAGATATTGGTGCTCGTAATCTTCCCCGCACGCAGACCTGTGTTGTCAGCCGGGCTGCCTGTGGCACTCGCCACCAGGTAGTCGATCTGTTCGTCCTCGTTCACGAAGAAGGTCAGGCTCTGCTTGGTGATCGCATACTCCTTCAGGTCGGCGAGGGTCTCACCCTTGTTAAGGACATATGGGGCATTGAGGGTCAGGACCGTCGTGCCATCCTCCTGATTCGATAGGCCAGTCATGAGCCTGAACTGACCGAGGGCTGCACCGACTGTGATCTCCACAGTCCGCGCGTCGATCAGCAGGGCAAGGTCATTGGCATCCTGCTCTTCCAATGGAATGCCGAGTTTCACAAGGGCGTCCTGGATTCCCTTGTCTTTAAGCAGGTCTTGCGTCAGCACAGTCAAAGTGGTAGAGGTCCTATCCTGGATCGCGCCAGTGGACGGCTTCACGTTCTTCTCACCCGGCAACATGAGCGGTTCGCCCAGGCCGGTCATAGAACCCTGGCCGCCAGCGCCGTCGACGATAATCGGCCCCTGGATGTTGTCGAGCGTTGCAGGCATCTGCGCGAATACTTGCGTGTCATCGCCATCGACAAAGTGGTCGTCAACCGCCGTCACGGTTACGCTCTGCGGCTCGAACCAGTTTGCGTGAGTGAAGTGAAGTTGGCTGCTGCCAACATTAACTTGCACTTCTTTGTGTACTACCTTGCCTGTAGATGTCTTAGTTGGGATAGGAGTTGCATCGAGGTAAACATCAACTCCTTCGCCCGGGTCTCTTGTGAGCACTACCTCGTAGCTGTCGGACCATGCCGCTCCTTCTACCACATCGGTGGTACCACCGCTCTGGGTGACCCGCACACCCGGCGTGTCAGCGTCGCCGATGTCCACAATTACTGGCGTCACGTTGATCCCGTTGTAGCCAGGGTCACGGTAGCTGTAATTCACCGTGACCGTGCCAGTCACCTCTTTGACTTCGCCTTTCTCATCAAGAAAGATCACCTTGTTGGAGACGACGCGATAATCAGCATCCCTTGTAAGAGGATTGCCGCCATTCAAGGTGCTGACAGTTACCGTTACCACCTGGTCGAGCAGTGGCCTGTGGCTCAAGCCCACGTAACCCTTCGGTTCATCAGCGGAGACGGTGAAGACATCGGGAGAAGAGACGGTACGGATTTCGTCCGTATCGGCCGTCGAGCTCACGGTGAAGCTGATCTGGCCGTGATGTAGCCCTTCGCGCTGGCCGTCAACGATCGCCTTGATCGTGACCGTCTGGGCAGCCGTTGAGGTAAAGCTGAGTGAGGTGATCGGATTGTTACTTGAGTCGAAAAACGCGAGCTGTCCGCCGCCGTCAAGGCCAACGGTGACCGCGCCGCGCGGAAGCCGCGTCAGGGAGATCTCCACTGTGTCGGAAGCAAACCCGTCCTTGAGAGTGTAGGTCGAACCCTCGATCACTTGGCTGATGCCGTCTGACTCCGTGACCATGACTGCCGGCGCGTCGTCGTCGTAAATCTTTACAAGCACGCTCGGGGCTACAGTCCCGTTGGGAGTAATAACCTCGTAATGGCTTCCATTGCTGGGGACTATGCCCCAGGGACCGTCAAGTGTAAGGGTAGTGGCGGTGTTGTCGAGAATAACCTTCTGCTGGCCCGCGCCCACTCCATCCGTGATAACCACGATGCATCCCTGGAGTTTGCCGATGTTCGTAACTGGGTCTACCGGGAAGCCCGAACCACTACTTGCGTCGTTATCCCTGAGTATCGCCTTATCAGCGCCAGAGTTCTCCACCGAATCGAGCGTTCCACTCAACGGGGCACTGACGCTGACCATTTGGTTAATTGCCCCGTTGCGGATCCCTTCGATTGCACTGTCGTTGTAATCAATTGTGTTCCCCTGGGCATCGACTCCGGTCCCTGATGCCTGGACATTGACCACCTGTGGCGTGTTCCAGCCGTTGGGATCGCCCGAATTCTTGCTGAACTTCAGTGTTGTAGCAGTGCCATCTGGCTCATTGTAGCTGCTTGCATCATTACTCCACACTCGGAACGCACGGGACTTGAGCTCTTCTTCAGTTGGCGTCTGCAGAGGAGCGAGCACCTTGATAAAGACGTCGTCCGTCGGTTGTTTGGAGAGGGAGATCGTATAGGTAGCCGCTGCTCCTCCTTCAACAAGGGTCAAATGGGTCTGGGTGATGACCACCTGCGGCTGTGTTCCGTCGTTGTCATAAACATTAGCTGAGATCCCCTCGATCGCGACGTCCGTGTAGATACCACCGGTCGCCTCATGTGTGATGATGCCGCTGTGGCCGCGGAGGTCATTGCTCACCACAGGGGGGGTGGGACCGGACATATTAAAGGTGTCGGAGCCGAGGCCGCCAAAGATTTGGGTCAGAAACTCGTTGCTCGTACTCAACACAAAGAACCTGTCATCACCCTCAGCGCCGTCCACGGTCAGAGACTCGATGTTAACGAAGTTGACGTTGAGACCTGCACCAAACACTCCATCTTTAGTCACCACGATGTCGTCACTGAATTCAGTGCCAATGACAATCACCGTGTCAAAGCCGTCGCCACCGTCGATATTGACTGGGCAATTAATCACGTACTGGATCAGGTCCGCGCCGGCGCCGCCGGTGATATCTGTCCGCCCACGGATCGGCTCCTGCGAACCGGTCAACGCAAAGGCTCGGATGATGAAGGTGTCGTCCCCACCCTCGCCGTTAAGAGCCAGGACTGCCTTGTTGTGGAAGACCACGAAAAGGTCATCGTCCTCGCCGCCATTTATCGTCATCGGCTGGGAAGTACCGTTGCTTAGCCAACCGCGCGTAGTCTCGATCGTGGCAAACTCATTGCCTGGATCCACGCTTTTCAAAAAGATGGGGTTAGTGCTGTCCGGATAATCTGCGGAAATTCGTGGTGTCCGGTAGAGTTGCCCGACTTGGAAGGTATCCTTGCCTAGATCGCCGTTAATCGTGGTTTCGGCCCAGGTGTCGTCAATAGCGAAGTAGTCGTCTCCCAAGTCGCCGTTGACTATGAGCCGCTCGATGTTCCGGTAGTCGGTTCGCTCCACCCGCACCTGCCCTTTTGCCGTGGTGTTCAAGAGTGCCACGAACGCTCTACCATTAACCTTATCGCTGCTAGCACGGAGAAGGAAAGTATCGTTTTTGACCGTTCCGTAAACCTTCATGACGTCGGTGTCGAGAGGATCAGTACCAGAATCAACGACCACGTTGCGGACATTGTCATTGTCGGCGTTTGTGCCGGTCTCGCCGCCGCGGTAATAGATGACATACGTGTCGGAACCGGCCTGGCCGTCGAGGTTGTCCCAGCCGATGCCGGCATAGACGGTATCTTTATCGCCGCCGCCGCGGACGTAGTCGTTGCCAGCCTCGCCACGGATGACGTCGTTGCCACCACCGGCAAAGATAATGTCGTTCTCACTGCCGCCGTAGATATGGTCGGCACCGTCATTACCGGTCTCGCTTACATGATCAGCATCTATCTTCACATCGCTGTCGCCGTAGATCTCGTCTGCACCGCTGCCCCCGTAGATGTAGTCATCTCCCGCGTCACCACGGAGGTAGTCGTTACCTCCACCACCGTAAATGTAGTCCTTGCCGCCGCCGCCGTAGATATGATCTGCCTCCCCCCCTGACGTCGGCTGCAGGCCCAGCGCTGGATAAGCGTCGTTAAGTCTGGCGGTCCCTGCCAGGGTCCAGCTGTCACCGAAGATGACGTCATCGCCGTCCGTCACGGCTGCGACCTGAGCATCGCCGTAAATCTTGTCGAAACCCGCCTCGCCAAAGATCCGGTCCGCTCCCGATCCACCGTAAAGCTCGTCGTCGCCGGCACCGCCAAAGAGATA
>Ga0326726_10002065_pt1 | contig 18635 bp, 16 predicted proteins | sample MHFenrmetagenome_2_FD_207603 | JGI IMG/M metagenome (GOLD analysis project Ga0326726, IMG submission 207603) | Lab enriched peat soil microbial communities from Michigan Hollow, Ithaca, NY, United States - MHF15MN | ecosystem: Environmental > Terrestrial > Soil > Wetlands > Peat | place: USA... | reverse complement strand
AGCTGCCGGCGCAGTACAGGCTCCTCATCGCCGCCCACTATCTACGAGGCGTGCAGTACGAGGATCTGGCCGAAGCGATGAACATGCCCCTCGGCACTGTGAAAACGCAGTTGCATCGCGCGAAGAAACAGCTCCGCATGCTGCTCGAAACGGATCTGAAATGACGTGCGACGGCGTCCTGAACGCGATCGAGCTCATCGCGGCCGGTGAGCTGAACCCGGACGACCGGATGGCGGCGCATCTGACGACATGCGCGTCGTGTGCGTCAGCGCTCGAGGCCGCGCGGCGCCTGGATACGCTCTTGCGCCAGCGGCCGGTCGCAACGCCGCCTGCTCAATTCACATCGCGGACCATGGCCCGCATCCGGCGGGCGCGATGGCGCAACGAGCAGATGATCGACTGGAGTTTCAACGCGGCGCTGGCGCTCGTCGCCATGGCGGTTGTCGCGGGGATCTGGATTGTCGTCAGCCGCAGCGGTCTGACGTTCGCCGCCGGAAACGATGCCCTGCAGCTGCTTAACGGCCAGATGCGAGCCTTCTTCCAGCGCGTGTCGCCGTCTCTCCCCGTCTACGCTCTTGCGACAGCACTACTCGTGACGGCGCTCGGCATCTGGTGGTGGGCGGAGCGCGACGCGACAATCTGAGCACCCTGCCGTGCTCTCCCTCATCGTCGACCGCGCGGCTCCGCAGCCGGCCCCCCGAGCTTCCTGGCGAGCACGCAGACGTTGATCATCAGCGCGCGTGCCGCCTGCAGATGTCCGTCGCACCAGGTGGACAGTGCGTGGAGGCCGAACTGAAAGGGGAAAAGGTGGAGGCCGCGTTCCGCAACGACCTCGGCGCCTTCATGCTCGAACGTCTGCCTCATGGCGTCCCACGTCGAGAAGTTCTCGTAGCCGTCGAACGGTCGCAGACGGAACCGGCTGGCCAGACGCACGACGGGCTGCCACAGCCGGTTCGGCGTGCTCACGGCGATGACTCCACCCGGCTTGACGACGGCCACCATCTGCTTCAGGCCGTCCAGTGGCGACGGCGTGTGCTCGATGCACTCCGAGGAGACGACGGCGTCGAACCGGCTCGTGCCGAAGGTCTCGACGAGGCGCAGTGCGTCGGCCACGACCGCCTCGCATCGCGCGCGCTTCTTCGTCTGCTCGACGAGTCCAGGTCCGATGTCGCACGCCGTGACGATGGCGCCCCGCTGGACGAGCCGTTCGCTGAAGAATCCGAGCCCGCAGCCGACGTCAAGCACATGACGCCCGCTCAGATCGTCCGCGAGGAATTCGTCGATGAGCACATCGAGACGGCGGGCCGTGTCGTACGTGGACAGCGCGTCCGCGAAACGATCGCCCAGCCGTTCGTGCGTCAGCTCCTGGACGTGTGGACGGCGACCCATGGACGTTCGCCGCTTCCGGCGGCGGCGGCCGGCGGCCGCTGCTTGAGAACGTAGAGAGGCCGATGCTTGGTTTCCTCGAAGATCCGCGACAAGTACTCGCCGATCAGCCCGATGAATACCAGCTGCGTGCCGCCGATGATCAGGAGGACACTCACGGTCGACCCCCAGCCCGGGACGGTGTCGCCCACCATGAAATAGCGGTAGACGACGTACACGAGATAGGCAAGGCCCGGCAGGACAAGCAACGTCCCCATGCGCGACGCGATGCGCATCGGCGCGGCGGAAAACGACAGCAGCGCGTCGATCGCAAATCCCATCATCTTGAGAAGCGTGTACTTCGACGTACCGGCGGGCCGCTGCGGCGCGTCGAATGCGACGCGGGCGCGTGGAAACCCGATCCACGAGACCATACCGCGGAGAAACCGGTGATGTTCGGGCATGGCCACAAGCGCCTCATGCGCGCGCCGCGACAAGAGGCAGAAGTCGGCGGCGCCCGGGACGATTTCGACGTCGCTCAGCCGGTTGATCAGCCAGTAAAAGGCGGCCGCGGTGGCCCGCTTCAGCACGCTTGCGCCTGACGTGGTGTTCCGGACCGCCGACACCACGTCGAAACCGCTCTGCCAGCGCCGCACCAGTTCCGGCAGGAGCGACGGCGGATGCTGGAGATCGGAATCCATCATCACGACGGCGTCGCCGCGCGCCACGTCGAGTCCGGCTGACAAGGCGACCTGGTGACCGAAGTTCCGGGACAGCGAGTACACGTCGACGGCGGGATCGCGCGCCGCGATGGCGTTCAGCACCTCGAGCGTCGCGTCCGTGCTGCCGTCGTCCACGAAGACGATTCGGCCGGTGATCCGCGGCATGGCCTCGAGGACGTCCCGAACCTGCCGGTAGAACGTCTCGATCCCCGCGGCTTCGTTGTAGCAGGGAGCCACGACCGTCAGCGTGGGGCGACCGGACGGAGTGGCGGCGTCCATCGGTGCCCACATTATCGTTCGAAGCCCTGGGACCGTGATACGCTGAAACCGGCTGCTTTGACCGTGCTGCGCGAAAGTGGCGGAACTGGCAGACGCGCCGGACTTAGGATCCGGTAGCCGAAAGGCTATGGGGGTTCGAGTCCCCCCTTTCGCACCAGACTTCGCTCGCAAGCGAGCTACGTCTGGCAAGCTCCTCAGCTTGTCCGCCGTAGCGCGGAGCGCGAAGGTGGGAGCGCAAGCCTGGGCATTCTCCATGAAGACAGAGTTCGTCGACGTCAACGAAACGCGGAAGAATCTCCGCGTGGAAATCCCGACCGATATCGTCAACGCGGCGATCGACGCCGCCGCGCAGAGCTACTCGCGCCGCGCGAGGGTGCCGGGATTCAGGCCCGGCAAGGCGCCCGCCCGCGTCATCAAGCAGCGGTACAAGAGCGAGATTCTTCACGACGTCGCGCACGATCTGATTTCGCATGCGGTCGACGATGCGTTGCGGGAGCGGGGCGTCGAAGCGGTCGAGCCGCCGGACATCCGCGACGTGACGGTTGAGGAAAACCAGCCGCTGACGTTCACCGCGTCGTTCGACACGGTGCCGGTGTTCGAGACGGGCGACTACAGCAGCCTGTCGGTGCGCCGGTCGGCCGTGGACGTCCCGGACGAAGCCGTGGCGCATGCGCTGCAGCGGCTGCGTGAACGGGCGGCGCGCTTCGAGCCGGTGGAAGGCCGCGGCGTCGAGCACGGCGACACGGTGACGGTCGACCTCGATCGCAAAGATGCGGACGGCAAGACCGACAACCATGGGGACGTGAACGTCGAGCTGGGCGCGAAAGCCAATCCTCCGGGATTCGACGAGCAGCTTCTCGGTCTCGAGGTCGGTTCCACCAAGGCGTTCAGCATTCAGTATCCGTCCGACTATGCGATCAGTGAGCTCGCCGGACAGCAGGTCAGCTACAACGTGCTGGTGAAGGGGCTGAAGCGCCGCGTGCTTCCGGAGCTCGACGACGAGTTCGCGAAGGACATGGGACAGTTCGAGACCCTGGACGCGCTGAAAGCGCGCGTTCGCGAGGATCTCGAGCACGAGGCGCGACATGCCTCGGAGCGGGAGGTGCGCGGCGATCTGATGAAGCAGCTGGCCAAGCGCGTGCCGTTCGAGGTGCCGCCGTCGCTCGTCGAGCGCGAGCTCGATCGGCGCGTGGAGGACTTCGCGCAGCGGCTGATGCAGCAGCAAATCGACCCGCGCCAGGCCGGCATCGACTGGAACCAGTTCCGCGAAAGCCAGCGCGAGGTGGCGGTGGAGGCCGTGGCGGGCGCGCTCTACCTGGACGAGGTCGCGCGTCGCGAACAGCTCGAGGTGACGGCCGCTGAAATCGACGAGGAGATCAGCCGGTACGCGGAACGGACGGGACGCACGCCGGCCGCCGTGCGGGCGGCGCTCGAAAAAGAACGCGGGTTGTCGCGCGTTTCGAACGGCTTGCGCCGGGAGAAGTCAATTGACTTCCTCATGGCGCGTGCTACACTCGTGCAAGCCTAATCACGGTCTGCACTTCCGCACGTTTTCCCCGACAGCGAACTTAGTGACGACGTCCAGCGATTTTCAACTTATGCGCGAACAATTTCCCGGACGCAAGTACGACGCGGTCATGCAGCTGGTCCCGATGGTGGTCGAGCAGACCAATCGCGGCGAGCGCGCCTACGACATCTTCTCGCGGCTGCTCAAAGACAGCATCATTTTCATCGGCACGCCGATCGACGACCAGATTGCCAATCTTGTGATCGCGCAGATGTTGTTTCTCGAGGCCGAGGATCCCGACAAGGACATCCAGCTCTACCTCAACAGTCCCGGCGGCTCGATCACGGCCGGGATGGCCATTTACGACACCATGCAGTTCATCAAACCGGATGTGCAGACAATCTGCATCGGCCAGGCGGCCTCAATGGCGGCGGTTCTCCTGGCTGCCGGGGCGAAAGGAAAGCGCTTCTCGCTCCCGAATTCACGGATTGTCATTCATCAGCCTTTGATCATGGGGTCTGGAATCGCGGGCCAAGCGACCGATATTGACATTGCAGCCCGCGAGATCCTCCGGATGAGGGAGCGCATCAACGAAATCCTCGTCCTCCATACGGGACAGCTGCCCAAACGTATCCAGGATGATACGGACCGCGACTACATCATGTCGGCCGACCAGGGCAAGGAATACGGTATTATTGACGATGTCATCCGAAAACGCGTGTAGTCATACCAGAGCTAAAGGTTAAGGGGCAAAAGGCTTAGGGCATGGTAAAAAAAGCGGGTGAGGCGGAAGTCCTGCGGTGCTCGTTCTGCAACAAAGATCAGAACGACGTCCGAAAGCTCATCGCCGGACCAACAGTATTCATCTGCGATGAGTGCGTCGAGGTCTGCAACGACATCATCGCGGACGACAACCGTTTCGAGAACCGCGGAACCCGGTCGTCGCTGCCGACACCGCAGGAAATCAAGAAGTTCCTGGACGAGTACGTCATCGGGCAGGAGCGGACCAAGAAGAAGCTGGCCGTTGCCGTCTACAACCATTACAAGCGCATCGAGATCCAGAAGCAGCCGCGCAGCCGGAACGACATCGAGCTGACGAAGTCGAACATTCTGTTGATTGGCCCAACGGGCACGGGCAAGACCCTGCTCGCGCAGACCCTGGCCAAGCTGCTCTCCGTTCCGTTCACCATTGTCGACGCGACGACGCTTACCGAAGCGGGCTACGTCGGCGAGGACGTCGAGAACATCATCCTCAAGCTGCTTCAGGCGGCTGGCGGCGACATCGAGAAGTGCCAGCAGGGCATCATCTATATCGACGAGGTCGACAAGATCTGCCGCAAGGACGAGAACCCCTCGATCACGCGCGACGTGTCGGGTGAAGGCGTCCAGCAGGCGCTGCTCAAGATCCTCGAAGGCACGGTGGCCAACGTGCCGCCCCAGGGTGGACGCAAGCATCCCCACCAGGAGTTCTTCCAGGTCGACACGAGCAACATCCTGTTCATCTGCGGCGGCGCGTTCGTGGGCCTCGACAAGCAGATCGAACGCCGGGTCGGTAAGAAGACGCTTGGCTTCAAGGCCGACGTCAAGTCGCTGCGCGGCCGGGACATCGGCGCCACGCTCGAACAGCTCGAGCCGCAGGACATGAACAAGTACGGCCTGATTCCGGAGTTCGTCGGCCGTCTGCCTGTCGTGGGCACGCTGCACGAGCTGGACAAGCCGGCGCTCATCCAGATCCTCACGCAGCCGCGCAACGCCATCACCCGGCAGTACATGAAGCTGTTCGAGTACGAGAACGTCAAGCTCCGCTTCACCGACGATGCGCTCGACGCCATCGCGGAGTCGGCGCTCGAACGGAAGATCGGCGCCCGCGGCCTGCGCATGATCATCGAAGACCTGATGCTCGACCTCATGTATCAGGTGCCGAACCAGAAGAAGCTGCGCGAAGTGACGATTACCCGCGAGGTCGTGACGGCGAAAGACAAGCCGATTACGCTCATTGAAAAGGCTGGTTAGCCACTGTGGAGCCCTCGCTCGAAGTCTACGAAACGCTTCCCATCGTCCCGCTGAGGGACGTGGTCGTCTTCCCGCACATGATGATGCCGTTCGTGATCGGACGGCCTTCGTCGACGCGCGCGCTCGAACACGCGCTGCTCAAGGACAAGCGGATCTTCCTCGCGGCGCAGCACGACGCGTCCGTGGACGACCCGCGCCCGGAAGACATCTACACGATGGGCTGCGTCGCCAACGTCGTCCAGAGCCTGAAGCTGCCCGACGGCAACATCAAGGTGCTGGTCGAGGGCGTGGACCGCGCGCGCGCCATCGAGTGGAAGGAAGACAAGGGGTTCTACCGCGTCGTCGTCAAGGTGCTGTCGAAGCAGCGCGAGGCGAGCGGCGAGGCCGAAAGCACGATGAGCCGCGTCGTCTCCCTGTTCGAGCAGTACGTCAAGCTGTCGAACAACCTGCACTACGACGCGATGGTGGCGGCCGTCCGCACGGACGATCCGGGCAAGCTCGCCGACACGATCGCCGCGCACCTGATCGTCGGCGTGGATGAAAAGCAGAACCTGCTCGAGATCATCTCACCCATCGAACGGCTGAATCGCATCGCCGGCATTCTCGAAGTCGAGGTCGACAAGCTCCAGGTCGATCGCCGCATCCAGTCTCGCGTCAAGAAGCAGATGGAGAAGGCGCAGAAGGAGTACTACCTCAACGAGAAGATGAAGGCGATCCAGAAGGAACTGGGCCGTAAGGACGAGAAAGGCAACGAGGTCGACGACCTGAAAAAGAAGATCGAAACGGCCAAGATGCCGAAGGACATCGAGGAAAAGGCCATCCAGGAGCTCAAGCGCCTGGAGGCGATGCCGCCGATGTCGGCCGAAGCGACGGTCTCGCGCAACTACCTCGACTGGCTCATCGCCGTGCCGTGGCACAAGAAAACCCGCGAGAGCCGCGACCTCAAGCGCGCCGAAGAGATTCTGAACGAAGACCACTACGGGCTCGAGAAGATCAAGGAGCGCATCCTCGAGTTCCTTGCCGTTCGCGCCCTGGTGAAGAAGCCGAAGGCGACGATCCTCACCTTCTCCGGACCTCCGGGAGTCGGCAAGACCTCGCTCGCGAAGTCGATTGCGCGCGCCATGAACCGCAAGTTCGTGCGCCTGTCGCTCGGCGGCGTGCGCGACGAGGCCGAAATCCGCGGCCATCGCCGCACGTACATCGGCGCGTTCCCCGGCCAGATCATCCAGATGATGAAGAAGGCCGGCTCGATGAACCCGGTGTTCCTGCTGGACGAAGTCGACAAGATGTCGATGGACTTCCGCGGCGACCCGTCGGCGGCGCTGCTCGAAGTGCTCGACCCCGAACAGAACCACACGTTCCTCGATCACTATCTCGACGTCGAGTACGACCTGTCGAACGTGATGTTCATCTGCACGGCCAACGTGCTGCACACGATTCCGCAGGCGCTGCGCGACCGCATGGAAGTCCTGCAGCTCGCCGGCTACACCGAGCTCGAGAAGATCGAAATCGCCAAGAAGTTCCTGGCGCCGAAGGCCGTCGAAGGCGCGGGCCTGACGAAAGACAACGTCACCTTCACGGACGAGGCGATTCAAGCCATCATCAACCGCTACACCCGCGAAGCGGGCGTGCGCAACCTCGAGCGCGAGCTGTCGTCCGTCTGCCGCAAGGTGGCCCGCAAGGTCGTCGCCGAAGGCAACAAGTTCAGCGAGGAGATCACGACCGAGAAAGTCACGCAGTACCTCGGCGTGCCGCGCTTCCGCAACACGATGGCGGAAGAGAAGAACGAGATCGGCATCGCGACCGGCCTCGCCTGGACCGAAGTCGGCGGCGAAATCCTCGTGACGGAGGCGACGCTGATGCCCGGCAAGGGGCATCTGACGCTCACCGGCAAGCTCGGCGACGTCATGCAGGAATCCGCGCAGGCCGCGATGAGCTACGTGCGGTCGAAGGCGGAAGAATTCGGGATCCCGAAGGACTTCAACAAGCGGACCGACGTCCACGTGCACGTCCCCGAGGGCGCCATCCCGAAGGATGGCCCGTCCGCCGGCATCACGCTCGCCTCCGCGCTGGTATCCGCGCTCACGCGCGTGCCGCTCAGGAAAGACGTCGCCATGACGGGTGAAATCACGCTGCGCGGCAAGGTACTGCCCATCGGCGGCGTGAAGGAGAAAGTGCTCGCGGCGCATCGCGCCGGCCTGAAGACCATCATTCTCCCCAAGGACAATGAAAAGGATCTGGCGGACATTCCCAAGAACGTTCTAGATACGCTGGACGTGTACATGGTCCAGACGATGGACGAGGTCCTGAAGATCGCGCTCGCGGAGCCGCTGGCTGGCCGCCTCCCGGCGGAGGCGCAAGCGGAGCCGGTCGACAGCGCTATCGCCGACGACAGAATTACCCACTAATCAAATGAAGGCAGGACGGGCGGGCGCCACCTGCCCGTCCAGCCCTTGAAAATCGAAGCCAGCTTCGTTACGACCGCCACGGGCGCCAGCGACTTCCCGCGAGACGGGCTCCCCGAGATCGCTCTCGTTGGGCGCTCGAATGTCGGAAAATCGAGCCTGATCAACGCACTCGCACGGCAACGAGTCGCGCGGACCAGCGCGGCGCCGGGCAAGACACGGCTCGCGAACATCTACCGCCTGGCGCGCGGGAACGCGCGGCCGTTCCACCTGGTGGATCTCCCCGGGTACGGTTACGCAGCAGGTGAACGTGCGGGCTTCGACGAGCTGGTGTCGGCGGTCTTCGGGCGGACCCCGGCAGCGTTGTTGCTGGTAGATGTCAGGCATCCCGGACTCGAAAGCGATCGAGCAGCCTGGGAATGGGTGTCCGGCGCGGCCGCGGACGCAGCCGTGGTGGCAACCAAGATCGACAAACTCGCGCGCGGCGAACGGATCCGCGCGATGGGGCAACACGAATCCGTGTTTGACGCTTCCGTGCTGCCGGTTTCGGCGGTCACGGGCGAAGGATTGGACGAACTGTGGAATCTGATCGACAGCCTGGTGAACAGGCGCAACCGCAACAGCCGGCCCAGCCGCAACAGCCAACGGCCCCCAAGGCCAACGGCTCGGTCCCGGGAGCAACCCCCGAAAGGGCCGACAAGGCCGCCGCTCCTGCAGAAAAAATAGAGCGCATCGACCTGGCGACGCTCAAGGACATGAGCGTCGGCGCCCTGACGAAGGTCGCCAAGCAGCTCGACGTGCCCGGCGCCACCGGCATGCGCAAGCAGGAGCTGATCTTCGAGATCCTGAAGGCCCGCGCCGAGAAGAGCGGCCTCATCTTCTCGGAAGGCGTGCTGGAAGTGCTGCCCGACGGGTTCGGGTTCCTGCGCGCTCCCGATTACAACTACCTCCCCGGCCCCGACGACATCTACGTCTCGCCGTCTCAGATCAGGAAGTTCGACCTGCACACGGGCGACACCGTGTCCGGCCAGATTCGTCCGCCGAAGGACGGCGAACGCTACTTCGCGCTGATCAAGGTCGAGGCGGTGAACTTCGAGCCACCCGAGCGCTCGCGCGAGAAGGTCTTCTTCGAAAACCTCACGCCGCTTTACCCGCAGAATCGCATCTCGCTCGAAACGGACGGCGAAAACCTCTCGGCGCGCGTGCTCGACCTGATGGTGCCCATCGGCAAAGGCCAGCGCGGCCTCATCGTCGCACCGCCGCGCACGGGCAAGACGATGCTGCTGCAGAACATAGCGAACAGCATCACGCACAACCATCCCGAGGTGTACCTCATCGTGCTGCTCATCGACGAGCGGCCGGAGGAAGTCACCGACATGCAGCGCTCGGTGCGCGGCGAGGTCATCTCGTCCACGTTCGACGAGCCGGCGCAGCGCCACGTGCAAGTGGCTGAGATGGTCATCGAGAAAGCGAAGCGCCTCGTCGAGCACAAGAAGGACGTGGTGATCCTGCTCGATTCGATCACGCGTCTCGCGCGTGCCTACAACACGATCGTGCCGCCGTCGGGCAAGGTGCTCTCGGGCGGCGTGGACAGCAACGCGCTGCAGCGGCCGAAGCGGTTCTTCGGCGCGGCGAGGAACATCGAAGAAGGCGGATCGCTCACGATCATCTCGACCGCGCTCGTCGACACCGGCTCGCGCATGGATGAAGTGATCTTCGAAGAGTTCAAGGGCACCGGCAACCTCGAGATTCACCTCGATCGGAAGCTCACCGACCGGCGAGTCTTCCCGTCCATCGACATCCAGAAGAGCGGAACGCGGAAGGAAGAGCTCCTGATCGTGAAAGAGGACCTCAACCGCGTGTGGGTGCTGCGAAAGGTGCTGACCCCGCTCTCCCCCGTCGAGGCCATGGAACTGCTGCTCTCGAAGATGTCGAAGACGAAGACCAATCAGGACTTCCTCGCGTCGATGTCGAACGGGGGAAAATCCTGAGGTTCCAGGGGTTCCAGCCGTGCCAGAGGTGCCAGCGGTTCCAGAAATGCTAGACTAGAAGTTTCAGAACCACTGCAAGGAGTTCGCCGTGAGAGAAGGCATCCATCCCAAGTACCACGACGTCAACGCGCGCTGCGCGTGCGGCGCGACGTGGAAAACGCGGTCGACCAAGCCGGAGCTGCACCTCGAAATCTGCTCGAGCTGTCACCCGTTCTTCACCGGCAAGCAGAAGCTGCTCGACACCGAAGGCCGCGTCGAGCGGTTTACGAAGAAATACGGCGCGCAGTCGGTTGCGACCCGCAAGACCGCCGAGAAGGCCGCTAAAGCCAAGAAGGCGACCACCAGCGCCCGTTAGCCCAGCAGTTCCCCGGGACGTCCGGCCTCGCTGATCTTCCGCTCAATCCGCGCGAGCCTCTGCTGCGCCGCCCGTAACAGCTTCTCCCGGGCGACGCGGTCGGACGCTCGCGTGACGTTTTCCTCAGCGAACACCCTCGCCGACGTGAGATCGCGGGCGCGATGCTCGTGGTGAATCGCCAGCGCCTCGATCGCCTCGCGCTCCATGTGTTCCGCGCAACCCGACTCGATCAACGCGATCCAGCAGCGAGCCGCCTCGTCATACCGTCGCACGCGACGGTACGACAGCGCCAGCGACCGCAGCGCGTCGGCACGCAGCTCCGCGGCCCGGCGGCCCGTCTTCTTCGCGCCAAGCGAGATCGCGCGCTCGAAGGCGCCGATGGCGCGATGCGTGTCGCGCCCGCGCGCGTACACATGGCCGAGCGCCAGCGCTTCGCGCAAGTTCTCGGCGAAGTCGGGCCCCCCGGCGATGATCTCGAGCAGTCGTGACGTCAGACCTGCGAGCGAGAGGAGGTCGCGCCGGTTGTGCTCGAGGACATCCACCAGCGGCCGCGCGTCGCCCGACCGCAGGAACTGAAAGTACCGCGATGGGATTTCGAAGCCCGCCACATCGTCCTCACGCCACGCGCCGAGGACCTGCTGTTCGAGAACGGCGAGCGAGCACTCGTCTTCTTTCCAGAACCGCCTCGCCGGATGCAGGACGTCGATGTGCGGCTGACCAGACGCGATCCACTCAAGCCGGTGAAACAGGTACCGCGTCTCCAGTACCGGGGCGTCGAATGACTTGCCGTTGAAGCTCACGAGCGCGCCGGCCCGGCCCAGATCGTCCGCGACGGCATGCAGCATCGCGTGCTCGTCCCCGAGACGCGCGAGCAGATGCTGTCTCGTCGTGAACCCGCCATCGTCTTCGAACCATCCGCTGCCGACGAGGAACGCCTGGGTGCCAGCGCCGCCGCTCAAGCCCGTGGTTTCGAGATCGAAGAAGACGAACGGCGGGCGGGCGGGTATGCCGCCGCAGATGAGCGGCGCTTCGTGGGCGGACGCCTCGAGCCTGGCGGCCAGATCGCCAATCGCCGCCCGGCCGTAGCGCGAGGATGGCGGCACGTGCCGTTCGACAACGAAGCGCGCACCCTCCCAGCGTCCGTCGAGCGTGCTTTCGAGATCGGCGACTGCTCCGGCGGACGCGCTCACATCCACGCGCCGGGGCCGCTCATCCGGCGACGACGGCTTGATGATCTCGCGGAGGCGATCTTTGAGGGAGCTCACGCGGACCTGGTCTGCATGGCCTCTGGAGCCTCGAGTCCGCGCGCCTGCAGCATGTTGAGAATCCTGAGCGCGGCGGCCTTGGCCAGAGGTCCGGTATTGCCGACCGGCCCGACACAACCCGGGCAGCCGTTCTCACAATCGCACTCGGCGATCAGGCGATGTGTGGTGTCGACGAGCTCTCGATGCATCCGGTACAGCGGCGCACTGAAGCCGATTCCGCCCGGATAGTTGTCGTACACGAAAATCCGCGCCCTCGTGACCGCGGGCTCGGCGGGGTTCTCGCTGTCGCCTTGGCTGTCGATCGAGATCCCGACGTCGTGGCGGTCGCACATCAGCAGGAGCTGCGCGACCTGCCGCATCGCGAACGACAGGCCCACGATGCCGTCGCGGCGATCATCGGCGGCGTACGGCAGCGATCCCATCACGGATTCCGGAATGGTCAGCACGTACGACGTCGTATGCATCTGCTGCTCCGGCAGGTCGAGCTCGCCGGAGCCGACGTTTTCGTTCGTGTAGAACTTGATCTTCTTGAACCCCACCACCCGCGACACGACATGCGCCTCGCCGTGCGCCGCGCCGGACGGCGGATCCTGCTCGAATGTGTCGAGGCTCGTCACCCGGGTGTAGGTGATCGCGTCGGTGTAATAGTCGCAGTCGACTTCGCGCACGAACGCTTTCCGGCCGTCGAAGTCGAATCGATCGACCTGATACAGCTTGCCTTCGACCATGTAGATGGCCTTCGGGTGCAGCGTCGCCGGTCCGCTGGTGAAGTCCGTTTCGCCGATGACCCGCGGCTCGCCGGTCGTGTCCACGATGACGAAGTTGTCCGAGGACACCGACCGCAGGCTGACTGCGTCGGCCGGATAGGACTCGTTGGTCCAGGTCCATCGCGAGTCAGCGTGGCCTTCCTCACCGGAGCGATGCACGAGCCCCTGCTCGGCCAGAAGAGCCAGCACTTCCTGGACGTCGTGGCGGCCGAACGCCTCCGCTCCAGTGAACGGCAGCTCGAACGCCGCGCACTTGACGTGATCGACGAGGATGTGGAGGTTGTCCGGATCGATGAGCGCCCGCTCGGGCGACGCATCGAAGAAGTAGCTCGGATTCCGGACGACGAACTGATCGATAGGCGCGCTGCTCGCCACCATGACCGCCACCGATCGACCGGCACGCCTGCCGGCTCTGCCCGCCCGCTGCCAGGTGGCCGCAATCGTGCCCGGATAGCCGGCCATGACCGACACGTCGAGCGCGCCGATGTCGACGCCAAGCTCGAGCGCGTTCGTCGACACGACCGCGCGAACGGCGCCCTCGCGCAGCCCCTTCTCGATCTCCCGCCGCCGCATCGGCAGGTAACCGCCCCGATAGCCGCGGATGCGCTCGGGGGCGCCAGGCACGTCCTCGAAGTCGTCCTTCAGGTACGTCGTCAGGATCTCGGTTGAGAGGCGGCTTTGGGCGAACACGATGAGCTGCAGGTTCCGTTTCAGGAACTCAGATGCGATCCGCCGCGTTTCGCCGAGATAGGAGCGGCGGATGCCAAGCTGATGGTTGACGACTGGCGGGTTCACGAACACGAAGAACTTCTCGCCTCTTGGCGCACCACTCTTCTCGACGAGTTCGAAAGGCTCCTCGGCGAGGCGCTCGGCGAGCTCGCGTGGATTGGCAATCGTCGCCGACGAACAGATAAACGCCGGCGAGGACCCATAGTGACGGCAGATTCGCCGCAGCCGCCGCAGCACATTGCAGAGATGGCTGCCGAAAACGCCGCGGTATGCATGCAACTCGTCGATGACGACGTACTTGAGGTTTTCGAAGAGCTTCGCCCAGCGCGGATGGTGCGGCAGGATGCCGGAGTGCACCATGTCGGGGTTGCTCAAGACGATGTGCGCCCGGCCCCGAATGGCCCGGCGCGCGTCCTGCGGCGTGTCGCCATCGTAGGTGAAGACGCCGACCTGAACATCTTCACCGGCTTCGCGCGAGTCCCGCGCGATCGTCTCGCACATGACCTGAAGCTCGGCCAGCTGATCCTGGGCGAGCGCTTTGGTCGGAAACAGATACAGCGCGCGGCTCGACGGATCCTGCAGAATCGCGCTGAGGACCGGCGCGTTGTAGCACAGCGTCTTCCCCGACGCCGTCGGCGTGATGACGACGACGTTCCGGCGCGCGACGGCGTGTTCGATGGCTTCAGCCTGATGTGAGTACAGGTCGGAGATGCCGCGCGAGACGAGCGCCCGTGTCAGCCGTTCGTCGAGCGTGGACGGAAACGCCGCATGGCTGGCGGCGACTGCTGGAATGCGTCGAAGGGCGGTGACGTGCAGGTCGGGAGTATCCGCACGTTCGGGGGCCCGGCCGGGCGCCAGGCGTTCGAGCGCGGCGTCCAGGGCGCCATCGCGACCCGATCTCGTGGTCAGTGCTCCAGATTCCACGGGAACGGGGCCGCGCATAGCGACCGATAGTACCAGTGCGCTCTGAGGCGATCAAGAGGCGAAACATGGAGAGCAGACTGCCGCGGCGACTCGGGCTTTGGAGCACGGCCGGCATCGTGATCGGAATCACGATCGGCTCCGGCATCTTCCGCGCTCCCGCCGGCATCGCACGGCTGGTCCCTGATTCCCGGCTGCTGCTCGCCTTGTGGGTTGGCGGAGGCCTGCTCTCGCTCTGCGGGGCCCTCTCGTTTGCCGAGCTTGCCGCCATGCTTCCGGAGAGCGGCGGCTTCTACGCGTATCTGCGAGAAGGATGGGGACGGCCGATTGCGTTCCTTTTTGGATGGTCCGAACTGGTCCTGATCCGCGCGAACGCGCTCGGCGGGATGGCCATCGTGTTCGGTGAATACACGCTGCGGACGGCGGGCGTCGACCCGGCTACTCACGTCCTCGCCGCCAGGGCGATTGCGGCGGCGGCGATTGCATTCGCGGCGGCCACCAACATCCGCGGCGTCGTCATCGGCGCGAGGATCGTTGGATTCTCCACCGCGGCCAAGATGGCAGCGCTGGCCGTGATCGCGCTCTCCGCCTTCGCTCTGGGAGGCGCACATGGCGCCGCTCTGAACCACCTGACCGCGTCTTACGCCTCGTCGTCATCGATAGGCGCCGGCAGCATCGGTCTGGCGCTCGTCAGCGTGCTGTATGCCTATGACGGTTTCGGCGACGTGTCATTCGCGGGCGGAGAAGTCAGCAACCCCGCTCGCAACCTGCCACGCGCCATCATCCTCGGTACGGCCGCCATCATCGGCATCTACCTGCTGACGAACCTCGCCTACCTCTACGTCCTTCCAGTGGACGAGGTCGCTCGCTCCCCGCTGGTCGCAGCAGACGTCATGCAGGCCGTCTTCGGGCGCGCCGGCGCCGTCGCCGTGTCGCTCGTCGTGATGATCTCGACATTCAGCGCGGTCAACGGCGTCACGCTGTCGGCTCCGCGGATCTTCTTCGCCATGGCCGAGGACGGGCTCTTCTTCCGCCCGCTGGGGCGCGTCCATCCCCGCTTTCACACACCTTATGTCGCGATCGCCGTCTCGGCCCTGCTCGGAATGGCACTCGTGATGAGCCGGAGCTTCGAAGCGCTGTCGAGCACGATGGTGCTCGCGGTGTGGCCGTTTTACGCACTGACAGTCGGCGCGCTGTTCCGTTTGCGGCGCCGTCGGCCCGACGCCGTGCGGCCGTATCGCGTTGCCGGATATCCGTTCGTGCCCGCGATCTTCATCGCGACCGTCGTCTGGTTCATCATCAACGCGCTCATCACCGCTCCGATCTCGACGGCGACGACACTCGCGCTGATACTTCTTGGCGTTCCTGTTTACTTTTTTTCGTTCGCGCGTGCTGAATTTCGTTGACGCGTCAAAGGTGTACTGTTACGGTGCGATCTACGACCGATAAGGTCACTTAAAGGAGTTCTTGAAGATGGATGCACACGAGCCGCGAGTGCGGCGCAGAGGTTTCTTCCTTCATTCATCGGACGGCAGCGAGCCAGACACCGGCGAACACGAAAATGCCGAAGGCTTCGCAACCCGCACACGGATCGTTCGTTCCCCCTCCCCCAGACAATTCGGCAGCAGTCGCCAGGCTCGTACCGAAGCCAGGACCAGCGAAGCGCGTCCCGAAATCAGATCTGGGAGCGTGACTGGCAGCCGTCAACGGGCACACTTGCCCCGCTGATCCAGCTCGCGCGCGGCGAGACGAGGAACGCGACGACCGCCCCGACCTCTTCGGGGTGGCCAAACCGGCCGAACGGCAGATCTCTCGCGACGAATTCGGCAATCCCGGCAGGATCCTCCAGCTGCCGGCGATGCCACGAACCCCCGGGAAACAGAATCGAGCCTGGCGCCACGCTGTTGACGCGAATGTTGTCCTTCGCAAGCTGCTGGGCCATCGACTTCGCCAGGCTGATCTCGGCCGCCTTGACAGCGTTGTAAGTCATCCGCCCGCCCGACTCGCGTCCGTAGATTGACGCGATCATCACGATCGCGCCGCCGCCACGCCGACGCATGTGCGGAATCGCCATCCGGGACGCCCGAATGGCTGGAAACAGCGTCTGATCGAACGCTTCTTCCCACTCAGCGTCGCTCGTCTCGGTGATGGTCGTCCCGCGGCCAAGCCCGACGTTATTGACGAGGACGTCAAGACCTCCGAAGGCCTCGACGGTCCGCATGACGACGTCGGCGACGCCTTTGTCGGTCGCCAGATCGGCCTGAACGGCCATCACCCGGCCATCGCCTCCCACACGACGAAGATCGGCCGTGGCCTCAGCCAGCCCAGCCTCGCCGCGAGCGCAGATCGTGACGTTGCAACCCTCGGCGATCAGTGCCCGGGCCGTCGCCAGGCCCAGCCCTCGCGTCGAGCCCGTGACGATTGCAATCTTGTCAGTCAGCCCTAGATCCACTCGTCCTCCGCGGTCCTCTGCCCTCTGCCCTCAGGATCGCAGCCTACTGCCCACCGCGCCCTGTGAGGTCGTTGAGGGACCAGTCGAACGGTTGAAACCTGACGTCGAAGACATTTCGCGCAAGAAACTCCTGCTCGAGGCCGAGCAGCCTGGGCTCCACATAGGCGAGGATCGCCCGCTCGATCGGGCTGCGAGCGTTGAAGCGGGCGGAAGCCGCTCCCGCGTAGGCAGCCGTGAATTCCCGTTCGCGCCAGGAGAAGATCGAGCTGGCCAGCACCTGGTTCTCCGTCCGATCGATCTGGACGCACGCGAGCCTGCGCGCGCACTCACCCGCCACATCGGTCAGCTGGGCTTCCAGCCGGTCTGCCGCAAACGCTTCGCTCCTGAGACGTCCGCTGCTGACGGCGCCGCGGCCAAGCGCGAAGTAGGTCCGGGGATCGTGAAACCCTGGAATGATCGCGTTTTCGATCTCGTCGAGCGTCACCGATCGGCCGGCCACGTTGTGTCTGGCGCTCTCGAAGGCGCCCGGAATCTGCCTGATGCTGTTCGCGGGATAGAGCGGCGATTTTCCGTCGATGGGATAGCGATCGATCACGGTTCGCAGGACGAGCGCGTTGTAGGCATTGAGCCAGAACGCCAGCTGTTCGTCGCGCGACAGGCTGCCGACCGGGGTCGTCGCCAGCCGATCGACGACCCGGTCGAATCTGGCGCGTTCGAGCTTCAGCGCCCGGTAGTAGACGAACCCGTCGCGGACGTAAAGGTCGAGGATTTCGTCGAAGGCGTTCTGCCGAGGGCCATGCGTGGGATCGTCCTGCGCTCCAATTGTCGTCGTCCCCAGGGCCGTCAGCAGAAGCAGAAGAGCGTAGCGCCCGGCTGTGGCCGGACGAAACCGTCGCATCCGAAAACTATACGCGATGCTCGAGGAACCGGGCGAGCGTGTCGTTGAACAGCGTCGGCTGTTCCATGTTCGACATGTGCCCGGCGCCTTTGATCACCGTCAGCTCCGAACCTGGGATGTCGCGATGCATCTGTTCGCTGAGCGGCGGCGGCGTAATCGCATCTTCGTCGCCGACGATGATCTGCACCGGGCACCGGATGGTGGACAGCGTCGGCGTCGAATCGGGCCTGGTCATGAGAGCCGTCAACGCCCCGGCAATCGATTCCGCCGAATTTCCCGTGATTTGCGTCCGCACCTGATCGACAACGGCCGGACGTTCGCGGCGGGTCGTATCGCCCACGAGCTTCGGCAGCAGCGCGTCGGCGACGGCAGCCGGCCCCCTGTCGCGCACCAGCTGCTGCATGTTCTTCCGGCCGGTGACCGCCTCCGGCGTGTCGCCCTGCGACCGCGTATCGGCCAGCACCATCGCGCGAAAGTAGTTCGGCGCGTGGCGGAACATCGAAAAGACGATATAGCCGCCCATCGACAGCCCGCAGATGACCGCGCTTTCAACGTGGAGCTGGTCGAGGAGGTCGATGGTGTCTCCGGCGTAGTCGTCGATGGAGGTCGTGGGCGGGTCGCCGGCGGCAGTATCCCCGGGGCCGAACCCGCGGAGCTCGGGCACAATCAGGCGCCACCCGCGGCCCGCAAACACCAGCTGCGGGTCCCACATGCTGGGATTCAGCGGGAAGCCGTGAATGAAGACCAGCGTGCCCACCGGCCGCGACTGGCCGACCGGCGGGACGTCCAGAAATCGCAACCTGCCGATGCGCAGCATGGGACGTCTCTACTGACGACCGTCGCCGCGCCTGCCGCCACCCGGGCCGCCGCGCCCGCGTCCCATGAAGAGCTCGGTCGACGGCGGGATCAGGCCCTTCAGCCGGAGATACACGGTACCGATGCCGTACATCTCACTGCCGTGCGTGA
>Ga0326726_10002064_pt1 | contig 18638 bp, 11 predicted proteins | sample MHFenrmetagenome_2_FD_207603 | JGI IMG/M metagenome (GOLD analysis project Ga0326726, IMG submission 207603) | Lab enriched peat soil microbial communities from Michigan Hollow, Ithaca, NY, United States - MHF15MN | ecosystem: Environmental > Terrestrial > Soil > Wetlands > Peat | place: USA... | reverse complement strand
GCGGATTTCTTCCCATTTCCCCTCACCGGGCACCGCCAGACTCCTCCAGGTCGATCCCGAGCCCCTTGAGGGGGAGGATGGACTCGGTGCGGCCGTTCGGATATCATAAGGCCTCTTTCGAATTCACCCGGGAGGTCCTGCCGCATGAACATCAAGAGCTCGCTCTGGCTCATCCTCTGTGTCGCCGTCGTCGGCCTGGCCGTCGGATGTAAGAAAAAAGAACCGGCGCCCCAGCCGGCCGCGGCCGCCCCCGAATTCCAGTGGCAGATCGACCAGTTCGCCGACCTGCGTATCCTGCGCTACCAGGTGCCCGGGTTCGAGGCCCTCACGCCGGCGCAGAAGGAGCTGGTCTATTACCTCAGCGAGGCCGCCGTGTGCGGCCGGGACATCATCTTTGACGAGAACTACAAGTACAACCTCAAGATCCGCCATACCCTCGACGCCATCGTCGCGGGATACAAGGGCGACCGGGCCGACCCCCGATGGGCCGAGTTCATGACCTACGCCAAGCGCGTTTGGTTCTCCAACGGCATCCATCACCACTATTCCAACGACAAGTTCGTGCCCGGGTTCGACGCTGACTACTTCGGCGCGCTGGTCAAGGGCTCGGCGGGCGCGGCCTTCCCCCTCGCCGAGGGACAGTCGGTCGACGACCTCGTCGCCTTCCTGCGGCCCATCCTCTTCGACCCGGCCGTGGCCCCGAAGAAGGTCTCCCAGGACTCCACGAAGGACCTGGTCACGAATTCGGCCGTCAACTTCTACGACGGCGTCACCCAGGCCGAGGTCGAGGCCTATTATAAAGGTCTCGTCGACGCGAAGGACGAGACGCCCATCTCCTACGGCCTCAACACGCGTGTCGTCAAGAAGGACGGCCGGGTCGTCGAGGAGGTGGCCAAGATCGACGGCCTCTACGGGCCGGCCATCGCCAAGATCGTCTATTGGCTCGAGAAGGCCGCCGGGGTCGCCGAGAACGACCAGCAGAAGAAGGTCATTGGCGCCCTCGTCGCGTACGATAAGTCCGGCAGCCTCGAGCAGTTCGACCAGTACAACATTCTCTGGGTCGAGGATCTCGCCTCGCTCGTCGATTTCGTCAACGGCTTCATTGAGGTTTACAACGACCCGCTGGGCCTGAAGGCCAGCTGGGAGTCGGTCGTCAACTTCAAGGACATGGCGGCGACGAAAAGGGCCGACACCATCTCCGCCAACGCCCAATGGTTCGAGGACAACTCGCCGGTCGATCCGAAATTCAAGAAGAAAGAGGTCAAAGGCGTCTCCGCCAAGGTCATCACTGCGGCCATGCTCGGCGGCGATTGCTATCCTTCGACGCCGATCGGCATCAATCTGCCCAACGCCAACTGGATCCGCAAGAGCTACGGCTCGAAATCCGTGACCATCGAGAACATCACCTACGCCTACGACCAGTCCTCGCTCAAGTCGCCCTTCGGCCCGGAGTTCACCTATTCTCCGGAGCTTCTCGAGCGGGCCAAAAAATACGGGCCCCTGGCCGGCAACATCCACACCGACCTCCACGAGGTCCTCGGCCACGGTTCGGGCCAGCTCATGCCCGGCATCGGGTCGGAGTCGCTGAAGAACTACCACTCGGCGATCGAGGAGTCGCGGGCCGACCTCTTCGCCCTCTATTACATCATGGACGACAAGATGGTCGAGCTCGGACTCCTGCCCGACATCGACGCGGCCAAGGCCGAATACGACCTCGACATCCGCAACGGCCTGATGACCCAGCTCACGCGCATTCAGCCCGGCAAGACGATCGAGGAGGCCCACATGCGCGCCCGGGCCATGGTCGCCCAGTGGGTCTATGACAAGGGCAAGGCGGAGAACGTGATCAAGCGGGTGATGAAGGACGGCAAGACCTATTTCGTCATCAACGACTACGCGAAGCTGCGCCGGCTCTTCGGGGAGCTTCTGGCCGAGGTCCAGCGGATCACGAGCGAAGGGGACTACGAGGCGGCCAAGACCCTCATGGAGACCTACGGCGTCCAGGTCGACCAAGAACTCCACAAAGAGGTCCTCGACCGCTACGCCAAGCTCCACCTCGCGCCTTATAGCGGCTTCGTCAACCCGGTCTACACGCCGGTCATCGAGAACGGCAAGATCGTCGACGTCAAGATCTCGCTCGAGGAAGGCTACGTCGAGCAGATGCTGCGATACGGCCGGGACTACTCGTTCCTGCCGATCCGGTAGACTCTTCCGCGCGCGACGGCCCGGCGGCGTGACGCGCGGGACATTGACGGCAACCCCGGCCGCGAGTATCATTCCGCTTGGGCGGCGGGAGCGTCAGGAGGACGACGAGGAGGGACGATGGCTGAAGAGGAGATCGGGGTCATCACCCACTTTTTCCCGAAGATCGGCGTCGCCGTGGTCGAGATCACGGCCGGGAGCCTGAAGATCGGGGAGACCATCCGGATCAAGGGGCACACGAGCGATTTCACCCAGTCGGTCGAGTCGCTGCAGCTGGAGCATCTTTCGGTCCCTGAGATCAAGAAGGGCGTCTCAGCCGGCATGAAGGTCAAGGAGCACGTCCGGGAAGGGGACAAGGTCTATAGGATCACGCCTTAGGCCTGAGGCTCGAGGGGTCTTCGTGCCCGATGGACTTGTCAGAGTACGGCTGGGATGATGCCCTTGGGGCGCAGTTCGTCGTCTTTGCCGATCGGGGACTCTCCCCGGCCAGGGTCGTCAGGCAGCTTCGCGATCTCTCGACGCTCGTGACCGCCCGGGGCGAGCTCCCGGGCGAGGTCTCGGGACGGTTCCGCCACACCGCATTGGGACCAGCCGATTATCCGGCCGTCGGAGACTGGGCGGCCGTAAGCATCTTCACGGGCGGCAACGCCGTCATCGAGGCCCTCCTGCCGCGCCGGAGCGCGTTCACGCGAAAGGCGGCCGGCGAGGCCGCGGAAGCCCAGGTCATCGCTGCCAATATCGACACGGTCTTCCTCGTCAGCGGACTCGACGGGGATTTCAACCTTCGCCGCATCGAGCGCTACGTGACGGCGGCCTGGTCGAGCGGCGCCGAGCCGATCATCGTGCTCAACAAAGCGGACCTTCGGCCGGACCTCGAGGGCGTCGTAGCCGGGACCGCCGCCGTCGCGCCGGGCGTTCCGATCGTCGTCGCCAGCGCCCGGGGAGAGCGCGGCCTCGACGGGCTGGCCCCCTACCTCCTCCCGGGCAGAACGATCGCTTTCCTCGGCTCCTCGGGCGTGGGGAAATCGACCCTGATCAACCGCCTCCTCGGCGAAGAGCGGTTCCTGACCTTGGAAGTCAGCGACGCCTCGGCCGGCCGCGGCCGCCACACGACGACCGTGCGCCAGCTCGTGCGGCTTGCCGGCGGGGCCTTGCTCATCGATACGCCGGGCCTACGCGAGCTCCAGCTCTGGGCCGACGACGAGAGTTTGGACAGGACCTTTGGCGAGATCGACCGTCTGGCCGCCCGGTGCCGGTTCCCCGACTGCAGTCACGAACACGAGCCGGGCTGCGCCGTAAGGCAGGCGGTCGAGGCCGGGGCCCTCGAAGCCCGGCGCCATGAGAGCTACCTGAAGCTCCGACGGGAGCTGCGATACCTCGAGCTCAAGAAGGACGAGAAGACCCGACGGCAGCGGGAGAAGGCGGTCGGACGGCAGTTCGCCGCCCGGCTCAAGGAAGTGAAGAAAACTAAGGCAAGATATCGCTGATCCGGCCGGGCCGCCGTTGACTTCCGGCTTCCGATGCGATAATAACCTTCTAGCCTTGGCGCCGCGGAGGTCCGTAGTGGCAAACGTCACCTGGAATCGGCTGTGGAGCAAGCTCTGGGCTCGGAAGGCCCGACCTTTTACGATCGTAGCTCTGCTCTTTCTCATCTTTATGGCCTGGCAGATCGTCGGGCGTATCGCCGCCGGCGGCCCGACCGCGGGGCAGCGGGGAGCCGCTGTGGCCGTCGAGATCGGGGCCATCGAGAAGGGCGGCATCCGGGACATCGGCACGTTCTCGGGGACGCTCATCCCGAAATCCTATTTCACCGTGGTGCCCAAGATCTCCGGCCGCATCAAAGAGCTCTACGTCGATATCGGTGACCGGCTCAGCCGAGGCCAGCTCGTGGCGGTTCTCGAGGACGAGGAATACCAGCAGCAGGTCATCCAGGCCGAGGCCGATATGGGCGTCGCCAAGGCCAACCTGGAAGAGGCCGCGTCGACCCAGGAGCTGGCGAAGAAGGACCTCGAGCGAGCCAGGACCCTCCGTCAGAAGGGCATCCTGTCCGAGGCCGAGCTCGAGGCCGCCGTGGCAGCCTTCGGGACGCGCGACGCCCGCTACAAGGTCACGGTCGCCCAGCTCGCGAACCAGCAAGCCGCCCTAGAAACGGCCAAGGTCCGGCTGTCCTACACTCGCATCCGCGCCGCCTGGGAAACGGACTCGGGCCTTCGCTACGTCGGAGAGCGCTTCGTCAACGCCGGGGCGATGCTCTCGTCGAACACGGCCATCCTGTCCGTCATCGAGCTCCAGCCGATCACGGCCGTCATCTTCGTCACGGAAAAAGACTATTTCCGGCTGAAGCCAGAGCAGCCCGTCTCGCTGACGAGCGGCGCGTTCTCCGGCAGAGAATTCGCGGGCCGGGTGGCCCGGATCGCGCCCCTGCTCAAGGAAACCTCGCGCGAGGCCCGGGTCGAGGTCGAGGTCGATAATCCCGACGGCGTCCTGAAGCCGGGCATGTTCGTCAACGCCCGAATCGAATTCACCAACCGGACGGACGCGACGATCATCCCCATGAGTGCCGTCGTGACCCGGGGCGGCCGCCAGGGTGTGTTCCTGGCCGACCTCGCCGCCAAGAAGGCCGCGTTTTTGCCCGTGACCGTGGGCATCGTCCAGGGCGAGCGGGCGGAGATCGTCGAGCCGGCCCAGTTGTCCGGATACGTCGTGACCCTCGGCCACCACCTTCTGGAGGACGGAACGCCCATCATCCTGCCCGCCGGCGCCCTCGGGGCCGCGCCGTCAGACCCGAAGAAAGCCGCGGGGGCCTCGCGATGAGGCTCTCCGAATTCTCCATCCGCCGGCCCATCTTCACGTGGATGGTGACGCTCGTCGTCATCATCATCGGGCTCGTCTCGCTCTCCCGCCTGCCCGTCGACCTCATGCCTGAGATCGTGTATCCCACCCTCAACGTCAATACCTCCTATCCGAACACCGGGCCCGAGGAGATCGAGGAGCTGATCACCCGGCCGGTCGAGGAGGCGATGAGCGCGGTGCCCGGGGTCGAGGAGGTCTTTTCCAGCTCCTCGGAAGGGTCGAGCTCGGTCCGGATCATGTTCGCGTGGGGAACCAATCTCGACGCCGCGGCGGACGACGTCCGCGAGCGCCTCGACCGCATCATCGGCCGCCTGCCCGAGGAGGTGGACCGGCCGACGCTGAGGAAGTTCGATCCGGCCCAGCAACCGATCCTGATGTTCGGGGCCCTGAGCAACCTCGACCCTGTCCAGTCCCGGCGGATCATTGACGAGCAGATCGCCTACCGACTCGAGCGAGTCGCGGGCGTCGCTTCGATCGACGTCTTCGGCGGGCGGGAGCGGGAGATTCAGGCCAACCTCGACCCGGCCAAGCTCAAGGCCCTCGGCCTGCCCCTCGATGTCATCACCAGCAAGATCCGCCAGGAGAACGTCGACATGCCGGCCGGGATCATCGAGAGGGGTAACTACGAGATCCTGGTCCGCATCCCCGGCGTCTTCACCGGCCTCGACCAGTTACGGGACACCGTCGTCGCCGTCCGGGACGGCGTCCCCATCCAGCTCAAGGAGATCGCCAGCGTCGACGACACCTTCCGGCGCATCACCCGCGTTGTCCGCATCAACGACAAGGAAGGGACCCGGCTGGCCGTCTACAAGCAATCGGGCGAGAACACGGTCAACGTGGCCGAGGGCGTGCTGAAAGAGATCGCCGAGATCCAGCGGGATATTCCCCAGATCGAGCTCGTGCCGACCTCGAACAGCGCCGAATACATCAAGCGGGCCATCGACAACGTCGGATCGTCCGCGATCTGGGGCGGCGTCCTGGCCATCCTGGCCCTGCTCGTCTTCCTGGTCAACTTCCGGAGCACGCTGGTCATCGCCATCTCCATCCCCGTCTCGCTCATCGGGACCCTGGCCCTGATCTATTTCGGCGGCTTCACCCTGAACACGATGACGCTCGGCGCCCTGGCCCTCGGCATCGGCCAGCTCGTCGATAGTTCCATCGTCGTCCTCGAGAATATCTACCGCATGGAGGAGGGCGGCACGCCGCCGCTCCAGGCGTCGATCGACGGAACGAACGAGGTGGCCGCGCCCATCACGGTCGGAGCCATCACGACGTGCGTCGTCTTCCTGCCGATGATCTTCATGAAGGGCATGTCGGGGGTCATGTTCAAGCAGCTGGCCTACGTTGTCAGCTTCGCCAACTTGATGGGGCTTTTCGTCGCCCTGACCATGGTCCCGATGCTTTCGAGCCGCCTCATCCGTGTCGTCAAACAGGATCTCGATACGAAGAAGCCGACGGCGCGGCTGGTCAACTTCTTCCTGGGGGGGTTCCGGAAGCTCGAGAACTGGTACAAGCGGCTTCTGCACAAAGCCCTGGACCACCGCGTTTTCGTCCTCAGCATCGTCGGGGCGATGCTCGTCGGCTGCCTCTTCCTCGTCCGCCTCGTCGGCACCGAATTCATGCCGGCGACCGACGAAGGCGAGGTCCGGGTCACCGTCGAGATGGAGGTCGGCACCCGTCTCGAGGTGATGGACAAGACGTTCGCGACCGTCACCGAGACCGTCAAGAAGGCCGTTCCGGAGATGATCAGCCACGAGGAGAGCTTCGGCGGCGGAGGCTGGCGGAGCGGCGCGAACTCCGGCAACATGACCCTCAAGCTCGTGCCGAGGGACAAGCGGTCGAGGTCGAGCGAGGACATCGCCGTCGATCTCCGGAAAAGGCTGGCCAACATTCCCGGCACGGTCGTCCGGACCCGGGCAAGCGGCGGCCAGATGATGTTCGGCATGCGCGGCGGCGGCGGCCAGGAGCGTCTCCAGGTGGAGATCCGCGGCTACGATCTGAGCGTCTCCGAGGCCCTGGCGAAACAGGTCCAGGAGGTCGTCAAGACCGTTAAGGGCGTCACCGACACGCGGGTCAGCCGCGAGACCGGCAATCCCGAGGAGCTCTTCATCATCGACCGCCAAGCCGCCGCGGACATGAAGCTCTCGGTCAGCAACATCGGACAATCCATCCAGACCGTCCTGTCGGGGACGCAGGCGAGCGTTTTCCGGGAGGCGGGGCGGGAGTTCCGCATCCTCGTCAAGGTCAAGGATTCGGAGTATATGAACCTCCAGGACATCCTCGACTTGACCGTGACCAACTCGGACGGGGAGCAGATCAGTCTGCGCAATGTCATCAACACCCGGCCCCGGCGGGGGCCGATCCGCGTCGAGCGGCGGGACCGCGAGCGGGTCGTCACGGTCTCGGGGGAGATCTCCGGGCGCGACCTCGGATCGATCATGGCCGACGCGCGGCAGGCCCTGCGCTCGATCCCCATCCCCCGGAATTTCAGCATCCAGTTCACCGGCGATTACGAGGAGCAGCAGAAGGCCAACCGGGAGTTGCTGCGGAGCATCATCCTGGCCCTCCTCCTCGTCTACATGATCATGGCCATGCTCTACGAATCCCTGCGTGATCCCCTCATCGTCATGTTCTCCGTTCCGCTCGCGGCCATCGGGGTCATCCTGATGCTCTTTATCACGAAGACGAGCTTCAACATGCAGTCGTACATCGGCTGCATCATGCTCGGTGGCATCGTCGTCAACAACGCCATCATCATCGTCGACTACACGAACCTGCTGCGGCAGCGCGACAAGATGCCCATCCGTGAAGCCATCGAGGAGGCCGGGCGGCGGCGGCTGCGGCCGATCCTGATGACCGCCTTCACGGCCGTCATGGCCACGCTGCCGCTGGCCCTGGGGATCGGCGAGGGCGGCGAGGCCCAGGCCCCCCTGGCCCGGACGGTCATCGGCGGGCTGATAAGCTCGACGCTCATCACGCTCGTCGTCGTCCCCGTCGTCTATAACATCTTCGAGGACTTCCGTAGAAAGAAAGAGCACGGCGCCGGAGGGGACATGGCGGCGGAGGTCGAGTCCAAATAGGGGCGAAGCGGCGCGGCATCACCCCTAAAGGGAGACGACCCCTCGGGCGATCAAGGATACGATGCAGGCATGCGGCCTGCTCGACCGATATCCGAAAGGAACGCCCATGCCGAAACCAGCCGGGACACGTGACAAGATCTCTCTTCCCCTTATCTCGCGCATTCCTGCTTTCTCTTTCGCCTTTGCCCTTGCTCTCATCCTGATCGCGGCCCCCGGCCATTTTGGCGGCAAGGCAGTCGCCGGAGAGCCCGAGGTGAGAGCCGGGACGCCAGCCGGACCGGCCGCGGCGCCCGCCCTCGCGGCCGGGCACGCGCTCATCCTGGACGCGGCCGCCAAGGAGGTCGCTCTGAACAAAGGGCTGGCCGTCGGGCTGATCGGACAGTACGGCCGGTTTGCGGTCCCATCCGACCTTCTGGCATGGCAGATGGCGATTGGCACGATAGCCGAGCCGCGGGAGGGGCTGGCCATTGGCAAGAACGCCAAAGGCGAGGACCAGGCCTGGACGTCGGTCGAGGCCGGGAAGGAAGGCTGGATCGAGAATCACGCGCTCGCGGGCGGATATCTTGACGTCGTCGTCGATTCGGCGAAGGCGAGAACGATGATGCTCGACGCGGCAGGGTTCTATGTCGCCTGGATCAACGGGGAGCCGAGAGGAGGAGAGAAGTACGGGGCGGATTATTTGCGCGCCCCCGTGCGGCTGGTCAAGGGGCGCAACGAGCTGCTTTTTCGCGGCGAGCGCGGCCGGTTCAAGGGCCGGCTCTATGATCCGCCGGCGGATATCTTCTTCACCGACAAAGACATGACGCTGCCGGACCTCGTCGTCGGGGAAAAAGGGCCGGTTTGGGCGGGATTGCGGCTGGTCAACGCGACGGGCGAGAGGCTCGAGAGGATCGGGGTCGTCTGCAAGACCGGAGGGCGCGAAAGCCGGGCCGACCTGGATGTGACTATAGCGCCTCTCCTGACCCAGAAGCTGGCCGTGCCTTTGGCCGTCGACCCGCCCTCCTTCGAGGGGCCGGTCATGGTCGACGTCAGGGTCAGAGCGAGGGCCGGACGTCGGACGATCGAATCACCGACGCTCATGCTCGAGCTCAAGGCTGTGCCGGCCACGGCGCATCATTCGCGAACATTCATCAGCGAGATCGACCGGAGCGTCCAGTACTTCGGCGTCGTGCCGTTGGTCAAGACCGAAAGCTCCGGATCGTCGCCCACAGGCAATGCCAAGCCGGCACTTGTCCTGACCCTTCACGGCGCGGGCGTCGAGGCGATCGGACAAGCCCGTGCCTACAGTCCCAAGGACTGGGCCTGGATCGTGGCGGCCACCAACCGCCGGCCGTATGGCTTCGATTGGGAGGACTGGGGTCGGCTCGACGCCCTCGAGGTCCTGGCCGAGGCGTCGAAGCTCTTCAGGACGGACCCTGCCCGCACTTACCTCACCGGGCATTCCATGGGCGGCCATGGGACCTGGCAGGTTGGCGCGACCGTCCCCGGACCGTGGGCAGCCATCGCGCCGAGCGCCGGCTGGTACAGCTTCACATCGTACGGCGGGGGATCTTCCTATAAAGACCCGTCGCCCGTGGAGAAGATGCTCTTGAGGGCGAACAACCCGAGCGAAACGACGAATCTCACTAGGAATTTCCTCCATTATGGAGTCTACGTCCTTCACGGCGACCAGGATGACAACGTGCCTGTGGAGCAAGCCCGACACATGCGCGAGCTCTTGGGCGAGTTCCACCCCGATTTCGCCTACTATGAGCGGCCCGGGGCCGGACATTGGTGGGGCAACGAGTGCGTCGACTGGCCGCCGCTCTTTCAGTTTTTGAAGGAGCGCGCGAAGCCGGCGGACACCGAGGTCAAGCGGGTCGAATTCGTCACGGCCAATCCGGGGATCTCGTCGCGCTCGCGCTGGGTCGAGATCTTGGCCCAGCAGCGGCCGCTCGAATACAGCAAGGTCACGATCGATAGGGATGACGCCGGGAAGGCCTTCAAGGGAACGACGGAAAACGTCGAGCGGCTGGCGATCGATGTTCAGCCGGCGATTGCTGGCGTAGCCGGAGGCGGGACGACCGGGCAGGCTCGAGAGGCTGCAAGCGGAAAGGCCGGGAATGCGGCTGGCGGGAAAGCTGGGGACGTGCTCACGATCGAGATTGACGGCTCGAAGGTCGAAGCGCCAATGAGTCCGAACTTGAAACAGGTCTGTCTCGAGCGCGGCGAAAAGGGCTGGAGCCTGAGCGCGGCCCCCGATCCCGGTCATAAGGGACCTCACCGTTCGGGCGGCTTCAAAGATGCCTTCCGTAACCGGTTCGTTTTTGTTTACGGGACTCGCGGGGATGCCGCCGAGGATGCCCGCTGCTTCGGCAAGGCCCGGTTCGACGCCGAGATGTTCTGGGTCCGCGGGAATGCCGGCATTGAGATCGTGCCCGACACGGCCTTCGATCCGGCCCAGTACAAAGACCGCGGCGTCATTCTCTACGGCAACGCCGATACGAACGCTGTTTGGTCGAAGCTCCTCGCGGGCTCGCCTGTCGAGGTGCGGAACGGCCGGGCACGGGTCGGGGAGAAGCTCTACATCGGACCGGAGTACGCGGCCTATTTCGTCAGGCCTCGTCCCGGGAGCGATGTCGCTTCCGTCGGCGTCGTCACCTGGACCGGGAAGGCAGGTTGGGTGGCCGCATCACCCGGGCAATATTTCATCAGTGGCGCCGGATTCCCCGATCTCCTGCTCTTCCAGGCGGAGATCCTGCGTTCGGGGAGCGACGGCGTAAGGGTCCTTGGCTGGTTTGGCAACGATTGGAGCCTCGAGCACGGCGACATCGTCTGGAACAACGGCACGCGTCTTCCTTGAGTCCGCAACCTGCTGGATGGGGACGATCCTGGTCTCTGCAAGCCGGCTGTGTTCTGAGGGGGTTGAAGAGAAGAAATGCCCAGGGCGGGACTCGAACCCGCAAGGCCTTACGGCCGCGACATTTTAAGTGTCGTGCGTATACCTATTCCGCCACCCGGGCCTGTAGCCGGTCCGTCGACCGGGCCGATTATACGATAGACATCCCAGCGTGACAATCCGAGTCTCTTTCGAAGGGGGCGGCTTCGGGACCGTCCCCCGAGGCTTATTCGAGCACGGCCGGGCGTTGTCGGGGGGCTTGGCGCGTGATATGATTCGCTCACGTCGGGTCATGGCCACGATCAAAACGCCCGCCCCAAGGGGTCTCTAACGGAGGGAAAGACATGCCCATTTCCATGATCCTTGGAGACCTGTCGCCGGCGATCATACGCATATTCCGAATGATCTTGCCTGTCTCGCTCGTCCTCCTCCTGGTACCGGCCGGACGGGCTCAAGTCCCAAAGCCTGAGGGCCTGCCGCGGAGCGCGCATGCCGAAGTTGATGGGCTCGCGCGGACCCCGCCCATGGGCTGGTATCCCTGGAACGTCTTCGGCGAGGAGCCGCAGAACGAGAAGCTCATCAAGGAGATCGCCGCCGCGCTTGTCACGAGCGGGATGAAGGACGTCGGCTATACCTTCGTGGGTCCCGACGAGGGCATCTGTTTCTTGCGCGGTAAGGACGGTAAGCTCATGACGAACTTGGCCCGCTATCCCTCGGGACTCCGCGGGCTCGGCAACGACATCCACCAGAAAGGCCTCAAGTACGCCCTCTACACGGATGCCGGGACGAAGACCTGCAGCACGGCCATGCCCGGAACGAAGGGCCATGAGCTCGAGGACATGCGGGCCTTCGCCGATTGGCGAGCCGATTACATCAAGATCGACTGGTGCAACAGCGAAGGCCAGGACATCGTCCAGGCCTATTCCGACTTGAGCAAGGCCCAGCGCGCCGCGGGCAGACCCGTCGTCCACAGCCTCTGCTCGTGGGGCCAGGGCTATCCCTGGATCTGGGCCGGCGCGATCGGGCACATGTGGCGGACGACGGCCGACATCTGCGCGCCGGGGAAAGCCGATTGGGCTAGGGCCCTGCGCATCGCCTTCGCCAACGAAAAGCTCGGCGAGTTCGCCGGGCCCGGACGATGGAACGACCCGGACATGATGATCGTCGGGATGCCCGGTTTGAATGAGGCCCAAAACCGGAGCCTCTTCAGCCTCTGGTGTCAGATGTCCTCGCCGCTCATCGCCGGTAACGACCTCCGCGGCATGAGCCGGTCGACCATCGACATCCTGACGAACCTCGAGGCCGTCGCCGTCGACCAGGACCCGCTGGGCGTCCAGGGGCGCGTTATCTGGAACGACGGGAATATCAGCCTCTGGGCGGGAAAGCCCCTTTTCGACGGCAGCCTGGCCGTGCTCATGCTCTATCAGGGCCGATACAGGGCGGAGAAAAAGATCACCTGGGAGGAGCTCGGGCTCGCCGCCTCGGACGAGCTCTATGTCCGCGACCTCTGGGCGCACACGACGAGCGGTCGGCACTCCGGGGGCTTCACGGTCTCCGTCGGACCCGACGATGTGGCCTTCCTTCGCTTGTCGAAAAAAAATGATTTTCCCATTCCTCCGGTCCTCGTCGCCGACACGTATCTCGTATCTCTCCGTTCGACGAGGGCGCAGCCCGAGACGCTCACGGGAGCGGTCACGGTCACAAACAAGGGCAGCTCCGGCCTGCCGCCCTGGCGTGTCGATCCGAAGTCCCTTCCACCCTGGCTCACCGTCGAGGTCGCGGGCGGCGGAAAGGTCCAGACGCTCGTCAACAGAGTATCGACGGCCGGCCTGAAGAAGGGCTCGTACCATGCCCTTGTCCGGGCCGACAACGTCGAGCCCGTCTCGGGAAAACCGATGAGCGCACTCTACTACGATATCGACCTCGAGGTCGTCCGCAACGTGAGGAGGTAGGTCATGACCCACGCCCAGCCCACTCCTGCCGCTCCAAGCGCGGCCCCGCCGTCCGTCAAAGAGCGCTTCTTGTCGCTCGATTTCTTTCGCGGCCTGACGATGTTCCTCCTCATCGGGGAGAGCACGCTCCTCTATGAGCACCTCAGGGACCCGCGGCTCGCCGGGACCATCCTCACCGCGATCGGCACCCAGCTCGACCACCACCCCTGGGCCGGCTTGCGCTTCTGGGACCTCGTCCAGCCGTTCTTCATGTTCATCGTCGGCGCGGCCCTGGCTTTCTCCGTGGCCAAGCGCGCGGAGCGGGGGGAGAGCCGGGCGGCGATCACCAAGCACGTCATCGTCCGCTCCATCACCCTGCTCGCCCTCGGCTGGGCGCTCTATTGCATCGGACCCGGCCGTATCACATTCCGCTTCCAGAACGTCCTGGCGCAGCTCGGGGTGACCTATCCCATCGCCTATGTCCTGATGAGGAAGAAGCCGCGGACGCAGATCGCCTGGAGCTTCGCTTTCATCCTCGCCACGGAGATCATCTACCGGACATTCTGGGTCGCCGGGTACAACCAGCCCTTCGTTCCCGATCACAACTTCGGGTCGTGGGTGGACATGCTCCTTGGGGGTGAGCTATCGGCGGGGCACTGGGTCGCCTTCAACGCCATCCCGACCGCGGCCCACACGATCTGGGGGGTTCTCGCCGGGCAATGGCTCATGCGCGGCTCCGCGCCAAAAAAGAAGATCGCCTGGCTGGCCGGGCTCGGGGCGGCCGGGGTCGCCACCGGATTCGCCCTGACGGCCGTGTCGCCCATGATCAAGCGCATCTGCACGAGCTCGTTCGTCGTGGCCAGCGGCGGCTTCTGCCTGCTGACCCTCGCTCTCAGCTATTGGCTGATCGATGTCCGTAGGTGGCGCAAGTGGGCCGTCTTCCTCAACATCGTCGGCATGAATTCGCTTTTCATTTACCTCTTCACGGAAAGCGGGGGCACTGTTTGGATAAGGAGACTCGTCTGGCCTTTCACCATGGCTTTTGCCGGTTGGATCGGGGACATGCCGGCGGAGATCTTCACCAGCTTGGCCGCCTGGGCGGTCCTCTGGTATATGTGCTTCTGGCTCTATAAGAAAAAGATAGTCATCAAGATCTAAAGAAGGGGTCAAACCTACTTTTCGTTACTTTCGGACATCATTAAGATATTTCCCAGAAGCGCTGCTCCGAGCCGCTCCGCAGCACTTCTGTTGGTCGCTCCTGGGAATCCGCTCCCCGCCGTAGGTTTGACCCCTTCTTAGGATATTGGCTCGACGAGGACGGCCGTGCCGTAGCAGAGGACTTCCGTCGCGCCCTGGATGACCTCCGTCGCGTCGTACCGCACCCCGATGACCGCGTTGGCCCCGCGTTCGACCGCGTGGTTGACCATCATCTCGAAGGCCTCTGCCCGCGTCTGCTCGCAGAGCTCGGAGAACAGGGTGATGTTGCCGCCGACGATCGTTTGGAGCGAGGCCCCGATCGTTCCGAAGACCGAGCGCGAGCGGACAGTGATGCCACGGATAACGCCGAACGACTTGACGATACGGTAACCGTCGAGGGTGAAGGCGGTCGTCGTCATCTGAAAGATCGGCGACGGCTGAGCGGCCTTTTTCCGATCCTCCTCGCTCATTCCCTCATAGCAGGACAGGCAAGTGTCGGGCGTCTTGAAATAATAGAGGGACGGGTAATCCTTTCCGCATACCTTGCATCTCATCGGGACCTCCTCGCCGGTATCCTACGCCGGTCGGCATCGCGGCACAAGCAGGGAGAGGAGAGCCGGATCGTCCGGCCTGTCGGATCGTCAGGAGGGGACAAAAGGGGACTAGTACGTCCTCCCGAGGCACGACTTGACGTGCTCGAGGTTCGTCGCCAGGACGTGCTTGCAGTCTTCCGTCGCTCCGTCCACGGCCAAGCCCTCTTGGAGCAGCTTCTCGGCCGGGGTCAGGTCCACGGTCGGGTCCTGCCGGTGCATCTTGATGATCATGTAGGCGGCGTTGTTCTTGCCCCAAGCCACACGGGCGGGGCTGTTGAGCCCTTGGGCTTGACGTGTGTACTCGAGATAATACTGGAGGGCCGTGACGAGATTCCCGGCCGCGTCGTTCTCTTCGGCCTTGGACTTGGCGAGGAGCCACGCATCCCACGAAACCGGCTGAATGTTGCTGGCCGTCTGCGGCGTACTCTGCCCGACGCCGGCTGGGGCCGCGACAGCCGCGGCCGCGAGGACGAGCGCCAGGCCCATGACCCGCGATATCTTATTCATGTCGATGCTCCCTTGCCTTTGGGCGGCGATCATCCTCAGAACTGGGCGTTGACGCCGGCCGCGAGAACGCCCTTGTAGCCGTATCCGAGCTCGGCGAAGAAGCCGACCTTCTGACCGAACCTTACGCCGAGAGCGTTAATGTGGAAGGTCGGCACGGCCTTGGTGACCTTATCCGTGGAGGTTTCGTCCGTGTAGGTCCCTCTTCGGATCCTCACGCCGAAGCCCGCTCCCGAATAGACCTGCAGCCCGGGCCTCATGATCCAGTGGTAGTCGAGCTCGACGGCGCCGACGTAGCTCGTCTCCTTGAAGTCGCCGGCGACGAGGTTGGTGCTCAGCCTGAGGAGGTTGCCCGAGGAGCTGTAGCCGCCGAGCGTGCCGCCGAACCCGAAGCGGGAGTTGGTCGAATAATGATAGGTCACGAAGGGTACGGCGCTGAACTTCTGGTGGTCTTTGGCGAAGTTGCCGAGCGAGATGACGACCACGATGATGTCCTTGAAGATATCGAGGACCTGATCGTCAGACAGGACCCCGAACTGGAGGGAGATGTCGTGCGTCCGGGTCTGTCCGAATCCCGCGGTCGAGAGAACGAACGCGGCCAGGATCAGGACGATGACAGGGCGAAGGATGCGCTTGAGGGACATCGGGCAGACCTCCTGTCGCACGGAATCAGCCAACTCCACAATTTTAGTCGCATTCCCCGGCTGGATGTTGAATTTCCCGGCGAAGCGGACTTGCATTGACAGCCGGCGCAAAAAGGTGGAAGAATCCTGCTCGAAAACCTTCGAACGAGGTGACGCGTGAAAGCAAAACATCTCCGAACGTCCGGATCCGCGATCGTTGTGTTCCTGACCCTCCTCCTCGCGATGGCCGCGGCTTTCGCCGCGGCCCAAGCAGCACCACAGCCGGGGACGCCCGGGAAGTCCGGGTCGGTCTGGACCGCCGAGGACATCATCCTCGCCGAATCGGCTTCGGGCTGGGAGATCTCGCCCGACGGAAAATGGGCCGTCTGGACGAGGAGTCGGATGGACAAGGACAAGAACGGCCGCATCGCCAACGTGTATCTGACCAACCTCGAGACGAAAAAAGAGGTCCAGCTGACGCGGGGCACGGACACGAACGGCCGGGCTAAATGGTCGCCGAACGGCGAGTCCATCGTCTTCTTGAGCACGAAACCGCTGCCCAAGCCGAACCCCGACCTCTCGCGCTCCCAGCTCTGGCAGATGAGCCCCTTCGGCGGCGAGCCGTACCCCCTGACCGAGCTCGCCCGGGGAGTCCAGGATTTCGAATGGATCGATGACGACACGCTCATCTTCAGCGCCCAGGAGGACCCGGCCCTCGCCGAGCAGGAGCTCAAGAGGAAGAAGGACACGACCCGGGTCATCGACGATGTCGCCCACGAGCCGCCCGTCCGCATGTTCAAGCTCGCCGTCAGGGACAAGAAGATCATCCGCCTGACGGACAACACCGACTTCATCCAGGGCTGGGCCGTGACCCCCGACGGCAAGACGGCCTTGACCGTCAACGGCCAATATCTGAGCTTCGAGTGGGACCACAAGATCCTGCCGAAGATCTTCATCTGGGACCTCGCCGGCGGCGCCCGCAAGGAGATCCTGGCCGGCCGGCGGATCATCCCGACGGGCATCCGCGCCGCCTTGGACGGAAGCGGGTTCTACTTCGGCGCCCCGTATTCCTCCGATCCGCGCTTTTTCACGGCCACGGTGACCCTCCTTTATTATTACGACCTCGCCGCCGGCCGGGAGGTCAAGGTCGACCTCGGTTGGGACAACGGCGTGGGCGGCGACCTGGAGCCGACCCCGGACGGGTTCGTCACCCTGCTCGCGGCCGGCGCGCGCTTCCTCCCGGCCCGCTATGCGAAGACGGGCTCCTCCTGGACGCGAACCGACCTCGAGGGCGAGCACGTCCGGAATCTCTTCGGCTTCGCAGTCAGCCGCGACGCCAAGGTCCTTGTTTACGACCATTCGACACCGAGTCGTCCGACGCAGTGGTACCGCGCCGCGCTCGACGGCGCGAAGCTCTCCGGCCCCGTCCAGCTGACCGACCTTAATCCCGGGTTCAAGGACAAGACGATCGTCCGGACCGAGATCGTCCGCTGGACGGGCGCTCTCGGCGAAGAAGTCGAGGGCCTTCTCTATTACCCGCGCGACTACGCAGCCGGGAAAAGGTACCCGCTCCTGACGGCGCCTCACGGCGGCCCGGCCGGAGCCGACCTCGACGCTTGGAGCGAAGATTGGGCCTACGCCCACCAGCTCCTCTGCCAGCGCGGCGCGTTCATCCTCAAACCGAACTACCACGGCAGCTCCAACTACGGCCTGAAGTTCGTCGAGTCCATCTGCTGCGGCAAATACTACGAATACCCCGTCGCGGACATCGAGAAGGGCGTGGACCTCCTCATCTCGAAGGGGCTCGTCGACCCGGACCGCGTCGGCACGTTCGGCTGGTCGAACGGCTCGATCCTGTCGATCGCGGTCTCCATCGCCAACCCCGCCCGCTACAAGATCGTTTCGGCGGGCGCCGGCGACGTCGAGTTCATCAGCGACTGGGCCAACGTCGATTTCGGACAGTCGTTCGATGCCTATTATTTGGGCAAGTCGCCTCTCGAGGACCCCGAGCTCTACCTGCGCATCTCGCCGCTGTTCCAGATGGACAAGGTCCGCGCGCCGACCATCATCTTCTTCGGCACCGAGGACCGCAACGTCCCGACGAGCCAGGGCTGGACGCATTACCGGGCGCTTTATCACTTGGACAAGGTGCCGGTGAAGTTCATGCTCTTCCCCGGCGAGCCGCACGGCCTCCAGGAGTACGCCCACCAGCTGCGCAAGCTCGAGGAGGATATGGCCTGGTTCGACCGTTGGTTCTTCAAGACGGAAAAGGCGGAAAATGAAGCCTTGAAGCCCGATTCGCCGCTCGGCCAGGCGGTCCGGCGCCAGGGTGTCGCCAGAATCGTAGGGCGCTACGGCGTCGAGGCCGGCGCGTCCAAGGCGCTTATCCCGGAGGTCGTCAAGAGGGGCGACTTCGAGGTCGGGCGTTTCGAGGTGACCCGCGCCCAGTTCGCGGCCTTCGACCCGAAGAGGAAGCCGGCCCCGGGACAGGAGAACTTTCCCGCGACGGGCGTGAGCTTCGCCGAAGCCCGGGCGTACGTGACGTGGCTCTCGAAGCTGACTGGCAGGACCTGGCGCCTTCCGACCGAAGACGAAGCGGCCAGGTTCGCGGAAGGGTTGAGCGGAGAGAACACACTCGATCTTTGGGCCGGATACGCTCCGAATCCCGACGACGTCCGCAGGCTCGAGCCCAAGATCAAGGAGATCGGCGGGCCGGCGGCCCTCATCAAAGAAGTGGGCACCCTGGCGGGCGCGGGCAAGGAGGGCGAGGAGCTCGT
>Ga0326726_10002062_pt1 | contig 18644 bp, 19 predicted proteins | sample MHFenrmetagenome_2_FD_207603 | JGI IMG/M metagenome (GOLD analysis project Ga0326726, IMG submission 207603) | Lab enriched peat soil microbial communities from Michigan Hollow, Ithaca, NY, United States - MHF15MN | ecosystem: Environmental > Terrestrial > Soil > Wetlands > Peat | place: USA... | reverse complement strand
GCGCGACGTCGGCCTGCGGATAGACGCGAGCAATCTGCTCGACCGATGGCGCAAGCTTCTCCGCGTCGGGCTTGACGTCCTCGGCCTGAATGACGCCTTCTTCGTGCGCGATGCCCAGCGCGTCGAGGAACGCCCCCATCATCTGCCGCTGCGCCGCCAGGTGATAGACGACGAGCGCGCGCGCCGCCATGGTTTCCGGGATCGATGGGAACGACGCGAGGTGCTTCGCCCTGCGCTCCTCGTCGAGCGCCATCACGGTCTTGGGGCGGAACTTCTTGTGCTGGGCGATGAGCAGAACGGCCTGCACCTGATCGTCGGCGGCCTCCCCCGACTGCCAGAAGGCGCGCGCGGCGCCGAGGCGCTGTTCGGCCGTCATCCGCTTCCACAGGCGTGCCGGGGTCAGCGGGGTCGCGGTTGCCGGTGTCGTCGTGTGTGTGGTCATTTCGTTGCTATTCTATGCGGCATGCGCGACAAGTTGATCCGTCCGCCTGTCCGTCCGATTGTTCTCACCATCGTCATGCTTGCGTTCGCGGTCGCCGCCGCGGCGCAGCAAACCGGCACACATCCGCTCAGCGGCCGCCGCTACGCCCTGACCATGGGCGTGGAGGGCGCCGAGTGGCTCGACCGGGCGGAACGCGACAGCGAAGAAGAGCCCGACCACGCGATCGACGTGCTGAAGATCGCGAAAGGCTCGACCGTCGCCGACATCGGCGCGGGCTCCGGCTACATGACCGTCAAGCTCGCCAGGAAGGTCGGCCCCGAAGGCAAGGTGTTCGCCAACGACATCCAGCCGGGCATGATCGAACTGCTCAACAAGCGGCTGGCCAGGAGCAAGATCACGAACGTCTCGCCGGTCCTGGGCACGCAGGACGACCCTCGATTGCCGGTGGAGGCCATCGATCTGGTGTTGATGGTCGACGTCTACCACGAGCTGTCGCAGCCGCAGCTGATGTTGCGGCACATCAAGGCATCGCTCAAACCCGGCGGACGCCTCGTGCTTCTCGAGTACCGGAAGGAAGACCCCAACGTGCCCATCAAGCCCGAGCACAAGATGTCGGTGGCGGAGGCGAAGCTCGAAGTCGAAGCCGAAGGGTTCAAGCTGACGAAGACGAACGAGGACCTTCCGCGTCAGCACATCCTGATTTTCAGCAAGCCGTAACAAGATCTACGTGGTCAGGCGTCGAAGTCGACCGCGATTATGCTCTCGCTCAAATCGCGGCCAAGCTGGGCGACCGGGACGTGCCGCGGGTGCGTCGCGTAACCGTCGAGCGCGGCACGATCGCGAAACAGGACGACGATCCCCGTATCGTACGAGCGCGGCGAGCGAACGAAGTCCGCGCCGACTTTGAAATCGAGAATGCCGTCGACGTCGGCCAGGGCCTTCAGCCGGGTGCGATGATCCTGACGGGCCGCTTCCTCCACGTCCTTGCGGTACTTGAAACTCACCAGATGCACAACCACTACAGGTCCTCGCCCTCGATGTCGTCTTCGCCGGCGTCCACGACGACGCTGTGAATATCCACCGTGAACCACTCACGGAAGGTCTTCAGGTCGCGCGTGGGCGGCCAGGCCGACTCGTCCTCCGTCCACGTGGCGAGCTGAAACTCGAACAGCCACGACACGTTGTCTTCGATCCACTCCTGAATGTCCTCTTCGAGCTCGAATTCCGGCAGCAGGATGACGGTGCCGTACGGCTTCACCCGCGCCACGGTCAGAGTGCCCCTGGTGGCATCGCCGTCGTGCGACCGCATCCAATCCACGAAGGGGCGGGCGCCGACCAGGCTGACGGCGGTGCGGTTGACGACGCGCATGACGCCGGGGATTCTATCCGATTACAGCGCGCGGCCGTGTTCCCGCAGCCACCGGCGCGCGGCTTCGTAATCCGGGCACGCCTCCGCGACGAGCTTCCAGAACTTCTTCGAGTGATCCATGCGACGGAGGTGCATCAGTTCGTGGATCATCACGTAGTCCCGAACCCACGGCGGCATTGTGACCAGCCGCCAGTTCAGGCAGACGTGCCCGTGTGGCGAACAGGATCCCCACCGCCACCGCTGATTGCGAACGCTGACCCGTGAAACGGCGAGGCCGAGCTCTGCGGCGAGTTCGAGGAGCCTTAGCGGCAGTTCGCGCTTCGCCCGCGCCCGGACTTCAGGCTGAGGGGGTTCAGGCGCCGGTGCACGCCGTGCGCGGTCCTCTTCCAGGCGTCGTCGTTGCTTTTCGATCCAGGTGTCGAGCCGGCCCGCGAACGCGCGGGCTTCGCGCATCGATCCCCAGCGCGGCAGAGTGACGCGAACGCGGCCATCCTCTTTTACTGAGACGACGTATCGGCGCGCGCGCGGATGGCGGACGAAGATCGCGGGGGGATACGTCCTTGGTTCCAGAGGTTCCAGAGGTGCCAGAGGTGCCAGAGGTTCGAGGCTTGCGGCACTCGTGTCGAAGGGCAAGCCGGGCTGCATCTACACGCGTTCCACCGCGTCGTCGAAATCAGCGACCTCGTGAAACGGAAGACCGTCGGTCAGCTCGCGCGCCTGCAGCATCCGGGGCACGCGGTCGATGGGCTCGAGCGCGGGAATGTCTTCGACGGCGTTGGCCGCCTGCAGCTCCTTGAACTTGCGCGCCTTCACGAGGACGTTGCCCTCGAGCGACCCGACGGCTTTGTTATAGGACTCGAGGCTCGATTTCATCCGCGAGCCGAGGTCGTCGAAATGGCCGCCGAGGACGCGCACGGCTTCGTAGAGCTGACGGCCGAGATCGCTGATCTTCCGCGCGTTCTCCTCCATCGCTTCCTGCTGCCAGCCATAGGCCACCGCACGAAGCAGCGCAATCAGCGTCGTCGGGCTCGCCGGGACCACGTGTTGTTCGACACCGAACTCGATGAGCTCCGGATCGTGCTCGAGGGCCGCGCTGAAGAACATCTCGCCTGGCAGAAACATCACGACGAAGTCGGGGCTGGGCTGCACGTGCGCGGCATAGCCTTTGGCCGCCAGCTGAGAGACGTGCGCGCGCACCTGCCTCGCGTGCTCGCAGAGCAGCGCCAGCCGGCTCGTTTCGTCGGGCGCATCGAGCGCCCTCAGGTACGCATCGAGCGGCGCCTTGGCGTCGATGACGACATGCTTCCCCCCAGGCAGACGGACAATCACGTCGGGCCGCATCCGGCGATCGCCGTCCGCGTCCGTGACGGTGTGCTGCTCGAGGAAATCGCAGTGCCGCACCATGCCGGCCAGCTCGACGACTCGCTTGAGCTGGAGCTCACCCCAGCGACCGCGAACGCCCGGACGCTTGAGCGCGTCGACGAGTTTCCCGGTCTGACTGCGGAGATCCTGGCCCGCGGTGTCGAGCGACGCGATCCGCTGCAGCAGCTGCGCGCTCGACTCGATGCGCCGCCGCTCGCTGTCCTTGAGCTCGCGGTCCACTTCGCTGAGCGTCCTCGCCATCGGCTCGAGCAGGTGCTCGATGGCCGTCTTGCGCTGGTCGATGTCGGCCGCGGCCGACGCTCGGACCTCGCCCAGCTTCGTTTCGGCGAGCGCGAGAAACGCGTCGTTGTTGCTCTTGAGCGCTTCGTCGCTCAGCGCGCGGAACGTGTCGCGAACGGCCTCACGCAGCGAGGCGTCGTTCGCTGGACGCGCAATGACCCGGCCGACGACGATGCCAATGCCTAGAAGGAGGACACCACCGATGAGCGAGGCAACCAGCAGAGTGGGTTCGATGGACATGAGTATCGCATGCGATGCAAATGAATCGGGCTATCTGGAAACCACGAAGGGCAGCCACGCGTCCGGCAGCTGAAGCTCAGCGGCGCGAACGCCGTACTCGTGCAAGCCGGCGCCGAGGTGCTGCAGCGCGTGACGCGCGGCAATCTGCGCGTGGCGGCGCTTGTCGACGAACCTTCCGACGCCGATCCGCAGCTGCTGTCGCGAGGCCCCGCGCTCGGCTCTCAGCCGTTCGAGCCTCGGCCGGTCGACGGCTTCAAACGGCAGCCCGCACTGAAAGCGCTCGGCTGATCCCGTGTCGAGGGACGCCGCGGATTCGAACCCGCGCTGGCGCCGTGCATCCGTCTTGTAGCACTCGAAACAGACGGCCTTGCGCTCGGCGCCAATCGCCCTTCGCATGCGACAAGGGCCGCAGAGCACGATTGGGCGTCTGCCCTCGAGCTCGCCACCAGGCAGCGTAACCCACTGCCCTTCCCCGACTTGACCCGCCTTGGCCGCCATGACTTGTTCCATGCGGCCAGTCTACGAGGGACCTGTGACAGGGCAGGTCACGCCTTCCTGCCCTTCCCGCCCGTCCTGCCTAGATAGTCACGTAACGGACCGGATTCCCGCGCGAGGCGAGGAATCGCTCGAAATCCGCGAATGTCAGCACGAGCGTCGCGGTGTTGATGTTTGGATGGAAGGAGATGCGCCCGCTCGCCTTCAATGCGCGATCAAGGCACACGTGAACGGCCTTCGTCGTGTCGTGAATCAGTCCGAATGGCGACACGGAGCCAGGCGTGACGCCGAGATACGTCATCATCCGCTCCGGCGTCCCGAAGCTCAGCCGGCCCTCTCCAATCTGATCGGCGACCGCCCGCAGGTCGGCCCGCTTCAGGAGTTCCAGGATCACGAGATAGTGACGTATGTCTTTCTGATTGCGCAGGAACAGATTCTTCGTGTGCACCGCGTCAATGCCCGACCAGTGCTCCTCCGCGCCGGCCGCGCTCGCCACCGGCGGATGCTCGTAGCGCTCGAACGCGATACCGAGCGCAGCAAGCGACGCATGAACCTGGCGCTCCTGCTCCGTCATCGACCGGGTGCCTGGCGAGGCACGAGAACCGCTGCGCCTTCGAGCCGGCCCCGACGCAGATCGTCCAGCGCATCGTTCGCGCGATCGAGATCGTAGCGGCGAACGTGAGTCCTGACTGGCACCGTCGGAGCCAGCGCGAGGAACTCACGGGCATCCCGCCTTGTCAGGTTCGCGACCGATCGCACGGTCCGCTCGTCCCATAGGTCGCGATACGGAAACCCTGGGATGTCGCTCATGTGAATGCCCGCGCACACGACCACGCCACCCGGCGCCGTCTGCCGGAGCGCCTGCGGCACGAGCGGGCCCACAGGCGCGAAGATAATGGCGGCATCCATCGGCTGTGGCGGCGTGTCGGTGGACGCGCCCGCCCAACCGGCGCCGAGCGATCTCGCAAATTCCTGCGCGGCGACGTCCCCCGGCGAGGTGAACGCATAGACCTCTCGACCGTCGTGCCGTGCGACTTGCGCGATGATGTGTGCCGCCGCGCCGAATCCGTAGATGCCGAGGCGCCGGACGTCGCCCGCTGACGTGTGCGCCATCCGGTAGGCTCGATATCCGATCAATCCGGCACACAGAAGCGGCGCCGCATCGACATCGCTGTACGCGTCCGGCAATCTGAACACGTAGCGGGCATCGGCCACCGCGTACTCCGCGAACCCACCGTCGATCTGATAACCGGTGAATCGGGCACGACGACAGAGGTTCTCGCGATCGCTCGTGCAGTACGCGCATTCGCCGCACGTGTATCCCAGCCACGGAATGCCGACGCGATCGCCTTCGCGAAATCCACTCACGCCACCGCCCAGGCGTTCGACGGTTCCGACGATCTCGTGTCCAGGCACACGGGGCACTTCGATGTCCGGCAACTCGTCGTCCACGACGTGGAGATCGGTCCGGCACACGCCGCAGGCCCTCACGCGCACCAGCACCTCGCCGACGCGAACGGCCGGAACATCCCTCTCGCACGCGTCGAGGACGCCCGCACCGCGTTTTGTCAGCGCCATCGACAACATCGCCTGGCTATCTCACGAAAAAGTAGATCGTCATGATCCAACCGACGATGATCACGAACCAGCGGACGTAGCGCGGATCGACCTTCCGCGCGAACGACGCGGTCATGTAGCCGCCGAGCGTCGCGCCCGCGGCCATCGCCAACCCATGGCGCCACGAAATGGTGCCGGTGACGATGAACGTGGCCAGCGCGAAACCGTTGATGGCGACACCAAGAAACGACTTCAGCCCGTTCATCTCATGAATGTTCGTCATCCCGGCCAGCGCCATCGTGGCCAGCATCATGATGCCCATGCCTCCGCCGAAGTAGCCGCCGTATGTTGAAATCAGAAGCTGCGCGAGCACCACGCCGAGGAGAGCCGGCCGCCAGGCGGCGCCGTGCTCGAACGGATGCGATCGGGCGCCGCCCGCCTTCGGCGCCGGCCGCAGCCTGTTGCCGAACGTGAACGTCGCGGCGGCCACGAGCATCAGCCACGGCAGCAATCGCAGAAACGCATCGTCGGAGGTGCGGACCAGCAGCAGCGCGCCGGCGAGCCCGCCGAGTACGCTCGTCACGCCGAGCACGAGCAGCCACTGCCGCGACGACCGCAGCTCGCGACGGTACGCCACCGTACTCGACAACGATGCCGGCCAGAGCGCCAGGGTCGACGTCGCGTTCGCGACGACGGGCGACACGCCGGCGACGATGAGCGCCGGGAGCGTCAGAAACGATCCGCCGCCGGCGACCGCGTTCAAGGCGCCGCCAAGGGCGGCCGCGAGAAACAGAAGGATGCTCACGAGCTCGAGCACCTATCTTTCCTTCCTTCCCGCAATTCTGCAATCCTGCCATGCTGCAATTGCTAAGATCTGTCCGTGCCCCGCAACGCCGAAGTCATCCGGCAGTGGACGATCCTTCGGGAGATCGAGCGCGCGCGTGCCGCCGGCGTGACGATTGACGATCTGGCGTCGCAGTGCGCCGTCACCACGCGCACGATCCGCCGGGATCTCCAGGCGCTCGAAGAAGCCGGCTTTCCCGTCTACGACGACAAATCGCGGGACGACGGCCGGACGCGATGGATTCTGAACGGGCAGGCGTTCAAGGGACTCGCGGCCGGACTCACGCTGTCGGAACTGTGCGCGCTGTACTTCAGCCGATCGCTCGTCGAGTCGCTGGCCGGCACGCCGTTCAAGAGCGATGTGGAAACGGCGTTCGAGAAGCTCTCGGCCGGGTTGACGCCCCACATGCAGCGGTTTCTCGATCAGCTGCCGCGGGTGCTGTCGACCAAAGCGCAGCCGCACATGGCCGACGGCGGCACCGATCGAACGCGGATCGAGGCGCGCGCGCTCGAAGGCACGCTCCATCAGCGACAGGCGACGATCACGTATTACTCGAAATCAAGCGACCGCACGAAGGAGTACCTCGTGCACCCGTATCGGCTGGCGTACGCGCAAGGCGCGTTGTATCTGCTTGCCTACGTGCCGGAGTATCGCGAGGTGCGGACGTTCGCGGTCGAGCGCATTCAGGATCTCTCCCTGCGCGAGGATACCTTCACTCCGATCGAGGAGTTGCCGGAGGACGCGTTTCCGCATTCACTCGGCGTTCACTCCGGGCCACCAGAACGCGTCGAGATCGAGTTTCAGCCGGCCGTGGCCGACTACGTCAAGGCGCGCACGTGGCATCCGTCGCAACGGCTGCGCGACACGGACACCGGCGGCGTCGCGATGACACTCGACGTCTGCCTCGATCGCGCGCTCTCGAGCTGGATTCTGAGCTTCGGCCCGTTCGCGCGCGTCACCGCGCCGGCGGCGCTTCTGAAAGACATCGCGGCGCAGTTCGAGGAGGCCCGCGCGCAATACGGGGTCTCAGGGCAAAGCGCTAAGCGCTGAGCCCGCAGCCCTATCTGGTGAGCGGCCTGATGCTCGAGCGCGCGGGCGCGGTTGATCCCGTATCGAACGTCACGCGCCACACGCCGTCCTTTTCCTTCCGCCACACCGTCAGGTACTGGCCGATCCGGCCGACAACCTTGCCGCGCGCGTCCTTCGTACCCCGCAGCCACGTGCCGACGGTGTAGCCGACGTCGCCAGCCACCAGCGACTCGGCTTTCGTTGGCGTCCAGCTGATGGCGGGCCCGTTCGGTTCGAAGAACGGCGCCCACGCCTTTCTGACGGCCTCACGTCCCGGGCCATCCGCTGAATCGAACACCGCATTCTCGGAGACGAACGACAGAAACCGTTCCATGTCGCGGTCCACCGCGGCCTGGTTGAAGTCGCGATCGGCCTTCAGTATCGCGGCCTCGGCAAGCTGACGGGGATTCTTCGTCTGTGCCGGCGCTCCCGTCGCGGCCAGCACGGCGGCGGTGAGCCCGATCAGGACTTTGAAATGCTGCCTTTCTGCCCTCCTGCCCTGCCCTCCAGCCATTCTGCCCTCCTGCCATTCTGCAATTCAGTATGATGCCGTTGTGGCCCATCCTGAACGTCTCCCTCGATCACGAGCGGCGGCAGCCGCCGGACCCGACGCACCGAAGAAGAAAGGCCTGAGCGCCGACGCGTGGGAAGAAGCTCGCGCGCTCGTCTGGAAACACCGAGGCCGACTGGCGCTCGGCCTCGTGCTGATGGTCATCAGCCGCGTGTCGGGCCTCGTGCTGCCGTATACGACGAAGCTGCTCATGGACGACGTCGCCATCCAGCACCACTGGGACCTGCTCTCGAAACTCGCGCTCTGGGTAGGCACCGCGACGCTCGTCGATGCCGCCAGCTCGTTCGCAAACTCGCAGATCCTGGGCGTCGCCGCCCAGCGGGCAATCACCGACATGCGCAAGGAGGTCGAAGCGCACGTCATGCGACTGCCGGTCCGTTACTTCGACTCGACGAAGAGCGGCATCCTCATTTCGCGCATCATGAGCGACGCAGAAGGCATCCGGAATCTCGTCGGCACTGGTCTCGTGCAGCTGACGGGTTCGATTCTCACCGCCGTGATGGCGCTCTTCATCTTGTTCTACATCAATTGGCGCCTGACGGCCGTCACGATCGTGATTCTCGCGGCATTTGGCATCGGCATGGCCACGGCATTCAAGCGCCTGCGTCCGCTCTTTCGCGAGCGCGGCCAGATCAATGCCGAAGTGACGGGCCGTCTCGGCGAATCGCTCGGCGGCGTCCGCATCGTCAAGGCGTACACGGCAGAAAAGCGCGAAGAGATCGTCTTCGCCAAAGGCGCGCATCGTCTGTTCCGCAACGTCGCGCAGTCGCTGACGGGCGTCTCGGCCATCGGCGCCTTTTCCGGCGTCGTCATCGGCGCCATCGGCATCGCGATGATACTGGTCGGCGGATCGGCGCTCCGCACCGGAGCTATGACGATCGGCGATTTCGTTTGGTATCTGTCGATGGTGGCGGTCATCACGCTGCCGGTCATCCAGCTCGCGAACATCGGCACGCAGATCACGGAGGCCTTTGCGGGGCTCGACCGCATTCGCGAAATCCGGAAAATGGCGACCGAGGACCAGGAAGATGCCAGCCGCCTGCCGATACCTGACGTTCGCGGCGAAGTGGAGTTTCAGGACGTCTCGTTCGAATACAACCCGGGCGTGCCGGTGCTCAAACACGTGTCGTTCACGTCGCCCGAGGGATCGACGACCGCGCTGGTCGGCTCGAGCGGATCGGGCAAGAGCACGCTGATCAGCCTCGTCATGACGTTCAACCGGCCGCAGTCGGGCAAGGTGCTCGTCGACAGGATTAGTCTCAACGACGTGAAACTGCGGGACTACCGCGCGCACCTTGGCGTCGTGCTCCAGGACAACTTCCTGTTCGACGGCACGATCGCCGAGAACATCGCGTTTGCCCGGCCGCACGCGACGCGCGAGGAGATCAAGGCCGTCAGCCGCATCGCGCACTGCGATGAGTTCGTCGAGGCGTTCGAGAAGGGCTATGACACGATCGTCGGCGAACGCGGCGTGCGCCTGTCGGGCGGCCAGCGCCAGCGCGTCGCGATCGCCAGAGCGATTCTGGCGAACCCGCGCGTCCTCATCCTGGACGAGGCGACGTCGAGCCTCGACAGCGAGAGCGAAGCGCTCATCCAGGACGGCCTCAAGGCGCTGCGCCAGGGGCGAACGACGTTCGTGATCGCGCACCGGCTGTCCACGATCCAGAGCGCCGATCAGATTCTCGTGCTCGAAGCCGGCGAAATCGTCGAGCGCGGCACGCACGACGAGCTGATCGCCAGGGCCGGACGTTACCGCCAGCTCTACGACAAGCAATACCGCTTCGAGCGCGATCGCTTCATCAACCCAGGCGAGGACTTCACGCCCGAGCCGGCTGCCGTCACTCCAGCGGCACGAACTAGCACCGCGTTGTGATCGCGAGAGTGCCCCCCGTCGGGCGGGGCTTTCCGCCGCGCGGTCGCGGCCTTGAAAGGGCTGCGCTACTTCTGCTGGCGGTTCTCCTGCCAACAACGGTCGTCGCCGACGGCACGCCTGCCTGGCTCGATGTCTATCGGGCTCCCGCCGCCCGGCTGATCGCGGAAGCCACGCGCGACAACTTCGCGTGGGAGCGGCTGGCCGTGCTGACCGACACAATCGGCGCGCGGCTCAGCGGCTCGCCCCAGCTTGATCGCGCGATTGCCTGGGCGGTCGAGGAAATGAAGCGCGACGGCCTCGACAACGTCCACACCGAGAAGGTCATGGTCCCGAAATGGGTGCGCGGCAACGAGAGCGTCGAGCTCATCGAGCCCTCTCGCCGGGCGCTGGCAATGCTCGGCCTCGGCGGCAGCGTGGCCACGCCGCGGGACGGCATCGAAGCCAGTGTCCTGGTCGTCCACGGATTCGAGGAGCTCGAGGCGCATGCGGGCATGATGCGCGGCCGTATCGTCCTGCTCAACGTCGCGTTCACGAGCTATGGCGAGACGGTGCGCTACCGCCAGCGCGGGGCCTCGCGGGCCGCGCGGCATGGCGCCGCCGCCGTGCTCGTCCGGTCCATCGGTCCCGACGGCTTGCGGCTTCCCCACACCGGCGCGGTCGAGTACGAGGCCGGCGCGCCGCGTATTCCCGCCGCCGCGATCAGCAGCGAGGACGCCGATGCCCTCGATCGCATGACCGCCCGGGGCGGTCGCGTGATCGTGCGGCTGCGGATGGAGGGACACTTCGAGCCGGACGTCGAATCCGCCAACGTCGTCGCCGAGGTCCGGGGGCGTGAACGTCCCGACGAAGTCGTCGTCGTCAGCGGTCACCTCGACTCCTGGGACGTCGGCGCCGGCGCGACCGACGATGGCGGCGGATGCGTCGTGGCGTGGGAGGCGCTGCGCATCATGAAGAAGCTGAACCTGCGGCCCCGCCGTACGGTACGGCTGGTGTTGTGGACCAACGAAGAAAACGGCGGGCGCGGCGGGCTCGCGTACCGGGACCGGCACCGCGCCGAGCTCGGCCGGCACGTCGCGATGATCGAATCGGACAACGGCGTCTTCCGTCCGTCCGGGTTCGGCTTTACGGGCAGCGACACGGCTCGCCAGACCGTGACGACGATAGCCTCGCTGCTGTCCGATCTGCCTGCCTCTTCCATCGTCGCCGGCGGCGACGGCGCCGACATCACGCCGAGCGTGCAGGAGGCTCACGTTCCCGGCCTGTCGCTCGAGGTGGACTCCTCGACGTACTTCGCGATTCACCACACGCAGGCCGACACCGTCGACAAGATTGATCCGGTGGAGATGGCGAAATGCGCCGGCGCGATGACGGTCATGGCCTTCGTAATCGCCGATCTGCCGCAGCGCCTCGGCTCGTAACTCTGGGCTCGGGAAGCCACGCTATACTCGGTCTATGCCTTCCACATCGCTGAGGCGCCTGGCCGTCGTCGTGCCGTTGTTGCTGGGGGCGTGCTCATCGAGCGCTCAGCAGCCCAACCGGGTACAGGGGCCGACGGACGTCGTCGCGACCGTCGCCAACGTGCCGATCACGCTGGCCGAGGTCGATCAGAAGGCGATGCAGCAGCAGGCCGCCGACTTCGGCCAGATGAAGCTCGTGTTCGCCCTGTACGAGGCACGCCGCGCGGCCGTCGACGAGATCGTGGGCGAAAAGCTGATCGCCGACGAGGCCAGGACCCGCGGAACGACGACCGCCGCGCTGATAGATGCGGAGATCACCTCGAAGATCGCCACGGTCGGCGAGGCGGACGTCGTCGCGTGGTACAACGCGAACCCGTCGCGCGTTCAGGGCGCGAAGCTCGACCAGGTGCGCCAGCCGATCCGTTCGCTGCTGACCCAGCAGCGCACGTCGCAGGTCTACCAGGCGTACGTGGAGAAGCTCCGGGCCAAGGGGTCGGTGAGGATCTCGCTGGAGCCGCCGCGGCAGAAAGTCGCCGCGGCCGACGGCCAGACGCGAGGCCCTGCGGGCGCCCCCATTGAACTGATCGAGTTCTCTGATTTCCAGTGTCCGTACTGCTTGCGGGCCAACCCGACCGTGACGCAGGTGCTCAGCACGTACGGCGATCGCATCCGGTTCGTCTATCGCAACTACCCGCTGGCCAACCACCCCAACGCGCGGCCGGCTGCCGAAGCGGCGCAGTGTGCCGCCGAGCAGGGTCAGTTCTGGCCGTATCACGATCGGCTGTTCGCCGATCAGAGCAAGCTCGCCGACGAGGATCTTAAGCAGTCCGCGGTGGCGCTCGGGCTGGATGCCGCCCGGTTCAACGCCTGCTTCGATTCGCACAAGTACAAGGCGCGGGTCGAGGCCGACATGCAGGCGGGCAACGACGCAGGGGTCAACGGCACACCCGCCTTCTTCATCAACGGCCGGATGCTCAGCGGCGCGCAGCCCTTCGACGAATTCAAGCGAGTGATCGACGAAGAGCTGGCGTTCAAGCGTCAGTAGTTACCGCAGGAATCCCAGCCCGGTCACAATCGACGCGATGATTGCGGCCGCACTCGCCGCCAGGCAGATCAGCGCGATGATTGTGTGATCGCCGCGTTCCCGCGTCATCGGATTCAGAAACGCCGACGCCAGATATCCTCCGGCGAACCCGCCAATGTGCGCGTAGTTGTCGATGCCGGGCACGAGCAATCCAAACAGCGCGGCCTGCACCATGATCGAAATCGCGGTCTGCCTGATGATGCTGCTGCCCTTCCGGCCGTAGTGATAGAGCGCGCCGATCAGGCCAAACACCGGCGCCGACGCGCCAACCGTCAGTCCCGCGGCCCGCAGGAACGGCAGGTTGGGAAAGTACGCGCCGGCGACCGAGCTGAGCGCGAAGCCGGTGATGCCGCCGATGGTGTAAATAATCACCGTCCGCGACGACCCGAACAGCTCGGTGATCGCCGGGCCCATCTGCCAGACCCAGTACATGTTCATCGCGACGTGAAGCAGCCCGGCATGCAGCCAGCCTGCGCTCAGCACCGTCCACCACCGGCCCGCAACGAACACCGGATAGGCGCCGCTTGCCCCGAATGCGACGAGGACGGCGGTGCTCGGCGACAACGCCGACATGAACCCGTTCGTCCCGACACTGCTCCCCGACATCAGCAGCGTCACGACCCACATCGTCACGCACGCGCCGACCACCAGCTGCCGGAAGCCGAAGTCCGTACCGAGACGCCGGACGGCCGGTCCGAATCCCCAGAGGCCCGGGTTGGCGCGCCCGCACTGGTAGCACTTGTCATCCCGCACGCCGACGAGCGATCCGCACGACGGGCACACCACCGATCCGGTTGTTCTGCGATTGAAGATGGCCACGCCTACTCCCTCGCCGGCTTCGGCCGCATGTTCGACGCCAGAATCCGCTTCCGCAGCCGGATGCTCGACGGCGTCACCTCAACCAGCTCGTCGTCGTTGATGAACTCGATCGCCTGCTCGAGACCGAGTTTCCTTGGGGGAATCAGCCGGATGGCCTCGTCGGCGCTCGACGCGCGCATGTTCGTCTGTTTCTTTTCCTTCGTGACGTTCACGTCCATGTCGTTCGGGCGCGCGTTCTCGCCGATGACCATGCCCTCGTAGACGACGGTGGCCGGATCGATGAAGATCTCGCCGCGTTCCTGCAGGTTGAAGATCGCGTACGAGGTCGCGACGCCGGCCCGGTCGGCTACGAGCGCGCCGTTGGCGCGCGCCGGGATCGCGCCGTGCCACGGTTCCCAGCTCGCGAAGATGTGATTCATGATTCCGGTGCCTTTGGTGTCGGTCATGAACTGCGACCGGAAGCCGATGAGCCCGCGCGCCGGAATCCGGAACTCGAGCCGCACGCGGCCGCTGCCGTTGTTCACCATCTTCGTCATGGAACCCTTGCGCTCGCCAACCTGCGCGATGACGACGCCCTGATGATCCTCGGGGACGTCGATCACGAGTTCCTCCACCGGTTCGACGACGACGCCCTTGAGCTCCTTGGTGACGATATCCGGCCGTGACACCTGGATCTCGAAGCCCTCGCGCCGCATCATCTCGATGAGAATCGACAGCTGGAGCTCGCCGCGGCCGACGACCTTCATCTGCTCGGGCGTGTCCGTCGGCTCCACGCGGATCGACACGTTGCCGAGCAGCTCCCGGTCGAGGCGATCCTTCAGCTGGCGCGAGGTCACGTATTGGCCTTCGCGGCCGGCCACCGGCGACGTGTTGACGCCGAAGATCATGGACACGGTCGGCTCGTCGATGGCGATCGGCGGAATGGGATTCGGATGCTCGACGTCGGTGATCGTCTCGCCGATCGTGATGTCTTCAATGCCGGCGAGGCAGACGATGTCGCCCGCCGCGGCCTCCTGGATGTCGACGCGCCTCAGACCGTCGAACGCATAGAGCTTGGTGACCTTCGTCTCGTGGAGCTGCTGGTCGAGCTTGCACACCACGACCGAGTCGCCGATCTTCACGCGACCGTTGAAGATGCGGCCGATGGCGATGCGCCCGAGGTAGTCGCTGGAATCGAGGTTCGCCACCAGCAGCTGAAGAGGTGCCGCCGGATTGCCGCGCGGCGGAGGAACGGACGCGATCACCGCGTCGAAGAGCGGGCGCAGATCGGTCCCTGGCGTGTCGGCGCTCAGGCTGGCCGTGCCCGTCCGCGCGTTCGTGTACAGCACCGGGAAGTCGAGCTGCTCCTCGTGCGCGTCGAGATCGATGAACAGATCGTAGATTTCGTTGAGGACTTCCTGCGGCCGGGCGTCCGGCCGATCGATCTTGTTGATGACGACGATCGGCGTCAGCCGGCGCTCGAGCGCCTTCCGCAGCACGAAACGCGTTTGCGGCAGCGGACCCTCCGACGCGTCCACGAGCAGCATGACGCCATCGACCATCGACAGCGTCCGCTCCACCTCGCCGCCGAAGTCCGCGTGCCCGGGCGTGTCGACGATGTTGATGAGGGCGTCCTGATAGTGGACCGCGGTGTTCTTCGCGAGAATCGTGATGCCGCGCTCACGCTCCAGCTCGTTGCTGTCCATGGCGCGCTCGGCGACACGTTCGTTGGCCCGGAACGTGCCGCTCTGATGGAGCAACGCATCGACGAGCGTGGTCTTTCCGTGATCGACGTGGGCGATGATGGCGACGTTGCGGCGTAACGGATTGGCAATTTCCGACGAGGACATCCTCTCAGTGTACCTCAGAGGCCGGAGGTCGGAGGTCAGAGGCCGGGGTCAGGAAGACGGAAACAGATCGTCGACTTGCATCGACCAGCCTGGCAGCGCAGGCTCGGCTTCAGCGATGTTGCCGCGACGATACACGGTCGGCGTCGTGGGATCGGCGGCGCGATACACGCGAATGAGCTGTTCCTCGAGCACATCCACGTCCCACACAACAAGGGTGCCGGCGGCGAAGTAGTCGGCGCGCTTCGCGGCCATCGCCCGCTCGGCGGCGAGACCGTAATCTCCGTCGCTTCGCACTTCGACGGCGAACAGCGGTGCGCCGTCGTAGAACTTTCCCGTCCACTCACGCACGACCGCAAACGCGACATCCGGGCAGAACGACCAGCGATTCGGCAGGTTGACGACGAAGGCCGCACCATCAGTGAAGGCGTGGCCCGCCCTTGTGACGCGGGCGCAGTCCCGCAAGCGGACGAAGATCTCGCCGGCCGCAAAGCTTGGCAAGACGCCCGTCGACGACATCAGCACGATCTCGCCGCGAACGATCTCGGCCTTGCCGTCCACTCGGTACAAAGCGTCGATGGTCGCTTCCCGTGTCCGCGCCATGTCGAAAATCCTACCATCGTCCCCACGGTCGTGCGCAGCTGTCCTTGCCACAATCGCCTCATTTGGAGCAGTCCGAAGAGCTCTGAGCAAGACGGAGACCAGTGCCGTAGAGCGTTTTCGGCAGCTCGCGATATCAGGACCGCATGGATCGGTCGAGCAGCTGAAGAGATATTGCGCCGCTCAGGTGCCCAGGTAGCCAGACGCTGGAGAATCTACAGCTCCCGCAGCGCTGACGCGATCGGCAGGCGCGCGGCGCGGAGAGCCGGCAGCAGTCCGCCGATGACGCCCATCACAAGCGCGTAGCCCAGGCCCTGGGCGAGCAGTCGCGGGGTCACGGCGAACGCAAACGCGACCTGACTGAAGGTCTGCCAGTTCATCGTGGACGTCTCGAAGCCGTTGAAGCCGAAGTACGCGATTAGCCCGCCGAGAACGCCGCCGATGGCCGCGAGGCCGAACGACTCGGCGAGGACCGAGATCAGCACCGACACCGTGTTGAAGCCAAGCGCGCGCAGCGTGGCGATTTCGCGCGTCCGCGTGGACACCGCCGTGTACATGGTCAGGATCGCGCCGAACACGGCGCCGATGCCCATCAGCGACGCGATGCTGAAGCCCACGGTTCGAATCAAGCGCGTCAGCGTCTGCGACTGGGTCATGTAGTACTCGACCTCGGGCTTGACCGACACCTTCAACTGCGGGTTCGACGTGAGCCAGTCCTTGAACTGCGTGAACGACGCGGGCGACTCGAGCCGCGCGTGAACGGACTGATACGTGTTGCCCCGGCGATACGCGCCCTGGAGAAAGTGCACGTCGCACCACAGCTCCGTTTCAGCGACGCTGCCGCGCGACTCGAAAACGCCCACGACCCGCCATGTCGTCTGCCCCGCCTTGATCTCGGAGCCGACCTTCAGGCCTTGGTACTGCCGGGTCGCGGCCCGGCCGGCGACCACCTCGTTCGTGCCGAACCGGAGCATCCGCCCCTCGATCAGCCGCGCTTCCTCCCGCACGGGAAACGACGATGGCTCGACGCCCCGCATCGGCACATTGGCCGGCGTCCCGGTCGAGATCTTCGGGAGGTCGATCAGCACGAACAGCTCCGCCGCCGCGAGCACTTCGTTGCCTTCATGGCGCAGTCCCGGCGCCTGCTTGATGATGTCGGCCTCCGGTCCGCTGAACCCGCTCGTCATCTCGTCGTCGGCGCCCGTCCGGAAGACGAGCGCGCGATCGGGCGCGCCGGCCGCGGTCATCGCCGCGAAGAAGCCCTGAGCCATCGACAGCACCGCCACGAGCACGATCACGACGCCGGCGATGCCGATCACGGCTACCGCTGACGATCCCAGCCGCTGGGAGATCGTGCGCAGATTGAGCCAACTGACGGCGATTACTTGCGTGAAGAACGACATCTGGACTTTGCCCTCACTTTCAACTTTGCACTTTGAGCTTTACACTTTCCTCAAGGCATCCGTGATGCGCAACCGCATGGCCCCTGCTGCGGGGAGCAGGCCCGCCGCGACGCCGACCACAGCCATGAGGGCAACTCCCAGCACCACGTCCCGATTCGGCAGCAGGAACGGCGTCAGCAGACCGCCCGTCGGATCGCCGCGCGAGACGATCGCCCACGCCGTCAGGAGCCCGAGCCCCCCTCCGGCAACCGCGATGAACATCGACTCGGCGAGCACGAGCGCAAGCACCGTGGCATTCGAAAAACCGAGCGTCTTCAGCACGGCCAGCTCGCTCGTGCGCTCGCGCACCGCCTGCGCCATCGTGTTGCCGACCACCAGAAGCATCGTGAACAGCACGGCGACGAGAATAGCGATCATGATCGACCCGATGTCCCCGACCTGCTTCGCGAACCCGTCGATGAACCCCTTCTCGGTGGTCGTCTTCGTCTCGGCCTGCGAGTTGGCGAACATGTCGTCGAAAGTCGTCGCCAGCTCCTTCGACTTCGACGAGTCCTTGATCTTGATTACGTACCACCCGACCGTCCCGGCGCCATTCGCGGGGTTACGCGCCTCGTCGAGGTAGTCGTACCGGAAGAAGAACTGCGTCTTGTCGAGCCCCTGTTCGCCGTCGTACAGGCCGACGATGTTGAACTCCCAGCTGTCGCTGCCGTTCTTCTGCCTGTAGAACGACTTGAGCGGGACGCGATCACCGATCTTCCAGTTGAACCGCTTCGCGAGCTCGACGCCGATGACCGCGCCCTGCCGGTCGGCGAGCCACGCCTTCATCTGCTCCGGCGGCAGGTGCACCTCCGGGTAAATGCCGAAGTACGGCTCCGGTTCGACGGCGATCGTCGCGAAGAAGTTCGTCGGATCCTGATAGACGCCGCCAAACCAGGTGTTGTGGGTGACGACATCCACGCCTGGCACCGACTTGAGCTGCGCCTGATACGACGCCGGCAGCGGCAGGATGATGCTGATCTTGTGGATGACCATCAGCCGATCGAGCCCCGCCAGGTCCACGCCGAGCGAGAACGTCGCGCGAATCGTCATCAGGACGCCGAACAGCAGAAACGCGATGAAGATCGACAGCAGGGTGAAGGTGGTGCGGACCTTCCGCCGCCACATGTTGTGCCAGACGAGCGGCAGGTACTTCATGCCGTGACCGCCGCTTCGAGCAGGGACCCTTTTTCGAGATGCAGCGTGCGGCGCGCGCGGTCGGCTGCATGCGGATCGTGCGTGACCATCACGATGGTCTTCCCGTGTTCGCGGTTGAGCGTCTGCAGCAGGTCGAGGAT
>Ga0326726_10002059_pt1 | contig 18653 bp, 15 predicted proteins | sample MHFenrmetagenome_2_FD_207603 | JGI IMG/M metagenome (GOLD analysis project Ga0326726, IMG submission 207603) | Lab enriched peat soil microbial communities from Michigan Hollow, Ithaca, NY, United States - MHF15MN | ecosystem: Environmental > Terrestrial > Soil > Wetlands > Peat | place: USA... | reverse complement strand
TCAGCGCCGTGGCCACGGCCAGGGCCAGGGCGAGGTAGGTGTGCTGGCCGAGGACCTTGAAGGCTTCTTCGGGTCCGTAGGAGGCCGAAGACAAGCCGTCGGCGCCGAGCCCGATCCAGGCCAGAACGGGGATGAGGGCGAGCTTGTGGAAAAGAGACGGGTCCTTGATGTCGCGGGCCTTGCCGATGACGGCCTCTCTGACCTTATGGCCGACGCTATCTTTGTCCGGGTTCATTCTTGATCCTGGGGATATGGCTGTGCGCGGTTTTCTGGGTTAGGGAGGGATCTTTGGCCGGCGCTTATTATAGGCCTCCCGGGGGAAAAATCAAGGGCGGCGGGAGGATGGGTGTTTCAAGTCCTGCCGGACAGGACGGACGCCACAGCCTGCCCGATGGCAGCCGGATTACGGACGATGCGAACGCCGGCCCCCTCGAGAAGCTCGATCTTGCGTGAGGCCGAGCCGTGGGCGGCGGACATGATGGCTCCCGCGTGGCCCATGCGCCGGCCGGGCGGGGCGGTCAGGCCGGCGATGTAGCCGACGACGGGCTTGCCGAAGCCGCCGCGAATGAGCGCCGCGGCCTCCTCCTCGGCCGAGCCTCCGATCTCGCCGATGAGGACGACAGCATCGGTCCCCGGGTCCTTCTCGAACATCGTCAGGACATCGACGAACGACAAGCCGACGATGGGATCGCCGCCGATGCCCAGGGCGGAGGACTGGCCGAGGCCGAGGAGCGTCAGCTGGTTGACGGCCTCGTAGGTCAGCGTCCCCGAACGGGAAACGACACCGACCGGGCCGGGCTTATGGATGGGGCCGGGCATGATGCCGAGTTTGGTCTGACCGGGCGAGATGATGCCGGGCGTGTTCGGTCCGATCAGCCGAGCCGGCGTTTCGCGGAGGAAGGCCTTGACCCGGACCATGTCGAGCGCTGGGATGCCCTCGGTGATGCAGACGATGAGCCCGATGCCGGCTTCGGCCGCCTCCATGATGGCGTCGGCGGCGGCCAGGGCCGGGACGAAGATGACCGAAGCGTCAACGCCTTCGCTGCGGACGGCCCCGGCCACGGTGTCGAAGACGGGCAGGCCCAAATGGCGCGTGCCGCCCTTTCCGGGCGTCACGCCGGCCCGGACGGCCGTGCCGTAGGCGATCATGCTTTGGGCGTGGAAGGTCCCCTCGCGCCCGGTCAAGCCCTGGACGACGACGCGGGTCGAGGCGCCGGCGAGGATGCTCACCGCCCGCCTCCGTGCTCGCGGGCCAGGCGAACGGCCTCGCGGGCGGCTGTCTCCATGTCGGGCTCGGTCGTCAAGGGAAGCCCCGACTCCGCGAGGATCTTGCGCCCGAGCTCAACGTTGGTGCCCTCCATGCGGGTGACCACGGGAATGCCGACGCCGTGCTCGCGGGCCGCCCGGACGATGCCCTGGGCGACGAGGTCGCAGCGGACGATGCCGCCGAAGATGTTGACGAGTGCCGCTCGCACGCCGGGATCGGACGTGAGGATGGCGAAGGCCTTGGAGACGGCCTCTTCGGACACTCCGCCGCCGACATCGAGGAAATTGGCCGGCCGTCCGCCGGCGAGGGCGATGAGGTCCATCGTCGCCATGGCCAGGCCGGCGCCGTTGACCATGCAGCCGACGTCGCCGTCGAGCCGGACGAAACTGAGGCCGGCCTTTGCGGCCTCGAGCTCTTCGGGCAGTTCCTCGTCCGGGTCGAAAAGGGCGCGGACGTCGGCGTGGCGGGGGAGGCCGTTGTCGTCAAAGTCCATCTTGGCGTCGGCTGCGACCAAGGTGCCGGCCGCACCGAGGACCAGCGGGTTGATCTCGATGAGCGAAGCGTCGGTCGTTTCGAACGCGCGGATAAGGTCCGGGAAGAGCCTGACCGCTTGGTCGAAGGCGGGGCCGGAGAGGCCGAGGCCAAAGGCGGCCTTCCGGGCTTGAAAAGGACGGAATCCCGCGGCCGGCGAGATCGCCTGCCTGAGCACGAGGTCCGGCTCCATGAGGGCCAGGGTTTCGATGTCGACCCCCCCTCGCGCGGAGGAAAGGAGAACGACCCGCTCGTCCTCGCGGCTGAGGACAACGCCGACGTAGAGCTCCCGAACGGCCGTCAGCGCTTCCTCGACGAGGAGACGGCGGACGACGCGGCCCTCCGGGCCGGTTTGGGCTGTGACAAGCGGTTGCCCGAGAAGACGGGCCGCCATGGCGGCGGCCTCTGCCGGCGTCGACGCCTTGAGGATGCCGCCGGCCTTGCCCCGGCCTCCCGCGTGGATCTGGGCCTTGAGAATGACGGGTCCGGCGAGATCCTCCGCGATCGCCCGGGCCTCGGCAGCCGTCGAAGCGACCTCGCCCCGCGGGACGGGAACGCCAAAGCCCTTCAAGAGGCGCTTGGCCTGATACTCGTGGATCCTCATCTCGCCCCAACGATAGCGTTTTTCCTGACTCGCGTAAAGGCTATGGTGTTGTATGCCTGTCCTTTAAATTAGTTCGGGAACGGACGCATGAGGCGCGATGGATATCGCCCCGAAGCCCCCGTGAGGGAAGGGGGACCGGCGGGAAGCGGAGTCTTCGAAGCGACCTGCAGAATCGCGGCCGAGCGCTCGAGGCCGCGATTCTGATAGACATCTGGATCGAGGGCTTTCTAAAGATATTTCGCAGAAGTCCGGCTCCGAGTCGCTCCGCCGTCCTTCTGCCGTCCGCTCACATACGTTCGCTTCCGTCGGCGGGCGATATCCTGAGCAAAGCCGAATGCGGGAGTTCCCGTCAATAAAAAGGCCGGAGGCAGCAGTACCGCCTCCGGCCTTGGGACTGCAGCGATGACCGATCTTAGAGCTTGGTCTCCTCGACGGTCTTCTGAACGACGCCGACCGTCTTCTGGAGCATGGCCTTTTCTTCGTCGTTGAGCTTGATCTCGTAGATCTTCTCCATGCCCTTGGCGCTGACCAGGACGGGCACGCCGATGAACAGGCCCTTGATGCCGTACTCGCCTTCGCAGAGGGCGGCGCAGGGGAGGACGCGGCGCTTGTCCTTGAGGTAGGACTCGGCGATGACGATGGCGCTGTAGGCCGGGCTGAAGAAGGCCGAGCCCTTGCCGAAGAGCTTGACGATCTCCGTGCCGGCCTCGCGGGTCCGGGCGGCCAGCCGGTCGATCTGCTCCTTGGTGGCGATCTCGGTCAGGGGCACGCCGCCGACCGTGGTCAGCCGGGGCAGGGGCACCATGTCCGGGCCGTGGCCGCCGAGGACGGTCCCAGCGACGTCGCTGACCGACACGCCGAGCTCCATGGCGACGAAGGCGCGCCAGCGGGCCGTGTCGAGCGTCCCGGCCATGCCGATGACCTGGTTCCTGGGGAAGCCGGTCAGCTTGTAGAACGCATAGACCATGGCGTCGAGAGGGTTGGTGACGATAATGCAGAGCGCCTTGGGGGCGTACTGCTTGACCCCGGCCGCGACCTTGGTGATGATGTCCAGGTTGACGGCCAGAAGGTCCTCGCGGGTCATGCCGGCCTGACGGGGTTTGCCGGCCGTGATGATGACGACATCGGCCCCGGCGATGTCCTTGTAGTCGGACGTGCCGGTGATGGCGGCGTCCGTGTTGCCATGGGGGGCCATCTCCATGAGGTCGAGGGCCTTGCCCTTGGCCTGGTTCTCGAGCTCGGGGATCTCGAAGATGACGATGTCGCCGAGCTCCTTCTGGGCCGCGAGCATGGCCAGGATCTGGCCGATCTGCCCGCCGCCGACGAGGGCGATCTTTTTGCGCATGTCGGAATCTCCTTTTTCGATTTCAGCCTGGCTCAGGCCTTGACGTAGCCTTCCCAGGTCTCCTTGAGCTTCGGGTTCTTGACCCAGTCCATGACGTAATCGGTGAACGCCTCGCCGGTGACGCCGGTGGCGCGTCCGGTGATGACCATCTTCTTCTCGTACTGGCCGGTGATGTCGAGGGCCATCTCGAGGTTCTTGCCGATCTCGGTGTAGCCGATGTGGGCGAGGAGCATGGCCGCGGCCCGGATCATGCTGCAGGGGTCGGCGTACTGGGCCCGGCCCTCGGTGACCATGCGCGGCGCCGAGCCGTGGATGGCCTCGAACATGGCGTACTGCTTGCCGATGTTGGCGCTGCCGGCCGTGCCGACGCCGCCCTGGAACTCGGCGGCCTCGTCGGTCAGGATGTCGCCGTAGAGGTTGGGCAGGACGAGGACCTGGAAATCGCGGCGGCGCTTCTCGTCCACGAGCTTGGCCGTCATGATGTCGATGTACCAGTCGTCGACCTCGATGCCCGGGTATTCCTTGGCGATGCGATAGAAGTTCTCGAGGAAGCGGCCGTCCGTCGTCTTGACGACATTGGCCTTGGTGACGCAGGTGACGCGCTTCCGGTTGTTCTTCTTGGCGTGCTCGAAGGCCAGCCGGCAGATGCGGTCGGAGCCGGGCGCGGTGATGAGCTTGAAGTCGATGGAGATGTCGGCATCGACATCGATGCCGTTGGAGCCGAGAGCGTAGAGGTCCTCGGTGTTCTCGCGGAAGAAGATCCAGTCGATGCCCTGCTTGGGGATGCGGACCGGCCGGACGTTGGCGAAGAGGTCGAGCTCTTTCCGCACGGCCACGTTGCAGCTCTCGATGTTCGGCCAGGGGTCGCCCTTGCGCGGCGTCGTCGTGGGGCCCTTGAGGGTGACGGGGTACTTCTTGATCTCGTCCATGACGTCGGCCGGGACGGCGCAGCCGTGGGCGGCCCGATTCTCGATGGTCAGGCCCTCGATGTCGTCGATGACGACCCGGCCGGACTTGACCTCGTCCCTCAGCAGGAACTCGAGGACGCGCTTGGACTGGGCGGCGATGTAGACCCCGATGCCGTCGCCCGCGAGGATGCCGATCTTGAGCGGCGAAAGCTTCGAGTAGTCGATCCAGCCGGGAGCGGTCTTGACCTTTTCCATCCGCTTCATCTGGGCTTCGAGCAGCTTGCCGAAGTGCTCCTTGGCACGATTGATCGCGGCGTAATCCATTCTGTGTTCCTCCGTTTAGTGATGATCGGGAAAAAAAACCAGGAAGGCGATTCTAACCGGATTCGCCCCGAAAATCAAGGGTTCTCCGAAACGGGCGGTTGACGGCGCCGGCTAGCTTTTCCTGTGTTTTGTCAGTCTCGCCTGCAGAGAGTCGAAGAGACCGCCGGCCAGCGTCTTCAAGGGGCCCAGCTGAACAGGATAGAAGTAGTCGGATTCGAACCAGCCCTTGTCATTGTAGTGCCTGTAGTCGCGACTGTTGTCATCGAGCTCCAGTCGTATGCTCGTTCGGCCCATCCGGAAGGCCATGAGTTTGAGCAGCTCCGGTGCCGGATACGCGGGTTTGGCCAGACTCTTGGTGAACCGCCGGCTCTGCCTGGCGAGGGCCTTGTCCCTCTTCTGTCGTTCCTTCTCCGTCATCGGATCCAGGACTCTGAAGCAAGTGCCTTTGACGGTATTGAAACCCAGGGCGTTGCCGACAAAATCGAAATATCTGACGATCTTGCCACCGCCATAGATGCCTTGGGCGACGATGCTGGTAAAGGTCTTTCCGAAGAAGCGCGGGCGATGGAAGACGAAGCCGAGCCGGTCGAGGAAAAGTTTCATCATGCCGGAGACATGGAACGAGTAGTTCGGGGAAGCGAGGACGACTCCGTCAGACGCCATGATCTTCCCGATGAGCTCGTCCCGGTCGTCCTTCAGGGGACAGAACTCCTCCCCCTTCGTAAAGCACGCCTGGCAACCCCGGCAAGTCTCGAGCCGATAGCCGCTCAGGGCGACGATCTCGCACTCGACATCACCAAGAGATCTCAGGTTGTCCAGGAACTGACGGACGGCGTCATAGGTGTACTTCTTGCGGGCGGATCCGACGAACGCGGTGACCTTCTTCATAGCGGACTTCGTTCATTCAATAACGCTGTCGGGGGAGGGATGTCAATGGGAGACCGGGATCCTCCCCTGGAGGGCGCGATCATCTGGCCTCCCCAACACGAAATATGGTATAACCGATGAGCGCCGGACCGGCGCGAGATCATCAATCCAGGAGATCATCCATGTTGGATTCCTATTTCGCGATGGAAAGAGAACGGACCCAGGCGGGACTGCCCCCGCTGGCCTTGACGCCCCAGGAGGTCGAAGAGGTCTGCCAGGGGCTCGAAACGGCGGATAAGGACGCCGGCGCCCGGCTCCGCGGCCTGCTCGAAAACCGAGTGCCCCCGGGGGTCGATGCCGCGGCCAAGGTCAAAGCCGCCTGGCTCGCCGCGGTGGCCAAGGGATCGGTCAAGTCGCCCGCGGTCTCCCGGCAGGACGCCGTGCGCATTCTCGGGACGATGCTCGGCGGCTACAACGTCGAGCCCCTGGTCGAGGCGCTCTCCGACGAGTCGATCGCCGCGGCGGCGGCCGAGGCGCTGAAGAAGATCGTTCTCATCTACGGCCGGTTCGAGGCGATCCAGAAGCTCGCGGCCTCGAACCCCCACGCCAAGTCGGTCCTCGAATCCTGGGCGGCGGGGGAGTGGTTCCTGTCACGGCCGGCCTTCCCCGACCGGCTCGTCCTCAAGGTCTTCAAGGTCGACGGCGAGATCAACACCGACGACTTCTCGCCGGCCGGCGACGCGCCGACCCGCCCCGACATCCCGCTCCACGCCCAATCGATGGGCCGGAAGCGCTTCCCGGGCGGCAACGAGACCATGAAGAAGCTCCGCGACGAGGGCCATCGGGTGGCCTTCGTCGGCGACGTCGTCGGCACCGGATCGAGCCGCAAGTCGGCGTGTAACTCGCTGATGTGGCACATCGGCGAGGACATCCCCTTTGTCCCCAACAAGCGGCGGGCCGGGGTCGTCATCGGCGGCCTCATCGCCCCCATCTTCTTCAACACGGCCGAGGACTCCGGCGGCCTGCCGCTCACGGCCGACGTGACCAAAATGAAGACGGGCGAGCTCATCACCCTCGACTTCATGGCCGGCGTGATCCTCGGCCAGGACGGCCGGGAGATCTCCAAGCTCACCGTTAAACCGGCGACGCTCAAGGACGAGTTCCGGGCCGGCGGCCGGCTGACGCTCATCATCGGCCGCCAGCTCACGGCCAGGGCCCGCCAGGCCCTCGGTCTCGGCGAGGCGGCGTTCTTCACTACGGTCGAGAATCCCAAGCCCAAGCGGGAGCAAGGCTATACCCTGGCCCAGAAGATCGTCGGCCGCGCCTGCGGCCTGCCCGGCGTCCTGCCTGGCACGGCCTGCGAGCCGCACATGACCACCGTCGGCTCCCAGGACACGACCGGACCGATGACGGCCGATGAGCTCAAAGAGCTGGCCTGCCTCGAGTTCCAGGCCGATCTGTTCATGCAGTCCTTCTGCCATACCGCCGCCTATCCCAAGCCGGCCGACGTCAAGGTCCACCAAACGCTCCCGGCCTTCATGATCGCGCGCAAGGGGGTCTCGCTCAAACCCGGCGACGGGGTCATCCACTCCTGGCTGAACCGGCTCGTCCTGCCCGACACGGTCGGCACGGGCGGCGATTCCCACACCCGGTTCCCGATCGGCATCTCGTTCCCGGCCGGGTCGGGGCTGGTCGCCTTCGCCGGCGCGCTGGGCTTCATGCCCCTGGATATGCCGGAATCCGTGCTGATCAAGTTCTCCGGGAAGCTGAATCCCGGCATCACCCTGCGCGACGCCGTTAACGCCATCCCTTATTTCGCCATCCAGAAGGGCTTATTGACGGTCGAGAAGAAGAACAAGAAGAACGTCTTCAACGGCTGCGTCCTCGAGATCGAAGGTCTCGAGGACCTGACCGGGGACCAGGCTTACGAGCTGACCGACGCCTCGGCCGAGCGCTCGGCGGCCGCCTGCGTCATCTCCCTCAAAGAAGAGCGCGTCGCCGAGTATCTCAAGAGCAACGCGGCCCTGATGGAGGAGATGATCAAGGAAGGCTACCAGAGCGCCGACACTCTCCGACGCCGGATCGAAGCCTGCCGGGCCTGGCTTGCGAACCCCGTCCTGCTCAAGCGGGACCCCAACGCCGAATACAAGGCCGTTCTCGAGATCGATCTGGCCGCGATCACCGAGCCGATCGTCGCCTGCCCCAACGACCCGGACGACGTCAAGCCGCTTTCGGCCGTCTCCGGCGACCCGGTCCAGGAGGTCTTCATCGGCTCCTGCATGACCAACATCGGCCAGTTCCGGGCCGCGGCCCGCATCCTCGACAAGGGCACCCCAGCTGCCAGGATCTGGATCACCCCGCCGACCAAGATGGACGCGGCCCAGCTCATGCGCGAGGGCTTTTATTCCGTTTTCATCGGGTTCGGCGGCCGGACCGAAATACCAGGCTGTTCCCTGTGCATGGGCAACCAGGCCCGGGTGGCCGCCGGCACGACCGTCTTTTCGACCTCGACCCGGAACTTCGAGCACCGGCTCGGCGACAACACCCGTGTCTATCTCGGCTCGTCGGAGCTGGCCGCCCTGACCGCCCTCAAGGGCCGCATCCCCACGGTCGAAGAATACATGGCCGTCATGAAGGAAAAAGTGCTGCCCAAGGCGGACGAGATCTATCGCTACCTCGAGTTCCACAAGATGGGCGACTTCAGCTTGGGGTACGTCCGATGATCCGGCTGGACGGCCGCAAGGCCCTGATCACGGGCGGCTCGCGCGGCATCGGCCGGGCCACGGCCCTGCTTTTCGCCAAGGCCGGGGCCGATGTCGCCATCAGCTACGTCAGCAACCAAAAAGCGGCTGGCGAAGTCGTTAGAGAGGTGGAAAAGATGGGCCGCCGAGCGCTCGCGTTCAAGGCCGAGATGTCCTCCCGGCAGGACATCGACCGCATGGTCGGGGAGATCCTGGCCACATGGGGTGAGCTCGACACCCTGGTCAACAACGCCGGGATCTGGACCTACCTCGAGACGGGAAAGCTCGACGATGCGGTCTATCACGAGACGATCGGGGTCAACGTCGACGGCGTCTTCTTCGCCATCAACGCCGTGGTTCCGGGCATGAAGGAGCATGGGCGGGGCTGGATCGTCAACGTGACCTCGACGGCGGCGGTCAGGGGAGAGGCGTTCCACTCGCATTACGCCGCCAGCAAGGGGGCCCTGCACTCCCTGACCAAGTCCCTGGCCGTGGAGCTGGCCCCCTACGGCATCAGGGTCAACGCCGTCGCCCCCGGCTGGACCGACACCGACATGTGCACGGCCTCCTTCAGCGAACCCGGCTTCAGGGAGAAAGTCCGCCAATCCATCCCCCTGAAGCGCATCCCGCCTCCCGAGGACGTCGCCGGCCCGATCCTGTTCCTGGTTTCCGAACTGGCCAGGCACGTCACCGGGGAGATCCTCGATGTCAACGGAGGATCGGTCCTCTGCGGCGGATAGGACGCCAGGCTAGCCATCCGGGGGGGTCTATGATTCCCCCCTTTTTGGTATTGACACTTTTCCTGCAAGTGTGGTACTAAAGACGGGTCAAATGCCTAACAAGCACCTGTCGGTCATCATCGTTCCGCACACCAAGACGAGCACCAGGACCCTCTGCTTTTCCCGGAAGACCCTGAAAACATTGGCGATCGGAGGGGTCATCCTGGGCTTGGTCCTCCTGGCCATGATGGTCGATTATGCCCGGATGAGCGTCATCCGGGGCCGCTACAAGGCCTTGCGGGCCGAAACGGCCGAGCAGAGATCGGCCATCGCCGGCTACGAGAAGTCGATCAACGAACTCCAGACCAAGATCTCCAACCTGGAAAGCTACACAAAAAAGCTCAACATCATGGCCGGGCTGAAATCGCCCGACGTCCTGACCGCTCCGGCGGGCGTGGGCGGCGGCGACCCCGGCAAGGATGAACAGGAGCCGTACATCGAGCCGCCGGCCGAAGCCCCTGCCCCGGCCGCAAGCGGCCCCCAGCACATCGGCCCGGGGACGATCCAGAACCTGAGCCAGAAGGCCCAGAGCATCGAAAGCAACCTGACCAGCCTGCTCAGCTTCTTCGAGAGCGATAATCTGAGGCTGGCCTCGACCCCCTCCATCATGCCCACTGCCGGCTGGATCAGCTCGGTCTTCGGCCACCGCAACGATCCCTTCACCGGGGCCTGGACGATGCACTGGGGGATCGATATCTCCACCAACATCGGCAACCCCATTATGGCTACGGCCGACGGCATCGTCATCAAGGTCGAAACGGACAAGTACCTGGGCAAAAATGTCACCATCAGCCACGGCAACGGCTTTACGACCGTCTACGGCCACATGAGCAATTTTGCCGTCACGGCCGGGCAGAAGGTGAAGCGGCGCGACATCATCGGCTACATCGGCCAGACGGGCAAGGCCGCCGGCCCCCACGTCCATTACGAGGTTTTCAAGGACGGGAAGAGGGTCGACCCCCGGAATTTCCTTCTCGAGGAATAACCCCCGTCCGGGGGCTTCCTCTCACACCAAAGAATCGCCCGGGGCGATCTTCGTTCCCAGGGAAAATGCGTAGGCGGACATGACCCCCTTGCCTTCCGGCTGGAGCTCCTGGATGAGGTAGACCGTGTCCGCGGCGCAGGCGACCTCGAGCCCGGGCTTCCCCGCCCTGAGGATCATTCCCGGGCCGGAGGCGAGGCCTGAAGGGGCTCCCGGGGAGTCGGCCGGGCGGCCGCGCATGATGTTCACCCGTTTGCCGCCGAAATGGGTAAAGGCCCCGGGCCTGTCGGCCAGGGCGAGCACCTTCCTGTCGATGGCCCCCGCCGTTTCCGCCCATGAGAGACGTCCGTCCTCTTTGCGGATCTTGGGAGCGAGAGTGGCCGCGCCATCGTCCTGTGGATGATGCGGGACGCGATCGATGCGGGCCAGCGTCGAAACGAGCAAGCCGGCGCCGAGGACGGCCAGTCGCGCTTCCAGGGCCGAGGCCGTCTCGCGGGGAGCGACGGCGACCCGTTCCCGGGCCAGGATGTCGCCTTCGTCCATGCGGTCGTCGAGCTCGATGATGGTCACGCCGGATTCTGTGTCGCCGTTGAGGATGGTCCACTGGACGGGCGCCGCGCCCCGGTACTTGGGCAGGAGCGAGAAGTGGACGTTGAGGGAATGGTGGGGGGGAAAGACGTGGACGGCGTGAGGGATGATCTGGCCGTAGGCGACGACGACACTGACCTCCGGCCCGGCGGCGCGAATGCGTTCGAGGGCCGTCTCGTCCGTCCGGATGCGGGCCGGCTCGATGACCGGGATGCCGTGCGCGAGGGCGAAGGCCTTGACGGCCGAAGGCGCAAGCTTCCGGCCGCGTCCGGCCGGCTTGTCAGGCTGGGTGACGACGAGCTCCACGGAGTGGCCGGCGCCGAGAAGGGATTCGAGGGAGGGGAGCGCGGCGGCCGGGCTGCCGAAGAAGACGATCCTCATGCGTTCTTGGCCGCGGCCGCTTTCTTCCTGAACTTCTTCTTGATCAGCGCCCGCTTCAGGGCCGAAAGCTTGTCGACGAAGAGGACGCCGTCAAGGTGGTCGATCTCGTGGCAGAGGGCCCGGGCGAGCAGGTCTTCGCCCTCGATCTCGACGGGCCGGCCATCGAGGTCGAGCCCGCGGGCGACGACCCTGTAGGGACGGGCGACCTTCTCCTTGATGTCCGGGACCGACAGGCAGCCCTCCTCGCAGACGGCCTCGCCTTCCTTGGACACGATTTCGGGGTTGATGAGAACGTGCAGGGCGTCCTGGTCTTCGCCGACCGAGAGGTCGACGACGATGAGCCGCTTGCTGACCCCGACCTGGGGGGCGGCCAGCCCGACGCCCGGCGCGGCGTGGACCGTCTCGACCATGTCCCGGGCCAGCCGGACGATCTCGTCGGTGATGCCGTCGACCGGTTCAGACGTCCGCGTCAGGATGGGGTCGCCGATGATCAGGATCTCTCGTACGGCCATCTCTTATTTCCGGGCTTATTTTATCCGAAAACTCGAGGCCTTTGCAAAGAACCCGTCGATCCGAGAAAACGGGGACGTTTCTATTTTTCGGTACGGAAAAAGGTTCCTCATCGAAAAATAGGAACGTCCCCATTTTCACGATTAAAAAAAGGGGACTCGGACCGAAGGGTCCGGGTCCCCGACGAGATCCCTGACTCAGATGACGGCCGAAGGAGGTGGCGGCTCGTCGGCGGCGCCTGCGTTCTTGAGCGGGACCTTGATCAGATAGAGCCCGATGAGAACGAGCACCGCGAGCCCGCCGATGTACAGATCGACCACCCCGAAGTACTTGCCGCTCTTGAAGAGCGATGGGATGTCGAATGAGATGATCTTGTTGAGGAAGAAGAATTTCCAGGCCGCTTTGAGCAGGCCCATCAATCCCTCCCCCGCGATCAGGCCCGCCGCGAGCAGGATGCCGACGTTGGTGGCCCGGGCGGTCTGGGCGGCGTTGAACTTCCTCTTGGCCATGGCCTTGTCGGCGAGGCCCTTGATCATCCCGCCGACAAAAATGGCGAACGTCGTTTCGAGGGGAAGATACATGCCGACCGCGACGAGCATCGGCGATCTCACCTGGACGAGGATGAAGGCGAAGCCCATGAGCATGCCGACGATGACGAGGGGCCAGGCCATTTCGCCGCCGACGATGCCCTGGGACAAGGCGGCCATCAAGCCGGCCTGGGGCGCCGCCAGGTCCTTGCTGCCGAAGGTGAAGGCGCCGTGGAGGAGCATCAGCGGGAAGTACATGACCATGGAAGCGATGAGGATGCCGAAGATGTCGCCGACCTGCATCTTCCAGGGCGTGCCACCGAGGATGTGCCCGACCTTGAGGTCTTGGAGCATCTCGCCGGCCACGGCCGAGGAGACGCAGACGACCGCGGCGACGCCGAGAACGGCCGCGACGCCGGTCGTTCCCTTCGCCCCGACGAGCACCATGAGCAGGGCGGCGATGATCAGCGTCGACAACGTCAGGCCGGAGATCGGGTTGTTGGACGAGCCGATCGTCCCGACCAGATTGCCGGAGACGGCGGCAAAGAAGAATCCGGCAATGGCCATGACCACGGCGGCGAGAAGGGCCGAGCCGAACGACTTGGAGAAGGTCTGATAAACGAAGACCATCAGGACGAAGGTCAAGGCCATGAGGATCAGGACCACCTTCATGTTCAGGTCCTTCTCGATCCTGGAGACGACCTCGCCCTGCCCGGCGGCTTTCTTGACGTCGCCGATCGAACGCTTGAGGCCGGCGCCGAGATTCTTGCGCATCTTGTAAAGGGTGTAGCCGGCGCCGACGAGCATGCCCCCGACGGCGATCGGCCGGATGATGAACTTCCAGACGTTGGTGACCATGTCGACCCAGCTGATGTCGGCTGCGACGGCGCCCGGCCCGTAGAACGTCGGGATGAGCTGGGGGCCGAGGAAGAACATGAGCAGCGGGGCGAAGAGGCCCCAGGCCAGGACGCCGCCGGCGAAGTTGAGGGCGGCCAGGCGCGGGCCGATGATGTAGCCGACGCCGATGTAGGCGGGGAAGATGCCCGGGCCGGAAACGGCCACGGTGCCGCCGGCGCCGACCTTGGCCGCGTCCTTGGCCGCGCCCAGGCGGACGAAGCTCGTCCCGATCTGGCCGACCTTGATAAGGAAGTCCTTGCTGGCCGAGAAGACCTGGACGACGCCGAGAGAGTAGATGAGCGCGCCGAGGCCCATGGCTTGGAAGAGGAACTTCGAACCCTGGCTGCCCTTCTGCCCGGCCTTGTGGATCTCTGCGGCGGCGACGGACTCGGGGAAGACCAGATCGGGGTCGTGGACCATGACCCGGCGGAGGAACGTGACGAACATGATGCCGAGGAGGCCGCCGACGAACATCAGGGCCACCGACTTGATGTAGGCGTCGAAGGTGTTGAAGTTCGTCCAGGCCCCGGAGATGACGAAGGCCGGGATGGTGAAGATGGCCCCGGCGGCGATCGATTCACCGATGGAGCCGATCGTCCGGGCGATGTTCTCTTCGAGGATGGATCCCTTCATGAGCCTGAGAACGGCCATGCCGATGACGGCGGCCGGGTAGGTGGCCGCGATCGTCATCCCCGCCCGAAGGCCGAGGTAGGCGTTGGCCGCGCCGAGGATGACCGTCATGACGAGGCCAATGAGGACTGCCCGGAGGGTGAACTCGCGCTGGTCTGTCTTCTCGGGAACGTACGGTTGATGGCTCAAGGCGCGCTCCTTTCCGTGAAAATCCGACTTCCGCGACTAATGATATATGAGAAGTCCCGGCGCAAAGTCAAGCCGGCCGTTGCCGGCGGCGCGATTTGCGTCGGCCCGGGAATTGTGCTAAAAATGGCCCGGACGGAGAAAGACAGATCATGAGCCTTATCAGCTGGGTGAAGGACCGGTTATTCTGCGACCTGGCCATCGACTTGGGAACAGCCAACACCCTGGTCTTCCTCAAGGGCAAAGGCATCATCGTCCAGGAGCCCTCGATCGTCGTCGTCAACAAGGCGACGGGCAAGGTCGAGGCCGTCGGCTCGCGGGCGAAAGAGATGCTCGGCAAGACCCCGACGAGCGTCATGGCCATCAAGCCCATGCGCGACGGCGTCATCGCCGACTTCGAGATCGCCGAGAAGATGCTCGACTACTTCATCAAGAAGGCCATGAACAACCGCGGCTTCCTCCTCCGCCCGCGGATCGTCATCGGCATCCCGACCGGCATCACCCAGGTCGAGCGCCGGGCCGTCAAGGACGTGGCCATGCGGGCCAAGGCCTCCGAGGTCTACCTCATCGAGCAGCCGATGTCGGCCGCGATCGGCGCGGACCTGCCCATCTCCGAGCCGACCGGGAACATGATCGTCGACATCGGCGGCGGCACGACCGACATCGCGGTCATCTCCCTCGACGGCATCGTCTTCAACCACAGCATTCGCGTCGCCGGCAACGAGATGGACGACGCCGTCATCCATTACCTGAAAAAGAAATACAACCTGCTCATCGGCGAACGGACGGCCGAGATCGTCAAGATGCAGATCGGATCGGCCTACCCCCTCGACGAGCCGATGACGATGGAGATCAAGGGCCGGGACCTCCGCGAGGGCATCCCGCGCACGATCGTCGTCGACGACCAGGAGATCCGCGAGGCCATCGAGGAGACCGTGGCCGCCATCGTCAACGCCATCCGCATCGCCCTGGAGCGGACGCCGCCCGAGCTCTCGGCGGACATCATCGACCGGGGTATCATCCTGACCGGCGGCGGCGCGCTGCTCAAGAATCTGGACAAGAGGATACGTGAGGAGACCCAGCTGCCCGTTTTCATCACCGAGGACCCGCTGACGACGGTCGTCCTCGGGGCGGGCAAGATGCTCGACGACCTCGAGCTGCTGAAGAAGATCTCCCTCATCTGAGGGTGCGGGCCGCGGCGGTGCGAGAGGTTCCATGCCCCTTTGGGAAAGACGGCGAAGCGCCCTGGTCCTCGTGGGCCTGACGGTCTTCCACCTCCTGCTCATCTCCCTCCAGGTGCCCCAGGGGACTCAAAAATCGCTCTTTGAGAAGGGCGTGTTCTTCCTGTTCTCGCCGATCCAGAGGGCCGCGACCCTGACGGTACGCGGCATCGGATCCGTCTGGAACGGCTACTTTGACCTCCGCGGCGTCCGGCGCGAGAACCAGAAGCTCAAGAAGGAGAACTTTTTCCTCAAACAGGACCTGCGCTTCCTCGAGGACCGCCTCCAGCTTGCCCAGTCCGAGGCCCAGCTCAAGGCCAGCCTGGCCGCGTTCGAGGGCACGATCGTCGCGGCCCGGGTCATCGGGGTCGACAGCACCAACCCGCACCAGTCCATCGTCATCGACAAAGGCAGCTTCGACGGCGTGGCCAAGGACATGGCCGTTTGCGACCGGAACGGGGCCCTCGTCGGCCGGACGATCGGGCCGGTCGGCTTCAAGGAAGCGATGGTCCAGCTCGTGACCGACAAGGACAGCAGCGTGAGCGTCAAGTCCGAGGTCGACGGCCTGACCGGCGCGGTGACGGGCCGGTCGACCGAGATTTGCGATCTTCGCTACGTTCTGGCCAGCGGCAGCGGCGGCCATATCGGGGACGAGCTGAGGACGACGGGCGCCGACAGGATCTATCCGGCCGGCATCCGCGTCGGAGCGATCCAGAGCGTGGAGGCGGACCCGGCCACCCCGATCTTCCGCCGGATCGTCGTCAAGCCGTATTTCGGCTTCGACACGATCGACGTGGTCGCGGTCCTGACCAAGGGACCGGGAGGCGGGGGATGAGGGAGACGGTCGGAGGCGACGTTGTGCGGGCCTTCCTGGGCACGATCGTGGCGGTCCTGGTCTACTCCGTGGCCGGCGCGGGCGCGCCCGCCCTGCTCGTCGTCTTCAACGCCTTTTCCGTCGTCGTTCTCTATTTCTCGATCCGCCGGGGAGAGATCTTCGGCGCGCTTCTCGGGACGATGTGCGGTCTCGTTCAGGACGCGTTCTCCCTCGGTGTCTTCGGCGTCGGCGGGCTGACCAAGACCCTGCTCGGCTTCTGGACCGGCTACATCTCGCGGCGGATCGACGTCGCGCCCTTGGCCCGCAACGCGCTGTTCATGCTGGTCATGTCGGTCGTCGAGATGGTCCTCTGGGTCCTGATCACGGCCCTTGTCCGGCTGAAGCCGGTGAACCTGCAGGGCGGGCTCGTTTTTATCCAGCCCGTCGTGACCGCGGTCGTCGGGAGCTCGCTCATCGCCCTCGAGCGGTGGATCCAGGCCCGGAGCTCCCGAGGCGCATGATGCCCCAGGATCGGATCTACGAGGACCTGTCGCTCATCCAGCGCCGGGCCAACAAGGTCTTCTGGATCGTCGCCGCGCTGACCTTTCTGGTGCTCTCCTATTATTGGAGGGTCCAGATCCTCGAGCACAGGAAATACGAGGGCCTGGCCCAGGCCAACAGCACCAGGATGCGCGTCCTGCCCGCGCCGCGCGGCCTCATCCGCGACAGGACCGGCGGCATCCTGGCCGACAACAGGGCCGCGTTCAAGGTTTCGCTCATCCGCGAGACCGTCAAGGACGAGGCCGTGTCCTATGCCGCGATCAGCAAACTCCTCGGGATCGACGAGCCAACCCTGAGGAGCCGCATCGACCTTCACAAGGATTTTCCGCTTTTCGAGCCGATCGTCATCGCCGACGGCCTCGGGCCCGATGACATCGCCCCGATCGAGAGCCGCCGGCGGGAGCTGCCCGAGCTCACCGTCGAATCCGAGCCTCAAAGGTACTATCCGGGCGGAGGACTGGCGGCCCATGTCCTCGGCTATCTCCAGGAGCAAACCCTCGAGGAGATCCAGAACCGGCCCGACCGGAAGGTCCGGGCGGGAGAGATGGTCGGCAAGACCGGCGTCGAACGCGAATATGACGACGTCCTGAGAGGCCAAGACGGCCAGGTCTATGAGATCGTGGACAGCCTCGGCCGGGTGCACGGTCCGATCGAGCAGGCGCGGCAGTTCCCGGTCCCGGGCCACGACGTCGTCCTGACCATCGACCCAGGGCTGCAGGCCGCGGCTGAACAGTCCCTCGTGGGCCGCGAAGGCGTCATCGTGGCGCTCGACGTGAATTCGGGCGGGGTCCTGGCCCTGGCCAGCTCCCCGACCTACGACCCCAACAGGTTCATCACCCGCTTCACGCCCTCCGAGTGGGGGTCGCTCATGAGCGATCCTCTCTCGCCGCTGGAGAATAGGGCCATCCGCGGTCTCTATGCTCCGGGCTCGATCTTCAAGCTGGTCATGAGCATGGGCGGGCTCGGCTTCGGCTTCGTGACCGAAAGCACGACGGTCTATTGCTCGGGCTCCATCGAGATCTACGGCTCCGTGCGTCACTGCTGGTTCGAGCCCGGACACGGGGCCATGGACCTGGCCGACGCCATCCGCAACTCGTGCAACATCTATTTCTACACGCTCGGCCGCCGCATGGGCATCGACCAGATCGCGCTGGCCGCATCCCGTCTCGGCCTCGGCCGGAAGACCGGCATCGATCTCGTCGGCGAGAAGGAGGGCCTCGTGCCCAGCTCGGCCTGGAAGATGAAGACCCTCAAGGCGCCCTGGTATCCCGGAGAGACGATCTCGGTGGCCATCGGCCAGGGCCAGCTCCAGGTGACCCCGCTCCAGATCGCGGCCATGACCGCCCGGATCGCCCTGCGGGGCGTTGCGATCCGGCCCCACCTCCTCAGCGATGCCAACCCCCCCATTGTCGTCGAGGACGAGCCCGCGGCGCCCGACACCGCGCCGCGCTTCACGCCCGCGATCTACGAAGGGGTCATCGCCGGCATGTGGCGCTCGGTCAACGAGGGCGGCACGGGCCAGGGTGCCCTGGTGCCCGATTTCGACGTCTGCGGCAAGACCGGATCGACCCAGACCATGAGCCGTGAGAGCGCCGAACGGCTGGCCAGGGCCGGCCATCCCGTCAAGACCCATTCCTGGTTCTCCGGGTTCGCCCCGCGCGTCGGCCCGAAGATCGTGGTGACCGTGCTGGTCGAGTTCGGCGGGGGCGGCGGCGCGACGGCGGCGCCGGTCGCCGGCCAGATCTTCGCCCGGTTCAAGGAGGCGCTTGACAAGGCGCGGACAGGAGTCGATCGGCCATGATGATGATCGACCGGCGTCTGTTCGGCGAGATCGATTGGGTCCTCCTCGGTCTGATGCTGCTCCAATCGCTCATCGGCGTCTTTTTCATCTACAGCTCGACGAATTTTCTCCCGGGCGCCTATTACGTCCGCCAGCTCGTCTGGATCGGGGTCTCGCTCGTCGCGCTCCTGCTCGTCCTGGCCATCGACTA
>Ga0326726_10002058_pt1 | contig 18654 bp, 15 predicted proteins | sample MHFenrmetagenome_2_FD_207603 | JGI IMG/M metagenome (GOLD analysis project Ga0326726, IMG submission 207603) | Lab enriched peat soil microbial communities from Michigan Hollow, Ithaca, NY, United States - MHF15MN | ecosystem: Environmental > Terrestrial > Soil > Wetlands > Peat | place: USA... | reverse complement strand
CGGCGGTGCGATTTCCGGTTCGCAAACCCCCCACCTCACGATCGATCCCGCCTCGACGACCGACGACGGATCCTACGATCTCGCGGTCACCGATTCCTGCACGACGGCCTCCTCGAACGCGACGACTCTTTCGGTTACCGACCCGCCCCCGATGCCGGCGATCGCTCTCGGTGGTCCGGTCGCTCCGGGATTCCCGGGGACTGCTTCCGTCGCCGCCGTCGCGGGCCACACTTACACCTGGACCCTCACTGGCGCCGTGATCGTGGCCGGCCAGGGATCCCCCGACATCACCTTCCTCGCCCTCCTGCCGGGGACTATGACCCTGCAGGTCGTCGACTACGCGGCGCCAAACTGCGGGACGGCGTCGGGCGCCATCGAGGCGCCCGTCGACTACTTCGACGTGCCGCCCTCGAATCCTTTCCACGACGACGTCGTGACGATCGCCCGCGCCGGGGTCACCGCGGGATGCGGCGGCGGCAACTACTGCCCGACCTCGCCCGTGACCCGGGCCCAGATGGCGGTCTTCCTCCTCAAGGCCGAGCTCGGCGCCGATCACGTGCCGCCCGTCTACGCCCAGATCTTCAACGACGTCCCGCCCGGCTCGTTCGCGTACGACTGGATCAACGAGCTCTTCTTCGGCGGCATCACCGGGGGTTGCGGAAACAACGACTACTGTCCCGACGCCTCGGTGACGCGGGCGCAGATGTCCGTTTTTCTCCTCAAGACGCTGGTGGGCGGTTACTACAACCCGTCCTATGGACCGCAGATCTTCGACGACGTGCCCCAATACAGTTTTGCCGCCAACTTCATCGGAGACCTCTATTCGCGGGGAATCACGGGGGGCTGCAGCGCGTCGCCGCTCCTCTACTGCCCGGACAGCACCGTCAACCGCGGCCAGATGGCGGCGTTCCTGGTCCGGACGTTCTTCGGCCCGTAGGCGGCGCTACCGCCGCCCGTGCGCGATCTGCGCAGCCTCGGGCAGACCGCGCAGGCGCAGCATCGCCGCGACGCCGAGGATCGGCCCGGGCGCCAGCACGGCGAAGGCCCAGCGCCAGCCGACGGCGCCGGCCGCGAGCGGCACGAGCTCGATCGAGCCCATCGTCAGTAGAAACCCGACGCAGGTCTGGACCGTCAGCGCGGTGCCCATGTAGCGCGGATCCGCCAGCTCCGTGACGCAGGCCGAGAACTGGGCCGAGTCGGCGACGACGGCGGCGCCCCAGACGGCGCACACGGCGAGGAGCATGGCCGGAGGAGCGTCGTAGAGCAGGCCGATCCCGAGACAGCACGCGCCCGAGATCGCCATCGCCCACGAGGTCACGGTGGTTCTCCCGACCCGGTCGGCGAGAAGGCCCGCCGCCACGCACCCCGCCGCGCCGCTGCCGATGACGAGGAAGGATGCCGCTTCCGCGAGCGACCGGCCGGCCCCGTGCGCCGTGAAGCTCGCGCGCAGGAATACGGGAACCCACGTCCACATCGCGTAGAGCTCCCACATGTGGCCGAAATAGCCGAAATCCGCCAGGCGCACGCCGCGGTTGCCGAAGACCTTCGCGACCTGCGCGACGTCGAAGCGCGCCGCCCGCGCGGAGTGCGGCCCTTCGCCGACGAAGAGGAGCACGATCGCGCCTCCGGCCGCGCCGAGCACCGAAACGACCAGGACGTTGGCGCGCCAGGAAGAGCCCCCGACCGCGTTGACCAGGTACGGAAAGGCCTTTCCGACCGTCAGGGCGCCGACGAGCACGCCGAGCGCCATGCCGCGGCCGCGCCGGAACCAGGTCGCCATGATTTTCATGCCCGGCGGATAGACGCCCGCCAGAAAGAAGCCGGTCAGAAAGCGCAGCACGACGGCCGCCGCCGGGCCCCGCGCAAAGAGAGCGAGGCCGGCGTTCGCGGCCGCCCCGAGCCACGCCGACACGGCGAAGAGTCGGCGGGTCGGAACGATGTCGGGCAGATTGCCGATCGCGCTCGCGAGCGTGCCGGCGACGAACCCGAGCTGCACCGCGAGGGTCAGCCAGGCGGCCGCCGTGTCCGTGAGACTCCACTCGGCCTTGAGCGCCGGCGACACGGCCGACGCCGAAAACCAGAGGGACATCCCGAGCAGTTCCCCCAGGGCGATGAGGGCGAGGGCCCGCCATCGGGCGGGAGATTCCATGGGGACCGGCACGGCCGTCATGGCCGGAGAGCTTGCCACACCGGAGCGCCGGCTTCTGCTACGCTCCCCGGGGCAAGCGCATGAGGAAGAGCGCCATGATCCTGTTCTGCGGGCTCGTGCTCGCCGCCGGCGGCGCGACGCTGCGTGCCCAGGGCTCCGGCGCCTGCCCGCCGCAGGGCGACGCGAAGAAGGCGAAAATCCAGCATTACAACGAGCTCGGGGCGCGGCTCGAGGAGCCCTCCGACGACGACTACGACGACACCGCCGACATCGACGCCCTGATCGCTCCCGGTGACGACAGCTTGCGCTGGGAGAGCGATACGGCCGTCGAGATCACGGCGTACGTCGTCGACGTCCACGACGGGGGCGCGACCAGCGCCAACTGCCACTCGGCGGACCCCGCAAATCACGACACGATTCTCGACCTGTCGCCCGGCCAGAGCGTTTCCGACAACTCCCACCGGATGATCGCCGTGATCACGCCCCGGTGGCGGCGGCTCATGGCCAAAAACCAGATCGACTGGACCACGGGCGCGATCCGGGCGAAGTACCTCCAGCAGTACGTCAGGATTCGAGGCTGGCTGCTCTTCAACCCCGACGCCGCCTCCCGCTCGGTCAACACGGCCCCGCTCGCGGGCGCCGGCGTTACGCGAGCGACGGCGTGGGAAATCCACCCGGTCACCGGGATCGAGCTCTCCGACGACAGCTTGGAGCAGCAGACGCGGCTCGAGGCCCTCCCGGCGCTTTACGCCAGGTCGAACGCGAGAAACTCCGCGCCCTGACTCCCGGCCCGGAATTGGAACTCCGTCTCCTTCGACGCGGCGAGGCCGTCGCCGGCGGAGAGCTCCCTGCCGTTGACGAAGAGCGAGCCGCGCAGGACCTGGACCCAGAGGTGGCGTCCGGCCGGAAGGGCCAGCGACAGTGACTCCTCGGACTTCAGCACCGAGGCGTGCAGGTTGACGTCCTGGCGGACCGCGATCGAGCCCTCGGCGCCCGATCCCGACGCGACGAGGCGCAGCCTGCCCGCCTTCGACGCCTCGTCGAACCGCTTCTCGGCGTAGCGCGGCGCCGCGCCCTCGGCATTCGGGAGGATCCAGATCTGGTAGAAGTGGACGGGCTCGGTCGTCGAATTGTTGAACTCGCTGTGGCGCACGCCCGTCCCGGCGCTCATGTACTGCACGTCGCCCGGCGCGATCGCGGAGCCGTTGCCCATGCTGTCGCGGTGCGCGAGCTCGCCCTCGAGGACGTACGTCACGATCTCCATGTCCCGGTGGCCGTGGGTGCCGAAGCCCTGTCCGGCCCGAACGACGTCCTCGTTGATCACGCGCAGCGCGCGAAACCCCATGTTGCGCTCGTCGTGGTAGTCGCCGAAGGAGAACGTGTGGTGGGTGTCGAGCCACCCGTGGTCGAAGTGCCCGCGCTCGCCGGCCCGGCGGATCTGGATCATGGAATCCCCTTTCCGAACCGAAATACGCGGCGAGGGGCTCGACGGCTTCAGGAGGGCTGACGGCTCAGGGCTCGCGCCACCAGTCGGCCGGAACCGGCCCCGGCGGCGCCGAGGGCTCGAGCATTTCGCCGGGGCGCGGGAACGCGATGCGGACGCCCTGCCGCGCGGCCGCAGCCGCGGCGCGCTCGGCCGGCTCGTTCCAGGCGTGGAAGGCGAGGTTGAAGGTCGCCCAGTGGACCGGCACGAGGAGGCCGCCGCCGAGCTCGCCGTGGGCCCGGACGAGCTCCTCCGGGTTCATGTGGACGTGGGGCCACGTCGGCCCGTACGAGCCGAGGCTCATGAGCGTCGCGTCGAAAGGGCCATGCTCGGCGCCGAGCGCCCGAAAGCCGTCGAAGTACCCGGAATCGCCGCTGTAGAAGACGCGATGGCCTGGCCCCGCCATCACCCACGAGCACCACAGGGTCGCGTCGCGCCCGGTGACGCCCCGCCCCGAGAAGTGCCGCGCCGCCGTCGCCACCACCGAGACGCCGCCGAAGGAGACGCTCTCGTCCCAGTCGAGCTCATGGATCTGCGCCGCCGGGACGCCCCACTTCTCGAGATGCGCCCCGACGCCCAGCGGAACGGCGAACGGCGTTCCCCGCCGGCCGAGGGCCCGGACCGTCTCCATGTCGAGGTGGTCGTAATGGTCGTGCGAGATCAGGACCGCGTCGAGCGCCGGCAGGTCGCCCAGGGCGATCGGCGGCTCGAAGAAACGCCTCGGCCCCACGATCGCCGAGGGCGAGACCCGCTCGCTCCAGACCGGGTCCGTCAGAAACCGACGCCCGTCGATCTCGACGAGCGCCGAGGCGTGTCCCATCCAGGTCAGGCGCAGGCCCGACGCGGGCGCCGCCGCGAAGTCGGAAGCCGCGCGCGCGACGGCCGGGATGGGCCGGCTCGGATACCGAAGCTCCCTTCCGAGAAACTGCAGCCGCAGCGTCGCCGCGAGATCGCTCGGGCGAACGGTCTCGGTCGGGATCGTGTTGCGGAAGCGCCCGTCCGCCCAGCGGCGCGAGCGCCGGATGCGGTCGAGCCGCTCCCCCTCGGGCGACGCGCCGAAGGCCGCGAGCCACCCCGTCGAACGCGCGAGCCCGTAGCACGCCGCGCCCGCGGCCGCGAGGAGGGTCAGCCCGGCGGCGCCGGCGGCCCGGCCCGAGGAAGTCTTCGCGCGTCGGGTCATGCCGCCTTTTCCGCGTCCAGGGCGCTTTCGGGCTTCCGCCCGGACAGCCGCCCGCGCAGCCGCGCGAGAGCAACGGCCGCGTCGTCGAAGAGGGAGTAGGCGACCGGCGTCGCGATCAGGGTCAGCAGCAGGGCGAGCGTCTGGCCGCCGGCGATGACCGAGCCGATCGCTCGATTGGTCCCGGCGCCGTCGCCCGAGGAGAAGATGAGCGGAAGCATGCCGGCCACGAACGCCAGCGTCGTCATCAGGATCGGCCGCAGGCGCTCCCGCGACGCCTCGACGACGGCTTCGTCGCGCGGCATGCCGCGCGCGCGAAGCTGGTTGGCGAACTCGACCTGGAGGATCGAGTTCTTCTTCACGACGCCAAAGAGCACGAGGATGCCGAGCGACGTGAAGATGTTGACCGACTGCCCGAAGACGAGGATCGAGAGCAGCGCGAACGGCACGGTCAGCGGCAGCGACAGCAGGATCGTGACCGGGTGCAGCCAGCTCTCGAACTGAGCCGCGAGGATGAGATACATGAAGACGAGCGACAGCCCGAAGGCGAGCAGGAAGTTCTGCGCCGCCCGGCCCTGTTCCTTCGAGCGGCCGACGAAGCGCGTCGTGTACGCGGCCGGCAGCTTCATCGCCTTCGCCTCCGCGACGAGGGCGTCGATCGCCTTCTGCGACGAGTAGCCGGGGATCATGTTCGCGTAGATCGTGACCTGGCGCTGGCGGTTCAGGCGGTTGATCTCGGAGGGGCCCGTCGCCGTCCGGAAGGCCGTCACGTCCTCGAGGCCGACGGATCCGAGCCGCGTGGACGGGACCGTGAAGCGCCGGAGCGCGCCGGCCTCGTCGCGGTCCTCCGGGCGAGCACGGAGGTAGACGTCGTACTGCTCGCCGCCCTCCTCGTAGGTCGTGACCTTCTGGCCGCCGACGAGGATCCGCAGCGTCCCGGCGACGTCCGCGACGCCAACACCGAGGTCCGAGGCCTTCGCGCGGTCGACGCTGACGCCGAGCTCGGGTTTTCCGTAGATGAAGCTCGAGTCCACGTCGACCATGCCCGGGATCCTGCGCAGCGTGCCCTGCAACTTGCCCGAGATCCGGTTCAGCTCGGCGAAGTCGGGCCCGTTGATGACGAACTGGATCTCGGCGGCCTTCTGCCCGCCCGAGAACGCATTGACGTACTGGACCGCGGGCCGCAGGTTCAGGTCCGCGTACTTCGTGAGGACCTCCCTGCGGACGCGGTCCATCACCGCCGTCTGGCTTTCCTTGCGGCCGTGAACGCCGACGAGCTTCACGTAGATCGTCGCCGCGTTCGGCGTCCGCTTGTCGTCGTCGCCGATCGTCAGAAGCGTGTACCGCACGCCCGGCAGCTTCTTGACGTCCGCGGCGATGCGCCGGGCGAGCAGGTTCGTCGCCTCGAGCGTGGTGCCTTCCGGCGCCCGCAGCGTGACCTCGAACTGCGATTCGTCGTCGAAGGGCAGGAAGGCCTTGGGCACGGCCTTGAAGAGCGGGACCGTCGCGAGCAGCGCCGCGGCTGCGATGCCGACGACGACCCACCGGTGGGCCATGGCCTTGCGGAGGAGAAACAGGTACCCGCGGTCGACGAAACGGTAGAAACCCTTTTCGCGGCTTGCGGCCGCGGTGTCGTGCCCTGCGCCGCCGTCTTTCGGCGCGTAGCGCTGAAGCATTCGCGCCGACAGCATCGGGGTCAGCGTGAAGGACACGAGCAACGACACCAGGATCGCGAAGGCCATCGTCAGGCCGAAGGAGTTCATGAAGCGCCCGACGATCCCGCCCATGAACGCGACCGGCAGGAACACGGCCACGAGCGACAGCGTCGTCGCGAGCACCGCGAGGCCGATCTCCTGGGTCGCCTCGATCGCCGCCTCGAAGGGCGGCCGCCCCTTCTCCTCGATGAAGCGGAAGATGTTCTCGAGGACGACGATCGCGTCGTCGATCACGATGCCGACGGCCAGGGTCAAGGCGAGCAGCGTCAGCACGTTCAACGAGAACCCCATCGCGTACATGAGGGCGTACGTCGAGACGATCGAGGTCGGGATCGCGATCGCCGCGATCAGCGTCGAGCGCCAGTTGCCGAGGAAGAGGAGCACCACGAGCGTCGCGAAGAACGCGCCGAGCAGCAGGTGCTCCTTGACGGTGTCGAGCGCGGCGATGATGAACTGCGACTGGTCCCGCACGACCTCGAGCGAATACCCCTGCGGAAGCTGGCGGCGGATGTCCTTCAGGCGCTCCTTGACGGCGTCGATCACCTCGACGGTGTTCGAGCCCGACTGCTTGCGGATGTTGAGAACGAGGGTCGCCGTCCCGTCCCGTTCGGCAACGGTCTCGGCCTCCTGCTCGCCGTCCTCGACCGAGGCGACGTCGCCGATCCGCACGGGCAGGCCGTCCTTCTCGCGGACCACGATCGCCTCGAACTCGCCGGGTCGGGCCACGCGGCCGTGGACACGCACGGTCGCTTCCGCGGCGCCGCTCTTCAGGGCCCCGCCCGGAACCTGGACATTCTCGCGCTGGAGGGCGTTCTGGACGTCGATGGCCGTCAGGCCGTAGCCCTTCAGGCGCGACGGGTCGAGGCGGACGTTGATGCGCCGGGAACGGCCGCCCAGGATCGAGACCTGGCCGACGCCGTTGGTGGACTCGATCTGACGGCGCAGCACCTTGTCCGCGAACTCGGTCGCCTCGCGGATCGGCCGCTTGCTGACGAGCGCCACGGCCAGGACCGGAGTGGCGTCGGGGTCGAGTTTCTCGACGATCGGCGCGTCGATGCCCTTCGGCAGCTCGGCGAGGACCCGGTTGACCTTGTCCCGGACCTCCTGGGCCGCGACATCCACGTTCTTCTCGAGGTGGAAGGTCACGAAGACCTGCGAGATCCCCTCGGCGGAGGTGGACTGCAGATCGTCGATTCCCGCGATCGTGTTGACCGACTCCTCGATCTTGTCGGTGATCTCCGTCTCGACCTCTTCCGGGGCGGCGCCGTCCAGACGCGTGATGATCGCGACCGTCGGAAAGTCGACCTTGGGATAGCGGTCGACGCCCAAACGCGTGTAGCCGACGACGCCGACGACGACGAGCGACAGGATCAGGACCGACGCGAAGACGGGGCGCCGGACGCAGAGACGGGCGAGGGCCTGCATGAACGGGTCTCCTTTTTTCGGCTTCCGGCGTTTCTAGCGCGAGACCGCGAGACCGTCGGCCAGGCGCCGGTCCGGCGACACCACGACACGCTCGCCGGCCTTGACCCCGGAGCGCACCTCGACGTCGCTGCCGCGCGCCTCCCCGACCGAGACGATCCGCTCCATCACGGCCGACGGGCCGACGACGAAGAGCCGCGCCACTCCCCCCTCGGTCACGACCGCCGCCTTCGGCACGAAGACGGCCGGAGCGGAACGCGGCATCTCGATGCGCGCCCGGGCGAAGAGGCCGGGCTGCAGCAGCCGCCCCGGGTTCGGGACGAGGGCTTCCACGACGAGAGTCCGGGCCTCGGACTTGAGCGAGGGCCCGACGTAGGCGATCTCGCCCTCGAACTCTCGCCCGGGAAAAGACTGCACCGTCAGGGCGATCTTCTGGCCCTTCCGGACGGCCCTGGCGGCAGACTCGGGGATCGCGAGCTCGGCCCGGATCGGGTCGACCTGGACGAGCGTCGCGACGGCCTCGCCCCGCCGCACGAAGGCGCCGGCGGACACGCGCCGCTCGGCCACGATGCCGGAAAACGGGGCCCGGATGACCGTGTCCTCGAGGGCCTTCTTCGCCAGATCGAGGCGCGCCTCGGCGGACTGGAGGTCGAGGTTCTTGCGCTGCAGGTCGGCCTTCGAGATGACGCCCTTCTCGCGCAACCCCGCGTACCGCTCCACCTCCGACCGGGTCCACGCGAGGGTCGCCTCGGCGTCCGACACCGTGGCTTTCGCTTCGCGGTTCTCGAGCGCCGCCATGGGCGCGCCCGCCGCCACGAAGGAGCCGCGCTCGATCGAAATCTCCACGACGCGCCCGTCGCGCTCGGCCGAGACGGCCGCCGATTCGTGGGGGACGAGGGTCCCGGTCGCCTCGAGGAGCTCGGGCACCGTGAGCGAGCGTGCCGTCTCGGTGCGCACGGAGATCGGCGCCGCCGCCGTCTTCGGCGGTGGCGTCGTCGCCGTCGCCGCGCGGTCGCAGCGCGACGCGGAAAGCGTCACGAAGATCGCAGCGCTCGCCAGAGTCAGGAGAGAGAGTCGAAGGGGCCTCATCGCGAACCTCCCTGGGACCGGGTATCCCCGGAATCGTCGAAGCGGATCTGGCGCTCGGCCAGGAGCCTCCCGGTCGAACGGGCCAGCTCGGTCTCGGCCTTGCGGTAGTCGGTCAGCGCCGAAGTCTCGGCCACGCGGGCGCTCGTCAGCTCGTTCTGGCGCGTCAGAACGAGAAAGTTCGTCGAGAGTCCGACCGCGAATTTTTCCTGCTCGGCGTAGAGCTGCGTCTCGGCGGCGGCTCGCGAGGCCTTCGTGGCCTCGATCCGCTGCCGGGCCGACTCGACGCCGAACACGGCGTTGCGAACCTCCGCCTCGACCTGCTGCTCTGTCGCGGTGATCGCCGTGGCCGCCTGGGAGAGCGCGGCCTTTGCGATCGCGAGGTTCGACTTCGCGGCCCGGTTTCCGATCGGCAGCGAGAAGGAGAGGCCGACCGACGCATCGGGAAAGTAGTTCTCGCCGATCGTTCCGTAGGAGCGGCCGGTACTGCCATCCACGGGGGGAGGGACGCTGGTGACGGGCTGGCCGTCGAAGCCGACGGCGTTCGGGTTGACCGAGCCGGCGAGGCCGCGGCGGGCGTAGTTGGCGACGAGGTTCAGCTGGGGCAGCGTCGCGCTCTTCGCCGCGTCCACCCGCACCTCCGTGCGCGCCTTGCGCGCCTGCGCCTCGACGATCTCGGGCCGGCTCTGGTGGGCGGTCTCGAGCGAGTCGGCGAGATCGGGTACCGCGGTCTGTGTCTGCGGATCGTCGGCCGGGACCAGGTCCGAGGCCCACCAGGCGTCCGTCGGATCGCCGAGGATCAGCTGCTTGAGCGTGTTCTCGGCAAACGCGGCGCGCTGGCGCGCGAGGGCGAGGTTGCCCTTTCGCCGCTCGAGCTCGGCGACCGGCTGCGCGAGGTCCGTTTCGCCGAGGACGCCGGCCTCGATGCGGACCTTCGTCTCGGAAAGCTGCTGCTCCGCGAGGCCAATGGAGCTCTCGATCGATGCCACGTCGCGGCGCGCGGCGACGAGGTTCCAGTACGCCGCGTCCACCTGCGTCACCGTGTCCGCGACGACGGCCCGCAGGTGCGCCTCGGTCTCCGACAGGTCGGCCTTCGCGACGCGGATCGCCTCGCGGGCCGGGTCGATCGACAGGTTCTGGAGCAGGGGCTGCGTCAGCGAGATGCCGGCGCTCGTCTCGTACGCGGGCGACAGGATCGTGTAGATGCCGTCGGTCGTCGAGTGGTGCCAGGCCGTGAAGAGCGAAACCGAGCCGCCCGTCGGGAGAAGCTGCTGGAAGGACGTCTCGGCGCCGTAGCGCTCGTTCTCCGGGGCCAGGCTTCCCGGGGGAGCGCCCGAGAAGACGGAGTTGATCGGGTCCGTGTTCTGGCGCCACGAGACGCCGAGGTTCCAGAGCGGGTCGTAAGAGCCCTCCGCGCGCTCGACGGCGGACCCGGCCTGTTCGACCGTCAGCCGCTCGATCGCGAGGCTCGTGTTCTTCTCGAGCGCGCGGCGGGTGGCGGCGGTCAGAGTCAGGGATACCGGCGCCGGCGCGGCCGGTTGCGCGGCGGCGGCGACCGCGGCCGCGGCCACGAGAGACAGGGCGATGGCAGGAATGCGTCGCATCAGTAACCTCTCTTCTCTTCTTCCGTGAGGGACCCGGCCCCCGAGCGCGCAATCCGCGGATCGAGACGGCGGCCGAGCCGCTCGAACCGGCAGCGATTCAGGGTTGCGATGGCGCTGCGCTCGACGGCCGTCAACTCGAGCCCGTGGGAGGCGGCGAGCTCGAAGCTCGAAGCGCCCACGGGAAAGAAGGCTCTCCGGAAGTCCTCGTCCGTGAGGATCCTCCCGAGCAGCAGCTCGACCGATTTCTGAGACATGCCAGGCCGAAAAGAGGGCACACGCCATGCCACGACCCTGACTCATGGCAGATGTCGTTATTAAGCCTATTTATTTTAGATATTTACGATGTCAGGCCCGGCACTGACAAGGCTCTTCGATATTAGATAATTGTGTAGATAAATCGACAGTCTGTCTGAAAATCATCACAATCTCATTGAATCCCATACCGCTCGAGGCGCGTGTAGAGCTGCGCCCGCGTGATGCCGAGCAGCCGCGCGGCGCGGGCCTTGTTGTTCCGCGTTTCGCGCATGGCGTTTTCGACGAGCTGCCGTTCCACGTCCTCCAGCCCCTTGCCTGGCGACAGCCCGACGGCCCCCGATCGTGACGCCTCGGCGCCCGGCAGCGGCAGGTGCTCGGCCGCGACCAGCCCCCCCTCGCAAAGGATGATCGCGCGCTCGATGGCATTTCGCAGCTCCCGGACGTTGCCCGGCCACGGGTACGCGAGCAGGGCCTCGCGGGCGGCGCGCGATATGCCCGCGCACGGGCTTCCGACCGTCCGGCCGATCTCCTCGACGAACGCTTCCGCCAGCGGCAGGATGTCGTCCCGGCGCTCGCGCAGCGGCGGCAGGGCGATCTCGAAGACGCGCAGGCGGTAGTAGAGGTCCTCCCGGAACTGCCCGCGCTCGAGCGCCGTCACGAGGTCGCGGTTGGTCGCCGCGATCACCCGCACGTCCGCCTTCTGGACGCGCGAGCCGCCGAGGCGCTGGAACTCCCGCTCCTGCAAAACGCGCAGGAACTTCGCCTGGACCGCCGGCGACATCTCCCCGACCTCGTCGAGAAAGAGCACGCCGCCGCCCGCCTGCTCGATCTTTCCGGCGCGCCGGTCGAGGGCCCCGGTGAACGCGCCCCGCTCGTGCCCGAAGAGCTCCGACTCGAGGAGCGGCTCGGGCAGCGCCGCGCAGTTGATCGCAAGAAACGGACGGCCGGCGCGCGGCGAGGCGGCGTGAATCGCGCGCGCTACCACTTCTTTCCCGGTTCCCGACTCGCCCGTGAGAAGCACGGTCGTCTCCGTCGGCGCGACCCGTGCGACCAGATCGAGCACTGCGCGCCAGCTCGCCGACCGGCCGACGATCCGCCGGGAGCCGCCGAGCTCCTTGAGCTGCTCCGTCAGCGCGGCCACCCGACTCTCGAGGCGCTCGGCTTCCTCCCGCGCCTCGGCGGCCCGGCGCGCTTCGTGCGCGAGCCTCTCGTGCGAAAGGGCGAGCGCGACCTGGTCCGCGATCCGTCCCGCCACCTCGACGTCGTCGGCGTGAAACGCGTCGAGGTTGCGCGACAGGAAGAGGAGCGCTCCGACGACCTTGCCCTCGAGGCGGATCGGCACGCGCAGAAAGGAGCGGATGCCGTCCTCGCGCAGGAGCTCGTCCTTGCGCGCCGCGAGCTTCGGGTCTCCGGCCGGGGAACGCGCTGCATGGTAGTGGCGCGCGTCGGCGACGATCTCCGACTCCTCGCGGCGCCCCCATTCCTCGGCCGCCAGCGGCAGGACCTCGGGCAGGCCAGCGAGCTCGGGCCCGGAATACGCATGGATGCGCACGCCCCGCGCGTCCTCGTCGAAGAACGCGAGAAGCATCCGGTCGTGCGGCAGAATTGCCGTCGCCGCCCGCGAGAGCTGGTCGAACACTTCCCGCACGTCGAGAGCCTTCGCGAGCGCCGGCAGCAGGGCCTCCAGCGCCTCGCTGCGGCGGCGCCGCTCCCGCTCCATGCGGAAGAGCTTCTCGTGCTCGAGGGCGAGGGCGAGCAGGTCCGCGATCGCGAGCACCGTCGCCTCGTCCTCGGGACCGTAGGCGGCGACCTGCCGGGAGGCGAACCACACGCTGCCGAGCGGACGCGCGCCCGGAAGGAGAGTCACGATCGTGGAGCGCACGCCGTAGTCCACGATCTCGCGATCGAGAGGGAAGCTCAGGTCGAGCTCCGTCGTGGCATCCGAGTACCGGATGACCCGGCCCGGCTCCATCAGCCGCAGGCCGTGGGACGAGTCCGAGACCCGCCGCCGCTTCCCGATCTCCTCGGCCGCGCCTTCCCCGACGACCGCGTAGGCCGCAAAGGTCACGTCCTCCGGGGACATCTCCTCGAGCGGCAAATCGGGGCAGTCGACGACGTTGACGCCCATCGCGTCGAAGGGCAGCGCCAGCCGCGCGGCCTCCGCGACGCGCGAGAACACGTCTTTCAGCTCCAGGCTCTCGGCCACCGCGCGCGCGATCGCCGAAAGCGCGGCGCCCAGGTTGCCCCGTGTGCTCACGCCGTCGATTCTATGCGCCGGCCCGCTCTCCCTCGCCCCCGCCCCCTCCCCCCGAAAATGGGGGGGAGGGGGCTGACGGGAAGGCCCCGCCCCTACAGCGAGTTGAGGAAGGCTGTCAGCCAGGTCTTCTTGTAGGCCGGCAGATTCGCGTACCGGTCGCGCGCCTTCTTCGCCTGGCCATCGTGCGCGAGGATCGCCGCGTCGAAGGTTGCCGCCCGGCCGTCGTGAAGAAACGTGGCCAGCTTCCGCGCGCCCCACAAGGGCGCCGTGCGCATCAGGCGGCCCGTCGCCAGGTTCTGCGTGATGCCGTCGCCGAGCGCGCCCATGTCGTGGAGCAGGAAATCGGAGAAGGGATGGAACACGACCTTGTTGAGCGCCGCGACCGGGTTCGGTCCGGTGCGCATCACGGTCCGGTGGCAGCCGGCGCACCCTACGCCGCGAAAGACGAGCTCGCCAGCCAGCGCCTGCGCGTTGACCGGACCCCGCGGCGGCGGAGCGAGGAAGGCCATGAAGTCGGCAAACGCCTGGACTCCCGGGCCTTCGTCGTTCAGCTGCGGCGCGGGATTGCAGGAGAGCGCCGCGCAATCTCCCTGGGGGCAGCTCTCGTTGGGAAACTGGGGATTCGTGATCCCCATCTCGTTCAGGTACGCGTCGCCGGCGAACTGGAAGAGCGTCGGGTTCTGCCCCTTCCACCCGAACTTGCCGACGGCGTTCTGGCCGGTCGAGATGTTGGTCACCACGCTGACGACTCCGCCGATGCCGTCGGGATCGCACGCCTCCTCCTGGGCAATCGCCCAGAACGTGGCGTCCGGGACCGCGTCGACGAGGCCGAGCCCGAAGAGCGGCGTCGTCCGGCGGTTCGCGACGATCGTGGCCTCCGGCGGCACGATCTCCGCCAGATACTCGCAGTCGGCCGCCGCGCCGATCCCCTGCTTCTGGATCAGCGAGCCTCCCAGCTGCGAGAGCGGATCGAAGAGGCCGTCGGGCCCCGTCGTGCCGAAGCGCGTTTCCAGGATCGCGCTGCCGCCGCCGATCGCGGCGACGGAGTGGCAGCTGGCGCAGGAGACGTCGTTGAAGACCGGCCCGACGCCTTCCTCGACCGTTTCGACGCTGACGAACTCGTCCTGGCCGTCCGAAAACCGCGCCAGCTGATCCGCCGTCAATCCGGCCAGCGGCTGGCCGAAATCGGGAGCGGGGTTGCTGCTGACCGGCGTCAACGCGGCCAGGGCAAGAACCGCGAAGACCGAGGCGGCGATCCGAAACGAAACTCTGGAGCCCATGGGGCCCTCCTTTCGCTCGGCTCTCGAGATGCGGCGGGCTGGGATTTCAGTCCGGGATTCGGGAGTCTGCCCGGACCGTAGACTTCGGGAGAGGCTCCGGCAATTGTCCGGCAGGGCCCGAAGAAGAACAGGTGGCGACCGTCCCAAAGAACACCGCTCGGCGGGACAGGCTCGGGACAGGACCCCGGGGACAGCGTGGGCGATCGACTGGCGCCCGGCCGCGCCGTCCGTTGTAGGATCGCCTGCGGACCGCATCGCACGAGCAAGAAGGAGATTTCATGAGACGCAAGACCAAGAAGGCCCTCAAGCTTTCCGCCGAACACGCCGCCGTCGCGCTACAGCTGCTCATCGCCGACGGAAAGGTCGCCGCCGCGGACGTCACGAAGGCCTTGAAGAACCGCGAGAAGATGATCAAGGACCTGCGCGCCCGGCTCTCGGCTCTCGAGAAGGCCGCCCGGCCGGTCGCCCGCCGCATCGCGAAGGCCGGACGCAGGGCCGCCCGCCGCGCGGCCCCGAAGGCCCGGAAGGCCATCTCCAGCGCGCAGAAGGCCGCCCGCAAGGCGCAGGGCAGCTACCTGGCCGCCATTCGGCGTCTTTCCCGGGACGCCCGCGTCTCGATCAAGGCGATCCGCAAGCAGTCCGGCGTGGCCGCCGCGATCAAGGCCGCGAAGAAACTCGCCGCCTGAGGCGGCGCCGCGCGGGCCCCGGCGGCGTTACCATTCGGCCTGATGGAGTACGAGGGCGAGGAGCGGCGCTTTGCGCGGTGGGTCTGCGCGGCATGCCGCTCGCCGCGCTTCGCGCCCATTCCCAAGGACGGGCGGCTCAAGTGCCCGATCTGTTACGCCGCCATAGCCTTCGACCCCGAACGGCACGCCCGGCGCGATCCGGCCGATCGGGGAAAGGATCCCCGGCAGATCCGGCCGCAGCACTGACGCCGCTCGACCTTCCGGCGGGCGAAACCGGACGCCTCGTGCGGCGTCCCTCTCGAGGAGCCCGCCCATGAACCGACGATTACGTCTGCTCGCCGTCGCGGCATTCCTCGCCGCCTGGCCGGCGGCCGCGCGGCCGGCGCCGCTGGCGCCCAGACGGTACGAGCTCGATCTCGCCGTCGACTTCAAAGAGGAGCGGATCGCGGGTTCGGCCCGGATCACGCTCGAAAACACGGGAGCGTCGGCGCTGTCGGAGGCGTCCTTCCTTCTCTACCGCCTTCTGACCGTGACGGCGGTCCGCGGCTCGGACGGCGCGCCGCTGGCCTTTTCCCACAACGTCGTCGCGTTCGAGGACGACCCGAAGAGGCAGGCCAACCAGGTGCGCGTCCTGCTCACGCCGCCGCTCGAGCCCGGCGCGAGCGCGGTCGTCGAGATCGCCTACGGCGGATACCTGGCGGGCTACGTCGAGACCGGCGCACTGTATATCCAGGATCGCGTCGACGAGGCGTTCACGATTCTCCGCGAGGATGCCGACGCCTACCCCACCGTCCGCGCGCCCTCGTTCGAGTCCATTCGCGCCGCGCCGCCCCCGGAGTTCGACTACGTCGCCCGCATCAACGTGCCCGATTCGCACGTCGTCGCCAACGGCGGCGAGCTCGTCGAACGCACGGTCCGGGATGGCCGAGCGACTTATGTTTACCGAAACCTGCGACCCGCATGGCGCATGGATTTCGCGATCGCCCGCTTCCGGACCCTCGAGGCGCCCGGACTGCGCGTCTTCGCCCTTCCTCAGGACACCGCCGGGGCCGAGCGCGTGCTGCGCGCGGCCGGCGCGTGCATGGCTCTCTTCCGGGGCTGGTTCGGGCCGCTCCAGGACGCACCCGCCTTCACGATCATCGAGATCCCGGACGGCTGGGGCTCACAGGCGGACGTGACGTCGATCCTCCAGGCGGCCGCGGCCTTCCGCGATCCCGGACAGATGCACGAGCTCTACCACGAGATCTCGCACCTCTGGAACGTGCCGGCGCGCGACGCTTCCTTCTGCCGGTGGAACGAGGGGCTCGCCGCCTTCCTCGAGGCTCTTGCCGCGGAAAAGCTCGATGGCACGCCGACCCTCGACGCACAGGCGGAGAAGGTGGCGCGCAGGCTCCGGGAGCGCGCCGCCGAGGACCCGCGGCTGCGAACGGTCCCGATGATCGACTACGGCAAGGCCGGGATGACCGGGGATTCGTACCGAACGGGAATGCTGATGTTCTACGCGCTCTACCGGCTCGCCGGACCCGAGGCGTTCAACGCGATCGTGGGCGGCTACTACCGCGAGCACCAGGCCCGGGGCGGGACCACCGCGGACTTCGTCCGCCGCTCCGAGACCATCGGGGGTCCCGGAGTCGCGCCGCTCTTCCAGGACTGGCTCTTCACCACCCACTGGCTGGATATTCTCGCCTCCGGCGCAAAGGTCAGAGAGCTCGCGAATCGGTATCGGCCATAGGGAGCCGGCCGCTAAAAGAGAAGAGAGGCGGGCATTGAGCCCGCCTCTCGAGAATCACCGACAGGAAAACGGTCAGTAACGCGGGCGCGAACCGCCGCCGCCCTCGGTCTTGGGGCGCGCTTCGTTGACCTTGAGCGAGCGACCGCCGAACTCCGTGCCGTCGAGCGAGAGAGCCTGCTTGGCCTGCTCGGCGTTGGAGAACTCGACGAAACCGAAGCCCTTGGACTGGCCGGTGTCGCGGTCGGTGATGACTCGCGCGGAATCCGGCGTGCCGAACTTGGCGAACATGTCCTGGAGCTGGTCGTCCGAGATGTTGTACGGGAGATTGCCTACGTAGAGCTTCATGGAACCCATCCTTACAGTGCCGGATTAAGATTGATGAACGAAGCGCCGCCGGCGCGGCATCTCGCATTCTCGTTCGATTTTCGTTCGGGGTTCGTCAGAGCGGGTCTGGCAAAGGCGAGCGAAGCGAGAACGGACGCACTATACCACTACCTCCAGGGACCACGCCGGAGCCCCCGAACCGGCCCTTCCCCCAACCCTTCCACGGTCATCCCCGGCGTTTTGCCAACGGCCCTCGGGATGACGGCTCAGGCGGGTTCGATCAGAGGGCGTTTTCGGCGTGATATCTTAGAGACCTCCGATCCCTACGACGGTCCAAGTCCGCTCAAAACGAACCTGCCCGTCGCCGGCCTTCGGCGAGAAAGCAGGTGGGTCCCATGGAAAACACCCTCCGGAACTGGAAATGCCGCAACTGCGGCCGCGCCAACCGTACCGAGGTCGCCCTGGACGGGACGGCGAAGTGCGAGTACTGCACGTACACGATGAGCGTCCAGCCGAGCCGGGTCAAGAATGGCGTGACGCTCCCGTCCAGTTACCCCACACGCCGCGGCACCGCGGCGGCCGAGGGTAGCGGACGCTCGCTCGGCGAAGCCAACTAACCGCCCGGGATAGGATTTCCTCGGAGTCTCTCTCCACGACGGAGGGAGAAGCGGAGGCGCACATGGAGCGTACCCCCGAGGACGTCGCCAAACTCTTCGCCTACGGCCGCTGGGCCAACGCGCTGGTCCTCGATTCCGCGGCCTCGCTCGAACCCGAGGAATTCACGCGCCAGATCGGTGGAAGCTTCGGATCGGTGCAGGGCACGCTCGCACACCTCTATGGCGCCGACTGGGTCTGGCTCGAACGCTTCCTCGGCCGGTCGCCGCGGGAGCTACCCGCAGCCGAAGAACTCACCGCCCTGCCGACGCTGCGGTCCCGCTGGAACCAGGTCGAAGACGGGCTGCGCGCCTTCGCCGACACCCTGACGCCGGAGCGCCTTGCCCAACCGCTTTCCTACGTGAGCTTCAAGGGAGACCCGTTCACGTACCCGCTCGGGGAAACTCTCACCCATCTGGTCAATCACGGCACCTACCACCGCGGACAGGTCGCGACACTGCTTCGCCAACTCGGCAAGTCGCCCGCGGCGACGGACTACTCGCGTTATCTAGCCGTCGCCTCCGCATAGCGAGCGGGTCTGCGCCCGTTGGGCGCACCGGCGTCCGGCTCGCGCGGATGCGCGCTCGACCGGACGCCTGACCCGCTCGCTACGCTCCGGCTCCCGCCGCGCGAACCTCCTCCCTCGCTTCGCTCGGGAGACTATTCGCGCGGCGAGCCATCGAGCCGTCGTGCCTTTTTCGGCGGCACTCTCGCTACAGTTCGCGGCGTGAGTAGTCACCCGAGCGGAGCGAGGGTGGAGGCTCACGCCGCGGGAGCGAGCGCGCAGGGAGGGGGTCAGCCGTCCGGTCGAGCCCGCGACCGGGAGAGCC
>Ga0326726_10002057_pt1 | contig 18660 bp, 17 predicted proteins | sample MHFenrmetagenome_2_FD_207603 | JGI IMG/M metagenome (GOLD analysis project Ga0326726, IMG submission 207603) | Lab enriched peat soil microbial communities from Michigan Hollow, Ithaca, NY, United States - MHF15MN | ecosystem: Environmental > Terrestrial > Soil > Wetlands > Peat | place: USA... | reverse complement strand
AGATCACGGGCAATATTATGCTGGCCCAGCGCATCCAGAGTCTATTCCCGGTAGGTTAGTGCCGGTTCACTGATAAAAACAATCGTTTCATCTACAGGAAATGATTCTTTCCTTTGGGCAAGCCCACAGGAGGAGAAGGATTTCTGTTCCAAAAGTTAGAAGCTAATCAAATCAATGGGAGGTTTTATGAGCAAAAGGATTCTTCGAACAAAACTGTGTGACATCCTTGGAATTGAGTATCCGATCATCGCAGCGGGCATGGGACCAACGCTCATTGGTGAGAACACCGGAGCCCCTGTAGAACTGGTGGTGGCTGTGTCGGAGGCGGGTGGCCTCGGGGTTCTGGGAGGAAGCGGCTTCACCGTGGACGGATTGCGCGAAGCAATCCGGGAGATCAAAGCGAAAACAGATAGACCTTACGGTGTCGATCTTCTCCTGCCCCAGAAGCTCGATATCGGAAGCGGGCTGGGTCAGCAAAATATCAAGGAGCTGCCTCTCAGCATGATCCTGAGCACTCTCCCCAAACCGCATCAGGATTGGGTGAAGAAGGTGAAAGAAGAGCTTCAACTTCCGGAGGTGGAGATCATGGTGAGGATGAATACGACCACCATGCGTCCGGCTGAGGCCGTGAAGGTATGCATTGAAGAAAAAGTTCCGCTCTTTTGTGCTGGCCTTGGGAATCCCGGTTTCATGGTGGCGGAAGCCCACGCGAATGGTGTGAAGGTATTGGGCATCACAGGTAATACAAAGAACGCCAGACGGATGGCCCAATCGGGGATTGACCTTTTGGTTGCCCAGGGGTACGAAGGAGGAGGTCACACCGGACGCATCGGAACGATGGCTTTGCTGCCCCAAGCCATTGATGCGGCGTACCCAGTGCCGGTCCTGGCTGCGGGCGGTATCGGAGACGGCCGGGGCCTGGCAGCGGTTCTGGCAATGGGCTGCGTCGGAGCCTGGGTGGGAACACGATTTCTTGCTACGAATGAAGCGGGCGCTCTGCCGGTCAACAAGAAGCATATCATCGATTCGACGGATGAGGATACACGAGTGAGCAAGTCCTACACGGGTAAGACCTTACGGGCGAGCTACAACAAATTCCATGATCTCTGGGATGGTTCGGGACTGGAACCCCTGCCGTTTCCGACCCAGGTTCTTATCTCTTCAGGCCTTCTGGCCAGTTTCATCAAAGCGCAGAAGGACGATTATGTAGGCGGCCTCGCAGGGCAGATTTCGGGACTGGTCAAGGAAATCAAACCTGCCCGACAGGTGCTCGAAGAGATGGTCGAAGAAGCAGTGGAAATCCTGACGCGAAAACTTCCCGAAACCGTAGTGGCTAAATAAGAATAGTTTCTTTTCTATTTTTTTTGTCATCCCGAACCAGGTCCCAGTTTCGGGCTTAGAGAATTTGGGTTCAAAGCCCCGGCTGGGTCCTTACTGATCAAGAAGTATCGGAGGATGAGATGAACGTTAAGGATCTTTTCAATTTAGAAGGAAAGACAGCCATTGTGACCGGTGGAGGAAGAGGGCTCGGCGAGCAGATGGCATTCGGATTGGCAGAGGCCGGATCGAATATCGTTGTTTGTTCCAGGAAGTTTGAGCGATGCGAGGAAATCGCCCATCGGATTAAGTCTTTAGGGGTGAAGGCACTGGCGCTTCGTTGTGATGTCGCTCGCGAGGAAGACGTTAACCAGGTAGTGAAAGAGACACTCAGAGAATTTGGGAAGATCGATATACTGGTTAACAACTCCGGGAGAACTTGGGGGGACTTGGTAGAAGAATTTAATATTGAGGGTTGGAAAAAAGTGATCGATGTGAACGTGACCGGGACCTTTCAAATGACTCAGAAGGCCGGAAGGGAGATGATTAAGCAAAGAAGTGGGAAGATCATCAATATTGCTTCGTATGCGGGTTTGAGGGGAACAGATCCGGATTATTTAAATGCGATTGCATACAATACGAGCAAAGGAGCAGTCGTCACGTTTACCAAAGACCTCGCGGTGAAATGGGCAAAATACGGAATTCACGTGAATGCCATTGCCCCCGGCTGGTTTACCACCGAAATGACAAAATGGAGTATGGAACATTTTAGGGAGAAGATGCTTGCCCGAATTCTTTTCAAGAGATTTGGCGGAGAGGATGATCTGAAGGGAGCGGTTGTCTTTTTAGCCTCTAAGGCCTCGGACTTTGTAACCGGACATATCTTGTGTGTGGACGGGGGCGAAATGGCCTGGTAGAAATAGATGACGGAGTTGATTGTTTCCAAGGAATGTGACGATGGATAAAAAAGAGATCGTGATAATCAGTGCCGTGAGGACTCCTTTTGGCAGATATGGTGGATCGTTTAAAGATTTCGATTATTTTGATCTGGGCGCGATTCCCATGAGAGAAGCAATAAGAAGGGTGAAGATTGAACCTGGAGTGGTGGAGGAGGTCTTCTGGGGAGTCGGAGATACGTCTGTATGCAAAGACGTCTATACGCCTGTGGCAGCAAGGCAAACCTTGCTGAAGGCCGGGTTACCTGCTGAGACCCCTTCCACCAGTCTCGATAAGGCATGTGTTTCCGCTATGTCAGCGGTTAAATTGGGAGCGATGGCCATTCGATTGGGCGAAATTGATGCTGCCATTGGAGGAGGGGCTACTTCGTTTAGTCAGGAGCCACTCATTGTTCGTGGGGTTCGATTCAACGGGTTTCGGCTCGGGGACGTCAAGATGGAGGATCCTCTTTTTCAGTTGGGCTACAAAGACTTCAATCTCGTTTCAGTGGATACCGATCACGTGGCTGCGGAATACGGGATTTCAAGGGAAGAACAGGATGAATGGGCCTTGAGAAGCCATCAAAATTATGGGAGGGCATGGAAAGAAGGAAAGTTTAAGGATGAAATGATTCCTCTTGAAATCCCTCAGAAGGGGAAGGAACCATTTATTCTCGACATCGATGAGCAGTATCGGAAAGATGCAACCATCGAAAAATTATCCAAACTGAAGCCGATTTACGGATGTCAAGCCGTGACCGCTGGAAACGCGCCGGGGCTAAACGATGGAGCAGCAGCCATTCTTATCATGAGTGGTGAGAAAGCTAACAAATTAAGTCTGGAACCGATTGGAACCGTTGTCGCCATGACCTCGATTGCCATCCGGCCAGATCGAATGCCTGAAGGTCCCGGCGTTGCAATCAAAAAGGTATTGGATTTGGCAGGGATGAGACTGGATCAAATCGATGTGATCGAAATCAACGAAGCTTTTGCTGCCGTTCCCCTTGTGAGCATTGAGGTTCTCTGCGATCGAAATAAGGTCAAGGCAAAAGAAATTCAAAAAAAGACCAACATTAATGGAAGTGCGATTGCAATCGGGCATCCTAACACGGTCAGTGGTGCTCGGATCATGATGACCCTGGCCTACGAGTTGGGAAGGAGGGGGGGTGGATATGCGATCGGTGCGATCTGTGGCGGTTTGGCCCAGGCAGATGCTTGTGTCATTAAGGTGACCGGATGAAGCGTGTACCTGAGACAAAATGCACCTCACGTATCGGAATTTTTATTGACACTCATCACTCTATGAGCTATTAATTTTCATGGAATTTGATTCAATCTGAACTCATGGGATCTTTCGTAAGCCCGCTTAAGGAGGTAAGAGGTGTTTGATCTTTCAAAGTTTTCTCTGAATGGAAAAACAGCCATTGTAACCGGCAGTAGTCGCGGCATCGGCAAGGCGATTGCGCTGGGCTTTGCCAAGGCGGGTGCGAAGGTTGTCCTGACTAGCCGTAAGATAAACGATCTTGAGAAGAATGCCGCGGAGATCAAGGCCTTCGGGGGCGAAGCCTTCCCTCTCCAGGCCCACCTGGGCAAGGTGGAAGAGATAAGCAGGATGGTCAACACGGTGATGGACAAGTTCGGCAGGATCGATGTATTAGTCAATAATGCAGGTACCAATCCTGCCTTGGGTACTGTGCTCGATTCCGACGAACGTCTCTGGGAAACCATCATCAGCGTGAACCTGAAGGGATTTTATTTCACGAGCCAGGCAGTAGCGAAGGTCATGAAAAAGCAGGGTGGCGGCAAAATTATTAACATTGCCTCCATCGACGGCTTCAAGCCGGAACCCGGGGTAAGCATCTATAACATTTCCAAGGCCGGTGTCCGGATGATCACCAAGTCCTTCGCTTTAGAATTGGCGCCCTTTAACATTCAGGTCAACACGATTGCTCCTGGGCCAATCAGCACGAAGCTGCTCGATTCGCACTGGTTCCACCTTCCGCCCGAAGTGGCGAAGAAAGAGAAACAAGCCATGGCTAACATGACACCGATAGGACGCATCGGCGAACCCGATGAAATAGCCGGTGCTGCGGTCTATCTGGCTTCGGATGCCTCGAGCTATACGACGGGTGCGGAAATCGTAATCGATGGCGGAGTGCTACAGGGTTTTTTCGTGCCGGGACAAAGACCATCGTAGAGAGGATCGGGAGTAAAGGATAAAGAACGAGAGCGACAATCGGGTCGTTCATAGAAGGAGAGCGGGCAATGGGCAATGAAACCCTTCTCAGCTATTTTCAAAAACACATCAAAGAGGAACCCAACCGAATTGCCTTGCGACACAAGGATTACGGAATCTGGCACGATGTCACCTGGGCTCAATACGGAGAAAAGGTAAGGCATGTCGCCATGGGATTGATCAGTCTCGGCCTCAAAAAAGGGGAGTGCGTTTCCATTATTAGTGAGAATCGACCGGAATGGGTCTATTCCGATTTCGGGGTCATGTCGGCCGGTGGGACCACGGCCGGGGTATATACGACCAATGCGGCGGAGCAGTGTGGATATATCGTCCAGAACTCCGGATCGAGGTTCTACATCGCGGAAAACGAGGAGCAATTCGATAAAACTCTGAAGTTTAGAAAGGACAACTCGCATCTGGAGAAGGTCTTTGTCATTGAGATGGAGGGTTTGAAACGTTTCAAGGACCCCTTATTGATGAGCTTTGATGACCTGTTGAAATTGGGGAAGGAGTTTGATGAGAAGAATCCGGGACTGTTTGAGAAGCGGTTGAACGAGGTGACGCCCGGTGACCTGGCAGTTCTCATCTATACTTCTGGGACCACGGGTCCGCCTAAGGGAGCCATGCTCACTCACAGCAATCTCCTTTACATGAGTGAAGCCATGGTTGAAGCCAATCCCATTAAGGATGGTGATGAAACCCTTTCTTACCTGCCTCTTTGTCACATCTTTGAACAGCTCTTTACCGTGATGATCAATATCCGCTTTGGGACGGTCTGCAATTTCATTGAGAGTCCTGACACGGTTATGGATAACATGAAAGAGATTTCTCCAACCGTCACCTGCGGGGTCCCTCGAATCTGGGAAAAATATGCTTCTGGAATTATGATTCGGATGTCTGATGCCACCTGGTTTAAGCGCATGATTTTCAAAATCTGTATGGGAATCGGGATGAAATATGCCGGGCTGAAGCTGAATTTTAAGCCCGTTCCCGTTTACCTGAAAATCGCTTATTTGGTGGCTTATGGGGCTGTTTTTCGAAAGCTCAAGGAGCGTCTCGGTTTTGATCGCGTAAGAGTGGCTTACTCCGGAGCCGCGCCGATCTCCCCTGAGGTTCTGAAATTCTTCAACGCGATAGGGCTTCCGCTGATCGAAGGATATGGACAAACTGAGGGGACAGGCGTCACCACGGTGAGCCGTAAAGGTCAACTGAAGATCGGAAAGGTCGGGAAGCCCTTGGCCGGGGTGGAAGTCAAGATCGCTCCGGATGGCGAGATCCTTGTCAAGGGTCCCGGGATATTCAGAGGTTATTTTAAGAATCCGGAAGCGACCGCGGAGACCCTCAAAGATGGTTGGCTTCATTCAGGAGATGTGGGAGAGCTGGACGGGGATGGTTTTTTAAAGATCACCGATCGAAAGAAGGATTTGATCATCACTGCGGGTGGAAAGAATATCGCTCCCCAAAATATTGAGAATCAACTGAAGTTCAGCCCCTATATCAATGATGCCATCGTGATCGGCGATCGGCGGAAATTTCTTGCTGCACTCATCGCGATTGATGAGGAGAATGTGATTAAATACGCCCAGGATCATAAGATTCAATTCGGCACGTACTCGAGTCTGACCCAAGCAGCTGAAGTTAAGCAATTAATTCAGAAAGAAGTGGATCGGGTGAATAAGACCTTGGCCCAGGTGGAGCAGGTCAAGAAATTTACAATCATCCCTAAGAGACTTTACGAGGAAGATGGTGAGGTGACACCCACCATGAAAGTGAAGCGAAAATTTATCAACGAGACTTATAAAGATATCATAGAAAAGATGTACAAATCGGGAATGGAATAGATGGTTTACCGCCAGCGTTTCTTTTTCTTCCACCTCTGGTAACCCTTCATCGATTCCTCTGATCGGATCCCCAAGTAGAACTCTTTGACGTCTTCGTCTTCCAGAAGGACGTTGGGGGTATTGGCGGCGACAATTCTTCCGTTCTCGAGGACAAAGGCATAGCTCGAGATCTTCAAGGCCATCTTCGCATTTTGTTCAACAAGAAGAATGGTTGTGCCTTCTACATTGATGGTTTTGATAATTCCGAAGATTTCCTGAACGAGGATGGGAGAGAGTCCCAGCGAAGGCTCATCCATCATCAACAATTTAGGCCTGGTCATCAATGCTCTGCCAATGGCGAGCATTTGCTGTTCTCCTCCGCTTAACGTCCCCGCCCACTGCGCCTTCCTCTGGCTGAGAATGGGGAAATGGGTGATCACCCGATCATAATCCTCCTTCACTCCTTTTTTATCTCTCCTGGTATAAGCTCCCATCTTTAAGTTTTCATCGACGCTTAGCTCGGGAAAGACTTCCCTTCCCTCCGGCACATAAGAAATTCCCAGATGGACAATTCCCTCTGCGTCCTTACCATCGATCCTCTTTCCGAGAAATTCGATGGTTCCTTTATCGGGCTGGTCGTCCAGAAGTCCCATTACGGTCTTCAGGATAGTGGTCTTCCCTGCGCCATTGGCACCCAAAATGGCTGCGACCTGCCCTTCCTGAACTTCTAAGGAAACGCCTCTGATCGCCATGATCAATCCATAAAGAGTTTCAATATTTTTTACTTTAAGCAATGCTTCACCTACGAACGAATGTAATAATAAAATACGTGCAAGGGTTACGGTCACGAAGCCCGTTTCGTTAGCGTTCAACGGTAACGTAAGCTTCTTGAGCCGAAGAACGTAACCGGTTGACGATACGGGCATCGTCTCCCTAACCGTAACCGGAAGACTTATTTTCTAAGCAACCTTCTCCTCCTCACCGAGGTAAGCTTTGAGGACCTCCGGGTGTTTTTGAATCTCTTCGGGCAACCCTTCCGCGATCCTCTCTCCAAAATTCAAGGCCAGGATTCGGTCGGAGACATCCATGATCAAGTTCATGTCATGTTCCACGAGGAGAACGGTGATGCCAAGGTCGTCACGAATATCCTGGATGGAGAACATCAAATCTCCTTTTTCCTCCATATTCATTCCAGCCGAGGGTTCGTCAAGAAGAATAATCTCTGGCTCCAATGCCAAGGCGCGACCGAGTTCTACAAGTTTTCGAGTCCCGTAAGGCAGATTGATCACAAACTGATTTCTTGCCGCCTGCAGCTCAAGAAAGTCGATGACTTCTTCGACCTTGCCTCTATGTTCAATTTCCTCTCTGGCCGCCTTTGAACCCTTATAGATAAAAGTCGCACCTCTCCAGACTCCTGTCTTCATATGAATATGGCGGCCTAACATGAGGTTATCCATGGTACTCATATGCGAAAAAAGTTCGATGTTTTGAAAGGTCCTGGCGATCTTTTTTTTGGCAACCTGGTCGGGCCTCAGATAAGTGATGTCATCTCCTTTAAAAAAGATCTTTCCAGAATTGGGTTGATAAATTCCACTGATACAATTGAAGATGGTGGTCTTCCCGGCTCCGTTGGGTCCGATGATGGAATAAATACACCCTTTCTCCACTTCAAAGCTAACGTCATTCAGCGCTCTGATGCCGCCAAAAGAGATGGTTAGATTTTCTATTTTGAGGATAGGGTCCATATTTCCAAAAGAAGAATAAATAATCAAAGAAGAAGTCATTGCGAGAACCCCGCACTTGATGCGGGGGACGAAGCAATCTCAGTAGTACTGTTTTTCTTGAAACATTTCACTTGTCCGCAGGATTGCTTCGCTTCTCGCGCAATGGACAGCAAAAAAAGTTTAAGCTCTATTTCGTGACCTGTATCCAGTCCGTCAGTTTTTGAATCGTTCCGTCTGGTTTCACCTTCCCATAAAACAAATGCTTACCGCCCTGTCGATCCATGGGATTGTTGGGTTTGCTATAAGTAATGGGGCCGCCGATACCTTGCCAATTCTTTAAAGTTTCCATGGCACTCACCCACGTATCCGGGGTCAAATTCTTTCCCGCTCTCCTTACGCCTTCAAAGAAGGGTTCAGCAAAGACGATGCCCGCATAGTAAAAGACGCCCCATCTCTCCTGAGGTGCTAACCTTTTGTGAGCTTCTCTATATTTCACCATGAGAGGGTGATTGGAATCTGGCAATTCAACAAAATTGGAATGGATCATACCAGCCCATAAGCCCTTTGTGATCTGCATCATCAGAGGCGCGTCCGAGAGAGTATTGCTGGTTGCCCATTGAGGCTTAAAACCAATTTTAGCCGTTTCAGCTAAAATTAATGCACCATGGGTGGGCATTGCCCACATGATCACTGCCTCTGCTCCCGAATTCTTAAGCTTCAGCGCGTGAGTGCTCAAATCCCGATCGGTCATTTCCGCGGAGATCTTGGCGACGAGTTTGATATTCTTCTTCAACAGGTACCGCTCAACTCCCATCACGCCTTGCTTTCCATAATCGTCATTCTGATAGAACATGGCGATCTTTTTATAGCCCAATTTTTCATAAAGATAGCCAGTCAGGTTAAACGCCTCGTCATCATAGAGAGGATAGATGGCGAAGAGGTATTTTTGAATTGGAGTGATCCATTCGTAAACCCCGGTGACGGGACCGCACCAAGGAACCTTATTTTCCATAAGGTAATCCCTTGCTGTCATCCCACAAGCAGCTCCTACGCCACCTATGACAGAAAATACACCGATTTGCTCTACGAACTCTTTAGCAATGGCTTTTGTTTTTGCCGGCTGATAGGAGTCGTCACGAAGAAAATATTTGAATTTTCTCCCGTTGATTCCTCCTTCTTCGTTAATGATTTTGACCAATAGGTCGGTCCCCCTGGCCACCGCACCCCAAGGAGCAGCAGGTCCAGTTTGGGGTCCCCATTGCCCAATGAGAATCTCGGTATCTGTTACACCGCGAACCTTTTGAGCAAAGGCAGGAGTTGACATTAAGAAGATGGTCAGAATGAGTAATGAAAAAACTAAATTTCTTTTCAACATCTTTCTTCCTCCTTTCTGAATTTGCCCCGATTTCGTCGGGGCGTTATAAAAGAATTTTTGGATCACGCAACCTGAAGGTTGCGGCTACATAAAATCGTCCCTTTTTCTATACTTTTTTCACATAATGCTTGGCCAAGAGTCCGCTCGGCCGAATGCATAACATTAATACGATAATGGCGAATGCCACGACAGATTTAAACGCCAAAGAAACATATCCTCCAAATAGATTTTCCATGATTCCTAATATCGCGCCCCCAACGGCCGTACCTGGTAGGCTGGTCATCCCTCCTAAAACCCCGGAAGCAAAACCTTTCAAAAGCGGATCCATCATCATGGGTGGATCAAGAACACCCAGGGAGGCGATGAGCATCCCAGCCACTGCCCCAACAATCGAACTGATGGCCCAGGTGAAGGAGAGGATCCATTTGGTACGTATACCCATCACTCGAGCGGCCAACTGATTTTGTTGAGTGGCCCGCATGGCAATTCCTAATTTGGTGTAGCGGAAGAAAAGAAAGAGGATAAACATCAGGACCAATGTGATCAGAATTGTCCAGAAATTAATTTTGCTGATGAGTAATCCGCTTATATTATAAGTTTCTACATTCGAGACTGGGAAGGGCAGTGCCCTTTGGTCAGGTCCCCATTTCCACCCAGCAAATCCCATCAGAATCATTTCGAAGCCGAGAGTAATGATGATCAATCCTATTACGGTTGGGTCCTTGGCTTGTCTCAAAAAAACAAGTTCAAAGAACATGCCCAGAAGGATAGCAAACAAAAATGTGAAAAAGACTGTCCATTCGAAAGGCACATGATAACTCTCCAGGAGGGAAAAGGCCACATATGTGCTGACCATGGCCATTTCTCCCTGGGCGAAGTTAAGAACCTCAGAGGTTTTATAGATGATGACCATGGCAATAGCCAAAAGCGCATAACAGGCTCCAACTGCCAAACCACTCACAATCAATTGACCAAACATATTCCTCCTCCAAAAACCTAAGCTGGAATACTGAAAAAATGGAACGATGGAATATTGGGCTTATACTTTCTTTTCTTGGAGAATTATATAGTCCCGCCATTCTTCCATTATTCCACTATTCCATTACTCCGTTGGTTCTTAAAAAGGCCATGTCTTCCAGTACTTTTTGGTACGAATCCAAAATCCAAATATACCTAAGGGTTCAAAGAGGACGATCAAAATCATGATCAATCCGTAAACGATAACAGCCACGTTAGAAATTCCTGCGACGCTCATATATTTCTCCGAAAAGCTGACCAACGCAGGTCCGATCGCTGGAATATCCTGAATGGCTTGAAGTTTAATATCGAGAAAGGTCATCAGAGCGGCCCCCGCAATAGATCCCATGATGGATCCGAGTCCGCCTACAACGACCATGGCCAAGAAGGTGATGGACATAATAAGATGAAAACTCTCAGCGTTGATAAAACCAAGGATAAAAGCAAAGAGTCCTCCTGCAATTCCCGTGTAGAAGGCGCTCACTGCAAAGGCCAGCGTCTTGTAATAGGTGAGGTTGACTCCCATGGCCTCCGCAGCGATGTCGCTATCTCGAATGGCGATGAAGGCCCTTCCCACCCTTGTCTTGATTAACTTTACTGCGCCGATCACCATCAAAACGGCGATGATCATGATGGCGTAATAATAATGGATATCCTTCATCGGAGTTCCAAAGAGGTAGAGCTTTGGGGCTTGGAGTCCCATCCTTCCCCCAAAAAATTCCATATGTTTGATAATTGTGGTAATGGTCATACCGAAACCGAGGGTGGCGATGGCGAGGTAGGGACCCTTCAGACGTAGGGCTGGAAGGCCCAAAATAAATCCAAAGACGGATGTAATGAACCCTGCAATGGGAAGAGCAATCCAAAGGGGGAAGCTCCAGTTCAATACGAGGATAACGGTTGTAAAGGCTCCAAGGGCAAAAAATCCAGCGTGCCCCATCGATATTTGACCCGTGTAACCGACGAGAATGTTCAGGCCGATAGCCACGATGGCATTGATGGTGATCAGATTGACAATGTAAAGGGACATTCCCAAAAGATGATATTTTGTGATCAGCCAAGGTAAAATAGCCAGAAAAATGATAAAGAGAATGGACCAGACGAGGATGGTATTGCTTTTAAAAAGCTCAATGTCTTCGTAATAGTTTCGCTTTATATCCATGAAGAATTATCTCGATTTCAACGACGTCGGACGGCTCTAAAAAAGGTTTGCAATAGGAGTAGTATTATATTCTTAAAGGCCCCATTGTCAACCCTTTTTTACAAATATAACTGGGTGAAAAACAATAGCCTTTTGATAGATAACCTGTTATAAGAAATTAATATCGAGTGGGGAGAAATGGCGAAGAAGACCATCATAAAGAAAGGGCTATGTGGAATCTGCCCTTCGGGTTGCGGAATTGAAATTACCCTGAGGGATGGGAAACTCCACCGAATAAAGCCGAGGCAGGATCATCCATTGGGAATCGTCTGCAGGCGGGGGATTCATGCAGAGGAGATTATTTATTCCCCTGATCGATTGAGATTCCCGATGAAGAGAATTGGAAATCGTGGTGAAGGGAAGCTGGAAAGAGTTTCATGGAAAGAGGCATTTGAACTTTCAGCACAACTTATTAAAGGGGTAGTTGAGAGATACGGGCCCGAGGCCATGGCCATCTATTCAGGAAGGGGAGGTTTCGAAGACTCCCTCAGGGATATCTTTACAGTAGGGGGTCACGACTATGTCTGTTTGAACTTCCTCTTTCCATTGGGATCTCCAAACACTTTTACTTGTAGCTCCATCTGCAACAATTCTCACCGGGTATTGGCCCCTGTGACCACGCTGGGAACCTCGTTCGACCACCTCTTTCCGGATTTCAAGAACACCGATCGCGTTGTTGTCTGGGGATCCAATCCTGCGACCGATTCTCCTCCGATCAACCTCAGGAGAATCTTGGAAGCAAAAAATCGAGGGGCGAAGGTAGTTGTGATCGACCCTCTGAAAAGCTATACGGCAGAGAAGGCCGACGAATGGGTTGGCGTCAGACCTGGGACGGACGGAGCCTTAGCTCTGGGAATGGCCCATGTGCTCATGGAGAAAGGTTTTTACGATACGATCTTTGCCGATGATTGGACACATGGCTTTAGAGAATTCAGAGAATATGTCAGAGAATTCCCGCCCGAAAAAGTGGAAAAGATCACGTGGGTCAAAAAGAGGGAGATCGAAAGATTGGCTGAGGACTTCGCGAAGCCGAGAACCTCCTTGCTCCTCCACACCGGCCTGGAATACACGAACAGTGGCGTTCAGAATATTCGCGCTATCCTTACTTTATGGGCTCTCACTGGGAACTTGGATAGGCAGGGGGGATTGGTTTTTCGAACGCCGCAAGTCTCTCCCATTCGAAGAAACCGGATAACGCCCCCACCGGGAAAACCAGCCGTTGGATCAGATCGCTATCCCCTTTACTGTGACCTGAACCGGAGTGGCCATTTTATGGAGGTTCCCAGGGCGATTTTAGACGGGGATCCCTATTTCATCAAGGGGCTCATTGTATTGGGCAGTTCGATCATTACATCTTTCCCGAATCCAGACCTATGGAGGCGTTGTTGCGAATCTTTGGATGTTTTGATCGTCATTGACCGGTTTCTTACCAACGAGGCCATGTATGCAGATATTGTTTTCCCGGCGACCACGATGTTTGAGATCACTTCTTATAAACGTTACCCAGGGCATCTTTCTTTCAGAGAAAAGGTGATCTCCCCTGTCGGTGAGGCTAAAAACGATTACCTCATCCTGGCGGAACTTGCGAAAGCCCTTGGATATGGGGATCGTTATCCGCAATCTGAAGAGGAGATGTTGAAATTTGTATTCGATCGGTCTCCTGTCTCTCTCGAACAATCGAGGTCAAAACCTGAGGGGATTGCTCTCCCATCGCCTCTGATGGCTTATGAAAAATATAAAAAGGGGCTTCTTCGAAAAGATGGAAAACCAGGGTTTGAAACACCTTCGGGAAGGTTCGAGATCTCTTCAGGGTTGCTAAAAAAATATGGTTACGATCCTCTTCCTGTCTATCAGGAACCGTCCGAAGGTCCGCTCGGTTCTCCCGAATTGGCCAAGGAATTTCCCTTGGTTCTTACCACAGGTACCCGTATTCAATCCACCTTCAGAAGTCAGCATCTCAATATCCCCGGCCTTCTCAAACTCCAGGATAAACCGAATATTCTTATCCATCCCGAGGATGCGGGACCAAGAGGGATTCGAGATGGAGACAAAGTCTGGGTGAGAACAAAAAGGGGAAGAGTTCCCTTCTACGCGAAAGTGACAAAGCGAATTGTAAAAGGTGTGATAGAGGCCAATATGGGGGGAGGGGGACCGATTCAACCCCGGGCATGGCAAGAGGCCAATGTCAATGAATTGACCGATCCTGAGAACCGGGACCCTATCTCAGGGTTTCCGGTGTTTAAGGCTTTGCTCTGTGAGGTGGAGTTGGGAAAAGAGGTGAAAAATATTTGACGGCATTCTCCTCTCTGGTAGAATGGAGAAGATTACTATTACGATGAGAAGAGGAACACCTTGGGAGTTCTTGATTTTTTAAAAGGCAGATCAGAAGTTGGAGGCAAATCTGAACCTCCAACCGATAAAGACACAAGATCTTATGATGAACTGATTAATGAGATCATGGAATGGAATATTGGCCATACCGATATCCTGGTGGTCCTACGAAAAGAGATCGAGGCGGAAAGACTCGCCTCTTGGTCACGTGCCCTAGAGGTGGGTGTCAAAAATGGGCTTGTTTCCGCATCAGGAAAGGTTGAGGAAGCCCCTCTTTTTTCTGTTTTCCTTGATTTATATAAGTTTGTCGTTCATTTGAGGACAAGGTTATTGTCGAATCCGACGATGAAGGATGTGAGGAAGATGGAGAAATCGGATTCGCTCATCACGTGCATCATCTGTGGCATCCGGGCTTTGCAAAAAGAAAATGGCCCGAAACCATTATTAAATACCATCCACTGGATATTACTTGAGAGGTTTCTGAGCAATTTGCCCCAAAGGGAATTTAATCATTGAAGTAACCTTCCTTGCTGCCATTAACTTTTATTAAGGGATTGACTTTTAAGAAAGGTCTTATAAAATAGACATGGAAGAAGAACTTCAAATCTCAAGCTTCAATTCCAATTTCGTGGATTTTGATCTATGGGTTTTGAGGTTCCGAATATTAGGGGCGCTTAGTTCAGGGGGAGAACGCCTGCTTCACACGCAGGAAGTCAGAGGTTCAAATCCTCTAGCGCCCACCATATCTGGAAAGTAGAGCTATATTCTACTCTCCATCTTCGAGAGTGAAGCGATGTCTGGACATTCAAAGTGGAGCACGATTAAACGAAAAAAAGGCGCAGCCGATGCCAAGAGGGGAAAAGTCTTCACTAAAATCATCAAAGAGATTATGGTCGCTGCCCGCTTTGGGGGAGGGGATATTAATTCCAATCCCAGGCTTCGGACGGCTGTCCTTGCAGCAAAAGCAGAAAACATGCCGAAGGACAATATTGATCGGGCGATCAAGAAAGGGGCGGGGGAACTCGAGGGGGTCAACTACGAAGAATTGATTTATGAGGGTTATGGACCGGGTGGCGTGGCCATGATGTTGGAAGTAGTGACGGATAATAAAAACCGGACCGTGGCCGATGTGAGACATGTCTTCTCGAAGTACAACGGGAGCCTTGGCGAGAACGGTTGCGTCTCCTGGATGTTTGAAAAGAAAGGATTGATCACCATCGAAAAAAGTGGTGTTGATGAAGACCGTCTGATCGAAGTGGCGTTGGACGCAGGAGCCCTTGATGTGAAGGATTCAGGAAAAGAGTTTGAGGTGACGACCGATCAAACAAGTTTCGAAGAGATGAAGAAGGCCCTTGAGGAGTCTGGCTTCAAATACAACTACGCTGAGGTAACAATGGTTCCCCAAAGCACGGTTCGCTTGAGCGGAAAAGAGGCGGAGCAGATGCTGAAGTTGATGGAAGGGCTCGAAGATTCTGATGATGTCCAGAAGGTTTACGGCAACTTCGATATTGCCGAAGAGGAGATGGAACGGCTCAGTGTTTAGACATTCCTATTTTCGTGAGATGAAAGGCCACCCCTTCTAGAGGAAAGTGATTGGGTGGCTTTTTCACATCTGGACCCGTCGACTGTGCTTAGGGTTAACCCTGAGTAATCGCCGGCTGAAGACCGGGGGAAAACCAAAGGGTGGAGAAACTCCTGATAAAGGCGATTGGAATCGATCCGGGCTTGGCCATGACGGGCTTTGGGGTTGTGGAGGCCCTTTCCCGCGGAGGGAGAGCCTGCGATTGGGGAGCCATTCGAACCGAATCAAATTGTTCTATTCCCCTCCGTTTAAAGACGATCTATGATCAACTGAAGGGACTTCTTGAGAAATGGCAGCCAAACCTCGTTGTCATCGAAGAGGTCTTCGTATTGAAACAATTTCCCAAGGCAGCCATCCGGTTGGGAGAAGTACGAGGCGTGATCTACCTTGCAGCTCAGGAGATGGATATTCCTGTGGTTGAAGTGAGGCCGACAGAGGTGAAGAGTGCGTTGACCGGGAGCGGTCGGGCTGACAAGGAACAGATGAAGAAGGCAATCCGGCAGATTCTCAGGATCGAGAACCCTCTGAGCTCGAGCCATGCGGGCGATGCCCTTGCCCTGGCCCTGACCGGTCTTTCCCGAAACGAAAACTTTCATTGGTGATAGGGATGGTCACGAATTAGGAAAGAAGATGATCCGTTACATCGAAGGGAAATTGCTGAAGAAAGAGGAGGACAGGATCGTTGTTTTGGCGAATGGGGTAGGCTATGAAATCCTGCTTCCTGCCATTGTTCGACAGACCTTTGCTCAGAAGAGGGCAGGCGAGGATGGGGAGGTTGTCAAGCTTTATATTTATTACCATCAAACCGAGCGCCAACCGAAGCCTCTTCTCATCGGGTTTAACTTCGAACCCGAGAAGGAATTCTTTGAGAAATTCATAACCGTTGAAGACATCGGGCCTCCCACTGCGGTGAAGGCCCTGGTCATGCCCATTGCGAGAATTGCCAAGGCGATAGAGGAACGAGATTCGAAAAGTCTCGAGAGGTTGAAAGGGATTGGCAGGAGAACAGCGGATAAGATCATCGCTACTCTTCAAGGGAAAGTTGGCAAATTCGCGCTGATGAGGGAAGATGAAATTCCAGTTGAAACGGAGGTCGTGGACCTTAAGAAGCAGGTGGAGGAGGTTTTGGTGAAAGACCTCGGCCACAAGCTGAGTGAGGCACAGCGACTGGTCAAGGAGGCAATGCTGAGAAATCCGAGCATCTCCACCCCCGAAGAATTGTTTGAGGAAGTGTATCGAGGGCAAAAGGAGATTCCGCTTTAGCGTACTTGCATGTAGAGGACAGTATGGAGAAATCCGAAGAAGGGATAAAGCCTGATCAAGGGGAAAGAGCCGAAGAGATCGATTCCGAAGTTGAAGACTACCTCGACCTGAGGCCACGTAAGCTTTCCGAATATATCGGACAAAAGCAGGTGGTGGAGACCTTGGAAATCGCGATACAGGCGGCCAAAAAAAGGGGAGAACCCTTGGACCACGTCCTTTTTCATTCTCCTCCAGGATTAGGAAAAACTACTCTTGCCCATATCATCGCCACAGAATTAGGAGTTCGCATCATCACCTCCTCCGGGCCTGCCATCGAGAAAGGAGGCGACCTGATCAGCATCCTCACCCATCTGGAAAGAGGGGACGTCTTATTTATTGATGAGGTGCACCGCCTGCCCAAAGTGGTTGAAGAATTTCTCTATCCAGCCATGGAAGATTTTTGCATCGATTTCATTTTCGATAAGGGGGCTCATGCAAGAAGCCACCGGTATCGGTTGGAACGTTTTACCCTTGTAGGGGCCACCACAAGGGCCGGTCTCCTTTCTGCACCTCTTCGGGAACGCTTCGGGATGCTGCGGAATCTCGATTTCTATTCTGTGGAGGAACTCTGCAAGGTCGTTAGGCGTTCTGCTGCTCTCTTAAAGATTCCCATTGATGAGGAAGGGACAGAGGAGATCGCCAAACGGTCGAGAGGCACACCGAGGATTTCGAACCGGCTCCTCAAAAGGGTCAGGGATTTTGCCGAGATCCGTGGGCAGGGAAAGATTGACAAAGCCATTGCCGATGAAGCACTGCTTTTGGAGGGAGTGGACGAAATTGGTTTGACGAGCCTTGACCGGAGGTTCTTAGAGACCATCATCCGATATTACAAAGGAGGGCCGGTGGGTCTTGAGGCGATCGCAGCGACTCTACAGGAAGAGGGGGATACGTTAGTCGATATGATTGAGCCCTTTCTCCTCAAAATCGGCTTTGTGGCAAGGATGCAAAACGGGAGGAGAGCCACGGAATTAGCCTACCAGCATTTCGGAATTTCCTATTCAGAATCAGGGAGGCAACTCTCCCTCCCCACCCGAAAGAAACATTGATACGTTCGACGGAGCCAAACGCCAATTTTGAAACGGGGTCAAATCGCCGCTCAGTATCAACCCTGAGGGAAGGTATATAGGGGCATTCCTTTGAGACAGGAAATTAGGACGACGAGAATTTACTTCGCAGAAGACAAGATCAACCTTTGAGGATCTCTTTATTGATGTCGATCTTGGCTTTCGATCGGAGTTGAGTCACCCAGCCCTGAAAAGCCTCTTCTTGCTTCTGATAGATCAACCTCTTTTCAAGATTTTTCTTCACGGATTGGAATTTACCCTGATCGGCGGGTTCATGGCCTGATAACCTGACCACAAAATATCCATCCTTCGTCCGGATGACTTCCTTTGGAACAGGGTTTTTTTCTGTCAGAGAGGCGAGTATTTCCATAAACTCTCTGGCAGGGCCAATTTTGGGAACCACTCCTGCCGTCCGGGTGAAGAAACCGGTCTCTTCTATGGAATAACCTTTCTCTCTTGCAACCTCTCTGATGTTCTTCCCCGTACGAATTTGATTGAGAATATCTTCGGCCACCTGGCGAGCTTTCTCGTCCGCCTTCGTTCCAATGACCTTTTGCTTCACTTCCTCTTTCACCTCATCCAGAGGCGGAATCCGGGAATCCTTCTTGTTCAACAACTTCAAGATGTAGAAATTGGGGGGGATGTTCACGACCGCTGAGATCTCTCCCAACTTTAAAGAGAAGGCATTGGAATAGAAGAGGGCGTTCTTACCGATATCCGGTATCTCATCGCCTTCCTTGAAAAGGCCCGTCGTCT
>Ga0326726_10002056_pt1 | contig 18660 bp, 12 predicted proteins | sample MHFenrmetagenome_2_FD_207603 | JGI IMG/M metagenome (GOLD analysis project Ga0326726, IMG submission 207603) | Lab enriched peat soil microbial communities from Michigan Hollow, Ithaca, NY, United States - MHF15MN | ecosystem: Environmental > Terrestrial > Soil > Wetlands > Peat | place: USA... | reverse complement strand
GTGGCGGCAGAAGAAGTGGTACGGCGTGAAGCGCTTTTTCGCGTGGCTCGAGTCGAAGGCCTACAAGATGCACGTCCGCGTGCTGCTTTCGAAGTACCGCTCGTACGACGCATGCCCCGAGTGCGCAGGCGCGCGGCTCAAGCCCGAGTCGCTGCTCTGGCGGCTCGGAACGCTCGACGACGCGCGCGCGGTGCTGTCGCCCGAGAAGCGGTTCCGCGCGCATCTGCCCGCCTTGACCGACGAGGCTTTTGCGTCGCTGCCCGGACTCTCGGTCCACGACGTGATGCTGTTGCCGGTCGAGCGGACGCGCGAGCTCATCGCGCGGCTCACGCTGCCGACGCCGCTCGACGACGCGGCAGAGCTCGTCCTCGCCGAGATCGCGAGCCGGCTCGGCTTTCTCTGCGACGTCGGCCTGGGTTACCTCACGCTCGATCGCCAGTCGCGCACGCTCTCGGGCGGCGAGGTGCAACGGATCAACCTCACGACGGCGCTCGGCACGTCGCTCGTGAACACGTTGTTCGTGCTCGACGAGCCGAGCATCGGCCTGCACCCGCGCGACCTCGACCGTGTCGTCGGCGTGCTCGAAAAGCTGCGCGACGCGGGCAACACGTTGCTCGTCGTCGAGCACGACGCGCAGCTCATGCGCGCCGCCGATCGGATCCTCGATCTCGGGCCGGGCCCGGGCCGCGCGGGCGGGCGGGTCGTGTTCAACGGCACGCCGGCCGCGCTGCTCCGCGACGAGCAGTCGCTCACCGCAAAGTACCTCCGCGGCGATCTGCGCGTCGGCAGCTCGCGCGCGCCGCGCGCAGTGAGCCGGGGCGATCCGCGTCTAGCGATTCGCGACGCGAGCGAGCACAACCTGAAGCACGTCGACGTCGAGATCCCGCTGAATCGCCTCGTCTGCGTGACGGGCGTGAGCGGCTCCGGCAAGTCGACGCTCGTCGAGGACGTGCTGCACAACGCGCTGTTGCGCGCGTTCGGCAAGCCGAAGGACGCGCCGGGCGCGCACGCCGCGCTCGAGGGTGCGGAGCAGATCGGCGACGTAGTGCTCGTCGACCAGACGGCGATCGGCCGCACGACCCGGAGCAACCCCGCGAGCTTCGTCGGCGTGCTCGATGCCGTACGCAAGCTCTTCGCGGCCGAGCCGCTCGCACGCGAGCGCAAGTACACGGCGGGCACTTTCAGCTTCAACTCGGGCAACGGCCGCTGCCCCGCGTGCTCGGGCAACGGCTTCGAGCACGTCGAGATGCAGTTCTTGAGCGACGTGTATTTGCGCTGCGCAGAGTGCGACGGCAAGCGCTATCGCACCGAGGTGCTCGACGTGAAGATCGCGCTGGGTGGACGCGAGCCGAAGTCGATCGCCGACGTGCTCGAGATGACGGTCGCCGACGCGCTCGTCTACTTCTCACAGCTCAAGGAAGTCCGCGCCCGGCTACAGCCGCTCGTCGACGTCGGCCTCGACTACCTCGCGCTCGGCCAGCCCGTGCCGACGCTGTCGGGCGGCGAGGCGCAGCGCCTGAAGCTCGCGGGCGAGCTTGCCGAGAGCGGCGACTCGCGCAAGGCCGCGACGTTGTTCCTGTTCGACGAGCCGACCACGGGCCTGCACTTCGCGGACATCGCGAAGCTCGTCGCGGCGCTCGAGCGGCTCGTCGACGCGGGCCATTCGGTGCTCGTGATCGAGCACAACTTGGACGTGATCGCGGCCGCCGACTGGGTGATCGACCTCGGGCCCGAAGGCGGCGACGCGGGCGGCCACGTCGTCGCCGTCGGCACGCCCGCAGACATTCGCGCCAGCGCCGCAAGCCACACCGGCCGCGCGCTGCTCGCCCACGACGCCGCCCTCGCGCACGCCCACGACCTCTCCCGCGACGGACTCGACGCCGCGTCGGTCGAGCAGGACGGTGTCGCCGATGCGGAGGCGGTCGTGACGCAGAGAGGCGCTCCCGAGACCGTCGGCGCACAGGGAAGTGCGCCGCCGAGCCGCAGGGATGCGATTTCCGGCGTGTCTCGGGAGCGCCTCTCTGCGGCGCGACCGCCTCCGCCGCCCATCGCGGCGCAGAAGGAGCGACGGCCGACCAACAACGCGATAGAGATCGTGCACGCCCGCGAGCACAACCTGCGGAACGTGGACCTGGCGATCCCGCGCGACCAATTCACCGTGATCACCGGTGTCAGCGGTAGCGGCAAGAGCACCGTCGCGTTCGACATCCTGTTCGCCGAGGGTCAGCGAAGGTATCTCGAGTCGTTGAACGCGTACGCGCGCCAGTTCGTCGAGCCGGCCGGACGTGCCGACGTCGACGCGGTCTACGGCATTCCGCCGACGGTCGCGATCGAGCAGCGCACGAGCCGCGGAGGGCGCAAGAGCACCGTCGCGACGCTCACCGAGATCTACCACTTCCTGCGCCTCCTGTTCGTGAAGCTCGGCCTCCAACATTGCCCGGATTGCGGGGTCGCGATCGAGCCGCAGAGCGTCGAGTCGATCCAAGCGAAACTCATGACGCGCTATCGCGGTAAGCGCATTGCGTTGCTTGCGCCGCTCGTGATCGGCCGCAAGGGCTATTACACGGAGCTCGCGGACTGGGCGTCGAGCCGCGGCTACGCGACGCTGCGCGTCGACGGCGTCGCGACGCCCACCGACCGCTGGCCGCGACTCGGCCGCTTCAAGGTGCACGACATCGAGCTGCCGGTCGCCGAGATCGACGTCGAGCCCGCGGCGGAGCGCGAGCTCGCCGACGCGCTCGCGCGCGCGCTCGCGCTCGGCAACAACATGGTGCGCGTGCTCGAGCTGCGGTCGAACGCGGCAGGCGTCGCCGCGGAGGCCGCGAAATTGCGCGCCGCCGGCGCGCGCAACTCGAGCGTGACACGAAGCGCGCGGCGCCGCGCCGCCGCGGAGATCAGCGAGCGCGGGAAGTCGCGCGCGCGGCGCGGCGCCGAATCGCATCCGGCTGCCGCGCCCGAAACCGACGGGCAGAGCGAGCTGTTCTCGACCGAGCGCGCGTGCACGAGCTGCGGCCGGAGCTTCGAGCCGCTCGATCCGCGGCTCTTCTCGTACAACTCGCGCTACGGCTGGTGCCCGAGCTGCTTCGGCACCGGAGTCGAGCTCAGCGGATTCGACGGCGAGCAGACGGGCGAGGAGTCGCAGTGGCTCGAGGCCGATGCCGACCCCGAGACTTGCTCGGCGTGTGCGGGCCGTCGGCTGAAGCCCGAGGCGCTCGCGGTAACGCTCGCGGGGCGCAACATCGCGGAGCTTACGGCGCTGTCGGTTGGCGGCGCGCGCGCGCAGTTCGAGAGCCTCGCGCTCGACGGCCGCGCGCGCGCGATCGCACGCGACGTGCTGCCCGAGCTCGAGAGCCGGCTCGGCTTCCTAGAGCTCGTGGGCTTGGGCTACCTCACGCTCGACCGCGCCGCGCCGACGCTGTCGGGCGGCGAGGCCCAGCGGATTCGGCTTGCGGCGCAGCTCGGCTCGAACTTGCGCGGTGTCTGCTACATCCTCGACGAGCCGACGATCGGTCTGCATCCGCGCGACAACGATCGTCTGCTCGATACGATCACGGCTCTCGCGGCGCGCGGCAACACCATCGTCGTCGTCGAGCACGACGAGGACACGATCCGCCGCGCCGAGCACGTCGTCGATCTTGGGCCGGGCGCCGGGCGCCACGGCGGCGAAGTGATCGTGAACGGCACGCTCGCGGACCTGCTCGCGTCGGAGCGCTCGACGACGGGTCGCGTGCTCGCATCGCCGCCGCACCATCCGCTGCAGCCGCGGCGCGCGGTCGCCGCGAACGGCCAAGGCTGGCTCGAGCTCAAACGCGTCACGCGCCACAACTTACATGGGCTCGACGCGGCGCTGCCGCTCGCGCGGCTCGTCTGCGTGACGGGTGTGAGCGGCAGCGGCAAGAGCACGCTGATCCGCGACGTGCTGCACGGGAACCTCGCGCGGCTCGTCGCGGCACAGCGCGGCAAGGCGCCCGCGCTCGCGAACGTCGAGTCGATCGAGGGTTGGCACGGCATCGGCCGCGTGCTCGAGGTCGATCAGACGCCGATCGGCAAGACTCCCCGCTCGTGCCCCGCGACCTACGTCGGCATCTGGGACGAGGTCCGCAAGCTTTTCACCGACACGACCGAGGCGCGGATCCGCGGCTACGAATCGAGCCGGTTCTCGTTCAACGTCTCGGGCGGCCGCTGTGAGGGTTGCGAGGGGCAGGGGCTCAAGAAGATCGAGATGAGCTTCCTGCCCGACGTGCGCGTAACCTGCGAGCGCTGCGGCGGCGCGCGCTTCAATGCCGAGACGCTCGCGGTCGAATACAGGGGCAAGAGCATCGGCGACGTGCTCGCGATGACGGTCGACGAGGCGGTCGCGTTCTTCGCGTCGCATCCGAAGATCAGCCACACGCTCGGCCTCTTGCGCGATGTCGGGCTCGGCTACCTCACGCTCGGCCAACAAAGCCCGACGCTGTCGGGCGGCGAGGCTCAGCGCGTGAAGCTCGTGACCGAGCTCGCAAAGGTGCGGCCCGAGCACCTGCGCGCGCGTCTGAGCGCGCCGACGCTCTACGTGCTCGACGAGCCGACGATCGGGCTGCACATCGCGGACGTCGAGAAGCTCACGCGCGTGCTCCACCGGCTCGTCGACGCGGGCAACAGCGTGATCGTAATCGAGCACAACCTCGACGTGCTCGCGGAAGCGGACTGGGTCGTCGATCTCGGACCCGAAGGCGGAGACGGCGGCGGCAAGATCGTCGCGGAAGGCACGCCCGAGCAGCTCGCGAAACTCGCGCGCGCATCGCACACGGGCAAGGCGCTCGCCGCGTTCTTCGCTTCGCGACAAGGCCGGCCGGATCGAAGCTCGGCGGCCGCCGTCGGTAGCTGATCGACCGCGAAACCACCTAGGCAAGACAGAGCCCAATCCCTCCGCGGAGGGATTTCGCACCAATCCGGAGCACGACCGCTTCCGCGGAAGCGTCGCAGACTCAGATGTCGGGAAGAAGAGGCTGCCCTCAGGTGGGCACGGTCGGGTCGCGCCGCAACCGCGCGCTCGCACTGCTGCGCAAGCGGTTGCAGCCGCAGGAGGTAATGCCCGATGCAGAACGATCCTGAATCGCCGTTGGAGCTGCTCGAGCCGCCGGCGGGCGGTGTGGAGCGCATGCGCGCGAGATTGGCCGCACCCGAACCTGTGCAAGGTGGGTTCGGCATCGCGGCGGCGGGCGTCGCCGCGCTCGTGGTGTTGGTTGCGCTGCTGGCCCTCGTGGCCAGCGAGAGGCACAGCCGAGACGCTGATAACGCGATCCTCGCCGCACCCGAGCTCGACAGGCTGCTCGGCAGGGAAGCGCCGCCCGTGCCACTCACGGTCGAGCGCGACGGCCGACCGCAGCAGACCGAGGAGCTGCCGAGCTCGGATCCGCGAGTCCGGATCTACCGGGCGCTCTGAGCCGTCGCGACTCGACCGCGCGTGTACGCTCGAGGCCGCAATGCTTCGACCTGTCCGCGAACCCGGCCGTCGAGTAGACTCGGAACGGCGGCACACCGTCCGATCGATCCTTGCGAGGAGTTTCCCGTGCCAACCAACGCCTTTACCCGGCAGCGAACCGCGCGTCTGCCCGTCTTGCAGACCTTGTTGCTCGTCGGCGCCGCGTGGCTATCCGCGTCGGCGAGCGCGGCGTCGGTCAAGGCCGCGTGGGCGGATGGTGCCTCGCGCAAACAGACCTTCTCGCGAATCCTGGTCGTGGGCATCAGCCCTAACGTCGACCAGCGATGTCCGTTCGAACGGGCTCTCGTCGCCCGGATCAAGAACGAATCGACCTTCGCCGTCGCGAGCTGCGACGTGGTGGCCCAAAAGAATCCGCTCACGCGTGAAAGCATCGAAGCCGCGGTCGCGTCGCAAAACGCGGATGCCGTGATTGCTACGAGCCTCATCTCGAAGGAGTGGAAGATTGCTGAAGGCAACGGCGACGACACGAGAGCGGACGGCTTCTACAAGGCCACGGATGCCTACTATGGCGTCTATGGCACCGTCGTAGCCGCGGACTTCCAGACGAGCGCTGCGGTCACGACGTTGAAGGGCGAAGCGCACATCACCTCGAAGGTCTACGAGACGCATGGCGCGACGGTCGTGTACACCATCGACACGTCGGTCCGTAACGTCTCGTCCGGCGATGCCGGCCTCATCGAGATCACCGTGCCGATCGGCAAGCGCATGCGGAAGGACGGCGTGGTCCGATAGCCGCCGCCGAGCCGCGCGGCCGCCTCGTGGGTAACGACGGCCGCGAGGGGCCGCCACGCCTCTCGTCACGTCGAGACCGACGCGGTCATTGATCACGCACCGCAATGCTCCTCGACCTTTCACCGCTCCGCCGCCACCGCGACTTCCGCCTGGTGTTCGTCGGCCAGCTCGTGAGCACGTTCGGCACGTTCATCACCTACGTCGCGCTGCCGGTGCAGGTGTACGCGCTCACGAAGTCGTCCGCGGCCGTCGGCTTGATCGGCAGCGTGCAGCTTGTGCCGCTCGCGCTCACCGCGCTCTGGGGCGGCGCGCTCGCGGACTCGCTCGACCGCCGAACGCTGCTGCTGCGCTGCGAGGCGCTGATGATGCTGGGCTCGTTCGCGCTCGTCGTGAATTCGCTGCTGCCGAGGCCGAGCGTCGCGCTGCTGTTCGCGGTCGCGGCGTTCACGGCCGCGGTCAACGGCTTTCATCGGCCCTCGCTCGAGGCGATCACGCAGAAGCTCGTCGAGCCGAGCGAGCTCGCCGCGGTGTCCGCGCTCACGTCGCTGCGCGGAACGGCGGCTGCGATCGCGGCGCCCGCGCTCGCCGGCATCGCGATCGCAGCGCTCGGTTTGGCCGCGACGTACGCGATCGAGGTCGCGACCTTTGGGGTATCGCTCGCGGCGCTCGCCGCGATTCGCGCGATGCCGCCCGCCGAGCACGCGCAGCCCGCCGCCCTCGCGACGATCGTCGAGGGCCTGCGCTATGCCGCGACGCGCCCGGAGCTGATCGGCACTTACGTCGTCGACATCGTCGCGATGACGTTCGCGATGCCGATGGCGGTGTTCCCGGCGCTCGCGGAGCAGCTCGGCGGCACCGCGACGGTGGGCTTCCTGTACTCCGCGATGAGCGCCGGCGCGCTGCTCGTCACGGTGTTTAGTGCGTGGACGAATGGCGTGCGCCGACGTGGTGCGGCGATCGTGCTCGCGGCCGCCGTCTGGGGCCTCGCGATTTTCGCGCTCGGCTTCGCGCGCTCGCTGCCGGCTGCGGTGGCTTGTCTCGCGATCGCGGGCGCCGCGGACATGGTGAGCGGGCTGTTCCGGATGACGCTCTGGAACGAGACGATTCCGCCGGCGCTGCGCGGTCGGATGGCGAGCATCGAGCAGCTCTCGTACATGACGGGCCCGCTGCTCGGCAACGTGCGCGCGGGCTTCATGGCCGAGCGTTTCGGGTTGGCGCGCTCGATCGCATGGGGCGGATTGCTCTGCGTCGCGGGCGTCTTGCTTTGCATCCCCGCGCTGCCCGCGTTCTGGCGTTACCGCCGAGCGGCCCCCGAAGGCGGCATCGGCGCGACCGATCGCGAGCCGGCCGAAAGCGCCTAAGAACCGCGCAACCCGCGCCGCGCTTGGGCCGACTCGTCGTGGCGGCCCCGCGCGCCGCCCGATTTGTGACCGTGAACACGCCCATTTTCGAGACCAATTTATATCCTCCCAAGACTATGCCGACGCCCCTTCGCAGCGCCGCCCGGCTGGCACTGATCGCCGTGCCATTGCTCGTGCTCGCGGGCTGCGCGATCTTCCGGCCCGACACGCCAGCGCAGCCCGCCCCCGAGCCCGTTGCGACCGAGCCGCCGGTCGAGGTCACGCCGCCGCCGCCCGCGCCTCCGCCGCCGAAGGCGACGCCGGCGCCTCGTCCGAAGCCGCCGCCGGTGCGCGACGTGGTCGTGCTGTTCCAGGAAGGCTCGGACGGATATCGCGACGTTGCGGCGAAGATTCTCGAGCAACTACCCACCGCTCGTTATCGCGCGGTGCTTGTCGCGCTCCACGTGCCCGATTCTCCCGATCTGCTCGCGCCGCTCATCGCACTTCGGCCGTCGGTCGCGATCGCGGTCGGACGCGAGGCCGTCGACTTCGCGCGCTCGCACCTCGCGAGCACGCCGCTCGTGTTCTGTCAGGTGTTCAACTATCAAGAGGTGTTCGAGTCGGGGAAGCAGATCTGGGGCGTACAGCCGCTCCCGCCGCTCGCGCTGCAGCTGCGCGGCTGGAGCACGGTCGACCCGTCGCGCAAGCGGATCGGCATGATCGTGAGCGAAGCGCAGAAGTCCCTCGTCGGCGAAGCGCGCGCCGTTGCCGGCCCCGCCGTCGAGATCAAGGCCGAGGTATCGTCTTCGGATCGCGACACGTTGTACCTCTTCAAGCGGCTCGCGCCGCAGGTCAACGGCCTCTGGCTGTTTCCCGACAACAAGATTCTGAGCCCGCCGGTGCTTCGTGAGCTCATGAGCTACGCGGTCGCACACGGCGTCGGCGTGCTCGTGTCGAACGAGGCGCTGCTGCCTTGGGGCGCGCTCGTGAGCGCGAGCAGCACGCCGGCCGACGTCGCGCGCAACGTTCGCGGCGTGCTCGACCGCGTGAACGCCGGCTCGACCGCGGGTCTGCCGCCGATGACGCCGCTCACCGAGATCAAGCTGCAGGTGAACGCGGGTGTCGCGCGCGCCCTAGGCGTCGCGGACGCGCCGCAGGCGGCATTGGTGCTGCGTGAGCCAGACTGAAGCGAAAGGATCGCGCGCGCCCGCGCGCAGCCTCGTGCACGACGTGCTCGGCGCACAGCTCGCAATCGCGGCGCTCGTCGGCGCAATCGCGATCGCGGCGCTCGCGTGGACTTCGGGCTCGGTCGTCCGCAACAACCTCGAGCAGTGGGCCGGACAGTGGGCCGCGGAGCTCAACGAGATCGGCGCGCCGTTCTATCACGACGAGCGCGAGGCGCTGCTAGGCGTCGAGCGGTTCATCGCCAAGTTCCCCGAGATCGACCGTGTCACGTGGTATCGCGAGGACGGCTCGGTGCTGATGTCGCTGAGGCACGGCGGCGAGCAGAGCGACAGCGCGCCGGCGCTCGCATCTCAAGTGCGAGACACGCTCGCGGCGAAGGCGGGCGTCACGCCGCCGTTCTTGCTCACCGAGAACGTCGATGGGCAGCGGTTCCGGTTGTCGGGGCCGGTCTGGACGGAGGCGTTCACGGGCGACGGGCTGTTCGCATTCGATCCCGCGGCGCCGAAAACGTCGGTCGCCCTGCTCGGGTTCGTGACCATCGAGCTCGACTTCTCGGGTTACGAGCGTGCGTTGTCCCCGCGTCTCGTGCTCGCGAGCGGCGTGCTGTTGCTGCTTCTCGGAGCCGCCTGGGCGGCGGGTACGCTGCTCCTGCGCCGCTCGCTCGCGCCGCTGTCGAACCTCCAGAAGCCGCTCGCACAGCTCGCCGTGGGCGACACGGAGGTCGAATTTCCGAGCTCGCGGCACACCGAGATCCGCGCGATCGTGAGTGCGCTCGAGGACACGATCCACGCGTTGCGCAAGCGAGAGCGGCATCTGGTGCACCTCGCGAGCCACGACCCGCTCACGGGGCTCTACAACCGACACCGGCTGATCGCGGAGCTCGAAGCGGAGATCGCGGCGTGCGCGGGCAGCAAGCGCCGCAGCGCGCTGTTCTTCATCGATCTCGATCAGTTCAAGTACATAAACGACACGTGCGGTCACGTGGCCGGCGACGATCTGCTGAAGCTCGCGGCGCGGCAGATCAGCCACGGCGTGCGCACGGAGGACTTCGTCGCACGCTTCGGCGGCGACGAATTCGTCGTGCTGCTCAAGGACATCGGCCGGCAGGACGCAAAGGCGGTCGCGACGCAGGTGCTCGAGCTCATGCGCAGCGTGAAGCACGTCGAGCAGGATCGCGTATTCAATCTCCAATGCAGCATCGGGATCGCGGCGATCGGCAGCGAGCAGTTCAGCGCGCACGAGCTGATCGCTCAGGCCGACATCGCGTGCCAAACCGCCAAGTCGCACGGGCGCAATCGGGCCGAGGTCTACAGTGTCGCCGAGAAGCGCAGCGAGCAGATGGCGAAGGACGTGGACTGGATGCAGCGGATCCGCACCGCGCTCGACACCGACGGTTTCGTGCTCTACTACCAGCCGCTGCTGCACATCAAGAGCTCACGGGTCTCGCATTACGAGGCGCTGTTACGGCTCAAGGCCGACGATCAGCTCGTGAGCCCGCAGACGTTCCTGCCGGCCGCGGTTCGTTTCGGACTCATGGCCGACATCGATCGCTGGGTGCTCGGCAGCGCGGTGCGCGCGCTCGCCAAGTTCAGCGCCGAGGACCCGAATCTCAGGCTATCGGTCAACCTGTCGAGCTTCGCGTTCGAGGATGAAGGGCTCGCGGCGCACGTGCGCGACCTGCTGCGAGAGCACGCCGTGTCGGGCGATCGGATGGTTCTCGAGATCACCGAGCAGCTCGCGGTGCGCTTCGCGGTGAAAACCGACCGTCAGGTGGCGATGCTGCGCGACCTCGGCTGCCGGATCGCGATCGACGACTTCGGCACGGGCTACAGCTCGTTCAGCTACCTGAAGCGCCTGCCGGTCGACTACCTCAAGATCGACGGCTCGTTCATCAAGGGGATCGTGCGTGACCGCGTCGATCAGAGCATGGTCCGGATGGTCGGCGAGGTCGCGCGCGCCGCCGGTATGGAGACCGTCGCGGAGTACGTGCACAGCGCCGCGGCCTTGTCTCTGCTCGCGAGGTACGGCATCGACTACGCGCAGGGATTCTTCATCGGCCGCGCGGCGCCGAAGCCGCAGCAGGTCGAGTTCGCTTCGCCTCGCGCCGTGCGCGTCGCGTTGCCATGAAGATCTGCACGCTCTAAGCGACGCGATCGCCCGCAGCCGAATCTGAACGAGCCGAAGCTCGATTCATCTTTCCCCCCCGTGGTCCCGCTTCGGATCCGCGTGTAGCATGCCTATCAATCCCGCCGACGGGGCGGCGGGTGGAGTTCAAGGGCGACGAGCGCCGTGGCGAAGATCGCCAAAGATCCATGACGAACGAGACTGAAGCCGTGGTCGGGGACTTCTTGACGACCACCGAGATCGTCGCGCTCGCGAAGAAGGCATTGCCCGAGCCCGCATGGGGCTTCATCAACGGCGGCGCCGAGACCGAGGCGACGCTGCTGCGCAATCGCCAATCGCTCGATTCCATCGCGTTCAAGCCGCGGGTCCTGCGCAATGTGAACGGCACGGATCTCACGACGACCTTCATCGGCACGAAGCAGCGCATGCCGGTCCTGCTCGCGCCGCTGGCAAGCCTCACCGAGCTCCATCCCGACGGAGCGCTGCCGCTCGCGCGCGCGGCCAAGACGTTCGGCTGCCTGCTGCTCGTGAGCAGCGTGACGCGGCCGGGGCTCGACGAGATCGCGCCCGCCGCGGGCGACAATTGGGTGTTCCAGCTCTACCCCGACGGCGACGACCGTTGGGTCATCGATGCGGCGAAGCGCGCAGCCGATGCGGGCTGCAAGGCGCTCTGCGTGACTGTCGACGTGGCGTCGTTCGGCCGCCGCGAGCGGCACCTTCACTCGCGGCAGACGATTGCCGGCCGTCCGTTCGGCGGGCAGCGCACCGGCGAGAGTCACCGCGGACGTGCCGACTGGAAGCTCGTCGACAAGCTCCGCCGCACGCTCGAAGTACCGCTGATGGTCAAGGGTATCCAGACCGCCGAGGACGCAACGCTCGCGCTCGAGCACGGCGTCGACGTGATCTACGTGTCGAATCACGGCGGACGGCAGCTCGACCATGCACGCGGCGCGATCGACCTGCTGCCGGAGATCGTCGCCGTCGTCGGCGGCAAGGCGGAGCTCGTCGTCGACGGCGGCTTCATGCGCGGCACGGACATCTTGAAGGGGGTCGCGCGCGGCGCGGCGATGGTCGGCATCGGCCGTCTCCAGGCGTTCGCGCTCGGTGCCGCGGGCGAGAGAGGCGTCGTCCGCCTCCTCGAGCTGCTCGAGGTCGAGCTTCGCGTGACGATGAAGCTGCTCGGTGTGAACCGATGCGCGGAGCTCGACAGCACGTACTTGCAGCCGGCGCCTGCCGTGGTCGCGCCTCGGTCGCTCGGCGCGTTCCCGCTGCTCGACACGCTCTAGGGCCGCCCGTTCGCGGGTCTGCCGCGCTCGGCGAGACCCTTGCGGTCGATCTTGTTGCTGCGCGTGACCGGCATCTCCGCGAGCCTCACGAACTCCTTCGGAACGACTTCGGTCGGGAAACGGCTCATCGCCGCAACGACGATGGCCGAGGGCAAGTCCGTGCCGCCGCCGGTCGTGTAATACGCGACGAGCTCGTTACCGTGCGGACCGGCGCGCGCGACGACGACGGCCTCGCGCACGTCGGGCAACGCGAGCAGCGCTTCCTCGAGCTCCGTCACGGCGACCCATTTGCCGTAGACCTTGACGCGAAAGTCGGTGCGTCCGAGGTGAATCAGGCAGCCGTCCGGCTCGATAAGCCCAAGGTCGCGCGACAAGTAGAGCTTCTTGCTCGGATCCTCGCGATCGAGAATGAACCGTTCGCTCGTGCGCTTCGGGTTCCGCCAATAGCCGTCGGCGTGGTAGCGGCTCCGCACCGCGATCTCACCCTGCTCGCCGTATCTCAAGCGATCGAGATGATCGTCGACGATGAACACCTCGGCGTCCGGCAACGGATAGCCCGCAGGCACCGTATTGCGCGCTCCGTCGTACGCGTGATCGATGAAGTATTGCGTGGCCAGGTTGCACTCGGACGATCCGTACGCGGCCCGCAGCAAGCAATTCGGCGCGAAGTGCTTCTTGAAGAGCTCGATGTCGGAGGGAAGGATCCGATCGCCCGACAATCGTATGAGGCGCAGGTCCGGCAAGCTTCCGTTCTTGCCGAGGGCCTTCGTGAGCAGCCGGAACAGCACCGGAACGGAGACGTAAAGCGTAGTCTTCTTTTGCTTCAGCCAGCGTGCGAGCCCGGTCACGTTGTTCACGCCCTCGCTCTTCACCGCGAACGGAAACACGGCGCCGCCGTTGAGCAATGGCGGAAAGATCTCCCCGGTCGACGCGGCCGAGGACAATGGGCAAATCTGAGCGCAGCGATCGTCGGGCCCCACGTGCAAGCTGAGGGTTTGCATCCGAGCATGGTGCAGCACGTGGCGGTGAGAGACGACCACGCCCTCGGGAGTGCCGGTCGAGCCGGACGTGTAGATGATGTACGCGATGCTGTCGGGCGTGAGGCTCGTGGCCGGACGACCCGCGGCCGCGAGCGGCTCCGTGTCCGTGTTGAGCACCGCCATTCCGAGCGACCCACCTGAGAGACTGCGCGCGAGCGGCTCGCTCGCGGAATCGCACAACAGCAAGCGCGCGCCGAGATTCTCGAGAAGCAGCGAGAGGCGATGCGGCGCGAGCTCTGCGTCGAGGCTCGCGTAGAACTTGCCGGCCTTGAAGACGCCGAACTGTGCGACGTGGAATGCGCTGCCGTGCCGATAGAGCAGCGCCACGGGCTCTGCTGCGGGTCCGAGCCGGTCGACGAGCATGCGCGCGAGTCGGTCGGTCGCCTCGTCGAGCTCGCCATAGGTCAGCGCGCGGCGGCCGTCGTCGATTGCGAGGCGGTTGGCGTGGAGCGCGACGATCTTGTCGAAACGTTCGGTGATCGTGCCTTCGGTCTCGCGCTCGTCGAACGTGCCCGGATAATCGGGCAGCGCCGCCTGCGCGCGCTCGTGGTTCGCGTCCGTCATGTCCGTCGATCCCGGTCGTCGGTTGCGGTAAGGAGTAGGCGCCCCACAGGCCGTTGCTCAACTCTTGGCCGCGACTCGCTTCGCAATGACTCCGGCTAAGACTCTGAGATTGGTGAAAGAGCTCGTGACCAAGTCTGAGTCCAGAAACGAAAACTCGAATCGACTCTCGACCGCGGCGATCAGCTCGACCATCGCGACCGAGTCGATCTTGAGATCCTGCTCGAGCGAAGCGTCCGGCTCGATCTCCTCGATCCGCAGGCCGATGTTGAGATCGTCAACGAGAATCTGCTTCAGCGACGAGATGATGCGATCGATGTCCGCGGGCTCCGCGACGCTGCTCTTCTGATCCGTCATCTAGATCTAGCACTCCGTGGCAAACTAGCTTGCGGGTCACGGATACCGACCGTTCTCTCGCGAGCTTGGCACGGATAGTACCGAAAATCTTTCGGCGCCTCAGCGCGGTCTGTTGACGATCAGCGTCAGCGGCTCGCCGGCTTGCTCGACGACGGTGTTCATCAAGAAGCGGCCGTCTCTCGACACGTCGTATTCCAATGGCTAACCGTCGTCATTTGCGCACAGAGCGCTTTCGTGCGGCGACTCTGGTATCGTGCGCGGGCCGGCGAACCGCCGGCGCTCCCAGGACGCTTTGCGCGGTGCAACCCCGCCGGACGACGCTCCCTTGAAGAAAGCGCGTTTCAAGATTCCTGCGACCTCGAGTCCGGGGCCCGGCGCACCGCCGCAGACGCTCCTGGGCTTCTACTGGCACTTCATTCGCCAGACGAAGGGCTGGTACCTCGGGATGTTCGTCGCGAGCCTCTGCGTCGCGCTGCTCGACACCGTGATCCCGCTCGTGATCGGCCGGCTCGTCGCGTTGATGGCCGCCTCGGACCGCGCGGCCGCGATCGCCGCGAGTTGGCCCATGCTCGCCGCGATGGGAGTGCTCGTGCTGCTCGTGCGGCCGATCGCGATCCTCGCCGACATCATGATTCGCCAGAACGTGCTCGTGCCAGGTGCGACGAGCTTGATCCGGTGGCAGAGCCACTGGCACGTCGTGCGTCAGAGCCTCACGTTCTTCCAGAACGATTTTGCGGGCCGGATCGCGAACCGCGTGATGCAGACCGGCGGCAGCTTGCGCGAGAGCGCGATGTCGAGCATCCGTGCGGTTTGGTACATCGGCGTCTACGGCGTCACCGCGTTTGCGCTCATGACGTCGGACGACTGGCGGCTCGGCGTGCCGATCTTCCTCTGGGTGATCGGTTACGTGGTGGGCTTGCGCCACTTCGTGCCCCGCTTGCGCGAGCTCGCACGCGCGAACTCGGAAGGCCGGTCGACCGTGATGGGCCGCGTCGTCGACAGCTACACGAACATCCTCACGGTGAAGCTGTTCGCGCGGCTCGCCGAGGAGGACGCTTACGTGCGCGACGCGATCGATCACCATCAGGACGCAATGGCCGCGCACACCGCGATGATCACGAAGTTTCTGATCTGGCTCACGTTGCTGAATGCGGCGCTGCTCGTCGGCACCGCCGCGATCGGCCTCACGCTCTGGGCGCACGGCGCGGTCACCGCGGCCATCGTTGCGACGGCGCTGACGCTCGCGTGGCAGACGGCGAACGCGGCGGGCTGGGTGAGCTGGGAGGTCACCGCGATCTTTGAGAACGTCGGCGTCGTGCAGGAAGGCATGGAGTCGATCGCGGTGCCGCTCACGGGCGTCGACCAAGACGGCGCGAAACCGCTCGAGGTCGCGCGTGGCGAAATCCGGTTCGACGACCTCACATTCGGTTACGGGCGCACTGACGCGGCGCCGGTCGTCGACAGGCTCAATCTCGTGATTCGGCCCGGCGAGCGCGTGGGGATCGTAGGCCGCTCAGGCGCCGGCAAGTCGACCCTCGTGAACCTGGTGTTGCGCTTCCACGAGCCGGAAGCAGGTCGGATCCTGATCGACGGTCAAGACATCGCGCGCGTGACGCAAGAGAGCTTGCGCGCGGCGATCGGCATGGTGACGCAAGACACGTCGCTGCTGCATCGCTCGATCGCTGCGAACATCCGGTACGGCCGGCCGAGCGCGAGCGACAAAGACGTGGCCGCGGCTGCGCAAAAAGCGCAGGCGCAGGATTTCATTCTCGGGCTGCGCGACTGGAACGGTCGCACGGGCTACGAGGCGCACGTCGGCGAGCGCGGCGTGAAGCTCTCGGGCGGCCAGCGTCAGCGGATCGCGCTCGCGCGCGTGATCCTCAAGGACGCGCCGATCCTCGTGCTCGACGAAGCGACGTCGGCGCTCGATAGCGAGGTCGAGGTCGCGATTCAGGAGCAGCTCATCACGCTGATGGAAGACAAGACGGTGATCGCGATCGCGCACCGCCTGTCGACGATCGCACGGATGGATCGGCTGATCGTGCTCGACCGCGGCCGGATAGTCGAGGAGGGCACGCACGCGGAGTTGCTACGCCACGGCGGCCACTACGAGAAGCTCTGGCGTCATCAGTCGGGCGGTTTCATCGCGAACGAGCTCGACGCCGACGAGGAGCGCGCACTCGGGCGCGTGGTCGAAGCGCGGGCTTAGGCGCGCGCGCCGCTCGCAACGACGCTCGCAGCCCTGAAGCTGCTGCGAAACAGTCGAGCTTCCAAAGCCACGCGGGGCGCCCTAACAGGCGCCCCGCGGCAAACTCGGTAACGCTGTCCGCTGCGGATCAATCGTCGTCATGCTTCTGATCGTGGTGGTGCTGCGCAGCGGCACCGGCTCCCGCTCCGACGACGCCCGCTGCGAGCGGAGAACATGCGTACTGCGCTGCTACGAACATCCCCAATATCAACAATAGACCCAAGCGCTTCGCCATGATGACCTCTCCTTTCTCCGTGGTCGCTGACTACGAAGCAAGGTCTGTGCCAGCGGCAAGTGCGTTCTGCGCGCGAGCTAACCGGGCGCGCGGAATTGGGTGGGCCACGCCGAGAGAGCTCGCGAATCAAGAACGCGCCGTGTTACAAGAACCGCACGGTCGTTTCTCGATTTTGGGCTTGCGCGGGCTGCTCCGGGCGGGATTGCGCGTTGCCGCCCCTCATGTGTCGACGAGCTTCGCGACATCGCTCGCCGCTGCGACGCGGCCGAGACCTGCGGCATGGAATCTGCAGCTACGCGACCGACCCCTTAAAACGACCTGGAGGAAATGCCAATGGCAGCAAAGGCCGAAAATTCCATGACCGATCGCGCCGCTTCGATGGCGCACAACACGACCGATCGCGCCGCCGAGGTGGCGCACGATACGGTGGATCGCGTAGCCGAGGTGGCCGAAGACGCCGAGCGACAAGTTCGAAAGGCGGCGGCGCGCAAGATGAAGCAGGCGCGGGCGCTTCAAGACGACGTGCTCGACACAGTCGACGACAAGCTCGGAAGAGTGGACTCCTACGTGAAGGAAAACCCGTTCACGGCGGCGGGAATCGCGTTCGCCGTGGGCGCGATCGTCGGTGCATTGATTCGGCGCTAGCGCGCCGTCGGCCTGCTACCGGATTCGGGCGGGCGGCTGGCGCGCGTGAGCGCGACCTAGCCGCCTGGTCGGCGTGCGTCCGCGACGAGCTTTCCGATCTGCTCTTTGGACGGCGTGAAGTGATAGAACGTCTCGAACGCCGAGGTCACATCGGCGAAGAACGCGTCGTCGAACGGCCGCGCGCGCAGCACGTAGGCCATCCAAATCAGGCCTAGGAGCCGGTTGACCGACGGCGGCCGCGGGCCCCAGCTGAACGGCTGATCCGGCGGGAAGTAAACGCGCCCGGTCGCGACCGCATCGACCTCGTGCCACTCGGGATCGTTGCGCATGATGTCGGCCGACAACTGGCTCGCCGCGACGATTGCGTCGGGCTTCGATAGCCGAACCTCTTGCACCGTGAACGGCCGCTTCGGTGCGGTCGCCGTCGTGCCCGCCGTGTTGACTGCGCCGAGCAGGTCGGCCGCCTCGCCGAACGGGTGACCCTGCACGCACGGCATCAGCGAGTCGCGCGAGCACGCGAGATAGACGCGCACCGACGCCGCGCTGCTGCGGTACTTGTCGAGCACGCGTTGCGCCTCCGCCGCGAGCTTCTCGCCGCGGTCCGGCACGCCGAGCGCGGCGCCGAGTCTGCGGTACATCGTCGGGATCGCGGTGAGGCGTCCGTCGAAGATCAGCGCGGGAGTCTTCGTGCGACTGCTGATCGCCTCGATCGCCGCCACATAGTCGTCGTCGATGGTGCCGTAGTCGATGTAGACGTCGGGCTTCAACGCGAGCAGCTCGTCGTCGTAACGCGGATCGTCGCGGTCGGGCAGTTTCTTGATCGGCGTCGGCGAGCGTAGCGCCGGCGGCATGAGCTCCAGCGCGGCCGCAGTAGGCATGTGGTTGCGGCCGACGAGCATCTCGGGCACGAGCGTATAGAGCAGCACCTCGGCGGGTGCGCCCGCCGCGAACACGCGCGAGACGTGCGCGGGCACCGTCACGTTCCGCTTCGCGTCGTCGGTGAACCGGGATTGCGCTTGCGTACTGGCCGGGCACAGCGCGTAGGTCGCGACAGCGATGAGCAGAGCGCGGGCGCCGTCGCGCCGTCGGTGTCTCACTGGCTCGACTCCGGGTTAGGGGAAGGGTTCAACGGTATATTCCATCCCATACTTCGGCAATACTCCGCTGCCGCTTGGGCGAGCGGGGGCGTGAGCGCGTGTACGGCGAAGTGACGCTCGAGGTTGGGCCGGCGCTAGTCGAGCACGTGCGACAGCAATCCGTCCGCGAGCTTCGGCTCGAACCAGGTCGACTTCGGTGGCATGAGTCGGTTCGCGTCGGCGACCGCCATGAGCTGCTCCATCCGCGTCGGGCGCAGCGCGAACGCGGCCGCGTCGCGGCCTCTCGCGACCCGCTGCTCGAGCTCGCTCAAGCCGCGAATGCCGC
>Ga0326726_10002055_pt1 | contig 18662 bp, 18 predicted proteins | sample MHFenrmetagenome_2_FD_207603 | JGI IMG/M metagenome (GOLD analysis project Ga0326726, IMG submission 207603) | Lab enriched peat soil microbial communities from Michigan Hollow, Ithaca, NY, United States - MHF15MN | ecosystem: Environmental > Terrestrial > Soil > Wetlands > Peat | place: USA... | reverse complement strand
CAAGACCGTGCTCAAGACGGGCGATATCATCGAGATCCTGACGGCCGCCGACAAGGTCCCGACGCGGGGTATGCTGGCCGTTGCCGCCACTTCCGGGGCCCGCCAGCAGCTTCGCCGCTCGCTCGATCTCAAGAGCCGAACGACGAGCGTCGCCCTGGGCCGGAGGCTCTGGGAGAAGGAAGTCCGGAAATACGTCGTGCCTGCGGAGTTCCGCCGTGACGAGGACTTGGCTCGCCGGCTCGCGACAGTGCTCAGGCCGCGGGCCGCCTCTCTGCAGGAGTTCTACCGCCAAGTAGGTCTCGGCCGGATCGTCATCGACGCGAAGCTCATCGAAGCCCTGTTCGGGCCCGTCGCCCCGCGGAAGCCCGGCCTCCTCAGCAAGGCGGCGGCCCGGCTGGTCCCGGGCCCGGGGCCGGGCGTCCTGATCAAGGACATCGACGGGCAGATGATCAAGCTGGCCCAGTGCTGCTCGCCGGTCAAGGGCGAGCCCGTCGTGGGCTACATCACGGCCGGCCGGGGCCTGACCGTCCACTCGATGCGCTGTCCCCTCGTGACCAAGGAGGTCCTCGACGGGCAACGGCTGGTCGAGGTGTCGTGGGATACCTCTTTTGCAGGGACGTTCAAGGCGAGGCTCCTGGTCAAATCCCAGGATATTCCGGGTGTCCTGGCCAAGGTCGCCGCGGCCGTCGCCGATCTCCAGGGGGACATCTCCAAGGCCGAGGCCTCGATGGTCGCGGAAGGGAAGGCCCGGATCACGTTGGATGTCAGGATCAGGGACATCCGGCATCTCGAGGCGATCTCGAGACGGATCAGCGGATTGAAGGAGATCCAGTCGGTGGAGAGGATCTGACCGGGGCTAGGCCGCTTTGGCCACCTTGCCGGAACGCAAGCACCTCGTGCAGACCCAGATCTGGCGGACCCCTTTCGGGGTTTGGGCTTTGACCCGCTGGAGGTTGGGCTTCCACTTTTTCGGGGAAGACTTATGGGAATGGCTGACATTGTGCCCGAAGACGGGGCCTTTTTCGCAAATCTCACAGACTTTCGGCATGGTCGCATCTCTCTCGTCTCGATTTGAGCCGCATTTATACCATAAATCCGGCCCGGAGGCAAATGCGGCCGCGCCATCCCGATTGACCCCCGGGCCCCTTGGATGTACGCTTTCGTCAAGGCCGGCATGAACCGTCAGATCGTTACGTTCTTCGTCCTTTCCGCCCTTCTCGCCCTCGGCGCCTGCGCCCGGCACCTGTCCATGGGGCCCCTGGCCGCCGGTGTGGCGGCCGCGTCAGAGGACAGGTGGGACGAGGCCGTCCGGTACTGGAACAAGGCCCTCGAACAGAGTCCCGATTCCGCGGCGGCCCACAACAATCTCGCCGTCGCCTACGAAAAGCAGGGGGCCTTCGAGGAGGCGGGCCGGGAATATGAAACGGCCCTCCGCCTCGAACCCGCAAACGGGTCGATCAGAGAGAACTACGAGTCCTTCAAGCTCCGGCTCGAGGCGGGCCGAAGGAAGGGGCCGTGAGGGCGCGCATCGTCGTCCTCCTCGCGGCCCTGCTCGCGGCCGGCGCCGCCTGCCGGTCCCCGGCTCCGGTTCTCGTCCGGGTGGACATGCCCGGCGTTTCGCCGTTTCCAGCCGGTTCCTTCACCGAGATCATCGTCACTAACTTCCGCAACGAGACCCCGCTTCCCGATGTCGATGCGGGTCTCGAGATGCAGACCACTCTCGCGGCCGACCTTCACCACGCCTTCCGCGGCACGGTCTCGCTTCGCCCCCTCCCGGCCGCCGCCCCCCCGCCTTCCTTCTGGCGGGCGGCGGGGGCCGGCCGCGATCGTGCCGTCTTCCTCACTGGCTCCGTCCGCCTCGCGAGCCAAGTTCGCAAGGCCGTCAAGGATAGGAACGTTCCCGTCGACAGCCCGTTCAAGATCGCCGGGCGCGTCCTCATCGAGCGGCGTCGCTGGACGCTATTCGTCGACCTCGTCGTCATCTCCGGGGAGAGCGGCGAAGTCCTTTACAGCAAGAGCTTTCGTGAAGATCGCGATTATATCGAGCTCGATAAGCCCGCCGATTTCGCCTTCTCCGACCTCTCGTCCGGCTTCCGCACCCGGCTTTTCTCGGTCCTCTTCGGAACGCCGACGATCGAAGAGCGGGCCCTGCTCAGGCGTTGAGCCGAACCCTGTCTAAGCCCGACAAAAGGCACGCTTTTCCAGGCCCGCCGGGAGCCTACCCCGGACCCTTTTTCGGCGCTTTTTGGGCCCCTGCGCGGGCTCCGGCCGGTCCTTTTTCGAGCGCCCGTCCGGCGTCTCCTTTGGAAGCCCCCGAAGACCCGTTTTCCCCTAAAAAAAAGCTTGAAAAGGCCTCCCCGGAGTGCTATGATTCCCGGGCCTCTCCCGGACGATAGCCGTTCCGCGAGAGGATTTTCCACAGATGTGGAAAATTCTGTGGAAAAAATAGCAACTCCCATGGAACCTAAAGAAAATCAAAACCCTTGGATTCAAATCTTGAGGGCCCTCGAAAGCAAGGTCGATCCGAACTCCTTCGAGACCTGGTTCGAGCCGACGACCTTCATCGGAAGGGAACAGGATTGCCTCTACGTCAAGGTCCCGAACGCCTACTTCCGGGACTGGCTGTCCTTCCACTATTCGAACGTCATCGGCGAATGCTGCCGCGATCTCTTCGGCCAGACGCTCGATATCCGCTATATCCACGAGGACACTCCGGCCGTGTTCATGCGCCGCTCCCCCGACGAGCGGAAGACAAAGCCGGGGCAGGCCGTCAACCCGAACCTCAATCCCAACTACACTTTCGAGAACTTCGTCGTCGGCAGCTGCAACCAGTTCGCCCACGCCGCCGCCTGGGCCGTGTCCAAAAACCCGGCCAAGTCCTACAACCCGCTCTATATCTACGGCGGGGCCGGCCTCGGCAAGACCCATCTCATGAACGCCATCGGCCAGTTCGCTCTCCAGCAGAACGCCCGGGCCAAGGTCCTTTACGTCACGACCGAAAAGTTCATGAACGACCTCGTCACCCACCTCCAGTACGGCAAGGTCCTGGAGTTCCGTGAAAAATACCGCACCGTCGACCTCCTGCTCATGGACGATATCCAATACCTGGCCGGCCGGGAACGGACCAAAGAGGAATTTTTCCACACCTTCAACCACCTTTATGACAGCCAGAAGCAGATCGTCATCTCCAGCGACTGCCCCCCGAAGGAGATTCCCCATCTCGAGGAGCGCTTTCGCTCCCGCTTCGAATGGGGTCTCATCGCCGACCTCAAGCCGCCCGACATCGAAACCCGGATCGCCATCCTCAAGAAAAAGGCCGAGGCCGAGGCGGTCACCCTGCCTGAGAGCGTCGCCCTGTACATCGCCGACAAGGTGCAGACGAACATCCGCGAACTCGAAGGATACATGCGCCGGGTTATCGCCTTCGCCTCCCTCAAGGGAGAGCGGATCGACCTCGACCTGACGAAGGAAGCCCTCAAGGGCTTGCTCGACACCTCGGCGACCATCGTCACGGTCGAAAAGATCCAGAAGCTCGTCTGTCACAAGTTCAAGATCAAGCCGTCCCAGCTCAAATCCAAGAACAACTCCCCTAAGATCGCTTTTCCCCGCCAGATCGCCATGTATATCGCCAAGGAGTTGACGAATTGCTCCCTGCCCGAGATCGGCAAGAAATTCGGTGGAAAACATCACACGACGGTCATCCACAGCATCCGCAAGATCAACAAGCTGCGCAACGACGATCCCGAATTCAACAAAGAGATCAACAGCCTGATGGCCTTCATCCAATGAGGAAGATCATGGATTTGGCAAAGATATGCACATTTGCAGAGGACTTTATTATTTCTCTTCTTGATTTCGGATTTTATTCTGAATTAAATAATAAGAAAGAATAGAAGGAATACGACGCGAAAGGTGACGATATGAAATTCTCACTCTCGAAGGAAGCTTTTCTCGCGGAACTGCAGATCCTCCAGGGCATCGTCGAGAAGCGGAACACCATGCCCATCCTGGCGAACGTCCTCATGAACGTCTCGGCGTCCGAGGTCGAGCTGACGGGGACGGACCTGGAGGTTGGTCTGCGGACGCACATCGGCGCGGACATCGAGAAGACGGGGGCGATCACGGTCAACGGTAAGAAGATCTTCGAGATCGTCAAGTCCCTGCCCGAGGGGCAGGCCGTCGAGGTCGAGCTGAAGGACGAAACCCTCGAGATCCGGGCGGGGGCAAGCGAATTCAAGGTCCTCTGCCTGGCCAAAGAGGACTATCCCCAGGTGCCGGACGCCAAGTTCGAGCAAGGGATCACGTTGTCTCTCCAGGACTTCAAGGATATGATCGACCGGGTCTTCTACGCCATCACCCAAGAACAGCGCTATTATCTCAACGGGGCGCTGCTTTCCCTGAAGAACCGGCAGATCGAGCTCATCAGCACGGATGGCCACCGGCTGTCGTACACGAAGAAGGCCCAGGACGGGCTGAAGGTCGAAAAGGAGCTCAGCGTCATCGTGGCCAAGAAGACCTTGAACGAGATCCGCAAGCTCGAGGGCGAGACCGTCGCCTTCGACCTTGACGAGAACAACCTCTTTTTCCGGGTCGGGGCGAGGACGCTCATCTCCCGGATCATCGAAAGCAAGTTCCCGAACTACCAGGCGGTCATTCCCAAGGACAACCCCGGGCGGCTCGTCATGGGGCGGGTGGAGCTGGCCGACGCCATCCGGCGGGTCTCCCTCCTGTCGGCGGAGCGGTCCAAGGGGATCAAGTTCACCGTCGAGAAGAACCGCCTGCGGCTCTTCTCCTCGAACCCAGAGATTGGCGAGGCGCGAGACCGCCTGGCCGTCGAGTACAAAGGCCAGGACCTCGAAGTCGGCTTCAACGCCCAGTACCTGCTTGATTTTCTCACTGCGGTCGGCTCGGAGAAGGTCGTCTTTGAGCTCAAGGACGAAAATAGCGCCGTCCTGATGAGGCCGGAGACAGAGGAAGGCCTGACGAATATCTACGTGCTCATGCCCATGAAGATCTGATCGGTCCCTTGACCGGATCGTAAGAAATGGGATTGTTCTGCTAAGCCAGCTCCAGAGTTCTTTATCCTTTGCTATCCGAGTTCTTGGGGAACCCTCGCGCGGCGGCGATGGGTGTTGCCTCGAAGATCCCCGTCCGTGGAGGGGGGACCGGCAGGGAGCGGAGTCTTCGGAGCGACCATCAGCACCGCCCCGGAGCGACACGGAGGGGCGGCGCTGGGAACACCTTAAGAAAGCGCTCTTCTCCGATATTACGCAGAATCGAGGCTTCGAGTGCTCAGCCCCGATTCTGCCGGGTCGCTCCCAAGAGTCCGCTTCCCGCCGCCGGGGGGCCGGGGAGCTAGAGGCAATACCCTGAGCCAAGCCGCAGACAGGGCTATCTCTGAATCAACGAGAGAAGCCTTCTTTTGCGGGATCAGACTTTGGGCTCGGCGGAAGCTGGAGCGGCTGGCGCGGCGGGCTTGGGCTTCATGACCGCCCGGACGTAGACCCAATCCTTTTTCAGCTTGTGGCGGTCGTCCGCGGCGATCTCGAAGAGACTATCGATCTGCATCGCCTTCGGGGTCGTCGGGCAGGAATCGACGCACTGGGCGCAGTGGATGCAACGGTCGTTGTGGATGACCATGCGAAAACGCTTCTCGGCCTCGTTGACGGCTGCGATCTCGATGGCCTCGGCCGGGCAGTCGCGCTCACAGGCCCGGCAGACGATGCAGAGCTCGGGCCGGAGATAGGGCGTGCCCCGGAAGTCCTTCGGCACTTCGAGCTTCTTGAAGGGGTAATCGACGGTCGCCGGCTTCTTGAAGAGGTGGCGCAGAAGCTCGGGCAGGAAGGCGGCTATTCTCATGACAGGAATCCCTTCAAAAGGATCGTGGCCAGGAGCTGGATAACGGCCAGCGGGGCCAGGACTTTCCAGGCGAAACTGACGACCTGGTCGATGCGGATCCTCGCCGTCAGCGCCCGGATGAGGGATAGGAGGAAGATAACGAAGAGCGTCTTGGCGGCGAAATGGACGAAGCCGATGAGCGCCCCGCCGGGAAAGCCGCCCAGGAAAACGGCGGCCAGGAGGCCGCTGGCGACGACGAGCTCGACGTCAAAAGTCAGGCGGAAGAGGGCCAGTTTCTTCCCCGAGTATTCGGTGAATGTGCCGCCGACGATCTCGGTCTCGGCGTCGGGGATGTCGAAGGGGGTCCGTTCGAGCTTGGCCTGCACGGCGATGAGGGCAACGACGAAGCCGAGCAGATTCACGAGGAGCAAAAGGGGCTTGGCCTGGTAGAAGGCCGAGATCTCGGCCAGGCGCCAGGAGTTGGCCAGGATGGCCGGGCTCAGGACGGCCAAGAAGAACGGCACCTCGTAGCCGAAGAGCATCGTCAGGACGCGGGCTCCGCCGATCGTGGAGAAGAGGTTGGTCGAGGACCAGGCGGCCAGGAAGAGGATGAGCGTCGGCAGGCTGAGGAGGTAAAGCATGACGATGATGTCGCCGGAGAACGATGTCCAGCCGGCGCGGGCCAGATCGAAGTTCCAAACGGGCAGGAGCAGGGCGGCCGTCGAGACGACGGCCAGGCTGACGGCCGGCAGGACGTTGAAGAGGCCCTTGTCGGCCGCGTCGGGGACGACGTCCTCCTTGGCCAGGAGCTTGAAGAAATCGGCGATGGGCTGGAGGAGGCCGAAGCGGCCGGTGTGGGTCGGGCCCATCCGGTTCTGGAGCCGGGCGTAGACCTTGCGGTCGAACCACTCGCAGAATGTCGAATAGACGAACAGGAACAGGATCCCGGGATAGATGAGGAGGTAGAGGAGGGTTCTCAGAACGGCCATACCGCATTCCCTTTCACCGAGGCATACTTGGACCGGTCGAGGGCCCGCCGGCGGAGATCGCTCATGCGGACGATCGATTCCTCGCCGCTCCGGGCGCTGATCAGGGTCACGGCCCGCTCGGCGCAGCAGATGCAGGGGTCGATCGCGGCGAAGATCAGGGGGATATCGGCGATGAAGCCCTTGCGCAGCATCACCACCGTCGCCGGGTAGTTGGCCAGCGTGGGCGCCCGGACCTTGAGCCGCTCGGGCTTGTCCGAACCGTTCGATTTGATGTAATGAGTATTCTCGCCGCGGGGTGCTTCATAGCGGCTGAGGGCCTCGCCGGGCTTGGCCTTGCGCGGCGCCTTGACGACGATGTCGCCGTCCGGCAGGCCTTTGACCATCTGCTCGATGAGACGGTAGGACTGGAGGAGCTCTTTGACCCGGACGACGACCCGCGCGAGGACGTCGCAACTGTCGGCCGTGCAGACCTCGAAGTCCAGTTCGTCGTAGACGGCGTAAGGGTCCTCTTTCCGGACGTCCCGGGCGACGCCCGAGGCCCGGGCGACGGGGCCGACGGCGCAGAGTGCGATGGCCTGTTCCTTGCTCAAGAGGCCGACGCCGGCGATCCTGGCCACGAAGCTAGGCTCATTGGCTCCGATCCCGAAATAGTACTCGCTCCGCTTCTTCAGCGTGGCGATGCCCTCGAGGATCGTGGCCTTCTGCCCGGCGTCGATGTCCCGTCGGACGCCGCCGATCGTGTTCATGGCGTAGTGGACGCGGTTGCCGGAGATCATCTCCAGGAGGTCCATGACGATCTCGCGGTCGCGCCAGGTGTACATGAAGAAGGAGTCGAAGCCGGCCTCGTGCCCGGCGACGCCGAGCCAGAGGAGGTGGCTGTGAACGCGCTCGAGCTCAGAGACGAGGTAGCGGATGTAGAGACCCCGGCGGGGCGGAGTGAGCTCCATGAGCCGTTCCACGCCCTGCACGAAGCAGGTCGCGTGGGAATGGGAGCAGATGCCGCAGATGCGCTCGGTCAGGTAGATGTTCTGGACCCAGGTCTTCTCCTCGGCCAACTTCTCCAGGCCGCGGTGGTTATAGCCGAGCCGGATGTCGGCATCGGTAATGACCTCGCCGTCGACGGTCATGCGCAGGCTGATCGGCTCCTTGAGCGCCGGATGCTGGGGGCCGATGGGGATCTGGAAGCTCATGACTTTCCTCCGGGGATGACTTCCTCAGGCCGGACGTGTTTCCAGTCCTTCCTCAACGGGTACTGGCCGTCGGGCCAGTCGTCCGGCAGGTTGAGGCGGCGCCCGTCGGGGATGCCCTCGACGGCGACGCCGAACATCTCCTGGATCTCGCGCTCGTAAAAGACGGCGCCGGGAATGACGGCCGAGATAGAGGCGATCCGGGGCTCGGACCTCGGGACCTCGGTCCGCACGGTGATGCTGGCGGCCGGCGAAGCGAAATGGTACAGGACCTCGAACATCTCGCTCTTGTCGACCCCGCTGATCGTAGCCAGGTAGGCGCAGTCGTACTTATCCCTGAGGAGGGTCACGGTCGGGACGAGCTCCGGCGCGGCGACCTTGAGGAAGATGCGGCGGCGGTCGGGGTTCGTGAGCTCGAGGGCCTTGGCCCCGAGGTCCCGCTTCAGACTTTCGACGATCTCGATGTCGGACATGGCAATTCCCTCGGGCTTAGAGTTTTCCGAGCAACTTGACGACGCCGTCAACGATGGCGTCAGGCCGGGCCGGGCAGCCGGGGACATACATGTTCACCGGGATGACCTGGTCGAGGCCGCCCATGACATTATACGCCCCGCGATAGACGCAGCCGGCCATGGCGCAGGCGCCCACGGCGATGACGAACTTGGGGTCGGGCGTCTGCTCGTAGATACGGATGATCCGGTCCTTGATCTGGCGCGTCACCGGGCCGGTGGCAATGATGACGTCGGCGTGGCGGGGCGTGGCCTTGAGCAGGATCCCGAAGCGCTCGACGTCGAAGCGCGGCGTCAGCGCGGCGACGATCTCGATATCGCAGGCATTGCAGGCGCCCGAATTGAGGTGCAGAATCCAGGGCGACTTGATCCTGGACCAGCGGGCGAGCTTATTGAGCATGTTAACTCCTTGTGACCAGGGCCGAGACGGACAGGACGATCATGACCAGGTAGAACAGCGCGAAGAAGACGATCTTGCCCGACGGAACGGTGGCGATGACCAGCACCGCGACGTGCATCATCGTGAAGAACAGGGCGATAAAGAAGAAGAGCCGGTAGCCAAACTGCACCTTGACACCGGGGATATTCTCGCCGCAAGCGTAAGTGGTCAGCTTGCCGCCGACCTTGGTCAGCTTGGGCGCCATGCCCTTGCCCAGGCCGTAGAGGCCGAAGGCTGCGGCCAGGAAGACGAAGAAAGCGACGGGAGGGGAGAGGAGGACACCGATTCCAGTCATGGCTTACCCTTTCAGCTTGGCCAGATTGCGGACGTCGAGGGACTTCGTGTGCCGGTAGATGTTGATGATGAGGGCCAGCGCCGTGGCCACCAGGCTGACCTCGATGACGATGTAGGTGATGACCAGGGCTTGGGCTGTCAGGATATTGGCCTTGGCGAAGCCCGTCCCGAGGAGAAGCAGGCTGATGCCCTTGCCGATGACCTCGATCCCGATGAAGAGCTTGATGAGGTTCCGCTTGCCCAGGAGGCCGAGGATCCCGGCGAAGACGAGGGCGGCCGCGAAAAAGAGGTAGAGATACCAGGTGTTAGTCATGTTTGTCCCTCTTGCGGAATAGGGCCAGGACCGCGAAGACGCCGGCCAGGATAACGGCGATCTGGCCGACGAGGTCGAAGGTCCTCGCCCTCCAGAGGACCTCCCCGAAGGAGCCCGACTCCGCGCCCGAGGCCAAGGCCGGGACCTTCCCGAGCAAACCCTTCATGACCAGGGCGTCGATAACGAGGAAGGCGACGAAGACGAGGGGGAAGACCCAGTTCACGAGCCTCGACTCGCGGACCTCCTCGCCCGTGCGGGTCAGGGCGATGGTCAGGACGAACAGGACCGTAATGAGCCCGGCGACGACGGAGATCTCGAAGACTCCGGCGTACGGGGCGTTCATCCGGAAGAAGATGATCCCCAGGAGCAGGCTGGCTGCGGCCAGGGAGATGGCCGACCGGATAAGGTCCTTGAGCAGGATGGCCAGGACCGAGAAGATCACCAAACCGATGAGAAGGGCTGTTTGCAGGATCATCGTCTAAAATCCCCACGATCCGGTCACGGCGTGGACCCCGTCCGCGAGGACGTCGGCGGCAGGCTGGATCCAGGTCGTAACGGTCGACGAGAAGAGGATGCCGATCCCCACGCAGAGAAGGGCCAGGAGGACGGTGGCGGCCGTCATCCAGAAGGGCGCCTCCTTGACGGCGGCCCATTTTGCGTTGAGCTTGCCGAAGAAGGCCTTCCGTTGCATGAGGAGGTAGTACCAGAGGGTCAGGACCGAGACCAGGACGGCGATGACGGCGAAGACCGGGTGGCCGGCCTGGACGAGCGCGATGATGATGAGAAGCTTCGACCAGAAGCCGTTGAGGGGCGGCACGCCGGCGATCGACAGGGCCCCGACAAGGTTCGTCGCGGCCGTGACCGGCATGCGCTTGGCCAGGCCGCCCATCTCGTCGAGGTCGCGGGTGCCGGTCGCCTGCTGGACGGAGCCGCTCGTCAAAAAGAGGAGCCCCTTGGCCAGGGCGTGGTTGAAGAGGTGGAAGAGCCCGCCGGCGATGCCGAGGGGCGTCCCGATGCCGATCCCCAGGACGACGTAGCCGACCTGGCTGATCGATGAGTAGGCCAGCATCCGCTTCATGTCCCTCTGGCCGAGCGCGAGGAAGGCGGCCACGACCATGGAGACCGCGCCGAGTCCCATCAGGACCGTCGACAGGGCCGGCGTCAGGCCGAAGACGTTGAGGAAGACGCGGGTCATGGCGTAGACGCCGGAGACCTTGATGAGCAAACCGGACAGGACGGCCGAGATGGGCGCCGGGGCCGATGGGTGGGCGTCCGGGAGCCAGGCGTGGAACGGAACGAGGGCCGCCTTGAGGCCGAACCCCAGAAGGAAGCCGGCCGCGGCGATCGTCAGAACCGGCCCGGCATTGAGATCTCGGAGGGCGGCGGACACGGCGGCGAAATCGAGGCTTCCGGTCATCCCGAAGACGACCGCGATCGCGGCCACGAGGAAGGCCGAACCCACGACCGAGAGCATGAGGTACTTGAAGGCGGCCTCGAGCTCATCATGGTCGAGCCCGAAGGCGACCAGGGCGTACGAGGCGATCGCGGCCACTTCGAGAAAGACGTAGACGCTGAAGAGGTCGGTGGCCAGGATGAGCCCGTTCATGCCGGCCATCATGACGAGGTACAGGGCGTAATAATTGGCCTTGGCCCCGTAGTGCTCCATATAGTCGATCGAGAACAGACAGGCCGCGAGGCCGACGAGGGCGACCGCCATGAGCATGAACAGGCTGAAACCGTCCAAGGCCATCCGGATGTTGACCGTCTCGCCGAACCAGGACAGCTGTTGGAGGACGGGGCCGCCCGCGATGAGGGTCCGGCCGGCGATCGCGGCATAGACGAGCAGGACGAGGAGGGTCGCGTTGGCCAGCAGGTCCGGGAGGACGCGCCGCGAGACCTTGCCGACGAGAGGCAGTATTCCCGCCACGATGAGCGGAAGGACGACGAAGAGTATGATCAACGCTCCTCCTCTCTACTTCGCCAGCAGGCTGACGAGCCCCGCCAGGATGATCAGGCCGGCCAGGCACCAGGCCAGGTAGTTCGCGTAATGCCCGTTGTGGGCCTTCCTCAAAATGCCGGTGAATTTTTCGCCGGTGATGGTGACGACCTTCTCGAAGACGAAGTCGATGGGCCGGTCGATGCCCTTGTACAGGACCATCGACAGCCCCCTGAGGACCTTGATGCCCTGTTCGTACGGATCGAAGACCCGGCGCTCGGCCAGATCGTAAGCCTGGTGCATGACCGGGAGGTTGTGCACCGGCTCGGAGGCCAGGTAAGCCTTGCGTCCCGACTTCAGGAAGCCGTAGCGGTGGAGCAGGAAGGCCAGGACGAGGCAGGCGATGGAGACAAGGGCGACCCAGTTGAAGAGGGACAGCGCGTGGCTGGTGAAGTCGAGGTGGGCCCCGGCCTCGACGTGTCCTTCGAGGATGGGCTGGATGAACAGGGTCAAGGGCAGTTTGTTGTAAACACCGAACAGGATGCACAGGCCGGCCAGGACGAGGATGGGAAGGACGATGCCCGGCTGGCTTTCCCGGACCACGGGGACCTCGCGCGTCCGCTCGCCGAAGAAGACGGAGTGGCCGGCCTTGAGGAACGAAGCGAAGGTGAAGATGGCCCCGATCCACGCGGCGATGGCGAAGACCGAGTATCCGGTCTCGAGGGCGCCGTGGAAGACCATCTCCTTGGACACGAAGCCGTTGAGCGGCCAGACGCCCGAGATGGCCAGGGCGCAGACGGTGAAACCGAAGGCCGTGAGCGGCATATCACGGCGCAGGCCGCCGAGCTTCTTGAGCTCGGTCGTGCCGGTGCGATGCTCGACGGAGCCGGCGCTCAGGAAGAGGCCGCACTTGTACATGGCGTGGTTGATCATGTGGAAGATGCCGCCGGCGATGCCGACGGGAATGGCTGTGCCGATGCCGAGGATCATGTAGCCGACCTGGCTGATGGCGTGGTAGGAGAGGAGCCTTTTCAGGTCCTTCTGGACAAGGGCCATAAGGACGGCCAGGACGATGGTCACGGCGCCCAGGATCATGAGCAGGATGGAGAGGCCGCTGCCGGACCGGATCTTGAAGAAATCGAGGGAGATGCGGGCCAGGAGATAGATCCCGAGGAGCTTCTCGAAGGCGGCCGGCAGAAAGGCCATGAAGGTTACCGGCGCGTCGACGGCGGCATCGGGGATCCAAGTGTGGAAGGGCATCGCGCCGGCTTTCCCAGCCGCCCCGATCATCATCAGGACGAAGGCCACGGCGGCGATCCCGGTCGGTTCGACGGAAATCTCCGACATCGTCGGCGTGCCGGCCACGGACCAGAGAAGACCGATGCCCAGGATCATCGAGAAATCGCAGAAGCCGCTGATGAGCAGGGCCTTGACCGCCGTCCGGCCGGAGGTCGGCCGGCCGCCGATCGTGATCAGGCCGTAGAGCGTGACGAGCAGGCCCTCCCAGAAAAAGAGGAGCGGCACGAAATTGTTGGACAGGGCCGCCCCGTTGGCGAAGGCGGCGGTCAGGAAGACGTAGGCCATGAACTCCCGCTCCCGGGGCGCGCCCTTCATCTTGACCGTGGTGTAGATCGTGATCAGGATGAGGAACCCCGCCAGCGCGAGAAGGATGAAGCTCGAAAAGTGGTAGAGGCGGAGATCGAAATCGATGCCCATGCCCAGCCAGGGAACGTTGAAACGGAGGTCCTTGAGGGAGAAGAAAGCGAAAGCGTAATAGACGAGCACGGCCGCTCCGGCGAAGGCCAGGGCATCGCGCACAAGGCGCAACGCTCTGGGCAGGAGGAGAAACACGACGGCCAGAACGGCGGGCAAGAGGATCGGAAGCAGCAGCATTTTGGACGTCATCGGAGCCACCAACTCATCTGTGTCGTCGCGATGTTGACGAGTTTCATCGGGTAGGAGACGAAGAGCCCGGCCGCCAAGCTGAGGACGGCCAAGATGGCGACGACATAGACCATGGATTTCGTCCTTTCGGGGGCCGGATGCTTGGCCTCACCGAGGAACACCAGACTGAAAACCTTGAATAGGTAGAACATCGTCAGGACCGCCGTGAACAGGGCCGCGGCGGCGACCCAGGTCCGGCCGGCCTGGACGGTGCCCAGGATGACCAGGAATTTTGAGAAGAACCCGCCGAAGGGCGGAATGCCGATGACGGAGAAGGAGCAGAAGAGGAAGGCCATGGCCGTAACCGGCATGGTTTTGATCAGGCCGCCCATCTCCCGGATGTCCTTGGTGTGGACGGCGTGGATGACGATGCCCGCGCAGAGGAACAGCCCGGCCTTGGCTAGGCCGTGCATGAGGATGAAGAGGAGCGACCCGGAAACGCCGGCGGCGTTCATCATGCTGAACCCGAGAAAGATGTAGCCGATCTGGCTGACCGTCGAGTAGGCCAGGATCCTCTTGAGATCGTTCTCCACGGCGGCGGCGCCGGCCGCGACGAGGCTGGAGACCATGACGATGACGGGAAGGGCCTGCTGCCAGCCGTCGGGCAAGCGGAAGGTGTAGAGGAAGAGCCGGGCGAAGGCGTAAACGCCGATCTTGACCAGGACGGCGGCGTGGAGCAGGGCCGTGACGGTGGTCGGCGCGACGCCGGCGTCAGGCAGCCAGGTGTGGAGCGGGACGGTGGCCGATTTGGAGAACAGGCCGAAGAGGATAAGCAGGACGGCCGTCCCGGGGACGAGCGTGCCGCGCATGGCCGTCACGTCAAAGGTATTGGTGACGCCGTAGATCTGGATGAAGCCGAGGAGCATGACCACGGCGCCGAAGAACGTGACGAGGAAAGCCTTGTCGGCCTTGCGAACGTGATCGGGCTGGCGGTAGAAGCCGATGAGCCGCCAGCAGCTGATGGCGATGATCTCCCAAAAGAGGTAGAGGAAGACGAGGTTCCCGGAGAAGACGAGGCCCATCATCGACCCGATGAAGAGCAGGACCATGAGGTAGTACTCGCTCTGGTTCTCTTCCTCGTGAATGTAGCCCAGGGAATAGACGACGATGAGGAAGCCGACGAAGGACGACACAGCGGCCATGAAGATCGACAGCGGATCGACGATGAGGATGAAATCGAAGCCCATGGCCAGGTTCTTGCGGACGACGAGCTCCCCTCCCCGAAGAGCGAAGGGGATGAGCGTCAGGGGCAAGACGGCCGTCGCGCCGCTCACCAGGACGGCCCAGATCGAGCGAACGCGCCTCGCGGCGAGCCCGGCGAGCGGCGCCGCCAAGGAGCCGAGGATGGGGACCAGGATCGTGAGGAGGACGGTTGTTTCGACGTTCATGGGGACGGGTTGCCTTCCTTAATAAAGAAGGGTCAGTATAGTGTTGCTCCCGGGGGTTGTCAAGATTTTCCACAGGCCGTCCTCAGCTTTTGAACAGGCTTTTCCAGAGCCATATTTCAGTTGCTTTTTGGCCTCGAAAGGAGGATAAGGAAAGGATAAAAAGCTGAATCCGCCGACGAGGTGATACCATGGCCGTCGAGATCCGCGAGGTCGCTTCCCGCAAGGACCTCAAGACCTTTATCTACCTTCCCGAGAGAATCCACGCCGGTCACACGAATTGGGTCCATTCGATCTACATGGACGACTGGAAGTACTTCGACCCGAAGAAGAACAAGGCCTTCGGCTACAGCGACACGGTCCTTCTGCTGGCTTGGAAGGCCGGCCGGCCGGCCGGCCGGGCCATGGGCGTCATCAACCACCGCTACAACGAGCATCGGAACGAGAAGACGGCCCGCTTCGGCTACCTGGACACGTGCGAGGACAAGGACGTCTTCCGGGCCATCCTCGGCTTTATCGAGAACTGGGCCCGGGCCAAAGGGATGACCAAGATCGTCGGCCCCTATGGTTTCTCCGACCAGGACCCCGAGGGCTTTCTCATCGAAGGCTTCGAGCACCGGGCGACGATCGCCACCTATTACAATTTCGAGTGGATGCCCCGCTGGCTCGAGGAAGAGGGCTACACCAAGGACAACGATTGGTTTGTCTACAAGCTGACCGTGCCCAAGGAGATGCCCGAGTTCTACAAGAGGATCTATGAGCGGGCGATGAAGCGCGGCACCTACGAGATCGTCGAGTTCAAGACCCGCAAGGAGATCAAGCCCTGGATCCGGCCCGTCCTGGGCCTCATGAACGAAACCTATATGTCCGGCAACATCTACGGCTTCGCGCCCCTCGAGGAGCAGGAGATGGACGACCTAGCCAAGCGCTATCTCCCGATCGTCGATCCCCGGTTCGTCAAGGTCGTCGCCAAGGACGGCGAGGTTTTGGCCTTCATCATCGCCATGCCCGACATGACCGAGGGCATTCGCAAGGCCCGGGGCCGCCTTCTTCCCTTTGGGTTCATCCACGTCCTCCGGGCCGCCAAGAAGACGAAGCAGCTCGACCTCCTGCTTGGGGCCGTCAAAGAACAGTACCGGGGTCAGGGGCTCGACGTCCTCATGGGGGTCAGCGTCCTCCAGTCGGCCTCGGAAGCCGGCATGGACATGATCGACACCCACCACGAGATGGAGGCCAACGTCAAGGTCCGGGCCGAGATGGAGCGCATGGGGGGAAAAATCTACAAGAAGTACCGCGCCTTCCAGAAGCCCCTCGTTTAGCCGCCGGCGTCCCGCCGGTCCCATCGGGCGGGGGTAGGCGCTAGGCGAGGAACGACACGACGTAAGCCGCCGTCAGGACCGTCAGCACGGCGACCGTCAGCCAGGCCAGCCCGTTGAACAGCTTCCCGTTCTTGTAGGGTCCCATGAGCTTCGGGCTGTTGATGAGCACCAGCATGAAGACCAGGACGACCGGCAAGACGAGGCCGTTGACAACCTGGGAGACCAGCATGACCCTGAATAGGGGGATCCGCGGCAACAGGATGATCCCGGCCCCGACGAAGACGAGCAGGGAGTACAAGCCGTAGAACTGCGGGGCCTCGGAGAATCTCTTGTTCACGCCGTTCTCCCAGCCCATCCCCTCGCAGATGATGAAGGCCGTCGACAGGGGCAGGATGGAGGCCGCGAAGAGCGACGCGTTGAGCAGGCCGAAAGCGAACAGGGCCGAGCAGTAGCGTCCGGCCAAGGGCTTCAGGGCCAGGGCGGCGTCCGCCGCCGTCTCGACGTGGATGCCGGCCTTGAAGAGCGTGGCCGCGCACGTCAGGACGATGAAGCCGGCCACGACGGTCACGATGAAGCTTCCGACGATGACATCCAGCCGGGCGTGCTTGTAGTCGCGGACAGCGATGTTCTTCTCGACGATGGAGGCCTGAAGGTAGAACTGCATCCACGGGGCGATGGTCGTCCCGACGAGCCCGATGACCATGCCCAGGGCGCCGGGAGAGAAGTCGAGGCTCGGCCGGATAAGGCTCGACCCGACGGCCGCCCAGTCGGGTTTCGCCAGGAAGCCCGAGACGATGTAGGTCACGTAGAACAGGCAGGCGAAGAGAAAGATTTTCTCGACGGACCGGTAGGTGCCCTTGACGACGAGAAGCCAGACGAGGACGGCGCTCAGCGGGACGGATACGAACTTAGAGACATGGAAGATCTCCAGGCTGGAGGCCACGCCGGCGAACTCGGCGATGATGTTGCCGAAGTTCGTGAGCAGGATCCCGAAGAGAAGATAGACCGTGATCCTGACCCCGAAGCGCTCGCGGATGAGGTCGGAGAGTCCCTTGCCGGTGACGACGCCCATCCGGGCGCTCATCTCCTGGACGATGACCAGGACGAACATGACCGGGATGAGGGTCCAGAGGAGCGTGTTGCCGTAGTGGGCGCCGGCCATCGAATAGGTGGCGATCCCGCCGGCGTCATTGTCGACGTTGGAGGTGATGATGCCCGGGCCCATGACCGCCAGGAAGAGGAGGAGGCCTTTCCAGCGGCGCTTGAGGATATCCATGGGCGTGCCTCCTCCCCGCGCTCAGAGCTCCTCGGCCGTGGCTTGGACGATGTCCTGGAGCGTAATGATCCCCTGGATCACGCTCGCGGCATCCACGACCGGAACAGCCAGAAACTTGTACTTGTTGAAGACGTCGGCGACCGCGCCGATGCCGTCCCCGATCTCGACCGCGAGGACGTTGGGATTCATGAGTTCCCCCAGCTTCTCTTCCTTGCCGCAGAGCAGGAGGTGGCGCAGGGTGACGACGCCGGCCAGCCGATGAACCTCGTCGGTAACGTAGATGTAGGCGACCGTTTCCAGGGGATGGAAGGCGGTCCGGAAGGCCTCGACGGCGTCGCCGATCGTCTTATCCTGGCCGAGGGCGAGAAAATCGGTGGTCATGATGCCCCCCGCCGTCCCCTCTTTGTGCTTCATGAGGCCCACGACGCGCTCGCGGAAGGGATTCTCCATCGTGCCGATGAGGTGCTCCATCTTCTCCTCGGGAAGGTCGGACAGGAACTCCTTGGCCTCGTCCGGCTCCATGGATTCGAGGATATCGGAGGCCTTTTCCGGAGCGGCCGTCTCGATCAGCGAGAGCTGCAGCCGGGGATCGACCTCCTGAAGTGTCTCGGCGGCCGTCTCCGTGTCCAGCGCCCGGAAGACGGACGACCGGTTGGCCCGGTCGAGCTCCTCGATGATGTCGGCGATGTCCGAGGGATGCATGTCCCGGATACGTTTCAGGGTCACGTTCAGCTTGAGGTTCCGCTTCGGATCGCTGGCCAGGGGCTGGACGTATTTCCAGGAGGCCAGCCTCTCCGGGATCCGGGAGCCGAAAAGCCACGTCGACAGCGCGTCGACCCGCCGGAGCCAGCCCATACGACGGAGAATGCCGCGAAGGCCGAAATCGACGTGGGCCAGCCGGAGCTCGCCGTGGACGAAGAGGAGGTGGACGTCGTTGATCCGCTCGATGCGGGCCCCATAGGTGTCGACGACCTGCTTGTCGAGCAGGTCGTCGCGGGCGAGGATCTCGTCCGGCCCGACCTCGAGATCGGTCATTGAGCTTTCGGCACCCGGCCTGAGGACGATCGGGCCCGGGCCCAGCGTCTCGACTTGGGCCCAACCGAGGGCCCGCGGCGACTTCCCGGACCGGCGGCGGACGACAAGTGTCCCGGCTTTCGGATAGAGCTCTCCCAGCCGGACCTTGAGGTCGGCGACCCGGCCCACGGGAGTTCCGCCGGAGGCCAGGACCCGCCG
>Ga0326726_10002054_pt1 | contig 18668 bp, 14 predicted proteins | sample MHFenrmetagenome_2_FD_207603 | JGI IMG/M metagenome (GOLD analysis project Ga0326726, IMG submission 207603) | Lab enriched peat soil microbial communities from Michigan Hollow, Ithaca, NY, United States - MHF15MN | ecosystem: Environmental > Terrestrial > Soil > Wetlands > Peat | place: USA... | reverse complement strand
TATGCCATAACCTCAGGGGAGGCGGATTGGAATAGCGCTGCTGGGGGGCATGGACATTACATCCCGCTGCATGGCGGTTACCATGCCATCCCGCCAAAAGATTCCCTTTTTAAACTCCGGACAGAAATTGTCAGGAATCTTGTTGGAATGGACGTACCCGTAAAGTATCACCACCACGAAGTGGGAGGTCCAGGTCAGTCGGAGATCGAGACGCCTATGATGGGTCTTGTCCGGGCAGGGGACGCAACCATGATGATCAAGTATGTCGCCAAAATGACCGCCCATATGCATGGCCAAACTGCCACATTCATGCCTAAACCGCTCTATGGCGAAGCAGGCAGTGGAATGCATTTTCATCAACACTTGTTTCGTAAAGGTAAAAACGTCTTTTATGATGCCAGCGGGTACGGCTGTCTTTCGCAGGTGGCACTATATTATATAGGTGGTCTTCTAACTCACGGTCCTGCACTACTGGCTTTGACCAACCCCAGCACCAATTCCTATCGGCGGCTTATCCCAGGCTTTGAAGCGCCAGTAAATGCCTTCTTCTCTCTAGGAAATCGGAGCGCGGCGGTGCGCATCCCCAAGTATGCAAACCAGCCTGATACTGCACGCATGGAATTTCGCCCTCCCGATGCATCGTGCAACGTATACCTTGCATTGTCGGGGATGCTGCTGGCAGGCCTGGATGGGATTCGTCAGAAAATCGATCCATCTATTGCAGGATTCGGTCCAATTGACCAGAATGTGTTCGCCTGGACGGACGAGCAGCGTTCCCAAATTAAAGCCCTGCCATCCTCTCTCAACGAAGCCTTGCACGCACTGGAGACAGACCATGAATTTCTGACGTCGGGTGGGATATTTACAGAAGAACTATTAAGGCAGTGGGTTGATTTCAAACGAAATCAGGAGTACTATGCTGTTCGCAATAGGCCCCATCCCTATGAGATGAACTTATATTTCGATGTATGAATTAAAGAACTGAATCCAACCATCCATGGAACGAGACTATGTCGTCCTAGTTCTAAAAGTATTAACCATCCTGCCATATTGCCAGCTATTGACCTAATCATTCTGTAGATTGAGGTTTCCGGGTCGATGTTTATGAATAGAATGTCCCGGTCTTTGCGAAAATACAACCGGGAAAATGTTCAGATGTTGATATGTATTTGTGGATGTATGTGAATAGGGTGGTACCCAAGTCACATTAAAAACATCATATTTGATAATGGATATTAAGGGGGAGCTGCTTGCCCGCGATCATCCGATATATGAGCCTGACTATATCCAAAATTCCCAAAAGGATGGCGAGCCAAAGCACCAGGTGCACGAGTTGGGAAAGAATGGGCAACATCGATTGTGCCCATTCTGCATTGCCAAGGCTGGTTGTCAAAGTTTCCACCGTGATAGCAAGCAACGACGGGCCAGCAAGCATAAGTGCTGCAATCAAAATGCTGATCACTTTTAATCCGATCAAGATAATTCGCGCTGCCGTGTTCCAATGACCCATTCGTAACAGAATTATATTCAGGATGATGGTCAGCGACCAAACCAGGGTTAAATAAGGGACGTAATAGTAGAAGGCTGACGACAATAGGGGGATAAACGTCCAGTTTCCCGCGCCGATGTACCAAGCTCCATCCGTTCCATATCCGAACCCGATGACCTCCGGGAAAAAATTGAAGATAACAATGGCAGCGAAACAGGCAAGGATTTCTACTATGGCTTCTCCCATTTTGACCTGGTTGGGGGTGGATAATATGGTCAGGAAACGCGGGTCCCATTCCTTTTCTTTCGGCAGGCCTTTGACATCAATTTTCGCGCCGGTACGAAAGATTGCCCATTCCAGGATGGCGAAAATAAGAACCACGTTGCCTAAGGCAATAATTAATGCAACGCCAAGGTTGGCGACCCCCCTTACAATGGTTTCGAACGCATTTTGGGCATTACCGATTGCTGGATAAATTGCAATTCCAGACCGATCGCGCCCAGAATTCCGATGACAGGAAGCAGGATGCGCAACACCAGTATAAAAGTAGGATAAAGCCGCGGTCCAATCAGGTATCGGTCTCCCAGGTAGGTGCCAGCGACCTTCTCGGGTGATCCATAAGCTTTTAGAACCTCCAATAAAGTTTCTTCATCCACCGGTTTTCCAGTTTTTTGGCTGCGCTCATCGAGCATATCCTGCAAGAATGAACGAATCTCAGCTTCAATGTCGGCACGTGATTTTCTGGATAGTCGGCGCCCGACTTCTGAAACATAGGTATCGATCAGGTTGGTACTCATTCTCAATCTCCTAATTCTTTATATGTGTTAATTCTAGTATCCACTTTAAAGCATCTTGGTCATCATCGACACGATGTTGTTCCATTCCTGCTTCAGTCTCGGTAGAAGACCTCTGCCTTCGTTGCTGAGCACATAATATCGTCGCGGTCGATCAGCTTCTATGCGCCAGTTGGATTTGAGCAGTCCCTGGCTTTCGAGCCTGCGGAGCAAGGGGTAGAGAGTGCCCTGGTCAATCTCAAGACCCTGTTCTTTAAGCCCGTTGATAAGAGAATATCCATATTGCTCTTCGCCTAATTTGCTTAAAACTGCAAGGACGATGACACCGCGCCGAAGTTCCAGGATTGCATTTTCAATGGATTCGTTTTTCATAAAATCACCATTGATGACATTATACTATGTTAAGCATAGTATGTAAAGATAAATAGTATTATAAAAAAATCCGCTAGAGTCATTTCTCTGATGGATTTCTCTAGTTTATATTTTATATTTTTATATTCCGGGATTCCGTCGCAGGTAGAACAACCACCGCCCAATAGTTTCTTCAGCCAGTGCGATTATAAATACCCCAAACCAGCCTGCTATCCAGGGTTCAGAGGGCCAAAGGATTAAAGCCATCCCGCCAGCCAGCCCTGCCAGCAGCAGTCCAAACCGCCACTTACTTCGGCTCTCGTTTTCAAGTATAGGACTGGAAAATAAGATTAATATCGAAGCCAAAAAGGTCAGGACGCCAGCTAGAGCAATCCAAGTGAGGATGCCGTGCGAGTAATTCCACGAGAGGAGCGCCCCCGTAAGCCAACATCCCAGCCCCACAGTTGAAATTATGAACTCTCCCAGGGTGCGGAGAGAATTCCACGCGGGCATACTTCGTAGTTGATAGACACGTTGCATACAGTATAGGGCAACCAATCCGCCGAGAAGGGTAATCGCTGCAATGAGAATTTGAATGGGGGACGTAATCGTACGGAATATTGTAAGTCCTGCAAGCGTGACCCACAACCCTGCAAACCCTAAAGTGAAAAGAATCTCTCGGCTTAACCATGACTTACGCAAATGATTTAGCACCCGCCAGGCATTTTTTGGCGTTTTTAAGTGAAGCAATGAAACGATCAGGGCAAACGTCATAATCATACCGACTGCCATAAAGGGAATAAATATCATTTGCCCGGCAACGGTTTTATTAATAAAGCTCAAAAAAACGATGAAGATCGCGCCGAATGTACCAATCGCCATTTGAGCAAGCAGTGTGAAGGTGATTAGTGGGATTTCGCTACGGGCTGTTATCCTGGGCTGGGAAGGAGAAGTTTCTTCCCGATTGCTAACTTTAGAACCTTTTCCACCCAATTTCGACCCGGGATGTGGTTTGATGACCAGATGCGGTTCGGTGCGCGATAAGACCGGCAAAGGGAAGGGATGCTCCTCCCCTGGAATTTTCCACAATGCCTGCCCCATCTTTTCAACTATTGGTTCACTGCTATCAACCAGGTCCAGGCATCGCAATGGACAGGCGGCAACGCATGCAGGAGGGAGCCCTGCATCCAGGTAGTCAAAGCACAAATTACATTTGGTTATAACTCCGGCGAATTTGTCGACCTGGGGTGCGTCATAAGGACACGCCCAAGCACAATATCCGCACCCGATGCATTTGTGTGTATTGATCAGGACGATTCCATCCGGGCGCACCTCATAGGCATCCACGGGACATACTCCCGCGCATTTAGGGTGGACGCAATGATTGCATGCCATCGATAAATTGTAAGCAAGAACTGTATTAGTCCAGGCTCCGCCGACATGCGTCCATTCACCTCCACTGACCTCATAAACACGGCGCCACAGAACTCCGGCTGGAAGATTATTCTTATCCTTGCAGGCAGCCTGGCAGGCTTTACAACCGGTGCACGAACTTGAGTCAAAGTAAAAAGCGTAGGTCATTGTTGATAAATCGCAGATTGGGAATAAAACTGTTACTGATTATCCTGGTTTTTCTTTTTCGACCAAATCCATTTGTGAGATGGTTTAATAATTTTTTCAATTTCAACCATAATTGTGTGTTGGGCTGTCCCAAATGCGAATGGGGTCCAACGGTGGGAAGTCAGCATGTTGACATTCCCGCCATGGTCCACACCATCCTGATCTGGTTCGTACCATGCGCCTTGCGGGATATCGATTACTCCGGGCATGATACGTGGTGTAATCCGGCAAGGCAGCACGATCGTACCCCGATCGTTGTAAACTTTGACCTCATTGCCATCCTGAATGCCGCGGGCTGAGGCGTCCAGCGGGTTGATAAAAACGCGCTGGGGGAACGCCTCTTCCAGCCAATCATTGTTATCATGCGTGGAATGGACTCGGTGCAACGTGTGGTGACCAATTGCTTGCAGGGGGAATACGCCCTGGGTGGATACGTCCATCTTAGGAGAAATAGATCGATCAGATTGAAGCCCGGAATGTTTTTCCAATTTGGATGAAAAATTAACCAGTTCACCTCCAAATGGGGATTCCCATTCCTGGATGTATTTCGGTACAGCCGGGATTTCGATTGGGTTGTTAAGCTCGTATAACTTCTTCGAGAAAATTTCGATTTTCCCGCTGGGGGTATTTAATGGGAATTTATCCGGATCACGCCTAAAATCCTCAAACGCAATGGCGGGGTGGGTGGCCGGGCGAGTCCACGCTCCGAGATTCTGATTAATAAACTGGTCCAGTGTCGGTAATTCCGGGAATCGGATGCGCCGAAATTCATCCAAACAATATTCAACCCAAGCTTTTTCATCACGTCCCTCGGTAAAGGCGAAGCCGATACCCAACCGCTCTGCCAATTCTGCGCAGATACGATAATCGGACTTGCATTCCCCGGGCGGTTCGACCAATTTAGGTTGGAGTATGACCTCATCCCCATATTTCCAGCCATCCTCCACCCCCCATGTTTCGAACTGCGTACAGGCAGGCAGGACAATGTCCGCAAAGCGGGCACTGGGGGTCAAGAAATTATCCTGCACAACGATAAATTCCACCCTCGTCTCATCCCGCAGGATTCCAACAGTTCGATTGATGTCGGCGTGTTGGTTGATCAGGCAATTTGTTGCCACGCCATAAATCAACTTGATATCATTATCCAGCCGGTGAGTGCCACGCACTCCATCAGATGCTGTCATGGATTTGCCGCGCAGGCAGGCTTCGGTCCAAAGAAAAACCGGAATTTCGGCCTTAACAGGATTTTCCCCGGTGGGAAAAACTGTCCACAACCCGCCACCATCCGGTGCCTGCAGTCCCAAACCACTTGCCCATCCCCCGGGCACTCCTACATTCCCGGTGATGGCAGCCAGTACGCAGCCCGCCCGAACAACCTGTTCGCCATACGCACGGCGCTGCATTCCATATCCCTGGTAGAGTATTGAAGGTTTACAGGTGGCATATTCCCTGGCAATCCTTGCGATGGTACCAGCGGGTACTCCGGTAATTTTTTCAGCCCACTCCGGGGTCTTGGGCAACCCATCATGCACGCCCAAAATATAATCGCTATAACTTTCTGCCTCCATGATGGGCATCTGAGCCATGTCAAAGCCCACACAATGGGTACTTACAAAATCTGCTGCATAAAGCTTTTCAGTGATTAACACATGAGCCATGGCGCTCATCATGGCTGTATCCGTCCCCGGGCGTATGGGGACCCATTCATCAGCAAGCGCAGCAGCGGACAGGGTGTGGCGAGGGTCAATGCAAATTACACGCGCCCCCGCTTCACGCGCCAGCTTAATGAAATAATCGCTATTTGTACCGTCGCGCATTTCAGCTGGATTCCAACCCCACATAAGGATATATTTGGCGTTCAACCAATCCTGGCGCTGGTTGCCCGTGATGAGGGTACCGTACACGGTAGGAGTGGCAAGGTTGGTGGCTGCCCACGAATATGAATTGTATATTCCCAGACATCCGCCATATAAGTTCATTAACCGACGGGCTACGTGAGAGCCATTGAGCTGGTTATAACTGCCCGTGCCATAGGGAACGAATAACGAAGATGAACCGTATTTGCGCTTGATCCGTTCGAATTGTGAGGCGATGGAATCCAGTGCCTCATCCCACGATATAGGGCGAAATTTCCCCTCCCCGCGCCTGCCATATCGTTTAAGCGGTACCATCAAGCGGTCTGGATGATACTGTCTCCGTAAATACGCCCGCCCCCGCACACAGGCACGCAGTTGAGGCGCGGATAGCGTATCAGGGCGGTCGTCGGTGTCTAGACGAGTGATTCTCCCATCCTGTACGTGGGCGATTAGCAGGCAGCGTCCGCCGCAATTGTGAGCGGGGCAACCAACGCGGATTTTTTGGATTTCCCGGGATTTACTCTCCATATTACCAGTTTACTGGAGTGCTTATAGTTGGGATAGTGATGTATGTAATTTATTTCTCCGTTAGGTTATTTTTTGAAAATATACCAAAATAAGATTTCTATTACCTAAGCGAAGTATGCATAATATTCGGAGATTATTCTCATAGACAACCCGAAGAAGGTTGGAATTGAAAAGGCACCATTTCGGTTAATTGGGATGGAATACAAAGCCTAGAAGGAAACGTCCTCCGTAGGCACAGTTATGATTTAACAGGTTTCAGGTTTTTAATCTGAGAGAACAGGACAGATGCCAAAATGATTACACAACCCAAAATCTGGAGGGGAAGCAAATTTTGGTTGAGAATGAGCCATGCAGCGAATCCAGCAAAAACGGCTTCGAGACCGAGAATAAGTGCTGCGTCGGTGGGCGAGGTATGATTTTGTCCCCACACTTGCAGAGTATATCCAATTCCTATAGAGAGGGATGCCCGGTAAAGAATTGCACCTATTAAAGGAAAAGGGGTGAGTAGAGAAAGACTTTCGAATGCCACTCCCATGATGAAGTTGAGAGCTCCCGTGACAAAAAAATGCCCTGCAGCAAATGAAATCGGCTCAAAACGGGATGCATATTTCCCAAGGACGACAAAGTGTAATCCCCAGAAAATTGCTCCTAAAACCTCCAGGCTGTCCCCCTGATGAAACTGGAACCCATTTCCAGCGGTGGAAAGGAAATAAGCACCTACTGTGGCTGAAATTACTGCGACCAAATCCATCCAATGAGGGCGTTCATGAAATCCGAGCCACAGTAAAAAGGGGGTAAATACCGCGTACAGACTGGTCAGGAATCCAGCATTTGCAACCTTCGTAAACAATAAGCCCACCTGCTGAAGCGCTGTGGCAAAAAAAAGGATGACTCCTGCGATGAGCATCCATTTAAATTGTTCACGGCTTATTTTTTTACTACGTGGAATAAGTGGGATCAATATGACCGCAGCCAGAATGAAACTTACCCCATTAAATAAATAGGCGACATGGTAGCGCCCTGCTATGCCTTGCGAAATAAAACCAGTGCCCCAAATAAGAGCAACTGCAAAAAGTGTCAGATTCGCCTTTAGGCGCATGTTCTTTCCCATAAATTTCTGAATGCGCCCAATAATAGCACACGAAATCGACTTTATATATTAATCCATTAAAATAATTAAGTTGCTTTTCCACAAATAAGGATTCAGCAGATCCTATCCCTTAAAATATTGAATCGTTATCTGAATGGCAATCTCATATGTTCTTTATAATTCTGAGTTTTCCTGCCTCCACCACCCATATTTCCGTGGCAAATCGCCTGATGAAATAGCGGTCATGGACAACTGCAAGAACCGTGCCTGAATATTTGGTAAGTGCCTGCTCAAAACGAGCCCGGGAGGGGATGTCGAGGTGATAGACCGGCTCGTCGAATAAAAGGAAAGTACACCCTTGTCAACCAACAAGGCAAGTTCCAGACGGGAACGTTCTCCATAACTCATGCGTCCAATTGGACGCAATGGGTCGTCCCCACTAAACATGAAATAGTGTAAAAAGTGACGTGCCTCGGTTTGATCTAAGATGCGAGAACCCTGGATGATTTCAAGTGGACTTTTTGACAGGTCGAGAAGTTCCTGTTCCAGGGTCATATATCCGATTTTGGTAGACGGACTTAGCCAGATCGATCCGCCAACTGGTTTCAGCTTTCCAGCGATGGGGCGAATTAAAGTTGTTTTTCCGCAACCATTCGGGCCGGTCAGCACGACCCGTTGCCCACCACGAATTTGCAGCCGAAGACCGGCAAGCAGCGATTAATGAGCTGGATAGCCAATGGATAAGTCTTTCGTGATCAGGATATCCCGGCTGAGGTGTTCCGGCGCGGCCAAGTCGAGTTTAATCTGCCATGAAGGTCGCGGTCGCGCGATAAGTTGGTCAGATTCTATAAAACTTTCCAGTTTCTTTTCCCGCGATAAAGCTTTTTTAGCAACTTTCCTGGCATAACGCCGCAAATGCCACTCTTATATTTGAAGTTGAATTGTTGGACGTGAAATAAAAATATCCCTCTCCTGGATGTGGGAGAGCTTCGGCACAGTTGGGTTAAATTAATCAGTCAGTAGCAACCATCACACTTGATGCTTTAATAACAGCATAAGCTTCCTTGCCTTTTTTAAGTCCAAGAGAAATAACCGATGCGTTGGTAATTATGGAAACCACCTGTTCCCCACCTGGAAGTTGGATGGTTACCTCGGCATTGACTGCCCCCTTTACAATCTTGACAACTTTGCCTTTTAATATATTGCGTGCACTGAGTTTCATATCTGCTTGCTCCTTTTCGAAATCACAAATGAATCGATTATAACCCCTCGCTAATTTACATCGAATAATAAATTAGATCCACGCATAATAAGCATTAAGACCCTATTCCTTCTTTTTTCATCGAAATATTGGCTCATTCAAAAAGCCTGGTGATCTTATTCAGATAAAACAGGACCGTAACCCAAACATTCTTTTATATCTCAAACTACCAACCTCGCCTTTAAATCATCATCTCGTAGACGCGGTACCGCCTCAAAGGGGTACATCCCAGTTTCTTGATGGCATTTACCATGGGCCAATTATCTTCCAGAACATAATTGATTTCCATCCAGGTATCAGGTGTATAGAGCGTCTCGTGCATGGCGCGGTAAAGCAGACTGTCGATGGCTTTCCCCTGGTATTCGGGGATTACTCCCAGGGCAAACATTCGGTAACGCCGTAAGCGAGGGATGCCTGTCAGCAATTTGAGAAAACCAAATGGAAACAAACGTCCGTTAAGCCCTTTGAGCAAAGTGTTGACATCTGGCAACGTGATGGCAAAACCGATAGGTTTTCCATTGGCATCCTCTGCAAAAAGTACACCTTTGGGTTGAAGGATTGGTTTCATGTCCCGCGCCATCGCCCGAACTTCAGCCTCGGTCACAGGTGAGTACCCCCAATTATCAATGATCGTAGTGTTGGCGAGATCGATGATGACCTTGACTTCCTCATCGTAGCGTCTCATATTTAGTTGACGGATGCGTACTTTGTAACGCTGCTGAACAGCCTCGGTGAGCTGCAGGATGTGTTCCGGTACCTTATATCCTTCTGCAGCCGATATATACCAACATAATAAATCTTTGACCTTCTTTAACCCAAATGCGGAAAATTGATCTGCATAATACGGAGGGTTGTATGGTGCCATAACGACCGGCGATGGGGTGAAGCCATCTACCACCAGCCCCCACTCTTGCGAGACGAATGTCCAAGGACCGCGCATTGAGGTGCAGCGGCGTGACCGTACCCAGGCGACTGCTGCCTCAAGCAGGAGGCGGGCAGCAGTTGGGTCGGGGACACATTCATAATAACCGAAGAGGCCGATCCGCGCCTTCCAAAAATCAATGGCCAGGAGATCAACAAACGCGGCAATACGTCCGATGATTTTCCCCTTTTCTTCGAGTAAAAATAGCTGCCATTCGCAGTGGTCGAGAAGGGGATTATGTTTGGGATCGAATTGTCCGTCTTGTTCACTCCTCAGCGGGGGGATCCACACAGGGTCGTTTTTATAGAGATGATAGGGGAGGTTGATGAAAGCAGCAAGTTCTTTTTTGGTCTCGACTGGGAGTATGTTCATTCTATTTTCTCGGGAAGAGTGAGGTATTTGCCATTTTTCTTTAGCCATTGGACGCGTTTTTTATATTCTGGCAAGATCTCGCCCAGCTTTAGCCAGAATGATTTGGAGTGATTCTTAATCTGAGTGTGAACCAATTCGTGGAGCACAACATAGTCTACTATTTCTAGAGGGGCCATAACCAGCCGCCAGGTGAAACTAAGCGTCCCGCTGGAACTGCAAGAACCCCAACGTGTACGGGCAGAAGATATGCGAATTTTCCCATGCACGAAATTATTTTGCTTGGCAATGAAATCTACCCGCCTGTATATCACCATGCGGGCTTGAATCTTATACCAATGAGAAAACACAAGTCTGGCAATGGGAAGATTCGAATTCGCCAATTGGAATTTTGAATCACTTAAGATTAAGGCGAGTCGTTGATGTGAAACGATGGTTAATGGATATTCTTTTCCCAAAAACAGGAATAATTCTCCATCAGTAAAGTACTTTTTTGGAGGGGGTAGAGAAGCCTTTGCCCGAGTTTGATTTTTCCGGATCCAATTATCATGGGATCGCACGAATTCCCGGATTTGATCATCAGACATTCGCTGGGGAGCGCGAACTGTCAATTTACGGTCAGGTTGAATAATAAGCGAAACAGTCTTTCTTTTAGAGTGAATTATATTATCAATGGGAATGGACATGACATGTAGTATACCAAAGGGAAAAATAAACATATGTAAAGATAGTATTGTCTATATCCTCGAAAACCATTGGGCAACAAAAAACCTGCCGGTAAGCAGGTTGCAGATGGAAGAAAATAATAAATGAAACACTTATTAATAAAATAAGATTTGAGTGGCGAAGGTGAGATTTGAACTCACAACCTAGGGATTATGATGCCCTTGCTCTGCCGTTGAGCTACCTCGCCAAGCGCGCTAGATGTTACTATGGGGATGCATTTTTGTCAACGATTCCTCGTAGAAATGGACAAATCCAGAAATATTGGTCATAATTTTACTTGACTTTGCCTCGTAGAGTAATTATAATGATACTTTGCTTATTCGCAGAAACTTCCCCCACCAGGGGTTTCAATTGCAGAAATTCCTTTCCATCCAGGTTACTAAATTTAGGAGAAAGCCATGGCCTCTGTTTTACCCGAGAAGAACTATGCGCGTATCCCGGTTACACTTAGCTTGCCCAACCTTATTGAAGTTCAATTGGATTCCTTTAAACGGTTAAAAGCAGAAGGATTGGGGGACCTCTTCCATGAAATATCACCAATAGATTCTTATAACAAGGGAATGAAGCTTTTCTTTCCTAGTCGCGGCCCTGAATCAAAACAGTGGGGGCTGAAATATTGGTTTGGTGACCCAAAACATAACATTGAAGAATGTGTCGAGCGCGACCTGACGTATGCCAGCCCACTTTATGTCTCTGTACTGTTGGCTGGAGCGGATGTCCCTGAACCGATAAAACAGGATATTTTCCTGGGGGATTTCCCTGAAATGACCGATAAAGGTACTTTTATTATTAATGGTACAGAGCGTGTGGTCGTCTCGCAGTTGATCCGGTCCCCGGGTGTTTATTTTGAGGCTCCCACCGATCGCGCGACCGGCCGTCCATTGGCGATGGCTAAACTCATTCCTGACCGCGGCGCCTGGATGGAATTTGAGACGCGCAAGAGCGATTACATCATCCTGAAATTCAACCGGAAGCGGACAGTCCCAATCACGGTTTTTCTTCGCGCTCTATCCGCAGTTGATGACGGGGACTCAGGTGAACACATTCTGACAGCAGGTACTGATGAGGAACTAATCAACCTCTTTAAAGATGTGGATTCCAACCCCGAGCGCATGTTTGTTGCTTCCACCCTCAGACAGGAACCTGAATGGGACACATCGGGTGGATTATCCATAGCCGAAGCAGCACTGATCGAGTTCTTCAAACGAATGCGCCCGGGCGATCCGGCTACTTTGGATAATGCACGTGCCTTCCTGGAAGAACAGTTGTTTGACCAACGCCATTATGACCTGGAACGTGTTGGCCGATATAAACTAAACCAAAAACTTGACTTGCAGATTCCAATTCCCCATCGGACTGTTACCAAGGCAGATGTAATTCGTCTATTAAGGCGGATGATCCTTATTAATAATGGGATAGAACCCCCAGATGATATTGATCATTTGGGAAATCGGCGCGTCAAGACAGTCGGCGAATTAATTCAAAACAAACTGCGCATAGGTCTACGACGCATGGAACGTGTAATCAAAGAGCGTATGTCCATCCGCGACCAGGAGCAGCTCTCACCTGTAACATTGGTGAACATTCGCCCGGTCGTCGCAGCTTTACGGGAGTTCTTTGGATCCAGTCAACTTTCGCAATTCATGGATCAAACTAACCCTTTGGCCGAATTACGTCACAAGCGTACCCTTTCAGCGTTAGGGCCGGGGGGCTTGCGACGTGAGCGCGCCGGGTTTGATGTGCGGGATGTCCATCATTCACATTATGGTCGCATCTGTCCAATTGAAACTCCTGAAGGCCCGAATATTGGTTTAATTGGGCGTCTGGCATCCTTCGCCCGCGTCAACGAATACGGTTTCATTGAAACGCCATATCGCCGGGTAATAAAACAGACTGCCTGCAATGACCCAATTTTGGTTGGTCGTGTTTTACGAGAAGACGTAACCGATCCCAAGAGTGGAGAAGTGCTGGAAAAAGCAGGAGAACGTATCACCTCCAAGATGCTAAAGGTAATCGCCAAGGCTAAACGGGATGTCGCCATTGTCCCTTATGTATCTGATGAATTTGAATATCTTTCAGCAGATGCGGAAGACAAATACGTTATTGCCCAGGCGAACGCAGTCCTGACAGAGTTTCGTGAATTTGAGAACAGGCGAATATCCTGTCGATACCATTCAGGTTTTATCTTCACTGCTCCGGAAAACCTGGATTACATGGACGTTGCTCCTCACCAGGTAGTTGGCATCAGTGCTGCTCTAATTCCCTTCCTCGAGCACGACGATGCCAACCGCGCCCTGATGGGCTCGAATATGATGGCCCAGGCAGTACCGCTGGTGCGCCCTGAAATTCCGATCGTCTCAACCGGGATGGAGCCATTTGCTGCTTTGGATTCGGGGCAAGTGATTGTTGCTGAAGAAGATGGTGATGTGGTTTCGGTGACAGGCTCCTCAATAGTTGTAAAAGAAAAAAATGGCAGTAACCATACATATAATCTCCGCAAGTATCAACGCTCCAATCAGTCGACTTGCATAGACCAGCGCCCGGCAGTAATCAAGGGTCAGGTCATCCGCACTGGCGATATCATCGCGGATTCCTCCTCGACAGAAAGAGGCAAATTAGGTCTTGGACAGAATGTAACCGTCGCCTTTATGTCATGGGAAGGAGCGAATTACGAGGATGCGATCGTGATTTCCGAACGCCTGGTGCAGGATGATCGCTTTACTTCAATTCATATTGAAAAATATGAAGTCGAAGCACGGGATACTAAACTTGGACCGGAGGAAATAACCCGGGATATTCCAAATGTCGGTGAAGAGGCTATAAAAGATCTTGATGAAAGCGGTATCATTCGCATAGGCGCCGAAGTCGGGCCGAATGATATCCTTGTCGGTAAAATAACTCCAAAAGGTGAAAAAGAATTGACTCCTGAAGAGCGGCTTCTACGGGCAATTTTCGGGGAAAAATCTCGCGATGTTAAAGATACATCCTTGCGAATGCCTCACGGGGAGCGCGGAAAAGTAGTGGATGTTAAAGTTTTCACCCGGGAAGATAATGCCGACCTTTCTGCGGGAGTAGATATGATGGTGCGCGTATCTGTCGCCCAGCGTCGCAAAATTACCGCTGGTGATAAGATGGCGGGTCGTCACGGCAATAAGGGTGTTGTTTCCCGCGTAATTCGCGTTGAAGACATGCCCTTCCTGGACGACGGCACACCTGTGGATATCATTTTAAATCCAACCGGAGTCCCTGGGCGTATGAATCTTGGCCAGGTTTTGGAAGTTCATTTGGGTTGGGCTGCGCAGAAATTGGGTTTTCGAGCAATCACTCCTGTCTTTGACGGCGCGACTGAAGAGGAGATCGAAGCTGAACTGGCTCGTGCTTGGATGGTGGATTATGCCTGGCAGGAAACCGCTGTGACGGCATGGAATTGGTTGAAAGAACAGGAATATACCCCAGAAATGATTGAGGATGATGATGAAGTCCGTCGTTTGTATCTGGAGCAATGGCTGGGCGAGCGTGGTTATGATGTATATCAACTGAACGAAGAGATTTATGCCCGTCGAGCGACCGTAACCGAATGGCTGCGGGATCATGATTTTGATCCTTCGACGATCTTTACCGATGATATTCCGGTACCAACACTACGTAAGTCGTTTGATCAGAACGCAGTTCGTGCCTGCCTTAAACTCTGGCTGCATACCTTTGGTCATGATAATGTATCCGACCAAAAGTTGGATGCGACGATCCAAGCTGTAACTCTGGAAAATGGCGTCCCAGCGCCAATCCTTGGCAAGCAGGTCTTGCACGATGGCAAGACTGGTGACCCATACGACCAACCAGTTACCGTGGGAGTAATGAGCATGCTTAAATTACACCACCTTGTTGAAGATAAGGTGCACGCTCGTTCCACCGGCCCTTACAGCCTGGTTACCCAGCAGCCCCTTGGGGGCAAGGCTCAATTTGGTGGACAACGCTTTGGTGAAATGGAAGTATGGGCGTTGGAAGCGTATGGCGCAGCCTATACCCTCCAAGAAATGCTGACAGTAAAATCTGACGATGTTCAAGGTCGCGTGAATACTTATGAAGCCATTGTCAAGGGCGAACAGATTGAAGAACCAAGCATTCCCGCTTCATTTCGCGTGCTTGTAAAGGAATTGCAATCCCTTGGATTGGCTGTAGAAGCTGTAACCGATACTGGTGAGGTGATTAAGTTCGGCAAGGATGAAGAAAAAGTCCATCCACCGAAATACACGACCGGCTTAATCGATATCGGTGAGGAGCTTGTGAAAGTCAACAAACGCGAAAGATCTTAGCAATTTCCTTGACGGGCTTCATACCGTCATGATAAAATTGCAGTTCGTTGCCTAAATGGGCGGCTGCTTCGCGACGCCCACTGCGTATTTCGTACGAGTGAGGCCATCTGGCACGTCTGCGATGGCCTCACTTATTGACAAAACCTGGTATTCATAAAGTATTTATATTTGGAGGCGAACGTGCCAACAATTAATCAATTGGTCCGCAAAGGACGAGAGTCAAAAAAAATCAAGAGCAAGGCTCCGGCGCTGTTGTATACCCTCAACACGAAGAAACAGCGTCGTGTACGCCAAGCCAAAGGTGCACCGCAAAAGCGTGGCGTCTGTACTGTCGTCCGAACCACCACCCCCAAGAAACCGAATTCTGCGCTCCGTAAGATTGCCCGCGTGCGCTTAACGAACGGACTTGAAGTTACGGCATATATACCGGGTGAAGGTCACCAGTTGCAGGAACACTCTGTGGTGTTGGTACGTGGCGGACGTGTGAAAGACTTGCCAGGTGTACGGTACCACATCGTGCGAGGATCACTCGATACCACTGGCGTCAACAACCGGAAACAAAGCCGGTCAAAGTATGGTGCCAAGCGTCCGAAAGAAACTACCGCTTAGTTTAATTATTTGATGGAGTAATCATATGCGACGTGCAAAGCCAGAAAAGCGCGAAATCCTTCCCGATATCCGCTACAACAGTGTTACCATCCAAAACATGATACATCACATGCTTCACCGCGGTAAGAAAAGCACGGCGACAAATGTGATGTATGAAACGCTGGATATTATCCGCGAACGAAGTGGTGGTAAAGATCCAGTCGAGATCTTTGACACTGCAATGAGAAATGTTGCGCCAGCCATGGAAGTCCGGCCTCGTCGTGTAGGCGGAGCCACTTATCAAGTCCCGATGGAAGTTCCTCAAGCCCGCCGTACAACGCTGGCAATCCGGTGGGTACTCGATTCATCCAAAGCGCGCTCGGGAAAATCCTTTGCAGAAAAGTTGGCGGATGAGCTTTTAGATGCATATAAGAACGAAGGGGCTGCCATCCGTAAACGCGAAGAAACCCACAAGATGGCAGACGCCAACCGCGCCTTTTCTCATTACCGCATGTAGTGGCGGCCTTGAAATTTATCAATCAGGTTTAGGAAGAATGGCCCGTGCTTACCCGCTCGAAAAGTATCGAAATATCGGCATCATTGCTCACATCGATGCCGGTAAGACGACTACCACCGAGCGGATCCTATTTTATACGGGCAAGACTCATCGTCTGGGCTCTGTTGATGATGGGACGACTGTCACGGATTGGATGGAACAGGAGCGTGAGCGGGGGATCACCATTGTTTCTGCCGCTGTGACCGCAGAGTGGAAGGGTTATCAAATCAATATCATCGACACCCCCGGCCATATCGATTTTACTGCAGAAGTGCAGCGCTCATTACGGGTTCTGGATGGCGGTGTCGTCATTTTTGATGCAGTCCAGGGTGTAGAACCGCAAAGTGAGACAGTTTGGCGTCAGGCAGACCGATATGGTGTGCCGCGCATTTGTTTTGCCAACAAGATGGATCGCATAGGCGCCTCTTATGAGCGCACGTTAGAAAGCATCAAACAACGCCTTGGAGCCAACCCGATTGCAATGCAAATGCCGATAGGGCTGGAATCATCCTTTCAGGGTGTTGTAGACTTGATGGTTATGAAAGCAGTATTTTGGGATGATGAATTGGGCCGAGAGCCGCGTGAGGCTGATATTCCAACCGATTTGAAATTGGAGGCCGAAGATCACCGCCATACAATGGTAGAGCGAATCGCCGAACTTGACGACAACTTGACGGTTAAATATCTGGAAGGCAAAGAAATTGGCAATGAAGAGCTAATAACAGCTCTTCGAAAGGCAGTTTTAACAAGCAAGGCCGCACCGGTTTTTTGCGGAAGCTCATTACGAAACAAAGGGGTCCAATTGGTTTTGGATGCAGTGATCGATTACCTGCCTTCTCCCTTGGATGTTCCCCCGGTCCATGGAACAGACCCAAGAAATGATGAAGTTATTGAATTGCCACCCAAAGATGACGCAATTTTAAGCGCACTGGTTTTTAAAATTGTCACCGATCCTTATGTGGGAAGGTTGGCATATTTCCGAGTCTATTCCGGAACAGTGAACCAGGGTCAAATGGTCACCAATTCCACCAAAGGGAAGCGTGAGCGGATTGGACGGCTGTTGCGGATGTACGCCGACCATCGAGAGGATGTCACCGAAGTTCGATCTGGTGATATAGTAGCCGCCCTGGGCTTCAAGGATACGTTTACTGGAGACACACTTTGTGACAATAGGCTGGTCATGCTTGAGAACATTACTTTCCCAGAACCGGTCATCTCGGTGGCAATCGAACCGAAGACGAGTGCAGACCAGGCCAGAATGGGCGAGGCTCTGAAAAAACTCTCCGAGGAAGACCCAACTTTTCGAGTTCACTCTGACGAGAATACAGGCCAAACAATCATATCGGGGATGGGTGAATTACATTTGGATGTTATTGTCGACCGCATGATGCGCGAATTCCGTGTGCAAGCCAATGTTGGCAAGCCACGAGTGGCATACCGCGAATCAATAACGAAGACCGTGGAAGAAGTGAATTATAAGTATGTGAAGCAGACCGGTGGTCATGGGCAATATGGGCATGTGGTGATTTCTCTTGAACCGGGCGAGCGCGGTAGCGGAGTTGTATTTGAGAATAAGGTTGTTGGCGGTTCCATCCCTCGAGAATATATACCGGCAGTGGAAAAAGGCATTAAAGAAGTTTCTGAAAGCGGTGTGATGGCTGGATATCCGGTTGTTGACATAAAGGTAACCTTGTACGATGGATCCTACCATGAAGTGGATTCGAACGAGATGGCTTTCAAGATGGCAGCCACATTCGCTTTTAAAGAAGGTGTTCGAAAAGGCGGACCTGTCCTTTTAGAGCCGATTATGAAAGTGGAAGCCGTCGCTCCAGAAGAATTCCTGGGTGATATTATCGGCGGGTTAAATGCACGCAGGGCAACAATCCGAGGTATGGAAATGCGCCCAGGAAATGCCCAGGCAATCAATGCAACTGTACCCCTTGGTGAAATGTTCGGATATGCGACCGAACTTCGCTCCACAACTCAGGGAAGGGGAGTTTTTTCGATGGAATTTGACCATTATGCGCCTTTACCTGAAACTGTGGCGCATGAAATTCTTAATTCATAATTCCTTGGCATATCCTAGAAGGAGATAGAATTCATGGCGAAGCAGAAGTATCAGCGGACGAAACCGCACATGAACGTGGGGACCATGGGGCACATTGACCATGGCAAGACGACCTTGACGGCGGCGATCACCAAGTA
>Ga0326726_10002052_pt1 | contig 18674 bp, 18 predicted proteins | sample MHFenrmetagenome_2_FD_207603 | JGI IMG/M metagenome (GOLD analysis project Ga0326726, IMG submission 207603) | Lab enriched peat soil microbial communities from Michigan Hollow, Ithaca, NY, United States - MHF15MN | ecosystem: Environmental > Terrestrial > Soil > Wetlands > Peat | place: USA... | reverse complement strand
GTCCATCCGGAAGGCCGCCCGGTCGCTCGTGGACAACCACCGGGTCCTTGGACTATCCTAGCGGGAGACCCGACGGAGGATATCATGAAGAAGATCGGCATCATCATCTGCAGCCGCTATCAGTCCTGCGGCGGGGGCAAGTGTTTCCGGTCCGTCCGTGAGCGCACGGGGGGCTTCGCCCGTTACCCCAAGGACGAGCCGCTGGAGGTCGTCGGCTTTTCCAGCTGCGGCGGCTGCCCGGGCGGGAACATCGAATATGTCCCGGAAGAGATGAAGAAGAACGGGGCCGAGGCCATCCACCTGGCCACCGGCTTCGTCGTCGGCTATCCGCCGTGCCCCTTCATCAACCAGTTCAAGCAGTTCATCGAGTCCAAGTACGGCCTCCCGGTCGTCGTCGGCACGCACCCCATCCCCCTGAAATACTACGAGGCCCACCAGAAGCTGCCCTACTGGAAGGACATGGACATGGCCGAGATCGCCGGGGACCTGATGAAGGAAGCCCGGACGGTCATGGAAAGCTATAACTGAAGGAGACCTGGAAATGACCCGCGACGACGCCCTGGCCCTGCTCCACGAGCATCTCAAGAACAAGAACCTGGTCAAGCACTGCCTCTCGGTCGAGGCCTGCATGCGGGCCCTGGCGGTGCGCCTCGGCCATGACCCCGAGCCCTGGGGCCTGGCCGGCATCCTCCACGACCTCGACTACGAGCTGACCGACAAGAGCCCCGAGCTGCACACGACCGAAACGGTCAAGATCCTGCGGGACAAGGGCGTCGACGAACCGATCGTCCACGCCGTCCAGGCCCATGCCGGCAAGGTGCCTTGCGAGTCTCCCATAGATTGGGCCATCTTTTCCGTCGATCCGCTGACCGGCTTGATCATCTCCGCGACGCTCATGCACCCTGCGAAGAAGATCGCCGCGATCGATCTCGAATTCCTGAAGCGCCGCTACAAGGAGAAGAGCTTCGCCCGGGGCGCCCGGCGCGAGGAGATCGAGGAATCGCGCCACCTCGGCCTCGAGCTCGACGAGTTCCTGTCGATCGCCATCCGGGCCATGCAGGGCATCGCCGAAGACCTCGGGCTCTAAAAAAACAGGAGGGCGAAGCCCTCCCGGAGCCGACTCACCTTTTCGGTTCTTAAGGGAAGGGACGGTCCCCTCCGGAGACGGTCCTTCCGGATCTCACCTGAAAACGTCGATCCTGGCCCCGATCTCGAAGTAGCGTCCCCGCCAGGGGAAGCCCGGCTCGGTATAGAAATAGTGGTTGAAGACGTTGCCGAGCTTCATGAAGATCTCGTAGCGGCCGTTGAGATCGTAGCTGACGACGGCATCCAGATCGAAGAACGAAGGCATCGTCAGCAGGGACGCTGGAGTTGTCCGGGTGTTCCACCACCAGGACTTCGATCCGTAGAGGCCGAAGAATCCGGCCCGCAGGCCCTTGGCCGGCAGGAACGAGACCTCGAAATTGAGGTTGTTCTTGGGTTGGGCGTCGAGCGGCCGGTCGTCGGTATCGTTCTGCGGATCGAGGTAGGTGTAATTGACGGTGGCGTCCAGCCAGGACAGCCGTTTTTGGGCCTGGACCTCGAAGCCGTAGATGTGGGCCTGGCCGACGTTGTAGTACTGCCGGATCCCGCTTTCCAGGACGATGGTATCGATGAAGTTCTTGAACCGGTTGAAGAAGACCGAGGCCGTCAGATAGACTGGGCCGGTCCAGGTCGCCGCGAACTCGAAGCTGGTCCCCGACTCGGCCAGGAGGTCGGGGTTCCCCGAGCTCGGCGAGTAGAGCGAGCGCATGGACGGGAAGCGGGACTTGCGGGCGAACGAGACATGGAAGTCGAGGTTCTCGTTCGGGGTGAACTTGAGGCCCACGAGCGGGTTGAGCGAGGTGTTGTTCTCACCGCCCTGGTACTTGTCGATATAATCGAGGCTCAGGCCGCCGATGACCTTCCACTGCTCGGTCAGGTCGAACTGGTCTTCGACCCCGGCCGACATCGTCCCCTGATCGTATTTCGTCCAGGGCAGGTCGGTGTCGTCCTGGATGCGGGCGATGTCCCTCTGATAGAGCAGGCTGCCCTTGACGATGTTCCGGTCGCCCGTGGGTACCTCCGCCAAGGCGAACCCGCCGTAGGAGGAATTGTCGTAGGTGCTGGCCGAGCTGAGATCTGTCATGGCCGGGTCGTTGTACCAATCGAGCGTATTGTAATAATTGACGTAGAAGCCGCGGAAGCGGAGGACCGAGCTGCCGCCGAGCGAGGTGAAGCCGCCGGCGCTTAGGGTCGAACGGTCCCACTTCGGGAAACGCCAGTAGCGGGCCCTCTGGACGGACAGGGCGGGCGGCATCCCGTATTCGGATTGGTAGGTGCCGCCCGAGACCATGATCTCCGTCTTGCTCGAGGGCGTGTAATAGAACTTGCCGCTGAGGTTGAGACGCTCGAAGTCGCTGTTGGCCCTCTCGGTCGAGCCGGTGACGGGGTCAGGGTAATCAAAGCCGCCCGACTTCTGATACAGGGCGCTTGCCGCGAGCGAGAATTTCTTCCAGGCATAGGACCCGTCCGCGCCCAGGCCCCAAGTGCGGATGTCGCCGTAGCTTCCGGTGAGCGAGAAATAGGGCCGGGCCGCGGGCCGCCTGGTGATGACGTTGATCAGGCCGCCCAGGGTGTTGGGACCGTAGAGGACGGACGACGGGCCCTTGGTCACCTGGACGCTGTCGATGCCTCCGGCCGAGATGGTCTTGAGGTCGAAGGTGGCGAAATAGGGCTCGTAAACTGGCACGCCGTCGACGAGCAGGGCGATCCGGTTGGCCCCGATGCCGCGGAGCTTGACGGTATAGGTGTCCTTGTCGCCAAAGGTGACCATCGAGCCGGGGATGTACCTGACGACATCGGACAGGTCGCGGGGCTTGATGGCGGCGATCTCGGTCGCCACGACCGTCGAGACCGTGGCCAGCGGCACGTCCTTGGGGGCCTTGCCGGTGACCAGGATCTCTTCGGTGATCCGGACCTGCTTTTCCTCTTCTTTTTTGGTCTTCTGGTCCTCTTTGGCCTGCTGGGCCAAGAGCGGGGAGAGGCCGAGAGAAAGAGACAGGAGCAGGACGAGAACGGAAACGAGCTTGATCGGGGAGCGCAGAGATGAGAACACGTATTTTCTCCTTTTCAAAATGGAAGGACAGGCCGTTTCCCGCCTGTCCCTAACGGTCGGAGGGCTTGGCCGGATAGGGCTTTAGCACCGCCGACTCGGAGAGAGCCGGGCCAGATTAGCAAAAAGCCGGGGCGTCTGTCAACCGCCCGCGCGACGGGCCGCTCACGCGGTCTTCTGCAGCTTGCTGTGCCGGACGCTGTACATGAAGTAGATCGCCAGGCCGATGGCGAGCCAGATCCCGAACCGGATCCAAGTCACCGTGGGCAGGCTGGCCATGAGGTAGAAGCAGAAACCGACCGTGATCAGAGGCGTGAAGGGGACGCCGGGCGTCTTGAACTTGCGCTCGACCTCCGGCCGGGTCTTCCGCAGCAGGATGACGCCGATGGAGACCAGGACGAAGGCGAAGAGCGTGCCGATGTTGCAGAGGTCGATGATCATCGGCAGCGGGAAGAGCCCGGCGATCGCGGCCGTGGCAACGCCGGTGATCCAGGTGCAGAGGTGAGGCGTCTGGTGCTTGGGGTGGACTTTGGAGAAGACCGCGGGCAGCAGACCATCCCGGGCCATGACCATGAAGATGCGGATCTGGCCGTAGAGCGTGACCAGCAGGGTCGAGACCATGCCGATGATGGCCCCTGCGGCGACGAAGGCCCCGACCCACTGGAGGCCGACCCGGACCAGGGCCGACGGCAGGGCGTTGCCCACATCGATGAGCTTATAGGGGACGATGCCGGTCAGGACGAAGGCGACCGAGACGTAGAGGACGATGACGACGGCCAGGCAGAGCATCAGCCCCCGCGGCACGTCCTTCTTCGGGTTCTTGGTCTCCTCGGCCGCCGTGGAGACGGCGTCGAAGCCGATATAGGCGAAGAAGATGATGGCCGCGCCGGCCATGACCCCCTTCCAGCCGAAAGGCATCATCGGCCTCAGGTTGGCCAGATTGACGTGAGTGATGCCCATGACGACGAACAACAAGATGACCGCCACCTTGATGGCGACGATGATGTTGTTGATCTTGGCGCTCTCGCGGATGCCGATATAGAGGATCCAGGTGATGAGCAGCGTGATCAAGATGGCCGGGACGTCCACGACGCCTCCGGATAGGACGATCTTGCCGTTGACGGTCGTGATGGGCGGGGTCAGGAAGGCCTTGGGCAACTTGATCCCCCAATTGTCCAGCAGGCCGATGAAGGTCGTCGACCAGCCCGAGGCCACGGCGCTCGCGGCCACGAGGTATTCGAGCATGAGGTCCCAGCCGATGATCCAGGCGATGACCTCGCCGAAGGCGACGTACGAGTAGGAGTAGGTGCTGCCGGCGACCGGGAACATGCAGGCCAGCTCCGAATAGGTCAGGGCGCAGAAACCGCAGGTGACGGCGGCGATGATGAACGACAGCAGCACGCCGGGGCCGGCCAGATGAGCGCCCTGTCCCGTGGCCACGAAGATGCCCGTGCCGACGACGGAGCCGATGCCCAGGGCCGCCAGGTCGAAGGCGGTCAGGTTCTTCTTGAGCTGGGTGTGTTCGGCGGCGTCTTCGATCTGGGCCGGAGTTTTCGTCTTCCAAATATTCATACCAGACTCTCCTCGGGAAGGCGTAAGAGGGCGATTATATCCGCAATCCAGGCGCCGCACAACACAATCCGCAAAATCCGCTCAAGGCCTCAGGCCCGAGGGCCCCCGACAGGGGAGAGTCCGGCCGGCGTTTTGACTTGCCCGGGACCCTGTGCTATTTAAGGCCCGATGAGGATCGTCGGGGTCGTCGGCTTCTCGGAGAGCGGCAAGACGCGGCTCATCACCCGTCTCATCCGGGCTTTCAGAGGGAAAGGGTTCCGGGTAGCGGCGGTCAAGCGCTGCTCCCACGGCTTCACCCTGGACACCGAAGGCAAGGACAGCGCCGACTTCAGCCAGGCCGGCGCCGACGGCGTGGCCATGATCGGTCCCGACCGCTGGGCGGCGATCGGGACCGCCGCGGACGCCGACCCCTCGCGATTGGCCGCCGGTCTCTTTCCTGACGCCGACATCGTCCTCGTCGAAGGCGGCAAGGACGTCCGGGGCCTGCGCAAGATCGAGGTCCTGCGGGGGGAGGCAACGCCGATCGCGAGCCGGCCGGACGAGCTCATCGCCGTCGTTTCGGACGGGCCCGTGCCCGGGACCGCGGCGCCGGTCTTCCGCCCGGACGATATTTCGGGGATCGCGGACCTAATCTTGGCGCGAGGGGAGGCGGACATGACGGAGATCAGGCTCGAGGTGGACGGGCGCGAGATCAACCTCAACGCCTTCGTTCAAACCTTCATCGAGAAGACTGTCGTCGGCATGGTGACCTCCCTGAGCGGCGTCGATCCCGAGCCGCGGCGGATCAGGCTCGAGATCGACCGGCCGGCCGGGCCCGCCAAGGGAGGGCCGAAGCCATGAAACCGCTGCCCAAGGCCGGCTCTCTCGCCTTTGCCAAGGACTATTTCGCCCACCGCGACCCGGAGGTTCTGGCGATCCTGCGGCAGAGCTCGGTGGGCATCGCTGGGGCCGGCGGCCTGGGTTCGAACGTGGCCGTGGCCCTGGCCCGGGCGGGGGTCGGCCGCCTGGTCATCGCCGATTTCGACCGCATCGAGCCGTCGAACCTGAACCGCCAGCAGTACTTCGTCGACCAGGTCGGCGAGCGCAAGGTCGTCGCCCTGCGGGAGAACCTCCTGGCCATCAATCCCTATTCGATCTACGAGGTCCATGACCTCCGGATCACTCGGGGGAACGCGGCCAGGGTCTTCGCCCGCGTCGATGTTCTGGTCGAGGCCTTCGACAAGGCCGAGGCCAAGGAAATGCTGATCGAGGCCAGCCTGGCCAAGTTCCCGGGCCGGCCGATCGTGGCGGCCTCGGGCCTGGCCGGCTACGGCTGCAACCGGAAGATCCACGCCCGGCGGCTCGGCAATCTCTACATCTGCGGCGACGAATCGAGCCAGTGCCCGCAGGGGGTCAGTCCCATGGCGCCCCGGGTCGCCCTGGTCGCGGCCATGCAGGCCAACCAGGTCGTCGAGCTCTTGGTGAAGATGAAAAGAGGACGGGCGCCGAGATAGAGTCTGGCGGGATAAGGGAGGATGCGATGTTCAAAGTCAACGAATACTTCGACGGCAAGGTCAAGTCCCTGGCATTCAAGTCGATGGACGGGCCGGCCACGGTCGGCGTCATGGCCCCCGGCGAATACGAATTCGGCACTTCGACGGTCGAGGTCATGACCGTCCTCAGCGGCGTCCTGACCGTCCGGCTGCCCGGGAGCGAGAGTTGGCGGGATTACAAGGCGGGGGAGTGCTTCACGGTCGAGGCGGGGAAGAAGTTCCAGCTCAAGGTCGCGGCCGAATCCGCCTATCTCTGCCTGTATAAGTAGACTCCTCTCCCGAGATTTTCGAAGATATTTCGCAGAAATCCCCCTCCGCGTATCTCCGGGGGATTTCTGCCCTCCGCTCGCCTTGCTCGCTACGGTCGGCGGGTCCACTCTCCGTCGATCAGCCGCCACATCCGGCCAGTCGGGTTCTCGTTCCTCAGTTCGACGGGCAGCCGATCCGGCCGTACGCCGTCGTAACAGTGAAGGGCCGCGAACCGGGTCAGGGCCGCGGGAATGCCCACAGACGTGAAACCGGGGTGCCCGGTCGCCGGGAACGGGCCGCCATGGTTCATGGCCGGCGAGACGGCGACGCCCGTGGGCATCTTGTCGTTGAGGAGCCGCCCGGCCTTGCGCCGCAGCGTCGGCTCGAGGATCCTGTAGGCCGTCTCGTCCGAGCCGTCCCGGGCGCTGAAGACCGTGGCCGTGAGCTGGCCTTCGAGAGCGGCCGCGATCGAGCTCATCTCGGCCAGGTCCGCGGCCGCCACGAGGAGCGAGAGGGCGCCGAACGTTTCGACCTGGAACGCGGCCGCGTCTTTCAGGAATTGGACCGCCGGCACCCGGAAGAGCGCGGGCCTGAAACGGAAGCCGGGCTCTTCGGCCTGGCCCCGCCCGGCGACGAGACCGGCCCCCAGCCGGCGCAGCCGCTCGACCCCGGCCTCCAATCCCTTGATCACGCCCCGGCCCAGGACGACGTCGGCCGGAGCGCCCTCGAACGCGGCCTCGATCGAAGCCACGAACTCCTGATCCCAGGGTCCCGCCTGGTAGATGACAAGCCCGGGCTTGGTGCAGAACTGACCGGCTCCCACGGTGCAGGAGGCGAAGAGCTCGGCGGCGACTTCACGGCCGCGCTCCCGCAGCGCCCCCGGCAGGACGAAGACCGGATTGGCGCTCGACATCTCGAGATAGATCGGCTTGCCGGCCCTGTCGGTGGCTTCCTTGAGCGCCAGGCCGGCGATCCGGCCCCCGGTGAAGGACGTTGCCCCGATGAGCGGGTGCGAGACCAGCTTCCGCGCGTCCTCCAGCGAGAAATGGTAAACGAGCTGGACTGATGCCGCCGGCAACCCGCATCCGGCCAGGGCCTCGAAGGCCGCTTCGGCCATGATCCGGGTCGTCCCCGGCGATTGGGGGTTGGTCTTGGCGATGACCGGGTTCCCGGCCGCCAGGGCGGCCGCGAAATCGCCGCCGCCGACCGCGTTGAAGGCGAATGGGAAATTGCTGGGGCCGAAGACGGCGACCGGCCCGCCCAGGGGGCCGAGCTTGGACCGGATATCGAGCTTGGTATCGATGGTGGCCCGGGTCCACGTTCGCTCCCGGCAGGCCGCGGCCGCCTGCCGCAGCTGGCCGGTCGTCCGGGGCAGCTCGCTCGATCTCAGCCGGGACTCAGCCGGCAGCCCCGTCTCGAGTCGAGCCATCTCGACGAGCTCTTCGGCGCGCTGTTCGAGCCCCGCGGCCGCGGCCTCGAGATAAGCGGCTATCCGTTCGGGGCCGGCTTCGGCCAGCGGCAGCGAGGCCTCGGCCCCGGCCGCGAGTGCGTCCTCGAGATCGAGCCAGGACGAGATGGGATACTCACCCGGGATCGGCGTCCCCGTGTCCGGATCGTTGGCCGTGAAGGAACCCACCGGGTCCCTCGGGTCGCGCCAGCGGCCCCCGACCAGGATCCTATGGGCCATCCTAATATCTCCAGCCCAATCCAACCCTGGCGATGACGTTCATCAGGATGGGGACCGCGTAGATCAGGGCCACGGCCAGAACCTGCTTCGACCTCTTCTTGAGGCCGAGGACGAAGATGATCGCGGCGTAGAAATAAAAATAGCCGAGGATGAAGATCAGCCCGATGCCGGCAAAGGACCGGTTCCAGAACGGATATTCCCAGACGAGCAGCCCTCCGATATTGAGCACGACCTCGATGAAGACGCAGAAGACGGCGTAGCCGACGGCCCAGAACCAACGGTTGGGCAGGCCGAGGATCTTCTCCCGGGGGTCCTCCGAGAGCGTGTGATAGTAGATGATGCCGGAGATCGCGAACATGAACATGATCTCGATGTTCCAGCCGACCATGGTCCGCAGGGCCGTGTCCCCGGGGGTCGTCCAGAGCGCCGAGCGTCCGGTCAGGACGAGGACCCAGCCGTTCCAGGTCTCATTGAAGAAATCCATCCCGAAGAGGGTCAGGCCGGCCAGGATGGCGTCCCAGTTGCCGGAGCGGCGGGCCTCCTTGATCTCCCTGACATAGACATAGAAGACGAGGGCCAGAAGCGGGATGACGTACCACTTGAGCATCGACAGGTCCCAGAGTCCCGAAAGGGCGCGAAGCGACGCTTCGGTCATGCCTGACCTCCTTGGGGCCGCGGCTGTCCCGGCTTATCCCCCGGAATAGATCGGCGAGATGACGACCCGGTCGCCGTCGGCCAGCTTCTCGCCGGGCACGACGGCCCGGCCGTTGCGGGTGACGATCTTGGGGCGCGACCGGTCGATGCCGACCAGGGCGACGAGGTCGTCGGCGGTCGTGCCCTCGGGAACGTCCAGTTCCTTCTCGCCGAAGCCAAAGAGCTGGACGAACGGCCCGATCAGCTTGACGGTGATCTTCATGTGAGCGGTCCGAATTTCTCCGCCGCCCGGCCCTCGGCGGCCACCCCGAGACGTTCCAGCGTGGCCTTGGTCGGGATGCCCCGGCGGTCGTAGCCGCGGATGTCGTAGTAGTGCTGGAGCAGGCCGTCGTACTTGTCGAACTCGAGGTGCTTGCCGGCGATCGGGCCCTCTGTGTCGACGTTCTTGGGATCGAACCAGACGGCGGGCGGGTAGTCCAGCTTGCGGTCGGTCCCCGGGTATTCCCGGAGCCAGAAGAGCTTGATCAGGGCGTAGATCCGGTCCGCGACGGTCCAGAAATCGTCGAGCGTCCAGTCGAGGCCGCTGACGAGCTTGAAGTATTTGGCGTAATGCTCCAGGGGCCAGCCGTTCTCGATCCAGGGGAAACGGCAGGAGACGATGAATTCGAACAGGCCGCCCCGGATGCGCTGCAGGTCGACGACCTTCTGGGCTTTCTCCGGGCCGTACGACTCGCGCACCGACTGCTTGAGCTCGAAGGTGATGACCCAGGATTCCTTGTGATGGGCGCCGATGGGGCTGACCCCGAAGGCCAGGGCCATGCCGGGGATGAACTTGCAGTTGTAGGCGGCGACCTCGAGGCCCTTGACCTGCATGGCGTAGTCGATCGAGCCGTGCCCGAACTTCTGCGCGGCCCGCATGGAGCCCTCGGCCAGGAGGTTGCCGATCTCGCCCTGCCGCAAGGCGATCGACGTGAGGAGCTTTTTGAAGCCGGCCGAGTCGCCGAAGCGGATGTCGCCCGGCGCGGCGCCGCGGTCGACGGCATCGGCGTAGAAGCTCAGGACGCAGCCGCCCGACATCGTATCGACGCCGTAATCGTCGCAGAGGTAGTTGAGCGACCCGATCGGGGGCAGGTCGAAGATCTCGAGGTTGGGGCCGAGCAGGCCGACGTTCTCGTAATCGAGCTCGGACTCGCGGCCCTCCTCGTCGTGGATGGTGATGCCGCAGCGCATGGTGCAGTTCGGGCAGCCGTAGGTGGCGATGCGGGCGTTGTTCAGGCGCTCCCCGTCGCATTTCCAGGCGTCGGCGTGATGGGTCTTGCGGAAGTTCCGGACCGGCAGGGCGGCCACCTCGTTGCACCAGGCCAGGACCCCGTTGGTGCTCTGGATCGACCAGCCCGTCTTCTTGTCGATGGCATGGACCTCGCGCAGGTCGTCCGTGCCGACCTTCTTCATGCCGGCCGGATCGGCCTGGGGGATGGGCCTGGTGCCCTTGACGACGATGGCCTTGAGGAGCTTGGAGCCCATGACCGCTCCCATTCCGGTGCGGCCCCCGGCCCGGCCCTCGAGGCTGCGGACGACCGCGTAGCGGACCAGGTTCTCGCCGGCCTGGCCAATATTGAGCACGCCCACGGCCTTGCCGTATTTCGCGTAGATCCAATCGTTCGTCTCGTATGTGCCTTTGCCCCAGACGGCGTCGGCCGGCAAGAACTCGACCTTGTCGTCCTCGATATACAGCATGGTCGGGGAAGCCGCCTTGCCTTCGACGATCAGGACGTCATAACCGGCCTTGCGGAGATGCTCGGCGACCCGGGTGCCCAGGTTGCCGTCGCCGTAGCCGCCCGTGCTCGGCGATTTTCCGGCCACGACCGCTTTCCCGGTGTTGGGGGCGGGGATGCCGGCGATCGGGCCCAGGGCGACGATGAACTTGTTATCCGGCCCAAGCGGATCGATCCCCGGGGCCAGCTCGTCGTAAAGGATCTTGACGGCAAAGCCGCGGCCGCCGATCCACTTGCGCGCGAATTCTTCGCTAAATGGCTCTTTTTTATATGTTTTCGAGGTCAGGTTGACGCGAAGGAAATGGCCGGTCCAACCGTTCATGTGGGAGCATCCTCCTGGGAATTCAGCTCTGCGTATAGGCTCTCGTCTAAATCCTAGCCGGGCGGGCCTCCCGAGTCAAGGAATTAGGGGGAAATGGTGATCCGTTAACGCTGGCCCCTCCCTCTGGGATCCTAATTATCTGGGCGAAACCGGTGGATTTTTCGTATAATAAAGAGTGGAGGCCGCGATGCCTCCGCCAGAGAGGAGTACGGATCATGTCCAAGAGGCTTTATCGCTCGGCCACTCAGAAGATGCTCGCCGGCGTGTGCGGCGGCGTGGCCGAATATTTTGACATCGACGTTTCGATCGTCCGCCTGCTGACGGTCGGATTAGGCCTGCTCACGGCGGTCCTGCCGATGTTCTTCTTCTACATCATCGCCTGGATCGTGATCCCCCTGGAGCATCCCAAGCCCCAGGCCTGAGGACCGCCTGATGGGACGGCCGGCCGGCGCCGGACCATCTTCACGGGGAAAGACGGGCCTTCCGGACCGCGTTGACTTACAGTCAGAGTTCGGTTATAAACTAACCGTCTCAAAGATGGGCATGAAGAGCGCTCTCGAGGTCCCTTTCAAACACATCGCCGTCGAGGGCGTTTTCCGCTCGAAAAAGACCCAGCTGGCCAATGTCCTGGCCCAGAGGATCGGCGGCAAGGTCGTCCTCGACAACGTCGGCAATCCCTACCTCAAGGACTTCTACAACGAGCGGGAGGGCTCGGCCTTCCTGACCCAGCTCGTCTTCATGGCCAACCGCTACAACCAGCAGATTCGGCTTCTCCAGCGGGACCTGTTCATCGACCGGATCATCTGCGATTACCTGTTCGAAAAAGACAAGATCTATGCCTACCAGACGCTGTCCGACGACGAGCTCCTGGTCTACGAGAAGATCTACGGCATCCTGTCGGAGCGCGTCCCCAAGCCGGATCTGGTCATCTATCTCCAGATCTCGCTGGCCTCGCTGTCGCGGCGCATCGCCAAGGAAGGCGACTCGGTCGAGAAGAACATCTCCGAGAAGTACCTCGAGGACATCGTCGAGGCCTTCGATTACTTTTTCTTCAACTACCAGGGCTCGCCCCTGCTCGTCGTCAAGGCCGACGACATCGATTTCAGCCGCGAGGAGGACGTGCTCGACCTCCTCGACCAGCTGCGCGACATGAAAAAGGCGTCCCTTTATTACGTCCCTCAGAGCTATGGGGGCAAAGGCCCGAAAAAGGGATAGGCGCGCAGAGCCGGCCCGGAGGCGGCGGGTCCGCCCCGGGACCGGACAGGGCGCCGGAGAAGACGGCTTTACCTCAATCCCGCGGCGAGGCGGGATGGGGAGAAAGGACGAACGATGGCCAACGCACCGGACGACAAGGTCACGATCCCTTCCCTTCAGGCCCGCAAGGGGACAGGTCCCAAGATCGTCTGTCTGACGGCCTACGACTACCCGACGGCCAAGATCCTCGACGAGAGCGGCGCCGTCGATCTCATCCTGGTCGGGGACTCGCTCGGTATGGTCATGCTGGGCTACGAGAACACGGTCCCTGTGACCATGGACGAGATGATCCATCACACGAGGGCGGTGACCCGGGCCGTCCGGCGGGCTCTGGTCGTGGGCGACATGCCCTATTTCTCGTTCCATCTCGGCGTCGACGAGACCATCCGCAACGCCTCCCGGTTCCTCAAGGAGGCCGGGGCGGCCGCGGTCAAGATCGAAGGGGCCTCGGCCAAGCGCCTGAAGCTCGCCGCGGCCATGGTCGAGGCCGAGATCCCGGTCATGGGCCACGTCGGCCTGACCCCGCAATCCATCAACCGTTACGGCCGCTTCCGGGTCCGCGGCACGGCCGTCGACGAGGCCCGCCGCATTGTCGACGACGCCGTCCGGCTCGAGGAAGCCGGGGCTTTCGCCGTGGTCCTCGAATCCATGCCCATCGAGGTCGCGGCCGAGGTCACGCGGGCCGTCGGCATCCCGACGATCGGCATCGGGGCCGGACCCGCCTGCGACGGCCAGGTCCTCGTCCTCCACGACATGCTCGGCTTCTCGACCGGCTACATGCCCAAGTTCGTCAAGAAGTACGTCGATCTCAATGCCGTGATCCGCGGCGCCGTCGAGGCCTATGCGTCCGAGGTCCGGGAGGGGCGGTTCCCCGACGATGCCACGTCCTATCACCTCAAACCCGAGGTGGCCGCCGCCCTGGCTCCCCCGAAGACCAGGGCCCCGAAGGGCCGGGGGCGCCGATGACGATCATCCGGTCTGTCGCGACGATGAAGGCCCTGGCCCGGGAATGGCGGCGCCAAGGCAAGCGCGTCGGCTTCGTGCCGACCATGGGCTACCTGCACGACGGCCATCTCAGCCTGGTTCGCGAATCGAAGGCCCGGGCCGATGTCACGGTCGTCAGCATCTTCGTCAACCCGACGCAGTTCGGCCCGAACGAGGACTTCACGAAGTACCCGCGGGACCTGGCCAAGGACTCGGCCACCCTGAAAGAGGCCGGGGTCGATTGTCTGTTCTATCCCGAGGCGGCGGAGATCTATCCCCCCGGCTACAGGACGTATGTCGAGGTCGAGGGCCTGCAGGACCGCCTCTGCGGCCGGTCCCGGCCCGGGCACTTCCGGGGCGTGGCCACGGTCGTGTTGAAGCTCTTCGACATCGTTTCACCAAATTTCGCCATCTTTGGGGCCAAGGACGCCCAGCAGGTGCTCATCATCAGGCGGATGGCCGTCGACCTCGATCTCGATGTCGAGATCGTGACCTGCCCGATCGTCCGCGAGCCGGACGGCCTGGCCCAGAGCTCCCGGAATGCCTATCTCACCCCCGCCGGGCGGCAGGCGGCCCGGGTCCTGTCGTCGAGCCTGCGCTGGGCCGAGAAGGCCGTCGCAGCCGGCGAGCGCGACGCCGGCCGGCTGGTCGCCGGGATCCAAGCTATCCTCGAGGCCGAGCCGCTGGCCAGGATCGACTACGTCGAGGCCGTCGACCCCGAGACCCTCGAGCCCGTCACCGAGCTCCGCGGCGAGGTGTTGGTGGCCCTGGCCGTGTTCATCGGCCCGACCCGGCTCATCGACAACATCCGGCTCTCCATTTGAGGAACGCCCGATGGACCGCCGCCAGTTCTTGACCGCCGCGGGGGCCGGCTCGGCCTGGGCCCTCCTTATGGCGGGGGCCGAATGCCGGGCGCGGGAGAAGCGGCCGCCGAATTTCGTCTTCATCCTGGTCGACGACCTGGGCTGGCGCGACGTCGGATTCATGGGCAGCCGCTTCTATGAAACCCCCCAGATCGACCGCCTGGCGGCCGGCGGGATGGTTTTCACGCAAGCCTACGCCGCTGCGGCCGTCTGCTCGCCGACCCGGGCCTCGATCCTGACCGGCCGGTATCCGGTCCGGATGGGCATCACGGACTGGATCCGGGCCCGCCGCGACGGCGGCGCGATCGGGCGTGATAGGAAGAACCCGGACGGCTATGACGATGATCCCGGGTTCAAGCTCATGACGCCCCGGAACGCCCTTTTCATGGACCTCGGCGAGATCACGATCGCCGAGGCCCTCAAGTCCGCCGGCTATGCCGCCGGGCATATCGGCAAGTGGCACCTCGGCCCGGACGAGTTCTCGCCCCAAAACCAGGGCTTCGACGTTAACGTAGGCGGCGCGGACATCGGCCACACCGAGAGCTACTTCGATCCCTACCTCAACGAGGGCGCCCCGATCCCGTCGCTCGAGCCGCGGCGGACGGGCGAGTACATGACCGACCGGCTGGCCGACGAGGCCTGCGCCTTCATCCGGGCCAACAAGGACAAGCCTTTCTATCTCAACCTCTGCCATTACGCTGTCCATGTGCCCCTCCAGGCCAAGGACTCCGACGTTGCTCATTTCAAGGCGAAACCGGTCGTCGACGGCCAGAAGGACCCGGTCTACGCGGCCATGATTAAGAGCGTCGACGATTCCGTCGGCTGCGTCCTGGCCGTCCTCGACGAGTTGGGGCTCGCGGAGCGGACCTGCGTTGTCTTTTTTTCCGACAACGGCGGGCTTCATACGGTCACCGACAACGCCCCGCTGCGGATGGGGAAGGGATTTCCTTACGAAGGCGGCATCCGCGAGGCCCTGGCCGTCCGCTGGCCGGGGGCCGTGCCGGCGGGGGAGAGGCGGGACGTCCGGGTCTCGAGCATCGATTTCTTCCCGACCATCCTCGGCCTGGCGGGGTGCCGCCTCCCGGCCGGCAGGACCATCGACGGCTGGGACCTTTCGGCCGTGCTGAAGGGCCGCGCCCGCCGCCTGCCGGAGCGGGACCTATTCTGGCATTATCCTCACTACTGGTGGGGCGACCGGGTCCGGCCCTGGAGCGTCGTCCGCTCGGGCGACTGGAAGCTCATCCGCTTCTACGAGGACGGCCGGCAGGAGCTCTATGACATCGTCCGGGACGAGAGCGAGTCACACGACCTGGCCGCGTCCCGTCCCGACATGGTCGAGTCGCTTAGCCGCAAGCTTGACGCCTGGCTCCGCGAAACCGGCGCCAAGCTGCCCCGATGCAGGTAAGGGGCTCGGCTAGGCCGCTGCGGCCGTGAGCAGGATCCAGTAGCCGGCCATCATCAGGAAGATGACCAGGGTGATGACGAAAAGGGTCATACCCAGGCTGGCCGCGTACCTCATCAGCTGGCGGTGCGTCTTGACGGTGAGAACCTTGAGCAGCAGCACGGCCAGGAGGGCGGCGGCGAGGAGGAAGTGCAGGGCACCCCTGACGGAGAGCCCGCTGCCCATCTGGACGAGGAAGATGCCGCCGCCGATGACGAGCGGGATGAGCAAGAGGACATAGATCCAGCCGAATGTCTTGTGCACCCGGCGCAGCCTCTCCGACCGGGCCTCGTCGCCGGGCCGGCCGAACCGGGCCATCATCGTGAAGAACGCCCCGGCTCCGGCGCCGAGCAGAAGGAACGCAAAGATCGTCTTGATCATATACAAAGACATCGTCTCCCCCCTTTATCCCTTCTGTGTCTATTCTAGCCGATTTCGGCTCAATCGAGGTGATAGTTGGGCGCTTCCTGGGTGATGACGACGTCGTGGACGTGGCTCTCCTTGAGCGAGGCCTGGGTGATCTTGATGAAATGGGCCTTGGTCTTGAGGTCCTCGATTGTCCGGCAGCCGGCATAGCCCATGCCGGCCTTGAGCCCGCCGACGAGCATCTGGACGGTGGCCGTCGTGCTGCCCTTGTAGGGCACCCGGCCCTCGATCCCTTCCGGCACGAGCTTGCTCGCGCTCGACTGCAGGTCCTGCTGGTAGCGGTCGCTGCTCTTGCCTTCCTTCATGACCGCGATGGAGCCCATGCCCCGGTAGAGCTTGTAGGCCCGGCCCTGGTACATGACCACTTCACCCGGGGCCTCCTCGGTCCCGGCCAGCAGGTTGCCGAGCATGATCGTGTCGGCGCCGGCGGCGATGGCCTTGGTGATGTCGCCCGAATACTTGATGCCGCCGTCGGCGATGAGCGGGACGCCCGCCTTCTTCGTCACCTCGTAGACGTCCGCGATGGCCGTGATCTGAGGGATGCCCGCCCCGGTGATGATCCGGGTCGTGCAGATGGACCCCGGCCCGACCCCGACCTTGACTGCGTCGATGCCGAGGTCGATGAGCTCCTGGGCCGCCCCGGCCGTGCCGATGTTGCCGGCGATGAGCTCCTGGCCCGGGAACTCCTTCTTCAGCGCCTTGACCGTTTCGAGGACGCGCCGGGAGTGGCCGTGGGCGTTGTCGATGACGATGACATCGCACTTGGCGGCGACCAGGGCCTTGGCCCGGTCCATGAAATCGGCGCCGACTCCGACGGCCGCCCCGACCCTCAGCCGGCCCAGGCTGTCCTTGGCCGCGTCGGGGTACTGGATGCGCTTGAGGATGTCCTTGTAGGTGATCAGGCCCTTGAGGTGGTAGCCGTCGTCGACGACGAGCAGCTTCTCGATCTTGTGCTCGTGGAAGACCTTCTCGGCGTCCTCGAGCGACGTCCCGACCGGGACGGTGACGAGCTTGCGGGTCATGATCTTCTCGATCGGCAGGTTGAGCCGGCTCTCGAAGCGGATGTCCCGGTTGGTCAGGATGCCGACGAGCTTGTTCGACTCGTCCGTGATCGGCAGCCCGGAGATGTGGTGCTCCTTCATGACCTCGAGGGCCCGGGAGATCTTGTCCTGGGGCCGCAGGGTGATCGGCTCGACGACCATGCCGCTCTCGTGGCGCTTGACCTTATCGACCTCCTCGGCCTGGCCTTCGATCGACAGGTTGCGGTGGATGACGCCGAGACCGCCCTGCTGGGCCAGGGCGATGGCCATGCGCGAGGTGGTCACGGTGTCCATGGCCGCGCTGACGACGGGGATGTTGAGCGAGATGTGGCGGCTCAGGCGGGTGGCGACCGAGGCCTGGGCGGGGGCGATGTCCGACGCGGCCGGCAGGATCAGGACGTCGTCGAAAGTGAGGGCTTCCCGGATCTTGTCGTCGAGCATGGCTCCTCCTTGGCTCCCGGATCAGTGCTTGTGGCGCTTGCCCGGGATCATGGCCCGGGCCTGCTTGGACCGCTGGCCGGACGGCCCGGCGGGCTGCTGGTAGTAGACCGGCGTCTGTTTGCGGACCGGCGCCGGCTGGTCGATGACAGGCTGGATCAGGAAGAGGTAGCGCACGGCATCCTCCTCGATCCGGTCCAGCATGGACTGGAACATCTCGAAGCCCTCTTTTTTGTATTCGATGAGCGGGTCTTTTTGGCCGTAGCCCCGCAGGCCGATGCCTTCCTTGAGGTGGTCCATCTCGAGCAGATGGTCCTTCCATTGCGAGTCGATGACCTGGAGGAGGATCATCCGCTCGAACTCGCGCATGAACGGGCCGAGCTGCCGCTCCTTGGCCTCGTAGGCGGCCCTGAGCCCCTTGATCAGGGTCTCGCGCAGCTCGTCGTGGACGACCGTGTCCCAGTTGATGCCCAGGGTCTCGATGTCGAGGCCGAACTGCCCCAGGATGGCCTGGCGCAGGCCCTCGCGGTTCCAATCCTCGGGCGACGTGTCCTTATTGGCGTGGGTGTCGAGCATCCAGTCGACGAGGCTGTCGACGAGGCCGAGAAAGTACTCGCGCTGGTCCTCGCCGTTGAGGATCTTGCGGCGCTGGCCGTAGATCGTCTCCCTCTGCTTGTTCATGACGTCGTCGTACTCGAGGAGGTGCTTGCGGACGGTGAAGTTCTGGCCCTCGACCTGCTTCTGGGCCCGCTCGATGGCCTTGCTGATCATGTTGTGCTCGATGGGCACGCCCTCGCCCATGCCGATGCGGGCCATAAGGCCGGAGATGCGCTCGCTGCCGAAGATGCGCATCAGGTCGTCCTCGAGCGACAGGTAGAACCGCGACGAGCCCGGGTCGCCCTGGCGGCCGGCGCGGCCGCGGAGCTGGTTGTCGATGCGCCGGGCCTCGTGACGCTCGGTCCCCAGGACGTGGAGTCCGCCGAGGGCGACGACGGCCTCGTGCTCTTTCTGCGTGACGTCCGTGACCGTCTCGAGGATCTTCTGATACTGGGCCTCGTATTGCTCAGGCGTGATCTTGGCCGGGTCGAGGCCGCTCTTCTTGAGCTGCTCCCGGGCCAGGTACTCGGGGTTGCCGCCAAGGAGGATGTCGACGCCGCGTCCGGCCATGTTGGTGGCGATGGTCACCGCCCCGACGCGCCCGGCCTGGGCGATGATGGAGGCTTCCTGCTCATGGTACTTGGCGTTGAGCACGACGTGGCGGATGTTCTTGCGCCGCAGCAGCGTGCTCAAGTGCTCCGATTTCT
>Ga0326726_10002051_pt1 | contig 18677 bp, 10 predicted proteins | sample MHFenrmetagenome_2_FD_207603 | JGI IMG/M metagenome (GOLD analysis project Ga0326726, IMG submission 207603) | Lab enriched peat soil microbial communities from Michigan Hollow, Ithaca, NY, United States - MHF15MN | ecosystem: Environmental > Terrestrial > Soil > Wetlands > Peat | place: USA... | reverse complement strand
CAACAGACTTAAATGAAGGTCTTTATAGAATTCAAAGTCAGCATCAATCCTAAAACCAGCAAACCTTTCGATAGGTATCTCACCGGTATGAAATCCTATAAGGGGTATTGATCTGCTGAAAGCGCTCTCGAGTCCACCGGCGAAGTAATAATTATGAGGCGAAGTTATTGAATCGTTTGAATGAGTAAACAGAAAATCCCCACCTGCTTCAAGGGTAAGCTTTCTGCCCGGCGAAAAATATCGTCTTATATCTCCGGCAACGGAATAAGATCTTTTAAAAAGAAAATCATCAGGAAAATCCGAAGTATAGGTTTTTTTGTAATTATCTGTTTGAATTTTTCCTGATAAGAGCCTGGAAGTATTGATTGATATCTGAAATAATAATCCCTTGTTTGGAAAATGCTTTGTATCAAGGGTGTTAATTTTATATGAATAACCTTCCGAAAAATATTTATAGGATATTTTTCTCAGTTGGTCCATTGCAATAAAATCAGGGATCAGAGAACTGTTCTGCAGGCTAAGAGTAACATTCATAAGGTGATTCAATCCAAGATACTTGCTGATTGTCACACCTGCATAATTGTTCCGGTAATAAGCACTTCCCATTTCTTCTCTGATCCTGAGTATAGGAAGGTGATTATAATCTGCATAGAAATCTGCAGAAAATCCAAATTTCTCATTCCGGTCAATATATTGAAGCATAGTAAGCTTAAACCTGTAGAACTCGCCAATAAATGAATCAAAATCAATAAAGGAATTTTTAGAGAAGAGATCCTTAAAGGTCATTCTGAAGATTATTCCGGCATTGATCATATTATCATAATAGACACCTCCATAAAGCATTGATTTAGGCCGTTCAATGCAGTCAATAGATAATAACAGTGAGTCGTTCCGCGAAATTATCCTGTACTTTACTTTTTCAAACCATGTTTTGCCATAAAGAAGGTCTATTTTCTCACGTATTAAATTCTTGTCTATTTTATCCCCGGACGTTATCCCAAGAACTCCAAGTATTTGATAATCTGAGTATAGTATATTACCCGTTACTTCGATCTTATCGAACGAGAAAACCTGGTTGTCAAGTATATTTTCAAGTGGTTTCTGTGTGCTGATAAGATTAAGTGAATCTGCGAGCTTCCTTAAATATTCCCTAAAAGGTAAAGCAGCTTTGTATCCTCTCTCAATAATTGTATCAGCGTTGGAAAAGACTGTTGAATGTAACTCTCTGACCTTCGGCTCAATTAGCAAGTCAGTAATTTTCTTCTGCTCCTGATAATCTTCATGGCTCCTTTGAAAAACAATCTGTTTTATAATTCCCGGCATAGTTTTCAATTCATCTTCCGAATATACCTGAAAACCAGTGTAAGATCCTATTACTATGTCTGCCCCCATTCTCCTTACCTCCTCAGCTGCATAATTGCGTTGTACTCCACCGTCGACCAGCAGAGCAGAATCTATTTTTATCGGAGTGAAAATAGTTGGCACTGCACTGCTGGCTCTCATGGCATCAGGAAGATATCCATTATGCAGTTCAACTCTTTTACCTGTCAGAATATCAACTGCAAGGCACATAAAGGGAATTGGAAGTTTAGAAAAGTCGTTAATTCCGGCAGCAGGCCATCCATAATAACTGAAGATATTTTCAATCTGCTGACCGTTGATGAGACCGGAAGGAAGCTTGACTTTCTTTGAGGATAAGGGAAGTGAAATAATACTATTATTAAAGTGTTCCTTCTCAGGAAAGATTACTTTGTTCTCTTCAATATTGTTGGACAAAATGAGATCCCAGTTTATCCCTTTCACTATTTTATGCAAACTATCAGCCGAATAACCCATTGAATACATACCACCTATAATACTTCCCATGCTTACCCCGGTAATATAATCTGGCCTGAGGCCTGCTTCCTCCAATACTTTCAGCACTCCTATGTGAGCCATCCCCAATGATCCTCCTCCACTAAGTACTAATCCGACTTTCGGCCTGGCATTTGCTGGCTGTCCAATGACGACCTGTCCGGATTGAAACAGAAGGAGGATTAAAAATAATATACTTACTATTTTTTTCAATGATTTATACTCGCCTCTGGTAATTAATCAGATCATGATTGTATTATCCTGGTGACGGCAAATTTATGGCAATTGTAAGCAAGATACTAAAATTGAGTAATTTTACCATGTGAATGATCCGACAAAAAGAGAAGCAAATTGTTTGCCGACCACTAAAAAAGAGATTGAAGCATTAGGTTGGGACCAGCCTGATGTAATTATTTTCAGCGGTGACGCATATGTCGATCATCCCTCCTTCGGTCCGGCAGTGATCGGCAGAGTAATTGAGGCAGAAGGATTTCGTGTTGCTTTGGTTCCGCAGCCTAACTGGAAAGATGATCTTCGTGATTTCCGCAAATTGGGAAGTCCGAAATACTTCTTTGGGGTCACAGCGGGTAATATGGATTCGATGGTAAACCATTATACAGCTGCCCGGCGTTTAAGGTCGGATGATGCATACACACCTGGAGGGAAATCTGGATTCCGGCCTGATTATCCGACAATTGTGTACACAAAGATTCTGAAAAAACTTTATCCTGAAATACCAATTGTGCTTGGCGGTATAGAAGCTTCGATGAGGAGGCTTACGCATTATGACTACTGGAATGACAGGCTTGAGCGATCAATTCTGTTGAGCAGTGGAGCTGATATGTTGATTTACGGGATGGGTGAACAGCCCATCAGGGAATTGATTAAACTGTTGTTAAAAGGGGTACCATTTTCATCTCTTTCAACCATACCCCAGACAGTTATTGCAAGGAATAAAGATACTGCGCTGCCGGTAAATAAAAACTGGGTGGATATTTACCTGAATTCTTATGAAAAGTGTTTGTCTGATAAAAAAGTCTTTGCATCCAATTTCCTGGTCTTTGAAAAAGAATCAAATAGGATTAAAGCAGCCAGGCTCATTGAGCCATCGGGCGACAAGAATGTTTTAGTAAATCCTCCGTTTTATCCTATGACCGAAGCGGAAGCAGACCGAACATACGATCTGCCGTATAGTTATCTGCCTCATTCCAGGTACAAAAACAAGGGTCCCATCCCTGCCTTCGAAATGATCAAATTCTCAATCAATGTCCACAGAGGCTGCTTTGGCGGTTGCAGTTTCTGTGCAATTGCAGCACACCAGGGTAAGCAGATTGTAAAAAGATCGGAGAAATCAATTCTGGCTGAGATTGATAAGGTAAAAAAATTACCCGGATTCAAAGGTTACCTTTCTGACCTTGGCGGACCTTCAGCAAACATGTATACGATGAAGGGGCTGGATTATGAATTATGCCTGAAGTGTTCTCGTCCTTCATGCATTTGGCCACAGGTATGCAGAAATCTTGATACAGATCATAGCGGTCTGACTTCATTATACAGAAAAGTGAACAGGATTCCCGGGATAAAAAAAGCATTTATAGGGAGTGGTGTAAGATATGATCTTCTTTTTCCGGAATGGAATAAGAAAGCTGGACCAAGTGAGAGGGAGTATCTTCAGGAGCTGACAACAAATCATGTATCCGGCAGGCTAAAAGTTGCCCCTGAGCATACTTCACCGCATGTACTGGATCTTATGAGGAAAGTTCCATTCACTCTTTTCAAAAAACTTAAGGAGCAATTTGAAATGATAACAGTAAGGGAAGATCTGAAGTATGAGATTATCCCGTATTTTATTTCATCACATCCTGGTTCTTCTGAGAGTGACATGTCGGATCTGGCGGGGGAGGTGAGGAGCCTGGGAATAAAGCCGGAGCAGGTGCAGGATTTTACGCCGACGCCAATGACGCTTTCGACGGCTATGTATTATTGCGGATTTGATCCATATACCGGTAAAAAAGTATTTGTTGCACGGGGGATTGAAGAAAAAAGGAAGCAGAAGGAATATTTCTTCTGGTATAAAAAATCCGACAATTATAAAAGAAGCAGACCACGAGGAAGAGGTATTCACCGTTAGCACGAACTCAAAATTTTGGGTGATTAGTAAAGGAGAATGATTATCATTTAATAATTATTATTATTTGATAATAATTATCTTTTAATATTAATTATCATCTAATAGTTATTATCATTTGAGAATGATTATCATTTAATAATTATTGTTATTTGACAATAATTATCATCTGACAATTCTCAAAACCAGGATTCCCCCTTCTTTAATTGCCTCAATATGAAAAAGAAAAAGCCGGTATTAAGAAATCCCGGCTCTCTTTCAACCAATAAACCATTCAAATGAATTTACTATTCGTACTCCTTGAGGATATTCTTTACATCATCCGGAGCTACTCTTCCGTAAGTCTTGTCTCCTACAAGTACAACAGGTGCTAGCCCACACGCACCTACACATCTCAGGCTCGAAAGCGAGAATTTGCCATCCTTTGTGGTCTGTCCAACCTGTAATCCAAGCTCCTTCTTGAACTCATCAAGTACTTTTTCACCGCCACGTACATAACATGCTGTTCCCATACATATACTTATCGGATGTTTCCCTTTCGGAGTCATCGTGAAAAATGAGTAAAATGTCACAACTCCGTAGATTTTAGCAACTGGGATCCCGGTCTCTGCTGCAATGACTTCCTGAACCTCGGCAGGCAGATATCCAAAATATCCCTGACAGCTGTGAAGTATATTTATCAGTTCCTGGGGATCTTTATTGAAGGATGCACAAATCTCCTTTATTTTTGAAACATCCTCTTGTCTCAATTCTATTTTAATACTAGACATAGCATTGAATTTTATTATTAACCTTTACGGGTCTTTACTATTGTTTTACAATAATCTTTTTCTTTTTATCAAAATAACTTGTGTGAAGCAGATGGTGTGCTTTCTCACTGTTTGGCTTACCAAGAAACTCATCATAAAGTTTAATTATGAAAGGATTCTCGTGAGATTTACGCAGCGGTTTCATGCTGTCTTCCCTGTAAATTGCTGCAGCTCTTGCTTTTATTATTTCAGAATTACCATGATGCAAGGGCTGGCCTCCACCGCCAATACAGCCTCCGGGACATGCCATAACTTCAATTGCATGAAACAACGATTTTCCTGATCTTACATCATCGAGCAGCTTTCTGGCATTTCCAAGTCCGTGGGCAATTCCGATGTTAAGAGGCAATCCGTTAAAATCGATTGTTGCAGAGCGAACTCCTTCCAGACCTCTCAATTCTGTGAAATCTATTCGCTCAAGTTTTTTCCCTGTATAGATCTCATAGGCGGTCCTGCAGGCTGCTTCAATTACACCTCCCGTGGCACCGAAGATAACACCTGCACCGGTCGATTCCCCAAGAGGATCATCAAAATCTTCGTCTTCAAGATTATTCAGATCAATATTGGCTTGTTTAATAAATGCAGCCAGTTCCCTTGTGGATATCGAAAAATCTACATCCCTGTTGCCGTCAACTGAGAACTCATCTCTCTGGCATTCATACTTCTTGGCCAGACAAGGCATGATAGAAACAACAACCAGGTCTTTCCGGTTCACATTTATTTTGTCGGCAAAATATGTTTTTGCAATTGCACCAAACATCTGCTGCGGCGATTTGGATGTTGAAGGTACATCCTTCAGATCGGGAAAATACTCTTCAAAGAAATTTACCCATCCCGGACAACAGGAGGTAAGTATTGGCAATCTGGCTGTTTTATCGCCATTGATATGTCTGGTTAACCTGTCAAGAAGTTCAGTTCCCTCTTCCATTATTGTAAGATCGGCGCTGAAATCTGTATCGAAAACATAATCAAATCCGAGCACTCTCAGAGCTGCAACCAGCTTACCTGTAACAAGAGTTCCTGGTTCCATGCCAAATACCTCTCCAAGTGCTACTCGTACGGCAGGGGCCGTCTGAACAATAACTGTCTTGGTTGGATCAGCAAGAGCTCTGAGAACATCAGGTGTATTATCGACTTCGGTAAGTGCTCCTGTAGGACATACAGCAACACACTGTCCGCAATATGTGCATGTGGAATGTTCAAGATTCTGTTCAAATGCAGGGGCAACTGTTGCCATAAATCCTCTGTTTACGGCTGACAGGGCACCAACAGTCTGAACCACATTGCACATCGTTTCACACCTGCGGCACATAATGCATTTATCGAGATTTCTCTTAATTGAAGGAGAGGTATCTGGTTTGTAAGTCGACACTGCAGCATACTCAGCTCCGGGAATTTCTCTGATCCCAAGCCTGTGAGCCATATCCTGTAACTCGCAGTTTCCCGATTTTGCACAGACAAGACAATCCTTGGGATGATCCGACAATATAAATTCCATTACTGTCCGGCGGGCATTAAGCACCCTGGTTGTATGGGTTTTAACCACCATGCCTTCCTCACATTTGGTTGAGCATGCAGGTGCCAGATTACGTCTGTTTTGAACCTCTACCACACAGATCCGGCAACCTCCTGGTTTGTTCTCAATATTCAGATCACGCAGTTCAAGATAGCATAATGTCGGAATTTCAATTCCCAATAGCCTTGCAGCTTTTAAAATTGTAGTACCCTTTTGTACCTCAATTTCTTTATTATCTATATTAAGCTTTATTGTTTCCATTACTTTTTCCGGTTATCTGATAATTATTGCATCAAACTTACACTTCTCCTTGCACGCTCCACATTTTATGCAGATTTCAGGATTGATGTAATGAACTTCTTTTCGTTGACCTGATATAGCATTGACGGGACATACCCTTGCGCAGGCAGTACATCCTACGCAGTTTTCAGGAATAATATAATATTCCATCAGATTCTTGCACTTTCCGGCCGGACATTTTTTGTCTTTCACATGTGCCACATACTCATCCATGAAGTTGTCGAGCGTTGAGAGCACGGGATTTGGCGATGTCTGACCAAGTCCGCACAGAGCTGTGTCTTTTATAACCAGACTCATGTTTCTCAGCCTGTCAAGATCTGCAAGAGATCCTTTGCCTTCAGTGATATGATTGAGTAATTCATGAAGACGTTTGTTGCCGATCCTGCAGGGCGAACATTTCCCGCATGACTCTTCAACAGTGAATTCAAGATAGAATTTTGCCACAGAAACCATACAATCATCTTCATCCATAACAATCATTCCACCTGAGCCCATCATTGATCCTGCAGCAACAAGATTATCAAAATCGATTGGTACATCCAGATGATGTTCTGTAAGACAACCGCCTGAAGGGCCTCCTGTCTGGACAGCCTTAAATTTTTTCCCATACCTGATACCGCCTCCGATTTCAAAGATAATCTCTCTGAGGGTAGTCCCCATGGGGACTTCAATAAGGCCAACATTATTTATTTTTCCTGCGAGGGCAAAAACCTTTGTTCCCTTTGATTTCTCAGTGCCAATTTTGCTGAACCATTCAGCACCTTTAAGAATAATAACCGGTATCGCAGCAAATGTTTCAACATTGTTGACATTGGTTGGTTTACCGCGGAAACCTGACTCGGCCGGGAAAGGAGGTTTTATTGAAGGCTCACCGCGAAGACCTTCCATGGAGTGGATAAGGGCAGTCTCTTCACCGCAGACAAATGCACCGGCACCAAACCGGAGTTCAATGTCAAAATTGAATCCTGTGCCAAAAATATCTTTCCCAAGTAATCCATATTCTCTGGCCTGGGCGATTGCAATTTTAAGCCTGTGAACTGCCAATGGATATTCGGCCCTTACATAGATGAGACCATTTGAGGCACCTATAGCATAGCCGCATATTGCCATTGCTTCCAGAACTGAATGCGGATCCCCCTCAAGCACCGACCGGTCCATAAAGGCTCCGGGATCACCTTCATCTGCATTGCAGACTACGTATTTTTCATCTGATTTGCTCTTGCTCGCGATTTCCCACTTTAAACCTGTCGGGAATCCTGCACCACCACGCCCCCTCTGTCCGGAATCTTTGATGACTTTAATAACTTCCTGAGGAGTCATTTCAGTAAGTACCTTGCCAAGTGCCTGATAACCATATCTGCCAATATATTCATCGATACTTTCAGGATTTATAAATCCACAATTCCGGAGTACAATCCTGAGCTGCTTCTTGAAAATTCCCGCATGCTTCGAATCTCCAATTGTTGTATTGGTTTTGGGATCGTGATAAAGAAGTCTGTCTACTATTTTTCCCTTAATTATGTGTTCTTCAACAATTGTCTGGGCGTCTTCAGGTTTTACCTGGACATAAAAAATATTATCAGGCATAACTTTCACAATCGGACCTTTTTCGCAAAAGCCAAAACATCCGGTAAGAATTACCTGCACTTTTTCCGATAATCCTTTTGCCTCTAGTTCATCTCTTAAATTCCAGACAATTGCATCGCTTTCAGAAGCATGGCAGCTTGTGCCACCGCATACCATAAGATGTATGCTGTATTTTGACATAGTTTAACCTCCTATTCTTTAGAATCAATAGTTTCATAATTTACCGGGATGATACCATCGATAAGTTCACCTTCCTTGATGTACTTTTCAATGATCAGATCGGCCCTTTTCAGATCTACAAAACCGAAAACCACGGGATCTTTTCCCACAAGTTTTATTTCAACTGTTGGTTCGGCATAACAATAACCCATGCAGCCTGTCTGGGTGACAATGCCGGATATATTCCTCCTGTCGAGCTGCTCCACGAAAAACTCCATAATGGGCTTAGCCCCTGAAGCTATACCACATGTAGCCATCGCAACTTTTACCTGAACACTGTTCTCAGGATCAATTGCTTTATTTCTGACATTCAGTCCACTCCTTGTTTCTTCGCGTTTCTTTAAAAGATCGGCAAGCGACTTTATTTGTGACATGCTTTTTAAATTATTATGTTAATTCGATTTAATTGATTTCTGAACATATATTTTCCTAAAAATAATTTAAAATATTACTTCCTGTTTCACTTATTTGCATTAATTCTTTTTTATAAAAAACTGTTGCACTTATATCTCTTGAATTTAACAACAACACCACAAAGATAATTATTTAGTGTTAATAAAATAACAATGTTAATAAAATAACAATAATTAAATTTAGAGATTACATTGATTCTATAGACTTGCCTTCGAAATTGATGTGTTAACTGAAAAACAAAATCCTTAAAGATTGTACTTTACTGTTATTTTCTTAGTTTTTTAAATTCTGATCCTGATTTCCACCCGGGAAACAAATCTGAAGTAGTAAGCTCGTAACCTATAGTAAATGCAAGCTGAGCGTCCTCTGCTATCCCTTCAAAATTCCATTTTTCGGGTTCATAATTATCAGAAGGCTTGTGATATCTGTTTTTAATATAATCTTTTTCCTGTTCAGCTGCCCATTCTTTACCGAATTCACGGCTATCTGTATTACCCCTGGCAAACAGAGCAGGAACTCCTTTTTTTGCAAAAGGAAAATGATCCGACCTGAAATACATGCCTGTGTAGGAATTTGGGTCTCCCGTAACATATCTGTCCTGGTCCGCAGCAGCCTTTCTTACATAATCATCAAGCTCCGACTGTCCATAACCGGTAATCATTACATCTTTCATTCTGCCTATTGGCAGCAGGAGATCGTTATTGAAACAGGCGACAGTTTTGTCAATCGGGAACACAGGGTGTTCAGTATAGAAATAGGACCCAATAAGACCATCTTCCTCAGCAGTAGGGAACAGAAGAATTATGCTCCTTTCAGGTTTGTTCACAAGAGATGAAAATGCTTTTCCAATTGACAGAACCCATGCCATTGAGGTTCCATTGTCAACAGCTCCATTATAGATTGAATCTCCGTTTTCCGCCTCACCTATACCAAAATGATCCCAGTGAGCCGAATAAACTATATTCTCTTCAGGTCTCTCTGATCCTTTCAATATACCGGCAACATTCTTTGATTTATTGTAATCGATTGTATTACTGATCTTTAAGGAAATATTCATATCAAGAGGAAATCCCCTGAATCCCTTTTTACAGGCTACTGCCCTTAGCTCCGAAACATCTAAACCTTTTGTTTTCAGTAGCTTAATGGCAGATTCTGATGAGATCCATCCTGTAAACCGGCAGCGTGACGAATTACTGTCAGCCGATTGAATATACAGGTTTGGGATTATTGAACTTTTTCGCGGAATACTGTAATCATAACCAGCTCCCAATGGTTCATGAATTATAAGAACTCCCGCAGCTCCCTGTCTGGCTGCCTCCTCATATTTGTAGGTCCATCTCCCGTAATATGTCATTTCGGATCCTTTGAAGAGAGTTGAGTCCCTGGTATACAACCCCGGGTCATTTACCATTACTACGACAGTTTTGCCTTTAACATCCAGTCCTTCATAATCATTCCACCCGTATTCCGGGGCAACAATTCCATAACCGGCAAATACCATTTCGGAATTGATTACTTCGAGACTCTTTTCTATTCTTGGAGAGATGACTGCAATATCATCAGGAGTTCTGAATTCAAATTCAGCAGCATATGATTTCACTTTAACAGGCCCGTTAACTACCGAGATGACCCTTACCATTGGAACATTCTGGAAATAACTGCCGTTAAAAGCAGGTTCAAATCCAATTCTTTTCAGCTGATCAGCAAGATATTCAACGGTTATTTTTTCTCCTACTGTAAATGGAGCTCTTCCCATGAATCTGTCTGATCCAAGCTCTTTAACATAACTTTCAAGATCAGCGACATTTATGCTTTTCCTTGCATTTTCAAAATCGGCTGTTCTGTCACAACTAATTAATGAAGATGAGGTTAAAATAAAAATGATATTGATGATAATTCTGATCATATATAAGGCATTAGAAATCTATGTGATTATTACAATATTAATTCTTAAGCAGCAACTGACCAGCAACAAGCAACAAGCAACCGGGCCTATCTGAACACAACATTCCATAGCAACGGCCTTCCACTCTTCCAGAATGCCCTGAAATATGGGTCATCAGTTAAATAAATAACTTCTCCTTTCCCGATGGGTTCAGATCCTATAACCATTGTATTTTTAATCTGTTTCTGATATTTGTAACCTGCGAATCCTGAAACTGGTTTATTTTCAAGTATATAACCTATATTATTGCCCTTTGTAAGGAATGGGTAAGGTTGTTCCTGTTTTAAAAGGAACCATTCCCTTCCAAGACCGAATCCATAAGGATTGGTTGTGTCAACTGTGACTTTGTATATGCTGCCGGCCGATTGATCAGAAAGCTGGTATCTCCCTTCATCACTATACTTTTTTAGCAAGGTAAGATCATCACTCTTCTCCTTTTTTTCTGCAGCTTTTTGTTCAGCTGTTCTTGTTTCAACAGCTTTAAAAAGAGAGGTTGATTTTTCCGACGCAAAAATTGAAATTGCTTTTTCAAAGACAACCACTTTGCCGCCCCTTTTCGCATAATCGACTATCGTATCCTTCAAAGCTGGATAAGTGCCTGATGTAATTAATAAAACATCATAATCGCTTAAATCATCAGTCTTAACATTTCCCGTTTTTATAAGTGTAAGCGGATAGTTGAGTTCCCTCTCAAAAAAGTACCATAGCTCTCCAACTGCTGATGAAGAGGTTCCTTCGCCGGATATCAGTGCAACTTTCGGTTTTGTTTTCAGGGGAGAGTAATCTGATCCTATATCTTTGCCATTCTCAACAAGTCCTGATGTAACTGGTGTAACATTAACCTGGAATTTTTCAGCCAGGTCAGTCACTATTTTGTCAATTTTGCTCTCCATACCTTTGTTATCGCCCCGGGCTATAATAAAACTACCTCTTTCATAAACGGTTCCGCCGATTGTGAAAGGTTTTAATGAGTATCTCGATCTGATGTTTTTAAGATGAAGTGCAGAAATAAATTTCAAAACGTTAAAACCATCATATGGTACCGCATACCCATAGGGTTTATCTATTGACAGCTTAATATCTGTTTTTTCGGTATCAATCTTTCCGTCAAACGGTTTAACCTGTTCAGCCAGGGCAAATGCTTTCATATTATAAGCATATGGCAATGCCCATGCAGTAAGGTCATAGCTTAACGAATCGGATGCCTTACTATCGGGTTCGAACAGAACCTGCACAAAACGCGACTGAGGCTGATAAGCACTTACCAGGATATCTCCCTTTTCAATAGTTACCTCACCTTCAGCATTTGCCAGATAATCGAATCCCTTAAACTTTTTCCCGGTACTCCCTGCATAAGAATATTTAATCTGGTTTTTTCCCAGGAGCTGAAGAAGTTCCTCCAGATCGGATTTTTTATTTGATCCTTTTATGATTATCGACTTGTATTGAAAAGCTGGCTTATTTGTGTTATCGGAGAAGAATTTGTTGAATTCAGATATCAACTTCTCTCTGTTTTCATACGAAACTTTCAACGTTGCCATTGATGCAGTAAAGTGGCCGTCTATTCTATCTTTAAGAGTTAGAGTATCACCTGTCTTTTGCTTATAAGCCAGTCCTGACGGGCCGCTTCCTCCCTGTTCATATGTAAAGCCAATCGCTCCGTTGAACAGGGGCCAGGTGTCACCAAAGCTTGGACAGAAAAGATCAAAAGTCTCTTTTGTGAAGTAAAGTTTGAATTTTTCATCAAACAGGGAAGCATTTCCCATGCCCAAAAGAGTATGAAACTCGTGCTGCCAGGGAGTTATAACCTCATGCCAGGGACTTGCACCCGGAGGGAAAAAGAATGTCGATTCATCCCCCATTTCATGGAAATCTGCATGAACATGCGGCATGAACTGGTTATATAAGGCAAGTTTTTGAACTGTCTCAACCTGTGTCTGCCAGGTCCAGTCTCTGTTAAGATCGAACATATAATGATTTGTCCTTGCAGTAGGCCAACCCTGGTTATGTTCAGCTGATTTGCCATCGGGATCCGGAACAAGATTCTGGGCATTCCTGAACCTGTTTGTGTACATGTCACGGCCGTCAGGGTTCTGGCATGGGTCGATTACAATAATACATGTTTTCAACCAGTCGCTGGCACCCGGATATGATCCGGTAACAAGTGTATATAGAGTTTTCATGGCAGTTTCCATCCCTGCCGATTCATTTCCGTGGATATTATATGCAAGCCAGATAATCGGGATTTGTTTACCGGTAAAGTTTCCTTCCAAAAGACCAGTTTTGATAAGATTATTCTTACGATATTCCTCAAGTTTGGAAAGATTCTCCTCACTTGAAACTATGCAAACACCTAATACCCTTCCTTCATAAGTGGTCCCGTATTCGCGGTATTCTGCCTGCGGCGAGTTTTCAGCCACATATCTGAAATAATCGACAGCTCTGTAATGAAATGTGAACTGTGTACCCAACTCGTAACCAAGAAATTCATCAGGAGATTTAATAATCTGACTGTTACAATTAATTAAATTCAAAAAAATGGCTGAAATTATTAAGAGAAAACGCTTCATGAGAACAAAACTTTAAGTTGACCGGCTAATATACTACTTTTCATAAACATTATTTCTGGTTGCTTGGGGAAGGAGGTGTTTAAGTGTAATTGCAGAAAGATTCGTATCCGAAAATGGTTATTTTTGTCCGTCAGATATTTATTTCTAAATCTCAAATATGTTGTCTATGAGTAGATCTATCCCCTTTAAATTCCTAGTCATTCTTCTATTATTATCTCCATCATTTGCTTTCCGGCTTGATTGCCAGATGCCGCAGAGGGGAAGCAGCCAGGTTCGCATAACGGGCTGGGCAGATGATAATCATTATCTGATTCAGACCATTGATTCTGAAAATAAATCTGTGATAAAAAGTGTAGATATCAGGACCGGAAAGGGCATTGTTGTTCCTCCCAAAAAGTCAGATATAGAGCTGTTCTCAGAATCCCTGCCAGCAGGAGTAACCATAGGACTTAATGATATTGTAAGTTCTGATATGCAGAGTGTTATCATCGTGAAGGACAATGATCTTTATTATTTTAAAAAAGGGGATAATGCCCTCAGGAGGTTGACAAATAATGATGTTCCTGAAGTAAATGTCCGTTTTTCTCCTGACAATAAAAAGATTGCTTACACAAAAAATAAAGACCTGTATATATTTGATCTTATAGCAAATAAAGAAATCAGGTTATCGTTTGATGCATCCGACAGGATCTATAATGGTTATTCTTCATGGGTTTATATGGAAGAGATATATGATCGGCCAGGTATTAATCCATATGCAGCTTTCTGGTGGTCGCCCGACGGAAACAAAATTGCCTACCTGCGTACAGATGAAACCGATGTTCCGGTATTTACTCTGAACCGCCTGGATGAAGCGGACGGTATCCATGGTAAGCTGGAACAGGTACCTTATCCTAAGGCAGGGGATCCTAATCCAAAAGTCAAAATGGGAATTGCCGATATCTCAACTGCAAAAACAACCTGGATCAAAACTGATTACAATGTTGATCAGTATATAGCATGGCCCTTCTGGAAGCCGGACAGCAAAGAACTTGCTATTCAGGTACTTAATCGTGACCAGAATGATTTAAAAATCATTCTTACTAATCCTGCAACAGGTGATTTTACAACTATTTACAATGAAGCAAAGGTAACATGGGTTGAATTCTTTGAAGATGTCTATGTGATGAATAACGGCACTGGTTTTATACTTAGAAGTTATAAGAATGACTGGATAAACCTTTTTTATTACGGCTGGGACGGGAGACTGATTTCACAGATTACTAATTTCACATGGAGTATCAACGAAATTGAAAGAATTGATGAGGAGGTCGGAGTGATATACTTTTCCGGAACAGGACCTGAATCGACTGATAGTCATTTCTTCAGAATCGGCCTCGACGGGAAAAACCTTCTTCAGGTGACAAAAGAAGCTGGGGAGCATACTGTAAGTGTTTCTCCTAAAGGAAGTTACTTTATTGATACATGGAATAGCATAACTACTCCAGGCTCTATTGTAGTCTATGACAATAAGGCAAAAATGATCAGGGAATTATATAAATTTGAAAAGCCTGCATTTGATATTGCCAGGAATTCAAAATCTGAATTATTGAAAATCCCGACTTCGGATGGATTGTTCAATATGCCTGCAATTATTACATTTCCTGTAAACTTTGATCCATCTAAAAAGTATCCGGTTATTTTCACTATTTATGGTGGACCAGGTGACTTAAATAGCATGAGTAGAAAATTAAGCAACACATGGCAAGGAATTGATCCATCGTGGTACTCAACGAATGGTATTATTACTATTAAAGTTGATCACAGAGGATCTGGTCATTTCGGAAAGAGGGGACTCGACTATCTTTACCGGAGTCTTGGGAAATGGGAGTTACTCGACTACGAGGATGCTGTCAAATGGCTTTTGGCCAAGCCATATATAGATAGCACAAGAATAGGTATTACCGGTAGCTCGTACGGCGGCTATTTGACCTGTCTTGCCCTGACCAAAGGTGCTGATTTCTGGACTCATGGATTTGCAGGATCATCAGTAACTGACTGGCGTCTGTATGATGACATCTATACTGAGAGATATATGGATACACCCCAGGATAATATGGAAGGATATAAAGACGGCTCCACACTGACTTGGGCTAAAAACTATAAAGGGAAACTCTATATGACCCATGGAGATATGGATGATAACGTTCATATGCAGAATTCAGTTTATCTTATATCAAAACTGGAGGATGAAGGAAAATCATTCCAGTTTATGCTTTATCCAAATGGCCGTCATGGATGGGGTGGGGCAAAGGCAATTCATTCCAGGAATGAAGCAAACAAATTCTGGCTCAAGAGTTTCTTTGGAAAAGAATAAATTATTGTTATTTTGGTGTTAGTTTTATAACACTAAACTCTGAACTCCAAACTCCAACCTCCAAACTTGTAAATTATGGTTATTGGCATTCTTAAAGAATCGGGGGCAGAAAAGAGAGTAGCCTTGCTTCCGGGTGAAGTTGCCATAATTAAAAAGCTGGGCCTTGATATTATTGTTGAAAACGGGGCAGGTCAAAAAGCCTGGGCATCAGACACTGAATATCTTTCAGCCGGTGCTTCAATTACCGGTCGTAAGGATTTAATATCAAAGTCTTCTTTTTTGTTAAGTGTAAATCCACCACTTGAAGAAACCCTGGATTCATTCAACAAAGGGCAGGTTCTCTGTTCTGTTGTTAATCCCATTGAAAACAGTAAATGGCTTGAAAAAGCCAGGATAAGGGGACTTACTGTCCTGGCACTCGATCTGATTCCCAGAACCACCAGGGCTCAGTCTATGGATATACTTTCATCTATGGCAACAGTAGCCGGATATAAGGCAGTGCTTGCTGCAGCATCATCCCTGCCTAAATTCTTTCCAATGTTCATGTCAGCCGCCGGGACGATCAAACCCTCCAAGGTGCTGATTTTGGGAGCAGGTGTTGCCGGGTTACAGGCTATTGCCATCGCCCGGAAGCTTGGCGCTGTGGTTGAGGTCTTTGATGTAAGATCAGCAGTTAAGGAAGAAGTAAAAAGCCTGGGAGGAAAATTCATCGAGGTGGAAGGCGCTAAAGAAGATTCAGCCGCGGGAGGATATGCTGTTGAACAAACTGATGAGTTCAAAAAGAAACAGCAGGAACTTATCCAAAAGCGGGCAATTGCAGCTGATGTGATTATTGCAACCGCGCAGATACCCGGCAAAAAGGCTCCGGTGCTGATCCTCAGAGAGACTGTATTGACTATGAGACCAGGATCAATTATAGTGGACCTAGCAGCATCCACAGGAGGCAACTGCGAGCTGACTGAAAATGACAAAACAATTTCAGTTAATGGCGTTACAATTATAGGAAAATCAGACTTTCCTTCAGACATGCCTTCAGATGCCAGCAAGATGTTCGGATCAAATGTTATTAACCTTCTGAAAATCATGATCGGGAAGGATGGAAGTCTTCAGATTAATATACAGGATGATATAATTAATGGAACGACTGCAGTGCATAACGGAGAATATATAAGTCAGAGAGTCAAACAGATGCTTGGCATTAAATAAAAAAAGTCATGGAACAGTTTTCAAATTTTTTCTTACAACACCGGGAGGCAATTTTCATTGTTATCCTTTCAATATTTCTTGGCATTGAAGTGATCAGCCACGTCCCGGCAATTCTGCATACACCTCTGATGTCGGGAGCCAATGCGATCCATGGTGTTGTAATTATAGGCGCTATAATTGTAATGGGACATGCCGATACGACCGGATCAATGATCCTTGGATTCCTGGCTGTCGTTCTTGGTACCCTGAACGTTGTCGGAGGCTTTGTTGTGACTGACCGGATGCTTGAAATGTTCAAAAAGAAAAAGTAATCAGCCCGGTAAAATTATTAAAATAGTTAAAGATGAACGGAATATCTCAATTTCCTTATGGAATCACAATACTGGAGATTACTTACATTATTGCCTCCGTTTTGTTTGTTATCGGATTGAAGAAGCTTAGTCATCCTCTCACAGCCCGGAGAGGTAATACTTTGGCTGCCTTCGGAATGGGAGTTGCAATAATTGCAACAATTCTTTTTCATAAAAAAGACGGAGAACCTATCGGGAATATTCCTTTTATACTTGCTGCTATTGCTATTGGAACAGTGATAGGATGGGTGATTGCCAAGAAAGTAAAGATGACTGCTATGCCGCAGCTTGTATCATTCTTTAACGGGATGGGAGGTGCCGCGGCGGCACTTATCTCGATGATGGAATTTCCGCATGTCAGCCCGGAACTGATAGCCAGGACAGGAATGGCAAACGGACATGTACTTGCAATTCTTCTTGGATTGATGATAGGAACTATATCGTGGGCGGGAAGCATGATCGCATTCGGGAAGCTTGATGGCTGGATAGGGGATATGAGAATAAAAGCGATGAGATATGTCAATCTGACTATCCTGGCTGTTCTGATTGGATTTATAGTTTTCATAATGACCCGTCATGTTCAGGCAAGTACTGAACTTACACCATACATATATATGATGTTTGCCATTGCCGTGATATATGGTGTCCTTTTTGTGATGCCTATAGGAGGAGCCGACATGCCGGTGGTAATCTCACTTCTCAACTCTTTTACTGGTGTTGCTGCTGCAATGGGGGGCTTTCTATATAACAACCAAGCAATGCTTACTGGAGGGATTCTTGTAGGATCTGCCGGTACAATCCTTACGGTTCTTATGTGCAGGGCGATGAACCGTTCATTGCTTAATGTAATTGTTGGTGTTTTTGGTGGGGGAGGGAAATCAAATGCTTCTGAAACCGGTTCAGTTAAAGAGATCACTCTTTCGGATGCAGCGGTACTTCTCAGTTATTCAAAAAAAGTGGTTATAGTTCCTGGTTATGGTCTGGCTGTTGCACAAGCCCAGCATATCTGTCATGAGCTAGATAAACTGCTCGAAGAAAAGGGAGTTGAAGTAAAATATGCTATTCACCCCGTTGCAGGCAGGATGCCCGGACATATGAATGTACTTCTTGCTGAAGCTGACGTACCTTATGAACAGCTTATTGAAAGCGATGAGATCAATCCGGACCTCCCAAATACTGACGTACTGGTAGTTATCGGTGCAAATGATGTTGTCAACCCTGCGGCTGAAGATGATCCGACAAGTCCGATTTATGGTATGCCGATTATTAAAGCCCGTGATGCGAAAAACATAATTGTAATGAAACGCGGCATGGGGAAAGGATATGCTGCAATCGAGAATATGCTCTTTTATAATAATAAGACCAGGATGCTGTTCGGTGATGCGAAAAGTACGCTGCAGAACCTGGTAAATGAAATAAAGAA
>Ga0326726_10002049_pt1 | contig 18680 bp, 12 predicted proteins | sample MHFenrmetagenome_2_FD_207603 | JGI IMG/M metagenome (GOLD analysis project Ga0326726, IMG submission 207603) | Lab enriched peat soil microbial communities from Michigan Hollow, Ithaca, NY, United States - MHF15MN | ecosystem: Environmental > Terrestrial > Soil > Wetlands > Peat | place: USA... | reverse complement strand
ATCCGCGCAGCGCGAACTCCTCCGCGTACAGCCGGGCGGCCTCCGGCGTCTGCCAGTAGGGATCGAGCCGTGCCGCGCCGAGCAGCAGCGGCGCGCGGAGATTCGCGTCCTCGATCGCCGACACTTCTTTATCCGCGCCGATGCGCCTGAGCGTCGCGTTGAACGCGGCCGGGACGGAACGTTCGCTCGCGCTGTCAGTGCACCGCGGCTTCGTCAGCTGCGCGAGGAAATAGTCGCGCGCGGCGTCCATGAGATACCAGTTGGGCACGCCGAGGCCGCGGTCCGCCACCTGGAGGTCCGCCATCCGCGACAGGATGTCGAGGTTCGCCGAAGAAAAGCCGCGTGCGTCCGCGCTGCCGCTTTCGAGGATCAGCCGGAGCTGGCCTTCGAGGTACGCGGCTTCATCCCGCCCCGAGCGGAACCGCTGCACGGCCCGCGTGACCGACGGCATCTCGCTCGGCAGGTGCGCGCGCCACAGGTACAGCTCGAGGAAATTCAGCGCGTTCGCTCGATTGCCGCGGAACGTGGTGCGCGCCAGCAGGCTCAGCGCGCTGTAATACTCCTCGACGACCGGCACGAGCAGGTCCGTGCACGTGCCCGGGGCGAGCCCCAACTCGATCCATTGGAAGAGCTCGCGCGCGCGGCTGACGTCGAGGTACAGCATCAACTGAACCACGCGCACCTGCAGCGACACGCGCGTCAGCGCGGTGTCCGACGCCTGGCGATCGGCGCCCTGACGGCTGTCCGCCGGAATCGACTGTGTCGTCGCGCGCCGGTACTGCTCCTGCGCGCCGTACGCGCGCATGAACGCCTCGTCCAGCAGATAACGCTGCCATTCCTTGTCGGTGACCCGGCCTGAACCGGCGATGCGGAGCAGCGCGTCGGCGGAGAACTCGGGCGGGACGCCGTTGGCGTCCATGGCGAGCAGGCGGAGGTCGCGGTCGCGATCGTCGACGCGCCCCTGGGCGCCGACGTGGAGCCCGGTGGCCAGGACGCCCGCCGCGCAGGCAAAGGCGAGAAGCAGTCGCACTCGTCGCATCAGGACCTTACGACGAAGAGGATAAACGATTGGCCGTGAAAACGATGGGATTTGAGGTTACTTGCCGACCGTGACGGGCTCGAGCGGCGTCTTCTGTCGCGAGCGCATCCACGTCTGCACTTGCGCCATGTAGGTGTAGACGACCGGCGTCAGGTAGAGCGTCACGAGCTGCGAGAAGAGCAACCCGCCGACGACCACGAGGCCGAGCGGCTGCCGGGCTTCGCCGCCCGCGCCGTAGCCGACGGCGATCGGCACCGCGCCGAGGAGCGCCGCCATCGTCGTCATCATGATCGGGCGGAAGCGGATGAGACAGCCTTCGTAGATCGCTTCCTGCGGCGTCTTGCCGCCGCGCTCCGCCTCGAGCGCGAAGTCGATCTGCATGATCGCGTTCTTCTCGACGATGCCGATCAGCATGATCATGCCGACGAACGCGTAGATGTTGAGGTCCATCCGGAAGACCATCAGCGTCACGAGCGCGCCGAAGCCGGCCGAGGGCAGGCCCGAGAGAATCGTCAGCGGATGGATGTAGCTCTCGTAGAGGATGCCGAGCACGATGTAGACGACCATGATCGCGATCACGAGCAGGATCGCGAGGTTGCCGAGCGAGCTCTGAAACGCCTTGGCTGCGCCCTCGAACTGGCCGCTGACGCCTTCGGGCAGCGTCGCCTCGGCCACTTCACGCACTTGCGTCAGCACGCCGCCGAGCGACGCGCCGGGCTTGAGTCCGAACGAGATCGTGACCGCGGGCAGCTGGCCTTTGTGATTCACCGTTTGCGGACCGACGACCTGCGTCGCGTGCGCGAGCGTGTCGAGCGGAACGACGGTCCCGGCCGACGCATTCGGGTTCGGCGCGAGTCCGCCGAGGTTTCCCCCGCCGGCGGCACCGGCTCCGGCTGTCGCCGCCGCCCCGGCCCCGGCGCCCGGCGCTCCCGTCGTCTTGAAGTACAGCAATGACAGCGCCCCCGGATCGGCCTGGAACTGCGGCGCGAGCTCGAGGAGGACTTTGTATTCGTTGACCGGCGCGTAGATCGTGGAGACCCAGCGCGGTCCGTACGCATCGTAGAACGCGTTTTCGATCTGGTTCGCGGTCACGCCCAGCGCCGCGGCCTTGTCGCGATCGATTTGCACGTCGACCTGCGGGCTGGTGACCTCGAGATCGCTCGTCAGATCGACGATGCCGGCGACCTGGCTGCCGATCGCCTTCACCATCGTGCGCGCGGCGTCGTAGAGCGCCTCGCGGTCGGGCGACTGCATCGAGTACTGGTAGAGGCTCTTGCTCACCTGGCCGCCGATGCGGACGGTCGGCGGATTCTGCATGTAGACTTCCATGCCCGGCACTTCGGCGATTTGCGGGCGGAGCTTCTCGATGATGTCGTTGGCGAGCTCCGTGCGATCGCCGCGCGGCTTCAGGTGGACGACGATCTGCCCGAGGTTCGGCCCGCCGAGCGTGTTGGCGGCCTGGCCGCCGATGGTCGACACGAGCCCCTCGACGTTCGGATCCCTGCTGATGATCTCCGCGATCTGGCCCTGATACTCCACGAGCTTGTCGTACGCCGTGCCCTGCGCGGCTTCGGTCGTGACGGCGATCTGATCGGTGTCCTGCTCGGGGATGAAGCCCTTCGGCACGATGATGAACAGCCACGCGGTCAGCGCGAGGACGACGACGAACAAGCCCATTGTCGCGGGCCGGTGACGGAGGACGATCTGCAGCGTGCGGTCGTAGCCGCGGAGCAGGCTGTCGAACGCACGCTCGGTGATGGCTCCGAACCCTGTTTCCTTACCTGCCCCACCCGCCTCACCAGCCCCACCATGCCCTGCGTGCTTCTTCGGCCGCTTCAGGAAGCGGCTGCAGAGCATCGGCGTCAGCGTGACCGACACGACGCCGGAAATCAGAATCGCGACGCAGATCGTGACCGAGAATTCGCGGAAGAGTCGGCCGAGCACGCCGCCCATGAACAGCACGGGGATGAACACGGCCGCGAGCGACAGCGTCATCGAGACGATCGTGAAGCCGATTTCACGCGAGCCGACGAGTGACGCGGTGAACGGATCCTCGCCCATCTCGACGTGCCGGTAGATGTTCTCCAGCATGACGATCGCATCGTCGACGACGAAGCCGACCGACAGGATGAGCGCCATCATCGACAGATTGTCGAGGCTGTAGCCCAGCATGTACATCAGCGCGAACGTGCCGATGATCGAGAAGGGCAGCGCGAGGCTGGGGATGACCGTCGCCCACACGTTCCGCAGGAACACGTAGATGACCATGATCACGAGCGCGAGCGTCAGGAGCATCGTGAACTGGACGTCGCGGTACGACTCGCGAATCGTGTCCGACCGGTCGTAGAGCACCTCCATGTGGACGCTCGACGGCAGTTCGAGCTTGAACTGCGGCATCAGGTTCTTCACCGCGTCTGCGACGGCGATCGTGTTCGTCCCCGGCTGACGCTGGATGCCGAGCGTGATCGCGCGCTTGCTGCCGCCTTCCGGCGTGTAGAACCACGACGCCGTCCGCTGATCCTCGACACCGTCGACGATGTCGCCCAGCTCGCGCAGCCGCACCGGCGCGCCGTTGCGGTAGCTGACGATCATGTCCTTGTATTCTTCGGCGTTCATCAGCTGGCCGGTCGCCTGCAGGGTGAACGCCTTGTGCGGCCCGATGATGCTGCCGGTCGGCGTGTTGACGTTCCACGCGCGGAGCGACGTCTCGACTTCGTTGATGCCGATCTGCCGCGCGGCCAGCTTGTGCGGATCCAGCTGCGCGTGGACGGCGTACTTCTGGCTGCCGAGCACCTGCACCTGCGCGACGCCGCTCACCATCGAAATGCGCTGCGCGATGCGCGTCTCGGCGTACTCATCGAGCGTCCACGGCGGTACCGTCGTCGACGTGATGACGAGGTAGAGAATCGGCTGGTCGGCGGGGTTGACCTTCGTGAACGTCGGCGGCGTCGGCATGCCCTGCGGCAGCAGGCGCGCGGCCTGCGTGATCGCGGCCTGCACGTCGACCGCGGCGCCGTCGAGGCTGCGGTTCAAGTCGAACTCGAGCGTCACTTGCGTCGAGCCGAGCGAGTTCACCGACGTCATCGATTCGAGGCCGGCGATCATCGAGAACTGATTCTCGAGCGGCGTCGCGACCGACGCGCCCATCGTCTCGGGACTGGCGCCGGGCAGCTGCGCGGTGACGAGCAGCGTGGGGAAGTCCACGTTCGGCAGGTCGCTCACCGGCAGCGAGCGATACGCCACGAGGCCGAACAGCGCGATCGCCGCCATGAGGAGGCTGGTCGCGATGGGACGCTTGATAAAGCCTTCAGAGATATTCACTGATCACCAATCGAATTGGGTAAGTGGGTGGTTGGGTCATTGGGTAATGGATGGGCGGTCCGACGACTCGATTACCCGCTTACCCCATTACTCAATTCCCCGATTCACCTAAGCCTGTGCAGTCACCGTCTGCGGAATCTTCCTCGTCTTGAACATCGCTGCCATGTAGGTGTACACGACCGGCGTCAGGTAGAGCGTGATGAGCTGCGACACGATGAGTCCGCCGACGACGGCGAGGCCAAGCGGCCGGCGCGACTCGCCGCCCGATCCGTAGCCGAGCGCGATCGGCACCGAGCCGAGCAGCGCCGCCATTGTCGTCATCATGATCGGGCGGAAGCGCACGATCGCGCCCTCGTAGATCGCCTCGGTCGGCGTCTTGTTGTGCTGGCGCTCGGCGTCCAGCGCGAAGTCGATCTGCATGATCGCGTTCTTCTTCACGATCCCGATCAGCATCACGAGGCCGACGAACGAGTAGATGTTCAGCTCGTTGCCGAACAGGTACAACGTCACCAGCGCGCCGAGTCCCGCCGACGGCAGACCGGACAGAATCGTGATCGGGTGGATGTAGCTCTCGTAGAGCGCGCCGAGCACGATGTAGACGACGCCGATCGCGATGAAGAGCAGCAGCGCGAGATTGTTCATCGACTGCTGGAACACCTTGGCCTGGCCCTCGAAGCTCGTGCTGATGATCGGCGGCAGGATCCGATCCGCCACCTGCTTGACGTGCGCCGTCGCCGTGCCGAGCGAGACGCCGGGCCTGAGCCCGAACGACACCGACACCGACGGCAGCTGGCCCGAGTGGTTGATCGACTGCGGGCCGACCGTCTCCTTGAACTTCACCACCGATTCGAGCGGCACGAGGATGCCCGACGGCGTGCGGAACGCGACCTTCTCGAGCGAGTCTGCCGCGCCCTGATACTTGGGATCGAGCTCGACGAGCACGCGGTACTGCGCCTGGTTGGTGTAGATCGTCGACGACCACTTCGGCCCCAGCGCGTCGTAGAGCGAATTCTGGATGAGCGTCGCGTTCAGCCCGACCGCCGCCGCCTTGTCGCGATCGATGACCAGGTTGATGCGCGGGCTCTTCATCTCCATGTCGGTGGAGGTGTCCTGGATCTCTCCGACCTCCGCCGCGATCGCCGCTTCGAGCTTCGGCGCCCACTCGTACAGGTCGTCGGTGTTCATGGACTGCATCATGATGCTGTAGTTCTGATTGCCCATGCGCCCGCCGATCTGGAGCGACGGCGGCAGTCCGGTGAAGCCGCGGAAGCCGGGGTAGCGCAGGAGCAGCGGGCGAATCTGCTGCGCGATCTGCTGCGCGGTCACCGGCCGCTGCGCGCGCGGCACGAGCTGCACCTGGATGCGGCCGTTGTTGGCGCCGCCACCCGACCCGCCGCCGCCCGGCCCGCCGCCGACGCTCGCCATGAACGAGTCGACGTACGGATTGCGGATGACGACGTCGGCCACCTGCTGCGTCCACTTGGACATGTCGTAGAACGACGTGCCCTGCGCGGCCTGCAGGTTGACGAACATCGAGTCTTTGTCCTCGTCGGGAATGAACCCGGTCGGCACCAGCTGGTACATGCGCGCGGTCGCCGCGAGGACGCCGAAGAACACGACGAGCATCGCCGGCCGATGGCGCAGGACGAGCCGCAGGCTCCAGTCGTAGCCGGCGAGCAGGCCGTCGAACGCGCGATCCATCAGGCCCGCGAAGCCCTTCTTGGTGTGGACGACCTTCAGGAAGCGGCTGCAGAGCATCGGCGTCAGCGTGATCGACACGACGCCGGAAATCAGAATCGCCGTCGTGATCGTGACCGCGAACTCGCGGAACAGGCGGCCGAGAATCCCGCTCATGAAGAGAATCGGAATGAACACGGCGGCCAGCGACGTGGTCATCGTGAGAATCGTGAAGCCGATTTCCTTGGAGCCCTTCAGCGACGCCTCGAGCGGCGCCTCGCCCTTTTCCATGTGCCGCACGATGTTCTCGAGCATCACGATCGCATCGTCGACGACGAAGCCGATCGAGAGGATGAGCGCCATCATCGACAGGTTGTTCAGGCTGAAGTGCAGCACCTGCATGACCGCGAACGTGCCGAGGATGGAGAAGGGCAGCGCCAGCGCCGGGATCAGCGTGGCCGATCCGTTGTGCAGGAACAGGTAGATGACGCCGACGACCAGGACGAGCGTGACCAGCATCGTCAGCTGAATGTCGGAGAACGCCTTGCGAATCGTGCGCGAGCGGTCCTGCCGCGGCGTCAGGTGCGCCGACGGCGGCAGCTGCTTTTCGAATGTCGGCAGCAGCTCGCGCACGGCGTCGGCGACTGCGATCGTGTTCGTGCCCGGCTGCCGCATCACCTGCAGCATGATCGACCGCTGGATGATCGGCTTGCCGTCGGGGTCCTTGGTGTAGAACCAGTTGCCGTTGAAGACGTTCTCGACGCTGTCGATGACGTTGGCCACCTGGTCGAGGCGCACCGGCGCACCGCGGCGATAGGTCACGATGATCGGCTTGAACGCGTCGGCGTTCATCAGCTGGCCGCCGGCCTTGATGTTGTACGTCGAGCTGGGCCCGAAGAGCTGGCCGGTCGGCAGGTTGACGTTCCAGTTCGTCAGCGCCGTGTCGACCTCGTTGATGCCGATCTTTTCGCTGTGCAGCTTCTCCGGGTTGAGCTGCACGCGGACCGCGTACTTCGCCGCGCCCATCACCTGCACCTGCGATACGCCGTTCACCATCGAGAGGCGCGGCGCGATGATGTTCTCGGCGTAGTCGTCGAGCACCGGCAGCGGCAGCGTGTTCGACGTCAGGTTGATCGTGATGATCGGGTCGTTGTTCGGATTGTTCTTCCGGAACGACGGCGCCGACGGCATGCCGGCGGGCAGGAGCGGCATCGCCGCCGCGATCGCGGTCTGCACGTCCACCGTCGCGCTGTCGATGTCGCGATCGAGATCGAACTGGAGCGTGATGTTGCTGCTGCCCGAGCCGCTGCGCGAGACCATCGAGTCCAGGCCGGCGATCGTCGTGAACTGCCGCTCGAGCGGGCTCGCCACCGACGACGCCATCGTGCCCGGATCGGCGCCGGGCAGACCGCCGCTCACATTCAGCGTGGGGTACTCGACCTGCGGAAGATCGCTCACGGGCAGCGCGCGATACGCGATCACACCGAACATCGCAATCGCCAGCATCAAGAGGCTGGTCGCGATCGGGCGACGGATGAAGATCTCTGAGAGGTTCACGTGAGCTCCACGGTCCGGCTAAAGCCGGACGCTACTAACGCCCGCGGCCCTGACCGCCGCCCTGGCCGCCCTGTCCCTGGCCGCGGCCGCCGCGGCCCCTGCCCGGGCCGCCGGTCCGTCCGGACAGATCCGTCGTAATGCGCGAGCCCGGCTCGAGCCGCAGCTGGCCTTCGGTGACGACCGTCTCGCCCGGCTTCAAACCCTTCTCGATCACGAGCGTGTCCTCCACGCGCTGGCCCGGCGTCACCGTGCGCTGCTCGACGGTCTGATCGTCCTTGACCACGAACACGTACTGGCCGTCCTGGCCGGTCTGCACTGCCTGCGACGGCACGATGATCGCCTTCGGGATCACGGCCAGGCGCAGCGTTACGCGCGAGAACTGTCCGGGCCACAGCCGGCGATCGGGATTGTCGAACGTCGCCTTCAGCTTGACGGTGTCCGTCGTCATGTCGACGGCGTTGTCGACGAAGGTCAGCTTGCCGACGGCGGCCTTCGCATCGGCGTCCTGCGGGATGGCCGTCACCTGCAGCGAGCCGTCGGCCATGTGCCGCCTGACGGTGGGCAGGTGTGTCGCCGGCACGGTGAACGTGACGTACACCGGCTGGATCTGCGCGATCGTCATCAGCTCGGTGTTGTTCGCCGTCGCGAGATTGCCGACCTTGACGGCCAGATTGCCCGTTCGGCCGTCGACGGGCGCTTTGATCGCGGTGTAGCTGAGGTTCACGCGCGCCGTTTCAACGGCTGATTGCCCCGCCGCGATCTGCGCCCGCGCGCTCTGGACGTTGGCCTTGTCGGCGTTCACGAGCGCGGCGGTCGCGTCGGCGGCCGCGCGCGACTGTTCCGCCGCGTCCTTCGAAATGATCCCGCGCTGATTGAGCTGCGCCTGACGTTCCGCGGTGAGCTGCTGGTATTCGGCGTTGGCGGCGTCGCGCGCCAGCTGGGCCTCGGCCTGTGCAAGCAGCGCCTTGTCGCGCGTGTCGTTCGCCTCGGCCTGCGCGAGGGCCGCTTCGAACGGCCTCCGGTCAATCGTGAAGAGCATGTCGCCCTTCTTCACGAAGTCGCCTTCGTGGAAGAAGGCTTCCTGCACCTGACCGGTCACCTGGGACCTGACGGAAATCGTCGTGTAGGCCTCGACGTTGCCGATGGCGGCGATGTCCACTGGGACGTCCTTTTCGACTGCCTTCGCCACCACGACCGGGGCTGGCCCGCTGTCGCCGCCGCGGCCTCGTCCGCCGCGGCCACCCCCCCCGCCTCCGCTCCCTGGCCCAGCGGCGGAAGTGTTTCCGTTACAAGCTGATGCGGCGATTCCGGCCGCCAGAAAAAGAGCAAACGTCGCGCGTCTAAGCACCTTAGGCTCCCAAGAGAGTCCGCCAGACAGATCTTGCCCGTGCAGTACAACAGGATACGGGCGCCTTGGGTCGCCTATTTACGTTTCAGAACGTCATTTGATGTCTCTTTGCAAAACCCTTACGGCCCCGCTACTTGAGGATGGTCGCGAGAACCTCGACCGTCACCTGCCGCTCGCCGGTAGGGTCGGCTGACTGCGCCACGGTAATCGCCTTCCCGCTTTCCAGAATCACGGTCATGCTCTCGCGGATATTGGTGCGCGTCAGCCGCATCGAAGCGGGATCCTGGCCAACAACCGGGATCGGCAGATCGTATTGCAGGTTGAAGCTGAGGCGGATCTTGCCGTCGGCCTGAATCGACGGTTCCGCGTCGACGTTGAGCGGGACTTCCTGGCTGACACCGACGAAGTTCGCGGTCGAGCGCAGCGATCCGCTCCAGCCGTCACCGGTCACGATGGTGACCGTCTTCTTGACGGGCGCCGTGCCGGCGCGCAGATCGGTGATCGTCAACTCGACTTTGATGTTGATGGGCTGTCCGCCACGGCGGGGCGCGACCACCGCGGCCGGCGGGGCGGGGGCAACTGGGGCTGCCGGCGGCGTCGCAGCGCGCGGCACGGCGGGGGCCTGCGGGGCCGCGGGGTCACGCGGCGGTGGCGGCGTGCGAGGCGCCGTCTGTTGCGCCTGCGCCACGCTTGCCGCGGCGACCAGGGAAGCGATCATCACGAGCGCGCGGGTCGTCATTCGAATCTCCTTTGTGTCTCGTCGCCGCTGTCGAGTGGCGGCACGGTGAGTGGTGCGATGGTCAGCGGATCGGCCTCGAGTGAATCCAGCGGTGCGAGCGGAACGTGCGCGAGCTGTTCGAACGCGATCGACGGCACGGTCAGCGCGTCGATATCGGACGGGATCGGATTCGCGATCTGCCGATTCGCGATCTGTAGGGCGGGTCCTTTTGGACCCGCCTGACGAGCGGTCTGCAGGGCGGGTCCTTCTGGACTCGCCTGAGCAGCGATCTGCAGCGTGGGCTCTTTCGCGCCCGCTTCAATGCCGGGTCCGAAAGGACCCGGCCTGCGCACGCTGGTGTCACGGCTCGAGCCGCGCCATATGAAGACGGCGAGCAGAACGACCGCCGCCGCTGCGAGTCCGGCTAAAGCCGGACGCCACAATCGAGCCGGGCGCCCCGATCGAAGCGCACGCCACGATCGAAGCGGTCGTTCCACGGATTCCAGCCGCGCGAGGACGCTCGACGTGAAAGACGCAGCGGGTTCGCCGGCGGTCATCTGCCGCGCGACGTCATCGATCAGCGTGTCGAGTTCGTTCTGCTCTAATGCCATTACTCAATTACCCAACCACCCAATTACTCAATCGACGACGTTGCAGAATCCGTCCTCGCGCAACGTCTCCTTCACTTTTCGCCTCGCTTCGGACACGCGCCACTTGATCGTGCCCGTCGGCGCGCCGAGCATCGCGCCGAGCTCCTCGTAGGTGTGCTCGCCCGATTGCGCCAGGAGCAGCACGTCGCGCAGCTTCGGCGAGAGTGCCTGGATGGCCCGACGAATTCCACGCCGCAGATCTTCGTGGGAGGCGGCCTGCTCCGGCGTCGGTCCATCCGAGGCGACGTTCGCCATCAGATCCAGACCCTCTTCGTCTGATTTGGCGTCCACCTGCCGGCGCCACAGCCGCGTGAGGCTCCGGCGCCGGTTGATCGCTTCGTTCCACGCGATGGTGAGGAGCCATGTCTTGAAACTCGCCGCTCCGCGAAAACTGTCGAGCCGCCGGTACGCCGCGAGAAACGCGTCCTGCGCGGCGTCCTCCGCGTCGGCGTGCGAGCCAAGCGCGGCCCGCGTCGCCCGATAGACGGCCGTCCGGTGCCGATCCACGAGCATTCCGAACGCCGCTGCGTCGCCCTCGCGGGCGCGAGCCACCAGGTCGGCATCGCTCACACGGTCTATAGACACTGACGGGAACAGGCTGGTTGGGTGCCGGGTGCTTGGTGCGGGGTGCCGGGTGCCGTGCCGGGTGCCGGGTGCAGGGTGCCGTGCGGGGTGCTGCGTGCGAGGTGCGCTCTAAGTCTGAAATCTGAACTCTGAAGTCTGAAATCTCACGCTCTCACGCTTTCGCCGCTTTGATGATTGCCTCCATGTGCACCAGATATTTTTCCAGCGCCTTGCGTCCGGCGGCGGTCAGGCGGTACTCGGTGCGCGGCATGCGGTCTTCGAACGATTTCGTGCACGTGATGTACTCGGCGTCTTCGAGCTTGCGCGCGTGCACGCTGAGATTCCCGTCCGTGGTCTGCAGCAGGCGCTTCAGGTCGTTGAACGTGAGCCGGTCGTTCACCGCCAGCGCGCTGATGATCCCGAGTCTGAGGCGCTCATGGATAAGGCGGTCGAGTTCGAGCGGACTTCTGCCTTCGACCTTCTGCCTTCTTCCTTCGGCTCCTTCAGCCTTCAGACTTCTGCCTTCCAACTTCCGCGCAGCGGTTCTAGCCACCGTATCTCCTCGCGATGATGAATCCGAATCCCATGTGCAGTCCGCCGAAGCCGGCGGCCATCAACCAGTGTCCCCACGCCGCGGGCGCCGCGAACGCGGCGCAGCCGAGCGCCATGAAGCAGAGCCCCATCACCGGCACGATCGGCACGGACAACGCGCCGCCGGCCGCGACGGCCGTGCCGTACAACAGCAGCCAGCAGCCCGGAAGCCGCGCCATCAGCCCCATCGTGACGAACACGGGCGTCAGGATCATGCCCGCCACGAGCGGCGGCGTGTACGCCAGCGCGAAGCGCCGCGCGGGCGCGCCGGACCAGATCGACGTTCCCGACCGTCGCGCCTTCATCGTCATCGCGACCAGCGCGATGGTGACGGCGATCGCGGCGTCAGCGAACCAGACGGTCACCCAGCGCAGCGATTCGTCCGGCGGCCCCGAAACGACGGTGGCGACGAGCGCCGTCGCGCCCATCGCGACGCCCCCCCAGCCCGGGAGTGCCGTGAACTCGCCCGCGCGCGCCATCGCGTCGCGGATGTAGCTCAGGTGGTCGAGCGCGTGCGCGTGAAGCGGCTCAGGGGCGGGAGACACGACAAGGACTTTATATCACAGAGGTGGCTGGTGGCTGGTGGCTGGTGGCTGGTGGCTGGTGGCTGGTGAGGCGCGTAGGGCAGGTGGGTCGGGTGGGGACGGAGATGTAGGGCGGGTCCTTTTGGACCCGCCGGCTCTCATTGTGCGCGCAACAGCAGCACGGGCACTTTCACGAGATGGCGCACGCGATCGGCGGTGGCGCCGTGCAGCACGTCGCCCAGGAAACGGTGGCCGTGGGTCGACATGGCGACGAGATCGATGCCGGGATCTTCGGCGGCCTTGATGAGCTCCGTGGCGGGATCGCCCATCGCGAGCCGGACCTGCACGGTGAATCCCTGCGCGGCGAGGTCCGCCTTCAACTGCTCGAGGTACGCGCGGTCCGACTTCATCTCTTCGGACTCGCGCAGCTGGAGCTGATCGAAATTGCGCGCGGCCCAGCCATCAGCCACATGGACGAGCAGCAGCTCCGCCCCGGTGAGCTTCGCGAGCTTCGCCACGTGCGTCAGGATTGTCTGATCGGCGGCCGAGTTCTCGATCGCGACGAGGATGCGGCGGTACATCAGACCTTCCACCCGCGCAGCGCATAGTACTTGTTCTTCGGCTCGCCCGTCAGCGGATGGATGCCGTGCTTCGGTAGCCACACGAAGTGGATCGCGAACACGACGCAGAGCAGCGCGCCAACCAGGCCGATCGACCACACGCGGCCGGCCGTCGCCGAGATGAGCACGACCAGTCCGGTGAACATGAAGAACTTCACGACGCGCCGCCACTTCGGCGTGCGCTCCTCGAAGTGGCCGAACAGAATATTGCCCACGACGTACAGGCTCGACATGACGGCCGCGTCGATCCACAGGTTCATCGTCACACCATGACCGCGCCCGTGAACGTGTAGTACAGCAGGTACACGTTCAGGGCCGCGATGATAACCGCAACTGCGTAGGCGAGCACCTTGACCCACAACGGATTCGCGAACGCGCCCATCTTCTTGGGATCGCTCGTGAACATCACCAGCGGAAACACCGCGAAGGGCAGCTGCAGGCTGAGGATCACCTGGCTGAAGATGATCAGCGGGCCCGTGCCGCGCTCGCCGTACAGCGCGACGACGATGATCGCCGGGACGATCGCGATCAGCCGTGTGACCAGCCGCCGCAGCCACGGGCGGATGCGGAGGTTGATGAAGCCCTCCATCACGATCTGGCCGGCGAGTGTGCCGGTCAGCATCGCGTTCTGGCCGGAGCACAGCAGCGCGACGGCGAACAGCACGCTGGCGAGCGTCGTCCCGAGCAGCGGCGACAGCAGCTGGTACGCGTCGCCGATGTCGGCGACGTCCTCGTGGACCGTGCCGTGGAACACCGCCGACGCCATCACCAGGATCGCCGCGTTGATGAAGAGCGCGGACATCAGCGCCACCGCGGAGTCGATCGACGCGAAGCGGATCGCTTCCGCGCGGTTCTCGTGCGAGTCGCCGTACTTGCGCGTCTGGACGATCGATGAGTGCAAGTACAGGTTGTGCGGCATCACCGTCGCGCCCAGGATGCCGATCGCGATGTAGAGCATCTGCGGGTTGCGCAGGATTTCCGTCCGCGGAATGAAGCCCACGGCGATCGCCGCGAATTCCGGCCGCGACAGGTACAGCTCGATGGCGAACGATCCCGCGATGGCGAGAATCAGTCCGACGACGAGCGCTTCGACGTAGCGGAAGCCGTGGTTCTGCAGGAAGAGGACGATCAGCACGTCGAGCGACGTGAGGATCACGCCCCAGAGCAGCGGCAGATGGAAGAGCAGGTTGAGCGCGATCGCCGCGCCGATCACTTCGGCGAGATCGCACGCCGCGATTGCGATCTCACACAGCAGCCATAAGACGATGGTCACCGGACGCGAGTAGCTGTCGCGGCACGCCTGCGCGAGATCGCGGCCGCTGGCGATGCCGAGCCGCGCTGCGAGCGCCTGCAGCAGGATCGCCATCAGGTTGGAAATCATGATCACGCTGAGCAGCGTGTAGCCGTAGCGCGCGCCGCCGGCGAGGTCGGTCGCCCAGTTGCCGGGGTCCATGTAACCGACCGCGACGAGATACCCCGGTCCCGCGAACGCGAACATCTTGCGCCAGAAACCGGCGCCGGCCGGGATGGCGATCGATCCGTGGACTTCAGGGAGACTCAGCGTGCTGGTGGGCAGACGCCAGCCGCCGGTCGGGGGAGAGGGGACTTCTGAAGCCATGTATTCTTGATTTTGAAGACTCAAACATACCACGGATAGCCATGAATATCAAAGACTTCTGGCTACCGACCGTGAGCGGCTCAGGCGTCGGTGAACGGCACGCGCACGGCCCAGCGTAGTTTTGCCGCTTGGGCGCGCCGGTTCGAGAAGGTCTCTTCTTTCGTCGAGCGAACGACCTCGCCCGCGATCGCGGAAAACACGCCCGCTCGATAGCCCGCCTGAAACGCTTTCTTCACACGCCGGTCTTCGCCGGAATGAAAGGTGATGATGGCGATCCGGCCGTCGGGCGCGAGGCAGAGCGGCACCGATCGCAGGAGCGCGTCGAGCGCGGAGAATTCGTCGTTCACCGCGATGCGCAGGGCCTGGAACGTGCGGCGGATGGACATCTTGACGTCGGCCTTCTCGAGTCGGGGAAGGGCCGCGGTGATCCCCGCGCGCAGCAGGCGATCGACCGCGTGGGTCGTGGCGACCGGCTTCTGCTTCAGCAAGCGGGCGATGAGATCCGCGTGGGGCTCATCGGCGTTTTCGTCGAGCAACCGCGCGAGCTCCGCTTCGCTCGACCGCGTGACGAGCTGGGCCGCGGTCTCGCCGCGCTGCGGGTTCATCCGCATGTCGAGCGGACCCACGCCCTTGTAGCTGAAGCCGCGATCGGGGTTGTCGAACTGCATGGACGACACGCCCAGGTCCGCGAGGATCATATCGACCTGCGTCAGTCCTTCGGCGGCGAGCGCCTTCGGCAGGCCCGCGAAGTTCGCGTGGCGCGCGACGAACTCGTCGGGTCCAAAACCGGCCGCGCGAATGCGCGCTTCCGCGCGCGGCAGCTCGAACGGGTCCACATCGAGACCGATCAGCCGGCCGCCCGGCCGCACACGTTCCAGAATCGCCAGCGCGTGACCGCCACCGCCGAGCGTGCAATCCACGGCGACTTCACCGGCGCGCGGGCGCAGGCAGCCGAGGACTTCCTCCACCATGATCGGCAGATGCGTGCCCGCCGGCGTCTTGCCGGACGCGAGAATCTTCTGCACGTCCGCGGGGTACTTCTCCGGGTTCAGCTCTTTGTATTTGTCGTGGAACGCGCGCGGATTTCTTCCCGGGTAGCGTCGGCGCCGCGTGTGCTCAGGCGGCGGGTCCGTCATTTCTTCAGCAGCGCGGGCCAGTTGAGGACGACGGTCATCGGCGGCGATCCGACGTCTAGCGGCGTGTTCAGCAGGAAGCGCTGACCATCGCCGGAGACGGAGTAATCCTGTCGCAGCGCGGTCACGTCGAGCGCAGTCTGAAACAGCGCGCGCGGCGCATCGGCATCGAAGGTCGCGCCGGTCCTGACGGTCACCGCCATCAATTTCCGATCGGGCGCGACGTAGAAGAGCTCCTTGCCACCACTCCGCCATCGCGGTTGCGTGCCTCCCTCGGTGGACACTTGCCGCTGGCCGCCGAGCGTGGGGAAGGACTGGACGTAAACCTGCTGAGCGCCGGACTCGTCCGAGACGTACGCCATCCACCGGCCGTCCGGTGAAAACTGTCCCTGGCTCTCGTTGAACTCGCCGTGCAGGAACGGGACTGGCGTGCGTGCGCCGGCCGGGCCCGCGCGATTCGCGTCCATCGGCAGCGTCCAGATATCCAGCTGCGTCTTGGGATCCGTCCGGTAGTACGTCAGGAATCGTCCGTCCACCGACCAGTCCGAGGGAAACAAGATGGGCTGCGCCTTCAGTTGCAGAAGCACTTCGTCCTGCCCGCTCCCGTCCGCCGCGTGCTGATACAGATCGAGGCCGGCGTTGCGCGCCGTGGCAAACACGATCTGCCGGCCGTCCGGCGACCAGAGCGGCACGTTGTTCATCGGGGGCTGGAACGTAAAGCGCGAGGTGATGCGCCGGTCGAGATCGGTCAGCCACACATCGGTGCCCGGCTGTCCTTGTCGAGCGAACGCGACGCGCTTGCCGTCGGGTGAGAGCGACATTTCCTGATACACACCAGCGGGCGCGCCGCCCTCCTGTGTCTGCCCCGCACGGTTCATCCAGATGAGCCGGGTTTGCGCGGCTCCGGCCATCCTGTAGACCAGCGTGCCGTTGTCCGAGACCGTGAAACTGATGTTCGTGAAAAACCTGCCGACGCCCTCGGCCACCGCCACCGCCTCTCCGCCCGTGGACAGCGTGGTGAGGTCGAACGGCTGGGCCGTCAGCGTCGAGTCGCGCAGGAACAGGATGTAACCCGGTGGCGAGTACACCGCGGCGGAATTACTGTGGAGAAGCAGCTTGACGTCCTTCGAATCGAGCGAACCGACGTACAGATCGCCCCTTCCCGGACCGGTGCCGACCACGAAGAAGAAATGCCGTCCGTCGGGCAGGAAGAACGGGCTTCCATGCGAGGCATTGCGGCCCGTTGCATCGATCGCGGTCGCCGGTATCGTCGCGCCGCCTCCCGCGGACACGCGCATCAGCGGGCTCCCGTACGTTTTCCCGAACAGGATCACGCCGTCGCGGTTCCAGGTCCCGCCCAATGGAAGCGGCGCATCGGCGAGCGTCTGCGCCGGCCCGCCAGCCACATCGATCCTCTTCAGCTTGCCTCCTCCGAAGAAGCCGACCGATCGGCTGTCTGGAGACCAGAAGGGCGCGGCGGCGCCGCCAGTACCGGGCAGCGTCCGGGCGTTCAGCGCATCGAGACGCCGGATCCACAACTGCGCGGTCCCGTCGGACCCCGATGCGACGAACGCGATCTGACGGCCGTCGGGAGACACGGCCTGTGAATTGGCGTCGGCGCTGAAGCTCGCGTTGGTGGGCGGCAGCACCACGAACTGGACCGGCTCTCCCGCAGACGCGGGCGCGCGGCGGCCGGCAACGCCGGTAGCGATTGTCGCGACGGCTCCAACCAATGCCACCAGCGCCAGGCCGGCGACCGCCCACGCGAGAGGCTCGCGTGAGCGCAGGCGAGCGGCGGCCGGCGCCACGCGCGACATCTTCGCTTCGGCAATCCAGGCGAGCTGCAGCATGACGTCGCGCGCCGATTGCCACCGATCCTCCGGGTCCTTCGCGAGGCAGCGCGCGATCAGATGATCGATCTCCGCAGGCGCCACCGTCTGCACAGTGGAGACCGACGGCGGAGTCGACGACATGATCGACGAGATCAAGCTCGCGTGGCTGCTGCCGCTGAACGCTTTCTTACCCGTCAGCATCTCGTAGAGCACCGCGCCGAACGCGAATACATCGGTGCGCGCGTCGGCGTCGTGGCCTTCGAGCTGCTCCGGCGCCATGTACTGGAACGTGCCGAGGATGGCGCCCTGCGCCGTGAGCGGCCCGCCCCGAGCGCCGTCGAGGGGCGGCGTCGTCGGCAGCATCGACAGTCCGGCGCCGGCGATCGCCGGCCCGCTCGCCTTCGCGAGCCCGAAGTCGAGGAGCTTCGCTCCGCCTTTGGTGAGCATCACGTTGCCCGGCTTCAGATCGCGGTGCACGATGCCGTGCCGATGTGCGGCGCTGAGCGCGCCGCCAATCTGCGTCGCGATCCTGAGCGCTTCGTCGAGAGGCAGCGCGCCTTTCTTCAGCCGATCGGCCAGCGTCTCGCCTTCGAGATACTCGAGAACGAGGAACCGCAGATCCGACGCTTCCCCGATGTCGTGCAGCGTGCAGATATGCGGGTGGGTGAGCTGCGAGATCGCGCGGGCCTCGCGGTCGAAGCGTTCGCGGAACAGCGGATCGGCGGCGAGCGCTTCCGAAAGGATCTTGATCGCGACCGTGCGGTCGAGCCGTGTGTCACGGGCCTTGTACACCTCGCCCATCCCGCCGGCTCCGAGCGGGGAGAGGATTTCATACGGACCGAGGCGGGCGCCTGAGGGCAGCGTCACGATGCCGCCATTGTGCTCTAAATCAGGCGCTGAACTGATAATCCTTGTACCGCTCGCGCAGCTCGCTCTTCTTGAACTTGCCCGCGGACGTGCGCGGGATCGCGTCGATGAACTCGAACGCGTCGGGCAGCCAGAACTTCGGGAACTGTGGCGCGAGGAACTCGCGCAGCTCGGCTGACGTCGCCTTCGCGCCCGGCTTCAGGACGACGGCCGCGAGCGGACGCTCGGCCCACTTCGGATGCATCACCGGCACGACCGCGGCTTCGGCGACGGCGGGGTGCCCCATGAGCGCGCACTCCAGCGCGACGGAGCTGATCCACTCGCCGCCGGATTTGATCAAGTCCTTCGACCGATCCTGAATCGTGATCGTCGCGTCCTCGTCGATCGTCACGATGTCGCCGGTCTTGAACCAGCCGTCGGTCGTGAAGCGATCCGCCGCGTCCGGCCGGTTGTAGTAGCTCGCCGCGATCCACGGCCCCCGCACTTCGAGCTCGCCCATCGTCTGGCCGTCCCAAGGGACGAACCCGTTGTCCCCCTGCGCGCGGATCTCGACAAATGGGCACGGCCGGCCCTGCTTGGCTCGATAGCGGAACATCCCGGCTTCTTCCGCAGGGGAAAGCG
>Ga0326726_10002048_pt1 | contig 18687 bp, 8 predicted proteins | sample MHFenrmetagenome_2_FD_207603 | JGI IMG/M metagenome (GOLD analysis project Ga0326726, IMG submission 207603) | Lab enriched peat soil microbial communities from Michigan Hollow, Ithaca, NY, United States - MHF15MN | ecosystem: Environmental > Terrestrial > Soil > Wetlands > Peat | place: USA... | reverse complement strand
TAGTTATGCAAGATACTGCAAGGACGTTGACCGATGCGGAAGCGGACGCCGCAATGGCGCAACTAACTGAGCTTCTTGCCGCGAAATTCGGTGCTAAATTACGTACTTAAGTAATGAAGTGGAGGGGGTTTTCACCCTTCCAAGGGAGCAGAAATGACGCTGACGAAAGCCGAGCTGGCGGACATGCTTTTCGAAAAAGTCGGCCTCAACAAGCGCGAGGCGAAGGACATGGTCGAAACGTTCTTCGAGGAGATCCGTCTCGCGCTCGAAAGCGGCGAGAGCGTAAAGCTGTCGGGATTCGGGAATTTCCAGCTTCGCGACAAGCCGCAACGCCCCGGCCGCAACCCCAAGACCGGCGAAGAGATTCCCATTACGGCGCGGCGCGTGGTTACCTTCCACGCCAGCCAGAAACTCAAGGCCCTGGTCGAGCAAACGCATGGAAAGCAAGGCGACCAAGGATAGCCTGCCTGCGATCCCGGCAAAGCGCTACTTCACCATTGGAGAGGTGAGCGAGCTGTGCGGGGTCAAGCCGCACGTCCTGCGTTACTGGGAACAGGAATTCACGCAGCTGCGCCCGGTCAAGCGCCGCGGCAACCGTCGGTACTACCAGCATCACGAGGTGCTGCTGATCCGGCGCATCCGCGAGCTGCTCTACGAGCAGGGATTCACCATTAGCGGAGCGCGCAACCGCCTCGACGAAAGCCTGAGCGCTTCGCCTGCGCGCACCATCTCATCGACAGCCTCTTCCTCGCGCGCGCCCGATGCGCGCGGAGTCAATCTTTCTGTCCTCAAGCAGGAGCTCAAGAGCGTGATCGAACTGCTGGCCGAGAAGGCGTCCGGTTCGGCACGCTGATATACTTTCGCCACTTCGGGGCGTAGCGCAGCCTGGTAGCGTACCTGCATGGGGTGCAGGTGGTCGCGAGTTCGAATCTCGCCGCCCCGACCAATTCGTAAAATCAACAAGTTGTAGCAACAATTTCAAGTTCTCACCGGCAGCCTGCCGGCCTTCTCCGCATCACCTTCCGAGGTAGCTTTTCTGAATGCCATCGCTCGGAAACCCGCGTGGATATTGGCTTTGCGGGCAATGGGTGCTTTTGTCATGGAGCCACGAAAGCGTACCTGCTATCTATGCAGGTGGTCGAAAAAGCGTTGCTTCTATGATCGCTTGAAATAAAACGTATTCAATGAGTTGCGAGGTTTTCTCAAACCTTCAAATTCTCCGAGAAAATTCGACTGCGGGAGTTTTGCGAGACTGGGGCTACTTCTGCCCGTAATTTCGAGGCTCACCTGTGGGCGGCGAATTGGAAATCATGCAGCCACTGGGATCTGAAATAAGCCCCCGTGCTCCGCAAATATTCGCGGCGAGGTAGTCACAGCAAATCACGCGTTCGCCGGATTCTTGCGGTGTACAGGCGCGCGACTAGCACATCACGCCTTGGGTTCGAGCTCGCGAATCCGGTCGAACTGCAGATTGCTGCCGCCTTCGCCACGACCCGTCGTCTTGGCCCGGCCTATCCACAGCAACGTGCGTCCGTTCAACCACCGCACGCGCTGCCATGTCCTATCCACCAGGATGCCGGTGCGCGGAATCTCTTCTTCGTTCACAAAGTAAGGCGACTTGGGTTCGCGCAGCACGCGGCTCAACGGCGCGACGCCTCCGGCCATGCGCGCACGCTGCAGGCGAATCTCGCTCACGCTGTTCTCCGCGTGCACGGGAACGAACGGCGTCCAGTTGGGCGGCACCTTGGTGCCGGCGAGGTATGAAATCTTCATGTCGTCGGATGCGCGCGGACGGTTCGGGGGATCGAGCGGCGCCGGGGATGCGCGGTATGCGCTCATGCCCTGCCCGGTCTGCGACGCGACCACGCCCTCCACGGCCCACACCATGTTAGCCATTTCGTCGCGCATAAAGTTCACGCGTTCGAGAGGTGCGCTCTCGAGCACCTTGCCGGCCACCGCCGGTAGATAGAACAAGCTGCCGGTGGCGTCGGCGCGCGTGCCACGCTCCGTGAGATGGAACATCGCGAATCGCTGCCACGCCGTCTCGACTCCACGGCCGGCCGAACGGATGAAGGTGTGACGACCGAAACAATCATCGATCAGGATTCCGCGCACTTCACAGACCGTGTTGACGGGCAGCGGGTGCGGCAGCATGAACCAGTCGTTCGAATAGATGAGCCCGAATTCCGCGAGCAGCAGGTGCAGCAGGCCCGTGGTTGACGTCTCGATCTTGCCGAAGTCGGTCTGCGCTTCTTCCATCTCCCAGAATCGCGGCTGCGGCTGCCCTTTGAAGCGAACCGGCCCGGGCAGGAAAGACTCCACCACTTCGGCGTCGATATCGGGCTGCGCCTCGGGCGCGGCGCCGGCCGGATCCTGCGGTGCGGGTTCGAGCGGCCGCGTCATGTCGGCGTCGAATGAATACCAGTCGAGGCGGCCACCGGAATACTGATCGGCGCGCAATACGGGCGGCGCCTGCTGCGCGGGAGCCTCGGCGCCGACCGCGAACTGATATTCGAGGTGACTCGCGGACCATGCGCTGTCGTCGGCGGACGTGGGTTGCGAGAACAGCCGCGCCACGCTCTTCGATATCGCGTCCGCGAACGCATCGACGGCGAGCTTGAGTGGCGCCGTGGCGGCCCCGGCCCAGCCCGCGAGCCAGGTGTCATGAGAGCCATCGAGCGCGGCGCGCCAGATCGCGACGCCGTCGGCGACGCGCCGCGCCACCGCGTTCGCGATCGCGCGCGCCTCGGCGTCGTCGGGAATGTTGGCGCCCTCGGGCACCGGCACTTCAATGGGAAAGCGTTGCAGGTACTTGTCCTGGTGAACGTCGAGGTTCGCTGCTTTCAGCAACGCGAGCAGCTTCTTGCCCCAGTGAGTGGCGAACATCACGTTGCTGTAGACCTTGCCGCCCACCTTGCGCTCGAACGCGATGGGCTCGCGCTCGACGCGCGTCTCGAGCGGCATCTCGCGAGGATCGAAGTGAAACGCCTCGGCGTCGCGCAGCGCGACCTTGCTGGTGCGGTAATGCCGGTAGGCAATGCGCGCGGCGAGCGGCGACGCCGAGTCTTCTCCCGCGAACTCGCCGAGCTGCCACTGGCGGCACAGCATCCACAGCGGATCGCGCACTTCGGCGGCGAGGCTGCGCGTGAAGTCGGCGGTGCGCGGCCGCAATTCGAGGCGGCTGTAGGCAATCACGCGCGGCAGACGGAAGATCGCCGACTTCGACAGCACATCCTTGAAATCGATGATGGGTTTGGCCATGGCTCAGACCTTGAGGACGCCTGCGTACACGTCGTTGATCTTCGCGTACTCGGCGATGACAACGTGATCGAGCGACACTTCGGCGGGCTTGATCATGCTGAACTCCGACACCGTGGCCGGCGCCATCACGTTCCACGACGATTCGACTTCTTCCACGTGCGCCGGCTCGACCGCGCGGCGCTTCGCGCGTGCCAGCGTGTCGTTCACGATACCGACCAGGTTGTCCCAGCTCCACGCGCCAGTCTGCTCCGGCGTCACCGCGAGCAGCAGCGCCTGCGGCGGCACGGCGTTGGGCCGATTGAAGCGGAACGAGATGCCGGTGTTCTCTTCGGCTGACGGAATCTCTTCGGTCCATTCGTCGAGGAGCAGACCGCGCTGCGCGCGGCCGGCCGTGAAGGCATTGGCGCCATGCGCGGTGATGGACAGCGTGTCGCGCGTGATGCCGAACGGTCTACGCGGCTTGGAAGGATCCGCTGGCTGCACGGGGTCGAGCTCGGGGAATTCGACCGCGAGCCAGCTGTCCTTGTCGCGGAACGGCAGCTGCACCGGCTGCATGACCACGGGCTCGTCGTTGAGGCCGTCGGCCAGCACGCGCAGCGTTTCGAATGTGGCGAGGCGCGGCCGCACACAGGCCGCGCTCTGCAGCCACTCTTCGACGATGTCTTCGGCCGCGAGCCCGGGTGCCTGGCTCGCCGCGAACGACAGTAGTTGGGCGCGCGCCGCGGCGGCGGCCGCGATGTCCACCTCGTTGAAACATGTGAACATCGGCAGGCACTTGAACGAATCGCCGAACAGGATCTGCGAGGCCTGCACGAGACTCGACACCTGCTCTTCGATGGGCTTGTCTCCGGGTACGCTCAGGAGCACGGCGGCGCGGTCCAGGACGCCTTCGGCGGGATTCGTGCGGCGTAGGCGCCGTGCGATGCGCCGCGCGCGAGAGAGCACCGCGCGCCGTGCGGCCTCGTCTGACAGATCGATCTCGGGCACGAACGCGTCGGCAATGCCGAATAGCGCCACCGCCGCGAGCGTCGCGCGCAACGCCTGCGCGTCGAGCAGGCCAAACGTGGTGGTCACGGCATCCAGGTCGGCGAAGTCGACGCCCTCCGCGTCCAGCTTCGTGAACGCATCGCCGAGCTTGCCCGTGAAGGTTTCGTCATCGTCGGCGTCGTCTGCCGCGTGCGCAAACAACAGAGTGACGGTCGGCGCCGCCGGGCCATCGAGCCGATCCGCCAGCGCTTGAAGCGCATCGAAGATCGTCTGCACGCGCAGGCGCAGCTCCGCGTGGTCGTATCCACCCGGATTGGTCTTGTCCACCCAGACGGTGGTGGCCTTGCCGCCCGCCGCGGGCAGGAAATCCTGCGCGTTGAGCGCGCGGCACTCCCCTAACAACGCGCGCGCACGGCGCGCCAGCGGCAACACCTGGCCGAGCGTGCGATCGCCGGGCGCCGCGGCCGGGTCGAAGTCGATGCGCACCAGCGCGCTCTCGGGAATGCCGTCGGCTTCGCGATAAAAACGCGCGATGCGCTGCTCGAGTTCCGAGCCGCCCTGCTGCTCGCCGCCATTGATGGCCGTCAGCGCGACGAAGTCCACGGGCTGCAGATTCAGATCGGCCAGCGTCACGAAGCGCGCGTCGTGCTTGACGGCATCGTCTGCACCTTCCACCCACCACGCCTCGCAGCTCGCGGCGCCGGGAGTCTTGCCTAACAAGGTGCCGAGCCACCGGTTCACGTCCGGTTCCGCCAGTGCGCGGGGCGACAGCTCGCCGGGCCACGGCCGGCTGGATGCCAGCGACGGATCGATGTCGTCGAACTGCAGCGTCACGCGCTGCGTGAACATGAACTGTGAACCGCGCGGCGTATCGATCACCTCGAGCGTGGGCGGAATGCGTGCATCTTTCTGCGCGAGCGACACCGCGGCCACGCGATCGAAGTTGCCCTGCACCAGTTGATAGGCGTTCTCGGCGCCGAGCAGGTCCTTGACCGCGTCGAGCGTCTCGCGCAGCCCGTCGCGGGCCAGGAGAATCGCCGCGCTTTGGGCTCCTGACGGCAGGTGCGGCGCGTCGAGCACCGTCGAAAGTCCGTAACCATTGGATGCATCGAGCGTCGCGTCCATGAGCGTGAGGCCATTCACGACGCTGAACGGCGGAACGGTCTCGCTCGCCGGACCCGTGCCCGACTGTGGAATTTCCTTCGATTGAAACGGGAACGCCTCGCGATACGGCTGGATGAATTCATTGAGCTCGAGCACCGGCGAGTCGCCGGCCGCCGCGCTCAACGACGTGCGGTCGTGCAGCGCGCGCTCGAACTGGTAACCCAGCAACGCCTCGATGGGCTGGCCGTTGCGCATGCCTTCGAGCATGAATTGCGCGCGGCGCACGCGATCGGACGACAGGTTGTTGGACAGCACGTCGGCCTGGTCGCTGTCCGAGTGCGTGAGATAGGCGTTACGCAGCAGCGCCGCCGCGGCCGCGTGATTGATCGACGGTGCATGCGTGAAGCCGCCGCGCCGCGAGCCGGCCACGCGCGGTGGCCCGCCTCCGGGCATCGCGACGTCATCTTCTTCGAGCAGCGCGCCCTGGTCTTCAGCGCCCGGCCGCAGCGATTCGGGCAGCGACTCTGGCCGCATCGTCACGCGCGGCGTGCGCTTGAGGTTTTCCACCCAGCCCACCGCGCCGATGTAGATGCCGGTGCGGCGATCGAGCACCGAATCCGAACGCCGCTGTTCGTAGAGCCGCTGCGCGAAGAGCCCCGTCACCCACGCATCGAGGCGGTACTGGCAGCAGTCGAGATGCTCCACGAGGCAGCGTTCGAGGCTCGCGGTGGTGGCGCCCGCCAGCAGCGCGAGCACGTCGCGCTGCTCCTGCGCATAGGCCGCCTCCACTTCCGCCGGCTTGGGTCCGCGCCAGATGAGGTCCGCGACGCTGGTGGCGGGCGCCGCGTACTCCGGCATCACCGTGCCCACGGCAACGTTCATGAGCTCGTATTTCGACACCGCCGGCACGGTGGGAATCACGCCCACTACGGGATAGGCCTCCATCGACCGCTGCAATGCCGGCGTGTATTCGCCACGGCCCGCCAGCCAGTCGTACGAGCCCGCGTGCAGCTGCAGCAGCATCGCGTTTCTCAGCATGAGATACAGCAGCGCCGTGGGCTTCTCGCCCGGAAAGCTCTCGTCGATGATGCGCGCGGGCGATTCGGCGTTGCGCAGCCAGTCGATGTAGTTAGCCGTGAGCGTCGCGGTTTCCGAGGACGGCTTCCTTTCAACGAGGCTCGGCACGGTGAGCGACGTGAGATAGTGCTGCCACAGCACGTTGAGCGCCGTGGCCTTGGCGATGTTGTCGGCGGTTTCGGCGACACCCAGGCTCTGAAGGTACAGCCGCATCGTCGCGGGCAGCGATCGCACCAGCGAGGCGAGCTCGTTGGTGTAGCGCCCACCCTTGGTCGCGAAATTCAGGTAGTCGTCGACGAAGAACTGGTGGAACCCCACGCGCTGGAAGAACTCCACGGACGTCGGATGCAGCGCCAGGATCTCCATGAGCAGTTTGGAGGCGTCGGCGTCTTCCTTGCCGACGTGCGCGAGATCCTTGACCTGCGCCTGCCACTGCGCTTCGAGCGCCACCAGGATTTCGCGCAGCCGCGTGAGGAACGGCGTCATCTCGTCGAACAGCGCGATACGGCCGATGCCACCCTGCGGGCTCGCATATTTCCATCGCGACAGGTCGCTGGTCAGCAGCACGCCATACGGCTGATTGCCGACGCGGATCGCCGGCAGCGGCCCCCGCCCGGTCACGTGGCGGTTGAAGAACTGGCGCGTCAGCCGCGCCGCGGCGGGCGTGACGATGGGCGACATCCAGGTCTTGAGCCAGTAACCCAGCGTCGACGGGAACAGCGCGGTGTTCATCGCGCGTGCCTCGAGAAGGTCGGTGTGTTCGGCGCCCGGCACCGACTGCAACGCGCCGTACGAGATGCCGAGCGCATCCGCGAGCTGCCGGCCGTCGGTCTGGCTCACGCGAGCATCGGCCGACAGCGGGTCGAACGCCGGCGCATCGATGGCGGTGTAGAACTTGAGATCGTCGTAGGGATCGTTGTCCGAATAGCCGCTGCCATCGCGCTCGGTATTGTTGGTGGGCGTGCCCTGCCTCACGAGGCTGAAGCCGCTCGGGCTGTACTGGTGATTGCCGATGAGTTCTTCGACCATCGCCGCGGATTGCTCCGCGTTCGCGGACAGCCGAAGTCCTAGCACCACGACGCGCGCGAAACCATTCGCGATCTGCTGTTCGTTGAGCCGCACGCGGAACCCGAGACCCTGTGCCACCGCGGTGTCGAAGTCGGCGAGCCACTTGCAGTCGCCATCGAGCGTGCGCGCGCCGTCTCCCTGGCGCACGAGCGTCGCCTCGTGATCGAGCGGATCGGGCCCCAGGAACACGGTGTCGGCGATGAGCTCGCCGGTGACTTCCTGTGGCGGCGAGCTTTCGGTGGCATACAGCAGCAGCACGAAGCGGTCGGGCATTACGCGCGTTCGCGGCGCGCGGCTCCAGGCATCGGTCTTGGTGAGGTCGTGCGGCGGAAATCCGGCGATCGCGGCGCGCGCGGCCGTGTTGATCTTCGCGTTCCATTGCAATTGCGAGGCGATAGCGAAGAACGCGTCGCCGTCGTCGTCGGCGATGGCCGCATTCAGCGCCGCGCGCGCCGGCGCGGACATCGGCAGCGCGAGCAGCGCCGGCAACAGCGCCGCGTCGGCGGCATTCAGGAACGCGATGAGCGACTGCGCGTCGGCCACCGCCGCGAGCGCGTCCCAATCCGCGGGCCGCGTCTTCTGCGCGATCCACGCGCCGCGCTGGCCGCCGAACAGGTCGACCACGTGACGCCACGCATCGGCCTGGCGTGCATCGCGCTGCGTGCGCAAGTGCGAGGCCACCAGTAGTTCGATCCAGTACAGTTCGCCCGCGTCCACCTCGGTGTCGGTGAGCGTCGACTCGTGCGTGTGCACCACGATCTCGTCGGGGAACACGCGCACCCACAGTTCCGATCCGGCGAACACGGTCTCGAGCCGCATTGGGAACAACAGGAACGGGGTTTCGTCGTTCAAACGCGCGAGCGTGCGGCGCGGATGCGGATCTTCGCGATACAGGTCGCCGATGGCGCGCCCGAGGTCGGCGCGCGCACGCGTGCCCGCCTGCGAATTGCGCGACGCGATCTCCCTGAGTTCCGCGATGTTCGATTCCACCGCCTGCTTGTCGCCGAACACGGGCTGCAGCAGTTCGGTGACGCGGCCGTGCAGTCGGGCGAGATCGGCGCGCAGGCCTTCCATGCGGCGGCGCAAGCCGTCGAGCGTGGCGCGCAGTTCCTGCTCGCGCTGCCGCGCGCGGTCCTGCCGTTCCGTGGCGGCGAGTATGGCTTGTTCGAGTTCCGCGATGACGCCTTTGAGCTTTTCCAGCTCCTGCTCGAGCTGCGCAATCTCGTCGCGCGGCGCAGGCGCCTGCGCCTGAAGCTCCGCGAGCTTCTGCCGCAGCGCCCGATCCTGTTCGCGGCGCGCCGCGAGCCGCGCCTTTAAATCATCGAGCTCGCGCTGCTGCGTGCGGATCTGCTCGAGCTCGGCGGTGATCGCGCGCTCTTCGGCGCGCATCTCGGCGAGCTTCGCGTTGAGCGCCCCCATCTGCGCGCGCAATTGCGCCACCGACTCGCTGCGTTCCGCGGGAGCCACCGTCTCGCCACGTTCAGCGCGCGCGAGCCGCAGCGCCGCGCGACGCAATCCCACGCGCGCGCCGTAGACAGCTTCTTCGTGCTGTTGTGCCTGTTCCCGCAGCTTCGCGATGGTGTCGAGTTGTTCGTTGAAGTCGGCCATGTCGTTTGCTCAGGCAGGTGGCGTGTCGTCGAGCATTTCGCTGGCGTGCACCGCGACCATCACGGGAGTCTGGAAAAGAATGAACGCCATGTCCGCCGCGTGACGTCCCCACACGGCCTTGTCGAGCTTGGCGTGGTTGGGGTTGTCGAAGGGCACCGGCGGCGTCGTGCTGACGAATGCGGGTTCGGTGGGGCCGAACCGATCCCAGGCGAGATCGTCCCAGTCGTTCGGAATCGGCGTGGAGTTGGGGTTCAGTTTGGTTTCGTATTTGATGTCCATGCCGAAGCGCGGTTCGCCGGGCACTTCTTGAATCACGAAGAACCAGCCTAACTTGTCGTTCGGCCATTGCTTGCTCTCGACTTCGCCGCGCGCCTTCTTCGCGGTGAGGTCGAAACCGAAGAACCGCAAGTCCGGGTCGATCTCGGCGCGGAACAGCGGAAACTTGAACGTGCGGTCGAAGTCCGCATCGGGAACGTCGGTCTCCTGAATCGCCGGGTTGCCGTCCTTGTCGAGAATCGCCTTCTGCGCATACACCACGGTGTTCGGATAGCGCTTCAGCAGCTCGCCGCGAATCACGATCACGAGCTGCTTCTCGCCGGGCTGCACGTCGGTATTCGGTCCGGGCGCGGGCTTGTGAGAACCGAGCGCGCTCGCTTTCGGCCAGGTGTGCAGCTTGGTCACGTCCTTGAGCTGCTCGGCGTCGCCCGGCGTATCGGGGTTGTGAATGCCCTTCACTTCCCAGAACTGGCGGAAATAACTGCCGCGCAGGTCGGTCGGATATTCGCGCCACAGGAGCTCGCGGCCCATTTCGTGGTTGAGCCCAACCATATATGACTCGATGAACTTGGGGTTCGTTTCGAGAATGCCGATCGTGTTGGGCGGCACGAGCTCGAGGTTCGGAATCAGCAATTCCTTGCTGATGTCGCGCAGGTGCGCGTACATCGCGTCCTCGAAATCCGGATGCGCCATGGCCTCGACGAATTCTTCCGCGGGTTCCGGCGGCGCGCCGCCACCTCCCGGCGATGCCACCGCGTATGGAAACTTCACCATCGAACGCACGCGAATCGGGAACGACACACGCGGATCGAGCGCGCGCGACACCTTGGAATACCCATTGGCCATGTCGAACGCGAGCAGCGGCGCGGGGTCGGGCAGGCGCACCGCGAGCCGCTGCTGCAACTGCAGCGCGGCCGTGCGGAAGTGAGCCGCTTCGACGCTGTCCGCGCCGGGCTGCGCGCCCGCGTTCGGTGGCCGCGGCGTCGCCTCTCCGGGCGCGCGCACGCTGAAGCCGGGTTGCGGCGGTGCCTGCTCGAGGATCGCCACCGCCGCCACCGGGTCGGTGAGCACCGCGGCCGCTTGCGTGTTCGCGTCCTGAGTGGCTAACCACCGGTGACCGCCCACCACCGCGGCAGCGAGCACTGCGCACACGATCCATGCGCCACTGACGAGCGCCGCCAGCGCGAGCAGGACCAACACGACGATGAGCGCGAGATCCCGGTGACGCATCAGCCACAGCAGCCAGCCGCGCAGCGGATGCGGCTGAATGCTCGCGGCCAGGTCGTCGACCGATGGCAGGCCCTTGGGCACTTCGCGCGGCGGCGCCGGATCGGCGCGCTTCGTGTTCACATCCTCGACCAGCGTTTCGAAGTTGAGCGGCGTCGCCGCGGTGGCGAGCCGCTGCGCGAGCTTGCCGGTCGGCCTTGCGAGCCTGCGGAACGCGGCGCTGAGCACGGGCGCGCGCAACGAGCTGTTGCGCAACTGATGGCGAATCGTCGTCGGGCTGCCGAGCACTTTCGAGTGCACTGCCGCCGTGACCGCCATGAACTTGCCGGCCGGAATCGCGGTGAAAAAGCTCGCCGAATAGCGCGTCGACACTTCCATGATGAAACGCGCGCCACGCACCACGCGATTGCCCTCGTACACCGTCTGCACCTGCTGCCAGGCGCGCTGCATGAGCTTTTCCTGGTGTTTCTGCACGACCGTCGTGCCGAACGCGGCCGGCACGCGCGTACGCGGATCGCGATTGAGATCGTTCAGCCAGTTCGATTGCGTGACGTCGAGCAGCACCTTGTCGGTCTTGTGCTGGCGCGCGTGGTTCTGTCCATAGAACGGCAGGCTGACGATGGGATCCTTGAGAAACTCCGCGTCGTCGTCGGCGATGCCGGCTGCGGCCGCATCGAAGTCGGCGGTGACGGTCTCGGGCAGATTGACCAGGATCTGCAGCTCGTCCTGGAACTCATTTGGAGTGAATGTAAGGGGGTCCGATTTCGTGTACGGCGTGAGCAGCGCGCCTTCGAGGCCCTGCACGCCGGGCAACGCCGCCGGCAGGCCTGCCTCACCGCCCGGCCGCAACCGGCCCTGATCGTCGACGAGCACGAAGCCCGGCTGCGTGCAGTCCATCGAACGGATGCCGATGCGCTTGTCGAGCGGCCGCGGTTCGATGAGCTCCAGCAGCGATTCGAAGTCCACCTCTTCGCCCGTGGTGAACGACCAGTCGAAGTAGATAGGCAGTTCGACGCCCGAGGTGCCATCCCACGCGCACTTCTGCGCCGGCACGCCCACGGTCGGCTGATTGAGTCCACTCAGGCGCCCGCCCTCGAACGTCGGCACGAGGAACGCGGTGTACTCGGTGTTGGGCTCGAGATGACGCGGCGACAGCAGGCGGCTGTAGATGCGATCCGGGTCCGTGGTGAACGTGGCCTGCAGCGACTTGAGGTAGCGCTCGAGATCCGACAGCTCGCTGTCGGGAATCGTGTCGTCCACGTGCGCGTGCGCGAACATCCAGGTCTGCGCGGGATCGGGCAGCGACTCCTTGCGCTTCACCGTGACCACCGGCAGCGGCACGCGGCGGTCGTCGCGCGCGTATTCGTCGTTCTTGAGCACGAGCAGCGACAGCCACGGGCGCAGCCGCTCGCCGGCCGGGCACGCGGGGCTATAGCGCCAGACGAAGTCCTCGTCGTAGAACTCGACGAACGCGAGGTAGTTGGGCTCGAAGTTGACGATGTGCGCGCGCGGCTCGGTGCGCACGATCATGTCGCGGTGCACGCCGATGATGTCCGCCGGGCCGATCAGCGCGAATGCCTTCGGATCCTGTGCCGTCGAGTTGATCGACACGCCGATGGGCACGGTCGCGCGCTCGCCCGCCGGCAACACCGCCGCCGGATTGCCGAGCACGTCCTGCTCGCTGATCTGGCTCGCGATGCCTTTGCGAATCCAGGATTGAAAGCGGTATCGGGCGACTTCGCTGGTCATGTGTTCAACCTGCCAGCTCGTATTGCGCGACCACCTGCACCTGGTCAGCGAGCGTCGCGTCGTTGCGGATCAGGCTCTGGCGGTACTGATGCGCCTCAGTCTCGGTGCTGAAGGTGCGCGCCGAACCGCCCGCCTCCGTGAACGCCTTGAGGTCCGCGGTGGTCGCGACCACGAACTCTTCGCGCGGCAACTGCACGGGCGGCGGCGCGTTCATCGACACGCGCACCTGCTGCTTCGCGAGCCTGGACTGCCGCACCGCGCTGCCGCGCTCGAAGCGCCGGTGCACGCGCGGATGCTGCTTCACGCGGCCCTTGGGCTCGGTGCGCACCGGCTTGCGCTTGAGATAGCTGAGCTCGTATTCGGCGTCGCGGATCACCGGTAGCGTGGCCGCGAGCTTCGAACTGCCCGTGAGCGCGAAGCCGCTCGGGAATTCCTCGAACGATCGGCGCGAGAGTTTCTCAGCGTCGCTCAGCGCGCTGAACTGCGCAGGCGCGAACTGTTCGCGTACGCCGAGGAAATCCGCATCGATGGCCACGCCGTTCACGTTGGCGTTGGACAACGTGAACTTATTGTCGGAAAGCGGCTTGCGTGTGCCGAACTTCTCGATGAGATAGCCATTGAGCGGCAGCGACTTCTCGCTGAACTTGAGCACGCCCGCGGGGTGGATCACGAGCGGATCGCCGGCCTTCGGAGGGTCGAGCGCGCGCAGGCTCACGTGCAGGTGATTCTCGGGCGGCAGGTCCGCGCGCCAGTTGCGCGTGTCGGCGTACTCGCGCTTGAGCATAGCCAGCAGGTCTTCGGTCTGGTTCTCGATGGCATCCGGCGGATCGCCCCAGGTCACGTGGAAGTCGACGTCGATGTCGAAGAACAGGATGGTGAGCGTCGCGGTACCCCGCGCATCCCAGGGCTTGGGGCCCGAGAGCTTCGCCGTGATGTTGATGCCGGCGATGACGTCCGTGCCCTCGCGCAGCGCGATGCCGCCCGACAGATCCGCCTGGAAATGAAACGGATCGAACTGGAACAGCACGTCATAGCCGACGAAGCCGTACACGTTGAACCCGGCCGCGCCCGCGTAGAGCTCGACGCGCGCGCCGAACTGCACGCTGTTCGATGTGACCGCGAAATAGGATTCCGCTTTCAGGCGTGGATTGTCATCGGACAGCAAGCTGATGCCGATGCGCGCCATGTTGGCGAATGTGTTGGCGGCCGCCGGTATCGAAGGCACATCGCGGAAATCCGGGTGGAAGCCGCCCACAGACAGCGCGAAGGTCTTCTGTTCGCCCCACGAGACGAGCAGCGCCATGCTGCCGGTGATCGAATAGATGAGCAGTCGCGAATCGAACAGGTCGGCGCGGAACGCGATGTAGCCGTGTTCGAAGTCGAGCACGCCCAGGAAATTCACCTGCAGGCGCAGGATGGGCGCTTCTTCGGTGGGCATCACCGCTTTCAGCACGCCGACCAGCGCAATCATTGGCCGCGGCAGGTCTAACAACAACCCGAGTTCCACCGTGATGATCGACGGCGTTCCCCAACCGAGCTTGGCCATTGGGCCGATGACGAAGTGGCCCTCTTCGGGCGGGAAGAACGCCTTGATGTCGCTGATGATGCGCGTGATGTTCGCGATCACGTCCTGCGGGAACAGAATGCTCTTGACCGCGTTGGTGCGTACGCCTTCCATGAGCGCATCGACGTTGATGGTGCGGTTGAGACCGATGAGACCGCCGACGCCGTTCAGCGTGAAGCCGAAGCTCAGCTGAATGGGCTGAAACTCGGCGGTGATCAAGATCAGCAGCGAATATCCCGGCGAACCATCGGGCATCTTCGTGTTGATGATGCCGATGGCCTTGACCGAGCACAGGCCCACGAAATCGAGCTCGAGCGCGCCAGCGTATTCACCGCGTTCCGGATCGAAGCGCAGGAAGCCGCCGCCCTTGAAGCCACCGGCATCCAGCGACAGTCCCACGCCGCTCGGAGGCATGAAGTCCATTCCGATGTCGACCGGCCCGAGGTTGCCGCGCTGGAAGCGCACTGTGGTGCGCAACCCGATGTTCTCGGCCACTGCCTTCATGGGGCCGAGCTCGAATTTGAGGTTGGCGCCCGACTCGAGCGCTATGCCTTCATTGCTCGGCGCCAGCGAGAAACGCAGGCCGTTGATCTGGAACGGGCCCGCTTCGAGATGCGTGCCGATGTCGATGGTCAGCTTGCCGCCACCGCGAAACGTGAAGCCCGAGTTGAGCGACATGCCGAAGGCCAGCATCGTCTGCGCTTCGACATGGACGCCCGAAAGAATCTTCTGCAGAAAGCCGTCGCCTTCGCCGCCGTCGATGACCAGGCGCAGCGCATCGATCTGCCCTTCCATGCCGAGATCGATTTTTTCGCGTGTGCCGTTCGCGAACCAGTTGACCCCGAGGCCTTGCATCGAAAGGCGCGTGCCGCCGGCCGAGCCGAACAGAATGTGCTCGACGGCTTGGTCCTTCTTCTCGCCCACGTGAATGGACATGTCGAAGTTGCCGGTGAGGCTCAGCAAACCCTGCGCGTCGAACGGCGGCCGCACGATGATACCCACGCCGCGCAAGTCCGCGGTGGACGCGAACGTAAGCTCGCCGCGATCGCACACATTGAAGTTGAACGTACCGGCACCGGTGATGTACGGCAGCAGCGCGACACCTTTCTTGAGCGCGCCCTGCGCCGGGACCGGGGAGATCGTGACGCCGAACTGGCTGTAGGTGGCGGCGGTGAGCCCCGCCTGCAGCAGCGTCATGCGCAGCTCGGACTGTGGCGTGCCGGTGCCGAGCGCGGCCACGGTGGTGTCGGCTTGCGGATAGATGCCGCCGGGCAATCCACCCGCGCGCATCAGACCCTCGAGCCGCGCTAACAACTTCGAAAAATCGAAATCCGTGTTCCAGCCGTAGACGTCATCGAAAATGCGTCCCGGCTCCTTGAACACCTGCCCGAACCGCGACCAGTTGATGAGCCGGGCAGGCTGCCCTGCCGCAGGATTGGGCTCGTCCTCGATGAGCCCCAGCAGGTGGAGCATCTCGTGGGCTTCAGGATTGCGCGCACTCACGTAGTCGAGCAGCAGGAAATCCGTGAGCCGCCGCGGCAGCTCGCCCAGGTTCGGTATTGCGCCGCCCGAAATCTGGATTTCGGCATGCAGCGAATCGATGGCCTGTACCGTGCCGCGCAGCAGGTTCATGACCTTGACGGATTCGGTGACGATGCCTAAGCCGTCCGCCGCGACGAGACTGCCCACCGCCGCGCTGAGACCACTCGCCTGCGTGGCCAGAGCCGGAAGCGCAGGGCCGAAGCTCGCCTGCGGAATCTCGAACCCGAGCTTGCGGAAGAATTCCACCGCCTGCGGCGGCGCCTTCACGCTCGAAAGCCGGCCGAATGCGAGGCCGGCCGTGGTGAGGAGATTCTGGATGACGTCTGACATGGCTACGGCATGGTGGCGATGTAGTTAGCGAACGCGTCATTGACCACTCGCGCAATGCCGTCGAAGTTCTTGCCGGGCGGCGGGCCCACCAGGTTCTGCCAGGAGATCGCGATCTTGCCGGTCAGGTGGCGCCGCGCGAGCAGCGCAGCATCGCCGGGCGCGTTCTTCCACTCCACGATGAGTCCTTCGGAGTAGACATTCGGGCCCCGCTTCAAGTCTGCGAAACCGATCTTGTCGTGCGTCACGGTGAAGCGTGCGGTGACACCGATCAGGCGGCTCTGGTCCAACCACGGCGTGTCAAATATCGGTCCCGGTTTGGGTTCCGAGAGCAGATCTTTCATGTTGAAGCAGCTCTCTGGGATGTCGTGACCCAGATCCGGATCCAGCACCTTGATCGGATCGTCCGCCGGCACCTTGCCGAGCTTGATGAGCGCAAACAGGTTCGACATGCGGCGCGTGGTCGAAATTTGCCCCACGGCACAGTCCGTCACGCCTGCCTTGACGATGCAGTCGTTGATGCAATCGATGCGCACATAGGGGATGTGCGTGTTGTCGTTGAATTGGGGTTTGTTCTTATCGCCGATATAGTCCGCGGCGAGCCAGATGCCGTTTTGCGGTGCGGTCGACGTGGCCGGGTCGAAGAATCCGCCCGCCATGAGCGCGGCGTTGATGTAGTCGTAGCTCAGCTTGCGAATGACGCGCGACGCACCGTCATTGGTGCCTTGCTTGATCATGCTCACCAGGTCGCTCCGGAAGCCCGCGGAGAATTCGACCGAAGGCTCACTCGCAGCGTTCGCCACATGGATTTCGAAAAGGAGGTTGTAATTCGGCACGTGGAGCATCAATGCCGGATCGACCGCCAGGTTCTTGATGATCGGCAACGCTTTGGCGGCGATCTGCGGGTCGAACTCGCTCGAGAGCGCAGCGCGAAACGCAGGCTCATCCACAAAGCCCTTGCGCCTGGCGAGCCGTCGCGCGGCCGCCAGCAATTCGTGCGCGGCATACATGGCCGCCACCTTCACGAGGCTCGCGGCAAAATCCATGTCGTCGTGGAATTTGCCGGCGTAGCGGTGGTTGCCGTTGTCGGCGAGCGCGATCATCGAGAAGGCAATGCGCGAATTCGGGCCGAAGCGTCCGGCGGTCGCTTGCGCGGTCAGCGCGGCTTCGAGCGCCGCCTGGAACTTGTCGTCGGGCGTTGAGATCGTGGGATATTTCACCGCCGCAAAGGGCAACTGCTTGTCCGCGGGCGACGGCGCCGCCGGCGGCTTCACTGCATGAGCGCCGCTTGGGCCGGTGTTGCTCTTGTCGTGGGTGGTGGTGCACATGGGATCATGTGTGCGCGACGGGCCCCTCGGTGAAATGCGTGAGGATCCAGTGAGCGCGCGTGCCCTGCATGCCGGTGAGCACGTCTTCGAATTTGGCTCCGGCGAAGTAGCGGTCGCGCAGCGCTTCGAGGATGCGCGCGCACGCGGCCAGGTTGCTCTTGGGGAAACGGCCAATGTTCACCAGGTCCACACGCGCGTCTTCGCCCAGCGCCGCGACCTTGCCGCGCAGCTCCTGGTCCGCGAACGCGCGCTGGTTCGCCGCCTCCGGCAGCTCGTTCCAGGGCAGGAACGGCGTGCCACCGCCCGCGGTCTGCGGCATCACCATGGCTAGCAGCGCCAGCCGGATGTTGGCGACGCCCACGCCGACCATCGCCAGGCGCGCGAAATCCTCCGGCTGACCCTCGATGGCCGCCGCCAGTGCGTCGATGTGCTCGCGGCGTTCGATTTGTGACCGCAGCCCCGCCCCGCTCGACGCGACGCTGAACACGAAGCGCAGGAATGCATCGCCCGACTCGGGCGCCTGCGGAACGACGTTGCAGTAATAGAGACAGTGCTGATTGATGAGCTCGCGCAGCACTTCCGGGTTGGAGGCCCCCGGCCCCGGCTTGTTCTGCGCATCGGCAATGAGAGTTTCGAGCTCCGCACTCGGCGCCACGAGGAGCTGTTCGAGCGTCAGGGTTGCCTGCTCGGCATCGCCCGCCCCCAGCACTCTCACCGTGGTCGACAAGGTGCCCATGGCCGTCGGGCTATACACGACGTCCACGCGCTCGCCGGACTCCGAATGGGTGATGTCGCCGTTCTCGCGGAACGTCCACTCGAACGATTGCGCGGCGGCCGCAAGCCCGGCGTCGGTGGCGAAGAGCACATAGGTGTTTTCGCGCGTCGCCACGACGGGCGCCGTGGCGAACGAGACGAGCGCACAGCGGCCGTCGGCCGCGACGACAGCCTCACCCAAGTCAGCTGCCTGGTATCCCGCTGGCAGCCGGCGTTCAGTCTTGCGCACAGACGATCATCCTTCGCTGTGAATCACTGGGGACGGCCGCGAGCGCTGCCTGTTCTAACTATTGAGCGCGCGGGCCGCGAGTTCCGGATGAGTTATACCCGAGCCTTGGGGCAGGTCGATTTTCTAGCAGGTCCTCCCTACCTCCCAACCGACCTGCGCGCCTTTTGCGCAACCCGCGAAATTGGATTCTAGCAAGCGTGTCTAATCCTCTTCTTTCCCGTAAATGCTGTCAAGCATCCAGTTTGAACCTAATGCTTAGCAGGGAGCCATCAATGTCCGACTCCATCCTCTCCGCCCCGTACTTCAGTATGGCGATCGATAACCCACTCTGGGGTGAGGAAAGAATCGCAAACGAGTTACTGGTCAAGCTTGGGCGTGGGGTATCTCCCCGCACCGTTCGGAAGTACATGCCGAAGCGACCGGACGGTCAGCCGCGGGGCGGCCAGCGCTGGTCAAGTTTTCTGCGAAACCAAGCGAAGGGGGTTCTTGCGTGCGATTTCCTTGTCGCGGTCACCGCCACGTTCGAGCTCTTCTACGTCTTTGTCGTGATCGAGCACGGAGCGAGG
>Ga0326726_10002047_pt1 | contig 18694 bp, 21 predicted proteins | sample MHFenrmetagenome_2_FD_207603 | JGI IMG/M metagenome (GOLD analysis project Ga0326726, IMG submission 207603) | Lab enriched peat soil microbial communities from Michigan Hollow, Ithaca, NY, United States - MHF15MN | ecosystem: Environmental > Terrestrial > Soil > Wetlands > Peat | place: USA... | reverse complement strand
TTTCACCCAGCGGACGATGGCACCGTGAAGATGTACACATGCGGTCCATCCACGTACATGCGTCCACACATCGGCAACTACCGCACCTTCCTCTACGAAGACATCCTCCAACGCTACCTCGAATACCTCGGCCACAAAGTGACGCGGCTGATGACACTGACGGACGTTGAGGATAAAGCCATCGCCGAAGCCCGAAAAGAACACGTCACGTTGGAGGAGTTGACGAGCCGAAACGAGGCACAACTCTTCAGGGACTTTGAGCTGCTCAGGATCAAGGTGCCCGACTACACTGTCCGGGCTTCGACCGTAGTAACTCGGGCGGCGGAACTCGTGAAGACCCTCACCGAGAAGGGCGTCGCCTATTGGCACCCTCACGATGGCAGAATGAACGCTTACTTCAAACCCTCGAAGTTCAAGGGCTTCGGGAAACTCGCCCACCTCGACATGACCAGATGGCCGAAACGGAAACGCCGTTTCCACAAAGACACCTACCCAGGGACGCCGTGGAACCGAGGCGACTTCATCATCTGGCACGGCTGCAAACCAGGCGACGAATGCTGGGACACAGAGGTCGGCAGGGGCAGACCTGCGTGGAACGTTCAGGACGCCGCCATCGTGACCGAACACATGGGCTTCCACGTGGACATAGCCGCTGGCGGCATCGACAACCTCGTCAGGCACCACGACTACACATTAGCGGTTGCCGAGAGCATCTCAGGCGAGAAGCTTGCGGATTTCTGGCTCCACGGCGCCCACCTGTTTGTGGAGAGTTCGAAGATGTCGAAGAGCACGGGCAACGTCATCTACCCCGACGACCTAACAAAAAAGGGCTTCGGGGGTGAACACGTCCGCTTCTTCCTCGCCCAAAGGCACTACAGGCAACGGCTGAATTTCACCGACGAGAAATTTGCAGTAGCGGCAAAGCAGTTGAACGATTTCAAGAAACTCGTCTCAGACCTGCACGGAGCAAACGCCGCACGCTCCAGCAACGAAGGCAAGAGACTCGTGCTCAGAATATCGTCGGGTTTCGAGGACTCTATGAACAACGATTTAGACGTCAAAGGCGCTTTCAAGAACCTTTGGGGAGCGGTGTCTGGACTCGACTCTTTGAGGAAGAAAGAAAAGTTGAGTGCACAGGAAGCTGCGCTGGCTCTGGAAGCCTTACGAAAAGTGGACAGTGTTCTGAAAGTTATTTTTTAACGCCATTAGACTAGGACACCGACCAGTTTCATTCTCTGCAGCGTCTCTTCCCTGTGCGGCGCCAACTCCAGCTCCTGCGTCAAGTCCTTCCCAGCCTGGTGTGTGCCCATGTGTTCGCCGTACAGCCAGAACGCGCTGTCTGAAACGTCGTAGACTTTGCCCTTGAACGCCACGTAGGCGGGTTTGCCGTCTTGCCCGTTGTTCTGGGCTAGGTCAGCCATGGTGATTTTTCGAGTTTCTTGCGACAAAAACGTCACCTTACCTCTGAAGAGTTTGCGCGGAGGTTTTAAGCGTTTAGGTTTAGCTTCGCGTGCCCACGAGCCCTGAGTTGGCGTTTATGTTGATGCTGCCCGTCGTTGTTCGCAGGGTTACGTCAAAGTTGCTTGCCGCGGGATAGTTGTTCGATTGTAGGGGCACGTTGTTTCCCGAGAAGCCCTGTTCCTGCACGTTAATTCCGCCTATGGATGTGCTCGCGGCGATTTTGGCACCGACGTCGTTCTGAAGGTTCATGTTCAATGTAACACTTCCTGTAGAAGTCTCAGCGTTAAGGGTGACGTTTCCCTGTAGCTGCCTACTTTGATTTATGTTCACGTTGACTGAACCAGTGCTTGTTCTTAAATTGACCGGAACGTTTCCATTAACTTTGGGGTTGTCCCAAGCGAACTGCACACTTCCCGTCGTCGCCTCAACCACGACTCTGTTGTCGATGACCGCTGCACTTCCCAAGCGGGCTGTGACGCTTCCTGTTGTTGTCTGAAGAACCAAATCGTCAAAGGTTGCCTGTCTATCAGCGTCAATCGTGATCGTCCCAGTTTCGGTATGAACCATAATCCCCAGATTAACCGACGGATCAATGTACACATTGCATTGGACGTTGAGCAGGCCAACGATTGGCCAGTCTCCCGCTCTGGAGACGTTCACAAGCCAGGTCAAAGTTGAAGGAGTGTTCGTGTCCTCGATGAAGCTCAGCGATAGTGGTTGGTCGGTTCCAAAAATTCCGCGCCAGCCTATAGCTGAGATGTTGGTTGTGGCTAGCTGATTTCCCGGGAGGTCCTTCAGTATCACGTTGACGTTGGCGATGTCCGCGTTGAGGATTAGTCTGAGTGACTGGGCATCGCCTGCGGAAGCCTCGTTTGCCTGGCTGAAACTCACTTGGTTGATTGGGAAGAATGCCACGATGAGTGCAACGGCGACAAGAATTACTATGATTATTGTGGCGATGATGGCTTTGGGAAATCCTGTTCTTTGCGCTGGACGTCGTGGTCGCGGTTCGGGTGCTGTAGCGCTTCGGTAAGGTGTGGTTACTTGCGAGACGGGGGTTCCGCAGACACGGCAGAACCTTGCGTCATCATCCAATTTGGCTCCACAGTTACGACAGTAGGGCAAATGCAAACCTCACGTACGAATTAGAGTTTTTCAATTTAAGCATTCCCAAAGACGTTTAGCATTTATTAGGATGCGATTGATAGGTATATTGAAACTTACTACATTAACGAGTGAGGCTGCAAAGTGGCAAACTGCAAAAATTGTGGAAACGAACTCCCCGATGGAGCTAAGTTCTGTCCGCGATGCGGCGCTCCGGTCACGAAACCCCAAGAAGCGACACCCACACCCTTCGCTGGAATTCCATCAGAGCCAACCGCGGCTTCGGGACTGGTTTTGGCGTTTTGGTGGGAACGCTTCGTCGCTTGGCTCATAGATGTCGTCATCATCGGAGTCTTCACCGCTATTCTGGGCGGGCTTGCTTATCTCGCGGGGACACCCATTAACTTCACGTCGTTGCCTGGGTGGCCTGACCCGATTTCGTTTTTCATAAGCTTCAACCCTGAAGGTCTCTTCAGATTCCTCTACTGGATGTTCATGGAGGGCACGAGCGGTCAATCACTCGGGAAAACCGTCATGCGGCTGAAGGTTGTTCACGTTGACGGCACCTCCATTAACCTCGGCGAGGCTGCGGTGGAGAGCGTTGGAAAAGCGTTCTTCCTGCCTCTGGACCTGCTGCTCGGCTGGATACTGTATCCGAGAAGGAGACAACGAATCTTCAACTACTTGTCTAGGACTATAGTGGTCAAAGTAGCCTGAGCGCAATTCGCAAAAACTGACGAAGGACAAAATGAACTCTGAGCACCGCAAAAACAGGTCATTTTCTGTATTGTGCCGAAATGGCTAATAAGTTCCCGCCAAAATCACATTTGGGCGTTCAGTGTTGGTCACAATTATTGAGGAAACCGCAGTCATCTCCGCATCAGCTGCTATCTTGTTGGCGATTTTTGCAGTGGTGCAGCTGAGGCACGCGGAGAAACACAGAAACGTCGATGTGTCCATGAAACTCTTCGAATGGGCCGAGAACGAACGTCTCCGCATGGCGTTCAGGTGGATAGATCGCGACTTCCACTTCAAGAACTACGAAGAATACAAGGTTCAGGAAAGCTCAAACGTGGAGGCGAGCGAGTACCCGTTTGAGGTCACCGAATTCTTCGAGCAAATTGGCTTCCTGGTTGAGAGAAAATTCGTTGACTTCGGCGTCATCAACGATCGCTTAGGCAAGCTTACGGTCGCAAACTGGCAGAAACTGGAGCCTTGGATTCTAGCGCTCCGCAAAGAGAAGAACGACGCAGCGTTTGGCGAGCATTTTCAACGGCTGTACGAGAAGACCGTTGGAAACCTCAAGAAAAGATAGACTGCTAATTACGTCTTTGCCTCGAGGAAAACGATCATGGCAACGCGTTTGTGGGAACGGTGCGGGCAGTCTCACCCGTGTTGACGAAAACGCTTTGCTCCTCGAGCCTTGCTGTAATTTTCGGCTCGGTCAACGGGACATCGACATAATTAAGTAAGAGAACCCACATCACAATCCAATCACAACGTGAGAGTGCGTCAAACTGGCAAAAGTTCTTGTCACCTCAGCATGGCCCTACATCAACGTCACACCCCACCTGGGCAACCTCGTCGGCTCAGTCCTGTCCGCCGACGTCGTGGCGCGTTACTACAGGCTTAAAGACGACGACGTCCTCATGGTCAGCGGCTCAGACGAGCACGGCACCCCCATCGAGGTCGAAGCCATCCGTCAAGGCATCACCCCCAAGGAGCTCACCGACCGCAACCACACAAGAGTTGCTGAACTCTTCAAGGCGTGGGGCGCCTCTTTCGACAACTACACCCGAACCGAGAGCCCCGTGCATAAGAAATTCGTTGGCGAAACGCTCATGAAAATCTACGACAACGGCTACATCTTCAGCCAAGACACGCAAATGCTCTACTGCGAGCATGACCACCGCTTTCTGCCCGACCGATTCGTCGAGGGCAAATGCCCCTACTGCGGCTGCGAACGGGCACGCGGCGACCAGTGCGACCGCTGTGGACGCCTGCTGGAGACGACGGCGCTCGTGGAGCCTTACTGCGTTATCTGCAAGAACAAGCCGACTGTGAAGACGACGCGGCATTGGTACATCGACCTCACCAAGCTCAGCGACCGCCTCAGCGATTACCTCAAGGCTAACGAGCAGCTCCCCGACAACGTCAAGAACTTCAGCCTAAACTGGATAAAGGAAGGCTTGAAGCCCCGCGCTGTCACCCGGGACGTGGAGTGGGGGATTCCCGCGCCGTTTCCTGGCGCCGAGGGTAAAACCATCTACGTCTGGATAGAGGCAGTCTTGGGTTATGTTTCTGCGACCATCGAAGCCTGCCAAAAAGCGGGCGTGCCCGAGAAGTGGCGCGAGTTTTGGTTCAACAAAGACGCCCGAACATTATACTTCGTGGGCAAGGACAATATCCCCTTCCACACCATCATCCTGCCCGCGTTGCTATTGGCTTCGGGTGAGGACTACAACTTGCCGTGGAATGTGTCCGCCACCGAGTTTCTCCAGTTCAAGGGCGAGAAAGCCAGCAAGAGCCAGCGCATCGGCATATGGATCGATGAGGCGTTGGATATGTTTCCCGTTGATTACTGGCGGTTCTTCCTCATGGCGACGCGCCCCGAGTCGAAGGACTCGAACTTCAGCTGGGACTTATTCCTCGAAAAAATCAACGCCGACCTGAACGACACCTTCGGCAACTTCATCCACCGAACGCTGAGCTTTATCAGCTCGAAGTTCGGCGGCGAAATCCCGCCACCAGCGGATTTGTCGTCTGAGGACGAGATGATTCTCGAAACCGTCAGGGAGAAAGTGGAAACAATCGCCCAAGAAATAGAAGCATGCAAGTTGCAGTCCGCCGCGAACACGTTAATCAGCCTAAGCAGGGTGGGCAACCAGTACCTGAACGAGAAGGAACCCTGGAACCTAATGAAGACTGACCGGGCTAAAGCCGGGAGCATATTTTACGTGTGCGCCCAAATCTTGAAAGCCTTAGCGGTCACGTCGGCGCCGTTCATCCCGTCCACCGCGGAGCAGCTGTGGCAGACGCTCAACCTTGAGGGCAACGTGGAGAAAATCCGGTGGATACAAGCCATCATGCCCCTCGAGGCAGGACACAAGATTAACAAGCCGAAGCCGCTGTTCAGCAAGATTGATGCTGACGAGAAGAAACTCGACGACCAACTCGCCCAGATACGTGCAAAGTCCGCAAAACCACCTTAGAAGTTGAGCCCAGATGCAGGTTAAAGCCGACCTCCACGTACACTCCACCTACTCCGCAGACTCGGTCATCACACCCAAAGAACTCATCTCCTACGCCAAAAAGCGGGGGCTAACTGCGGTGGCGGTCACCGACCACAACCAAGTCGAAGGCGCACGAAAAATCGCCAAAGAAACCGACTTCCTCATCATCTCCGGCACCGAAGTCTCCAGCTTGGGCGGACACATCGTCGGCTTAAACGTCAACGAACTCATCCCACGCGGCTTGAGCGCAGACGAGACCGTGGACCGAATTCACGCCGCTGGCGGCGTCGCCATCGCGTGCCACCCCTACGCGCTATTCAAGGGCAGCGTGGGGAAACACGTGACGAAGGAATTTGACGCCGTTGAGACGCGGAATGCCTCGTCGTATCCGTTCAAGAGCGCGGCGGGGAAGGCTGAGCTGTTGGCTGAACGCTTCGGGCTCGCAAGGGTGGCGGGGACGGATGCGCATATTCCGCAGGCTATCGGCTCCGCGTACACGTTAATCGAGGCTGAACCCGACGTTGAGGCGATTCTAAAAGCGATTGTGGCGGGGCATTGCCAGCCGATGGGTGGTCCGCTGACGTTGTCGTTGCGGGTTAGGAATCAGCTGCGTTTCCTGAAGAAATACTTTTGAGGGACGCCGAGTTTCCTCGGCGCAGACTTCGTCCTTGCACATTTTCTCAATGCGTAATACCCCCGTGGCTCAACTACGTGCCTAAGCGCGAAGCGTTTCTTGAACAGCCTGAGTTCGGAGGTGTCGCCGCGATAGAAAGACGGCAATCTGCAGGGAAGACGCAAAACCGAAGCATCCAGCCACGACGAAACAGAGCGTGCTCAACGCCGCGAAAGGCAGGATAAGACCCAGCAGGATGAAAACGAGACGCTCGGTACGTCCAAAAATCACGTAATCCGTGTTTAACCCGCGGACATGGCTCAACGCACGAAACGCGAAGAGCGTTGAAGAGCCCAAAATGGCGACTACTCCTAAAGGCTCTATTATTCCGCCCGCCAAAGCACCCAAAACAACAGCCAACTCGCAAACTCTGTCCGAGACCGAGTCGAAAATTCTTCCAAATGAGGTTTCAAGGTTGAACTTGCGGGCAATCGTGCCGTCGAGGACGTCGCAGAAAACGCTGAGGAATCCGAGAGCGAAAGCAAACGGAATCTGTCGGAACGCGAAAAGTACGCCAGTTGCCATGCCGAAGCAAAGCCCGAGGACAGTCATCGCGTTAGGCGAAAGTCCGCGTGCATGGGCGGCGCTCGCAACGCGAAAGAGGAACTCATCCTTAGCTGAGCGCATCTTGTACAAGCCCATGGAAGTTCCCTGAATCTCGGTTCTTCCAACTATGTTTTCGTCGGAGTTGCGAACTCGATGAGGAGCGTGTTGATTCGGTTTTTGGTTGGAGTTTGGGCGTTCATGGTTCGTAAAATCGCCTGTTCGATTTTTAAACCTTGTCGTTCCACATGCGCAATTACTTTATTTAGAGAGGCGGGGCACAGTCTCCGAGCTGACATTTATTCGATGATTGCGCCTGCGAGATAAGTGCCAAAAGTTTCCTTAACTCTAACCGTTAACGTTTTTCCCAGCAGGTCGGCGCTGCTCTTCAGGGTAACGGGTTTGTAGACGAAGTTTCTGCCGACCCAAGAACCCGGAACCTTGCCTTTCTCATCGACGAGCATCGTGCCTGTCCAGCCTAGCCAGAGTCGGTTGCGTTCCAAAGACAGCTGTCTAGCTAGCTGCGCCATCGCGTTGCTTCTCCGCTTAATCTCCGCCTGTCCAACCACGCCCTCGGTCATCGAGGCTGCCGATGTTCCGGGTCGGGCGAAGAACTTGGAGACGTTCACGACGTCGGGCTTCACCTCGCCGATGACCCTGAGCGTGTTGTTGAATGCTTCTTCGGTTTCGCCTGGGAAACCGCAAATCACATCCGTTGCCAACGTCAGTTGGGGAAGCGCAGCCCTGAACGCTTCGATGATTGCTTTGAACTCTTGGACGGTGTAGCGTCGGTTCATGGCTTTGAGCACTTTGTCGTCGCCGCTCTGAACGGGCAAGTGCAGGAATTTGAAAACCTTCTCGTCCCCGAAAGCCTCAACGAGGTTGGGGAGTATGTCCAACGCGAGGTTAGGCGTCATCATCCCAACGCGAACCCGAAAATCACCTGAGACTGCGCACACGGCGTTGAGCAGTACCGTCAGATTTGTGCCCAGGTCTCTGCCGTAGCACGCCATATCCTGCGACGTAAGCCAAACCTCTCGGGCACCCGAAGCCAAATCACACCTGACTTTCTCCACGATTTCCTCGACGGCGTAGCTTCGCAAGTGTCCCCGCGCAAAGACGACGCAGCAGTAGGCACACGCACCCAAGCAGCCGTAGCTGACGGGAACGAGGCTGACGACACGGTTCCCGCGCAAACGAGGCAAGCAGTAATCAGGTTTAGAGCGCAGGGCGCTGTCCAAAGCCACGACTCTCTCGCCGCGGAGAACACGGTTCACAATGTCCACGATTCTCGTGCCCGCTGCGGGGCCGACGACTCCGTCGAATCGTACAGCCTTCTGCAGTCGCTCGTAGCTCGTCAGGGGCAAGCATCCAGCGACTATGACTTTCTTCCCCGTTGGCGCGCGTTTCACGAGGTCGAGCATGCGGTTCTCGGTTGGCCCCTTCACGCTGCAGCAGTTGTACACGATGACTTCGGCTTCTTGGGCTGAGGCTGTCAACGTGTAGCCAGCTTGGGTTAGGCAGCCTGCGAGGGTTTCGCCGTCGGCGAAGTTGGTGGAGCATCCGTAGCTCTCGATGTGGATTCGCTTGGGGTTCATAGCTGGACGTTTACTGCTCATATAATAGATAAAAACCTAGAGGTGTGGGGTGGCGGGTTTCTACAGGAAAACGCAACATTCCACTTGCGAGATTTATATATTGACTGGATGAACATGTTTAAGGCATATTTGAGGCATGATATATACGGGTATATAATGCAAGCATCAGTCTGTATGTTCATCGCAAATAAAGGGAGAAGAAAAGATGAAGTTAATCACGCTGTACCTTCCAGAAACATACATCAAAGCCTTGGACCAACTCGTGGACGAAAGGTTCTACCCGAACAGGGCTGAAGCCATCCGAGTGGCAATCCGCGACATGATCAGCGCTGAAGTTTGGAGGCGAAAAGGCGTTGACTAAACACGACCCAGTGGAGAACGCTTTGAAGTATCCTTCTCTTGAGAATGCGAACCCTGTGAGCTTGAATATGAACGACCTCGTCGCCGAGAACGTAGCGAGGCTGTACACGCCAAGGGTTTTCGTGGAGGAAGCCCCGAAACTCAAGGCTGTCCGCGCCAAAAAACCGCGTGCCACGAGGCGAAGCAGGCTAAGCAGTGTTACGCAACGGCTGTACAACCTGGAGTCGGGGAACGAGCCGGAGAAGCCCTTGCACATCGAGCTTGACCTGTACCAGATGGAAACCTACTAGGTAAATTTCTTTTTCCACACTCTTGTTTTTCCTGTTTGTGTTTCGCGAAAACCTTATCCTCACATAAGACCATTCCTAGCGCATGCCATCCGTTGTTGAGAGCGTCAGGCAGGAACTCATCGCCAAATCTGACCAAGCAACAAAGCAGAGCTTCAACAGGTTCTTCAAGGAAAACGTAAGCTACTACGGCGTGAAGACAACCGTCGTGCGAAGAATCGCCGCGAAATTCTGGAGTGAAATCCGCGCCTGCAGTAAGGCGGAGGTTTTTGCGCTCTGCGAGGAGCTTTACCGTTCGGGCGTGACTGAGGAGGCGACGGTTGCGGCGCTGTGGTTGCCCAATCTGGCTGACGTGTTTGAGCCTTCCGATTTGGAGATGTTCAGAAATTGGATTGAGAAGTATGTGGATAATTGGGCGAAGTGCGATACACTCTGTAACCATACGATTGGCAGTCTAGTCGAGAAGTTTCCTGCTTATGCGGCTGAGTTAAAAAGCTGGGCGAAGTCTGGGAATCGTTGGCTTCGCAGAGCAGCCGCGGTCACCCTTATAATTCCCGCCAAACGCGGCGATTTCCTCCAGGAAGCTTTCGATATCAGCAGCGTTCTGTTGCGAGACGAGGACGATATGGTGCAGAAGGGGTACGGCTGGCTACTTAAGGAAGAAAGCAGAATGCATCAACAGCAAGTCTTCGACTTCGTCAAAAAGAACAAGCAAAACATGCCGAGAACTGCTTTGAGGTATGCCATCGAACTCATGCCCAAAAAACTCAAAGCTCAACTCATGAGGAAAGACTGAGAGTACTGTTGCCTGCGGCTGTACCCCCTTCCCTTTTTTGAAGAGGCTGAGCCATTGCGAGGGTTCTTGCGGCGTCTTCAGTGGAGTTCTGATTGCTTTCATTCTTGGTTTGTTTGGGGAAGCGTAGGTGGCGGATTCTGTTGATGTGTAGGATTTGGCGGGTATTCCGCAGACAGCGAAATCCACCAGCGGCATCGTCTTCGGCAAGAAACACACCCAAGCGAGATGCAGCCTGAATCCGCGCCGCTATGAGTTTTCGGTGATTCTGCCTTTCGTGTAGGGCACGAACTCCCTGATTTCCTCGATGGATGCCTGCGCTGTTCTTTCACGTACCTCCTTGGGTAGCTTGACTGCGAGCGAGCGCAGAACCTGCTTGAGAATGTCCTTGCCCATTACGTCGCCTGGCACCAGCACAACATGAACCTTCGCCCGCGCCTTCACAGCATCCACTGGTCCGCCAGCAAGCTCCATTTGGCCCTCAGCTTCGACGACGCCAACTGCCATTCGTAGGGGTACGCCGCGCATCCAGTTTCGTTTCCCAACCACAAAAAACGCTCCATGCGCCACATACTCCCCTGAAGGACCTGTCTTGCTGAGTTGTTCAGGTTTCACCCAGTACACGTCAACTGAGCCCATTCCTTCGGGCCATGCTCGACTGAACGCGGCTGCAAACTCTCCTGCCTCACGTAACGTTTGTTCACTTGGAATTTTGTTCTCTGTTTTTACGACAACAAAGGGTGCTCCCGTTATTTCAGCATGAAAGACCACGTCGTCTTTTTCGGTATGTTTCTTGACTAAGACTTCGTTGCTGACGACGTCTTTGCCCGCTACTACGAGCATCCCGTCTGACGACGTAAACCAGCGGAACTTTTCGAACCACTCCTTGCCCTCGACCCTGCGCTTGGCCATCTGCTCCATGACTTCAGCGGGTTTCGCGAGCTGCGCTGTTTCTGCGGCTTGGATTCTGCGCTCGGCTTCAGCCAGTTTCCGACGTGATTCCTCCAAAGCCGTCAAAGCGCCAGCCGCTTTTTGCTTAATCCTCTTGCCATGCTCGTAGTACTCCCCTGCGTTCTCAAAGAGCGATTTTCGAAGTTGTAGGCTGAAGCGTACTTCGCCGACATGAACGTTGAGCGCCACGTTTCTCGCGTCGAATCCATCAACCGTCACCTGATGCTTGTTGTGGTGGTTTTCCGCGTCGACGATCTCAGAAACCGATGAGTTCACATCCCTTCCTGTTGCTCTTGCGGCGGCGAACCTGTCTAGCAGTGCCTGAACCTCAACAGAGTTTGCGTAAATCATGTCTCCCGCACGCTTCACCTGCTCCGCCTTCGCCTCGGCTTCACGAACGGTTTCCTCCTGCTCCGCCACCACACGCCTATGCCTGTCCACCTCGCGCCGAAGCTCATCTACCTTGCCTTGGCCTCCAGCGGCTTTCTCGGCGGCTGTGACTCGGAGGTAGAACTGGTCGAGCGCCTCGTTGAAGCTGCTGAAGGGCTGCGTCTTGCAGGCTTCGTAGCGTTTGAGCTGGAATGGCACGATATCGAGGAAGCCGCCGTCGTCCGAAAGGATTATGCGGGGTTCAAACTCCGCTTTCACGAGACCATTGAGCACGCTCTGAAGGCTCACGTGAATCGCGTCAACGTCAGCATCCGAGAGTTTCGAGCACGGCGTGCTTTTCTCGACTCCTGCCCTCAGAAGAATTTCCTCCGCGTACACACCGCCGACTCCTAAGCCACGCGCCAACGCCCTCACAACCTCGGCGTCCCCGCATTTGCGCAAATCCTCAGCCAGTTCCTCACGTGACGTTGTCAAAGGGTTCCTCCCACTCGACGGCGGAAACGCATAAGTCTCGCCCCGGACGATGTTGCGGTCGCGCATCCGCTTGAACACCAGCGCCTGAAGAATCTCGCCTTTCGGGTCAGTGAGGATAACGTTACCGTCGCCGAAGAGTTCCAAGAAAAGCTGCAGCACGCCACTCTGCGTTTCGAAGGTGAACGTGACGATGCGCTCAAACTCGTGCTGCTCGACCGTGCGGAGCCACGCGTTCCGCAGGTACTTCCTCAGAGCCATGCAGAAGGATGGAGGCGACTCGGGCTTCTCCTGAGCGTAAGCGGTCAGGTGGAATCGTCTGCCCGCTTCGAGGAGCAACAGCAGCGGCGGCTGGTCCACTTTGTGCAGTTTGAGCAACAATGTTTTGGGCTCGAGCTGGTAGATGTTGTTCACTCGGGAATCCGCGACCTGATTCTTCAGCTCGTGTACTTCGGCTGCGATGTCGAAGCTGGTGAACACTTTGTTGGGCAACGTTTTCACTTGTATGCTATGAATAATGGGCATGGTTAATAAATAAAAAGCGTGGAAACGTCAAGGGGGTGCAGTATCGAAAGCTTTAACACCTGTCGCCACATTACCTCAAGTAATCGCGTGTTTTGAAGGTCTTTTGCATGCCTGAAGAATGCGTCATTCCCATTCACAGACCGAAACCCACCGAGATGATTTTCTTTTTCACCTGCGGGATAATCATGAGCGTCTCCATTACCTTTTTCATAAGGGCGTTGCTGGACCCTTCGCTCAGCGGATTAGCCGCCCCGTGGCCTGCGGTCATATCTCTTGTGCTTTTTGCGCCGTTCATCGAGGAGTTCTCTAAGATCTTTCCGCTCTATTACCGCCACGGTGAGACCCAGCGCTCCATCCTAAATTTGGCGATAATGGTTGGTTTAGGCTTCGCCACCGTGGAACTCTTGGAGTATGTGCTTTTTCTGGGAACGCCGATAGTCTATCGTCTTCCAGGGCTCTTTTTTCACCCATCGAACGCGGCGATTTCGGCTTACGGCATAGCCACGAAGAGACCCGTGCCCTTCTATTTTTTGGCGGTTTCGCTTCATTTCGGCGCCAACTTCTTCGGCCTTGTCAACCCGCTTCCCCTATCCCTGTCGATTTTAGTTGTTGGGTTGACGGTGTTTCTGGCGTACACGTTCTATGGACGGACGAAGGAGAAAATGATTGCTCACGATTGACGGCGTTTAGGCAAAACGATTAATAACCCCTCATCTTCTTAGAAGGGACTGAATCGCAGGAAAGGATGCAACCCGTGAGGCCGCTCGTGACTATATATTGGACAAGACTTGTGCTAGCCATCGTTGCAGCGACCATTAGCACGGTTGTCGCGTTGGCGTTGGGGGAGCGAGGGTTGAACACGTTCCTGAACGGTTTAACCATCGCGCTGCTCGTATACCTCATCACATACTATCTGTTGTTCAAGCCCATGTTCGGGAGCAAGGTGCCGAAAGAGAAACAGGGGAAACTCATGACGCAGGGCATCGGCATATACTTCTTAGCTTGGCTGGTCTCCTGGATAGTGATCTACTCTATAGCCCTCGGACCGATAGTTTAAAACTTCAGGCTTCTTTGCCTTGGAAAAAGTTCGCCATCGTTGCTTGGCTCTTGTCACTCTTTAAAGTCTCCAGGTGCTTTTCCTTGTCATCTTCTTTGGCTGCGGGAGCGTCGGCGCTGGGGATCTCTATGCGGATGAGGATTCGCATGCAGTCAGACCAGGCTGAGAAGTAGCCGCGGTCGAAGTCGCCGTGCAATCCGTTCTTGGTATGTTCTAAGAATTCGCGTTTGTACTGGTTCAGGTGTGCCTTGTCGGTCAGGTCGAGTTTGCTGAAGAAGGCATAATTGTCGTCGCTGCTGCTCCTGCGGCTGAGGAGCATGCCGTAGAGCGCTCGGAAGTAGCCGCGGTTGTACTCGGTTTTCTGCATCTTCTGTTTGAGTCGCTCCAGCTCGCGTTCCGCCTCGGTGAACTGTCGGTTGACAATGAGCTGGAAAAACCGTGTTACGAGTGCTTGTGGTATGGGCATGTTTAGCGTCCGCGACCCTTGTTGGCTTTCTCCTCTTCGGTTACGTCTTCTATTCCGTTCTCCGTGACTTTAAGGATTTCCTCACCCTCGGGCAAGTAAGGGCTTGAAACCAAGCGTGCAATACGCACGGGACCATGCGAGGCTCGTCGGAGGTAGATGCGTGTGTGGCTTGTGTGTCCCACGATGTGCCCGCCGATGGGGTGTGTGGCGTCTCCGAAGAACTGGTCGGGCTTCGCCATTACCTGGTTCGTCACAACCGCCACAGCGTTGAAGGCTCTTGCGAGGGCGATGAGCTTGTGCATGTGCTTGTTCAGCTTCTGCTGTCGGTTGGCGAGCATTTCTCGTCCAATGTACTCGCTCCTGAAGTGCGCTGTAAGGGAGTCCACGATGATTAGTTTTATGTTATTGGCTTTTATGATTTCATCCGCGTTTTCGAGGAGAAACATCTGGTGGTCCGACGTGAACGCCTCCGCGTAGATGATGTTCTTCACAACCTGCTCCGGGTCCAGTCCCAGGTGCTTGGACATTTGAATAATGCGTTCCAGCCTGAACGTGTTCTCAGTGTCCACGTATAATGCGGCGCCGTTGAGGCCGCCGCGTTCGGGGGGCAACTGCACGTTGACGCAGAGTTGGTGGCAGAACTGGCTCTTCCCGCTGCCATACTCCCCGTAGAACTCGGTTATGGTCTGCGTCTCCAGCCCACCGTCCACCATCTTGTCCACGGCTTTGCTGCCCGTCGTCAACCGCAGCACCGTCGAGCGCATCTTAAACAGCTCATCCGCTCGGACGAAGCTGATCCCGATGGCTGAACGCGCGGCTTCTATGATTTGGAACGCTTTCTTCTCGCTGACGCCGACGGGTTCGAGTTCGCGGGCGGTCGCCATAGCCAGTGATTCCACGGTGTGGTAGCCGAGGTCGCGCAGTTTCTGCGATGTGGCTGGACCGACTCCTGGGAGGTCTTCGATGAACTCGTACTTTTTTCCCGGCTGGGGGCATTCGCCCTCTTCTTTCTCTCCTTTTTGTGCTTCGGCTTCGGGCTTTTGTTCTTCTTCTGTCATTTGAGTTCACGTCGTGAATGTGACGTGGATAGAGTTGCGGTATGCCCTATTTAAAACGCACGAAAACTAAGTACGATCTGTCTGGGGAGGGGCAGGTTAAAGTGAAACCTCTCAGCGGCGCGTGTTAGGATTATAAAGCCGTGCAGTTATACTCAGATGCATCGTGAGATGACTTTGAAGCCAGAAACCGTCACGAACGTCGCATTTCACCTCATCAAGACTGCAGCCGTGCATCTGCCAGACGACGTGAAGCAAGCGCTGAAAAACGCCAGCAAGAGCGAAACCAGCGCGACTGGCAAAACCCAGCTCAACACCATCCTCCAAAACGTTACGTTGGCGGAGAAGCAGCAGGCGCCCATCTGCCAGGACACAGGAACGATAACCTTCTACGTCAAAGCTGGCTCAAACGTGAAAAACTTGGACAAAATCGAAGCCGCGATAAGCCAAGCTGTTCGAAAAGCCACCGAGGAGGTTCCTCTTCGACCCAACGCCGTAGACCCGTTCACAAATCGGAATAGCGGCGACAACACCGGACTGGGCATGCCGCAAGTGCATTGGGAAATAGTGCCCAGCGACCATCTGGAGTTGACGGTGACGTTGAAGGGAGGCGGTAGCGAAAACGTTAGCGCCCTCGGCATGCTCAACCCAGGTGAAGGATTAAGAGGGCTGAAGCGTTTCGTGGTTGACGCTGTCGTGAAAGCGGGCGCTCAACCCTGTCCGCCGACGATTCTCGGCGTGGCTGTTGGAGGCGGCGCTGACGTTGCGATGGCGCTAGCGAAGCGTGCGCTTCTCAGACCCTTGAACGTCGTCAACCCTGACCCGCAACTCGCCAAACTCGAGCGGGAACTCCTCGAAGCCGTGAATAAGACGGGCATCGGTCCCATGGGGCTGGGCGGCGACACCACCGTGCTGGGCGTCCACGTTGACTACGCCTTCAGGCACCCTGCATCGTTCCCCGTCGCTGTGGTTTCCAGTTGCTGGTGCGACAGGCGTGCAGCGGCATGTATTAGCGGCACGGGCGAAGTCACCTATTCATCCAACGCTGAGTGGGGGAAGGCTACGTGACCGTCGTCAGCCTCAGGACGCCAATCTCCGAGGCGGAAATCCGACAGCTTAGAGTCAACGACACGCTCTACGTCTCTGGCACAGTCATCACTGCGCGTGACCAAGCTCACCGGAGAGCGTTGGAATATGCCGAGAAGAACATCGCGTTGCCCTTGAGCTTCGAAGGCTTGACGGTTTTTCATTGCGGGCCAGTCATGCGCAAGGAAGGCGACCGATGGGTCGTTGTGGCGGCGGGTCCAACCACGAGCACCCGAATGGAAGCTGTGGAACCCGAGTTCATTCGCAGATTTAAGCCTCGAGTCATCGTCGGCAAGGGCGGCATGGGCGACAAAACCGCCCGGGCAATGGCAGAGTGCGGCGCAGTTTACGGGGCGTTCACGGGGGGCGCGGCGGTTCTGGCGGCGAACGCGGTCAAGTGCGTCGTGGATGTGGTTTGGCTTGATTTGGGCATGCCCGAGGCGATGTGGGTTCTGGAGGTTGAGGAGTTTGGTCCGCTCGTGGTGGCGATTGATTCGTTCGAGGGCAACCTGTTCCGTGACGTTGCAGTCAACGCTCGGCAGGGCAGGCAGCGGGTTTTTCGTGAGCTCGGGCTTTAGTGGGGATAGTTAGTTTTGATTCTGTTCGGCGTTTCTGAAACTTAATATCAAGTCGTAACATTCAATACGTGAAAGAGGCAGACTAGTCTATGTTTGAAACCTTCAAGGGCAAGATCGCCTTCTCAGGCGTAACTGTCCTAGCCATCGGCGTGGCATTGCTAGTGTTCACGTTCGCCAGTGCCTTCACTTTCCTCTCGGGCAACCTGCAGGTGTTCACGTCAGCGGACCTTGCGCAGACCTTCGGCGACTCTCTCGCACCGCTCATTGCCGCGTCGATTCGCATTATGTACTTGGGCGTCATGGGCTGGATAGGCTCGCTAATCACGATAAGGGGCGTCACCATCATCGCCAACGCACCCAAAACCGAAATGTCTGAACCCCAAAAACCCGCTCAGGAAGCAACGCAGAAAACACCTCAGACAGTCCAACAGAAAACGAAGAAACCCGCCGACTTAGAGTTCGGCGTCATCCCGCTGGAAGAGATGGAGCAGCAACAGACTGCTAAGCCAAAAGCCAACTAACCCTGCTCACTCCTTTTCGGGGAGAAATCGTCGTGAACGTGCCCATCCGCATGCTAGGCATAGCCACAACCATCTTCTGGATAGTCCTAGCCGCGTTCATCGCCTCAGCCGCGTACTCGTTGAAAGACCTTGGCTTCGGCGTCGGTGATCCACAGTTCACGACGACACCCGACCACGGACTCATTTTCACGCTGCCGCTGTTCATCGACAACAGGGGCTACTATAGCTTGAAGAGCTTCGACTTGACAACGGTTTTCTCTGACGCTGAAGGCGTCGAAATCTCCAAAGCCTCATCGTTCCTCCCCGTGATTCCGGCTGAGCAGAACACGAGCATCCTGCACAACGTAACCCTCGGCTTAAACGGCATCGCTGAAAAGTATCTCTTCGAGGACGCCAACCTCACATGTCAAGTCACGGCTGGGTTGAACTTCGCCGAAATCGTTCCCACGCAACTCTCAGCCAACGTTGGTTTCCTGTGGGGCGCCCCGCTTTATGGCTTCAAACTGGGAAACCCTCAGCTCAGCGGAAGCAACCCGACTTACCTCGCGACAAAAGTGCCGCTAAGCTTCGAGAACCATGCAGCCTTTGACATCGTGGGAAACGTGACCGTGAGGCTCTTCGCTGGTCAGGACACGCTTCTGGCGGAGAGCCAGTCAACGATAAACGCTTCAAAAAACACGCGTTACAGTGGCGCTTTGAATTTCTCCGTTCCCGTTTCCGCAGCCTCAGCAGGGAACCTGAGCGGGCACTTCGAGGTTTACTTCTCCACAACCATGTTTGAATGTGGACCCGTGGTGATTCCCTACGGCTAACGAACAGAAGCGCGAGCCCAACAAGTTCAAGGATTTAGCCGTTCGAATTGCCATAGCCGCCACGAAGGCCATTCTCATCTCCTTGATTTACGTTGTTCTGGCACCGTTCCTGACTCTCCTGTCGCCGATCGTTCAGGGAATTGAAGAAATTGTCGAGGTTCTCGTCATCGTCAACGTCGTCCTCATAATTCTCAGCGACCTGACTTGGAAAACGGTTTATGGCTGCTTCTTGAACGCGGGAAGGGCGATTTTCACGATAGCCTTCGTTGTCTTCGCTCTGGGTGACGGTGTGTTCACCGTGAGTCCCCCGAGTTTTACGTTGACCGTGGACCTCACGATGGTTTATGGCATTGTGGCTCTGCTGAGCTTGCTCGGTTTGGCGCGGTCGGTGTTGCAGGCAATAAACTTTATGAGCGAACGCGCCGAGAGCGGGCTCAAACCCTGAGTTGTCTATCGAGTCTTCCTTGGTAGCCATCGTAGTCGGGGAGAATCCTATGGTACTCCTCACTCATCAGCGGCGACGAAATCAGGAAATCCGCCGAGGCTCGGTTGCAGGCGAACGGGATGTTCCACACCACTGCCACGCGGAGGAGCGCTTTCACGTCAGGGTCATGCGGCAGCGGCGCCAACGGGTCCCAGAAAAAGATGAGGAAGTCGATGACGCCTTCGGCTATGCGTGCGCCTATCTGCTGGTCGCCGCCGAGGGGTCCGCTCTGGAACGTCGTGATTT